>Ga0114129_10003657_pt1 | contig 21617 bp, 20 predicted proteins | sample RhiMetdeltSRZDD1_FD_80071 | JGI IMG/M metagenome (GOLD analysis project Ga0114129, IMG submission 80071) | Populus rhizosphere microbial communities from Tennessee, USA - Rhizosphere MetaG P. deltoides SRZDD1 (version 2) (version 2) | ecosystem: Host-associated > Plants > Roots > Rhizosphere >... | reverse complement strand
GTGCGCACTGCCGGGATGCCGGCGCCTGCAGCGATCGCTGCCAGGTCTACGCCAAGAGACGTGTGGCTCTTCTGATAGCCCGTCTCCCCGTAATGGCCGTTGTCGACACAGACGATAGACAGGTTGGGCGGATGCATGATCGCTACTGTGGCGAGCGACCCAACATTCATGAGCAATTCCCCGTCACCCGTCATCACGAGCACACGTCGGGTGGGCTGCGCCAGGGCGAGCCCAAGGCCCATCGCCGTGGCACCACCCATGACCCCAGCACAGGCATAGTAGTTGGCGTGGGGTTCACAGAGATGCGCCGTATCTTTGGCGGTGCCGGCAAGGCCCGCGATGATCAAAAAATCCTGCGCATTGCCGACCAGTTTTGGCACCGCCTCACAGCGGTCGAGCACGCCCGTCTCACTACTGCGCGCCGTGCTCCCAGCGCGGAAGATATCGCTTGGCATGATGTCTCCTCTGCCTGCAAAGCGTCACTCTCTATCCCAGGCGCATACACGTTAAAACGCCTTGGCGCCGATCAAACGCTGCGACAGCAACACAGCCACTGCCTGGCCAGCTTGATAGACCATGGTACAGGCCGCCTGGAGCGTTGAGGCGACTTCCGCCGGCTGGTCAACGCGCATGCAGATGAAGCCACAGGTCTCGAGAATTGGTTGTACCGTCTGCCCCATCGGCATCTGCCAGGGATTGCCCTCGCCGAAATCCCCTCGCATGCTGACGAGGATGAGCATGGGGAACTGGCCGTTTTTAACGAACGAGAACATATTGACGCAATTACCCACGCCGCTGGACTGCATCAGGGCTACACCGCGTGCCCCGCCGAGATGGGCCCCCGCAAGCATGGCGACGCCTTCTTCTTCGGTCGTCAGGGCCACAGAATGGACTTCTGGATCTTCGAGTGAGCGATTAATCAACACCGCATGCCCAGCGTCGGGCACATAGGAAAACTGCGTGACGTCCCAGTCCCGCAGGATACGATAGATGTCATCTGGCCACATCGGCGCATCGGCCATGATCGCGCTCCTCCAGGCTCGTATACTCGTGCATTCCACAGCGCCTCCTACGACGTCTCTTGTCGCTATGCCATCACGGCACGCCGCTGCGGCGCAGCCATTGTAGTCAAAAGCCCGCGGTCTGTCGATAGCGTCCTGTCCTGGCTTATCCCGGGCAAGCGGTGTGGTCATCTACGGCATGGACTGCCATCTCATACCTCTGTACATAGCGGCCTCTACGGCACGGCAATTTCCAAGCGCTGTCTCAGCTCCGTCAAGAGTCGTTGCAGCGCATTGAGCCGAGCGATGTAGACCGAGAGGGTTTCCGTAGAGGCAGGCGCGATGCCATCCATAACTCTGAGCCAGGCGGCATAGAGCTCTTCGAGCACCGCCACAGCAGAGGTCTGCTCTCTGAGTGCGTCTTGTGCCAGCTCATAAAGAGGTACAATCTCGCTTTTGGCACGTTCACGGCAGGCCAGAGTATCCTGGGTTGCTCCCCTGCCCAGGAGCGCGTTCTCCGCCGTAACACGACACAGGAGAAACTCCACTTGCATCTTGTCGAGAAACGTCTTCATGGGGGTTGGTTGAGGCGCGGGAGCGCTAGGGGGAGACCCCTGACGGGAAACGGCAGCCTCCTGCCCCGTGGTATTCGCGACTAGACGCTGCATGGGAGAAGATAGACATCCCAGGCATAGCTCAAGGAACAGCCACCAATAGCACACAGAGCTCATTGCGTCCTTCCCTTCCCACGCTACTGCTCTCGGAGGCATCCAGGCGGAAGCTTCTCTACTGTCTCTCAGCACGGGCGCCGATCTAAAGACCGCCGTGAGCCCCCGTGGCCCTCGGCGCGCTGATTGTAGCACAGGCAGTGCATGGTGGCATACACCGCCGAGCGCCACCTTGACTCAGCGCAGGTGCAAGGCGTCCAACGTTTGTTCATCGAGTTCACCTGTAGCCTGTAAGCCCTTGGCATGTTGATACCGACGGAGGGCATCGCGCGTCTTTGGTCCCAGGGTACCATCGGGGGGGCCAGGGTCAAACCCGGCCGCTTTGAGGCGTGCCTGTACCTGTCGCAGGCGGGACGCGGCCGGAGACGGGGACGTGGTGGGCGCCAGTGGACGTGCTGCGGTATCTCCTGTGGGCATCTCGGGCGGCTGCCAGGTGCTGGCACGTACCTGGGCTGCATCAAGCTGGGCCGGCGTCAGGCGCGCTGCGACGATGTCGCGGTTGCGGACCGCCTGCTCGTGGTCGGCTCCAGGAGGCATGCGGGCGGCCGCAAGCGTGAACCAGACGTAGGCTTCCCTATAGTCTTGAGGGACGCCTACGCCTTCCGCGTAGAAGAGGCCGAGGTTATACTGGGCTTTGGGCTCCTCTTGGTCTGCCGCCCGGCGCAGCCACTGGGCCGCCTGGCTGGCGTCCCGGGGGACACCGTCGCCGTTCGCATACAGGACACCGAGATTATATTGCGCGCGAGCAAACCCCTGCTGCGCTGCCCGCCGGAACCACTCGGCCGCCTGGGCAGGATCGCGCGGTACCCCTCGACCTTCGTGATACCGCACGCCCAGATTGTATTGCGCTGCAATGTGGCCTTGCGCGGCGGCCCGGCGAAACCACTGGGCCGCCGCGCCATAGTCCTGCGGCACGCCGTATCCCTGGGCGTACAGAGAGCCCAGGAGGAATTGGGCGCGCGCATCACCCTGCTGCGCCAGGGGCAGCCATACGCGCGCGGCAGTGGCATAGTCCCCATTCTTGTAGGCCTGTACCCCCTCCTCAAACCCCGCCCACCCTGGCACGGCAGACAGCCAGAGGAGCAGCGCCACGCCCCCGAGCGAGGGAAGGAGTCGCTTTTGCACAGATACGGTCCTCATCGCCCTAGCCTTTTGTGATGACCGATGACAGCACTTTCTCCTCCAGCCAGGCGGACAGATCCATAAGACTTCGCCCACTAATCTCATGCCCCATGTCGTATTCACGGTACGTTACCGCAAGGTGCAGGGGGCGTAAGGTCTCCACCGACTGCCGGGCTCGTCCTACCTCGATGAGTTCGTCACGTGAGCCATGCTGGACCATGATGGGGAGCTGCTGGGCCGCCGCCAGATTGGGAGCATGCTCCAGCATCTGCGGTGGCAGCCAGGTACTCAGGGCGACCAGGGCAGCAAAACGCTCGGGCTGGTACAGCCCGAGGTTATAGGCCATGACCCCACCCTGACTAAAGCCAACGACAATGAGCTTATGTGGATCACAGGGGTAACGCGCCAGCGCCGCATCGAGAAAAGTTTGCACTGCCTCGTATGCGGCCTGCACGGCTGTCATATCAGGGGGACCACCGCCTGTACTGGGAAACCAGGCATACCCGACCGGGCCGGACGGTCCCAGCGGTATCTGCAGAGGTCCCTGGGGACACAGCACTAAGCAGCGGCCGCCACATAGGTACGGTGCCAACCCGAGGAGGTCGAGGGCATTTGCCCCCCGCCCATGCAGGGCCAAGATAGTTGGATGCGGGCCGTCCCCATGCGGCTCGAAGATCGCATGAATGAGATGCATAACGTGCTCCCTGGCGTCAGAGATTCACAGCGTGTTACTCTACAGTAGCGCCTTCTAGCGTTGGAGTAAATGCCGCTTCCACAGCATGCAGAGTTATGCAGTTTGCGGGAGGCCTCTCTTGTCGGTGCTTTCCCGCCTCTATCATCGATGCGAGCCTTCAAGGCGCTGAAACGAGACGCCGAAAACATAACGGATTATCGGCACTGTTTTCCCGGAGCGAATGTATAGATACCAGTGGTGTCTAGCTGTTTTGTCACCAGAGATCGCCCGCCGCTTATTCCTCACGCCCACGGCAGCACTCAGTGGGGTCCAGACGAGGCCGAGCACCGGGGCGACCTGCCCTGTCTCTTGGGGTTGTATGGGTGTCTGGAACGCGTGCGCTTTGCCATCGCTCCGCGTACCGAACGCTTCTACTTTTGTCCAGCAGCGGAGGTCTCCTAGAGGCATGTGCTCATTACTACCGGAAGCCTACCGCTAATATAGATATGTAGGCTTCACAACGAGGGGTTCATGTGTATCTGAGACGCCGTGGGCTTCAAGTGCAGCGATACGTTCTTCTAAATCGGGGATATATTCGTCTGGGATAATCTCTTGTATTCTTGTATTCCAGAAGCGGGCTGCCTCAAAGAGCAGCGCGTAACTCAGCTCTAGGGAGGTGAGCACGTCCGTCCAAAACCTTTTGCGAAGGGCTTTTCCCAGTTCAGCCACGGCGAGCGTCTAATATTATACAGCATCATGAGCGCTCACAACTTTAGGTAGACTTTTGGAATGGTTTTCTTGTCGCTTCTGGCAGGGCAATGCCCTTACTTGGATGATTTGCACCGTGGACAGACCGCTCGGATGACCATCGCTTGCTGTGACCTCTCCTGGATGGGTACACGTTTGGAGTCAACCGTCACACAGCGATTGGTTGGCGAGCCTTCCATGGATAGCACTACTGAGGTCCCGACAGACGCCGCAGCCCCTCCTCCGTCTGGTCCAGCACGCGGCCGCTCGCCTGCTGACTGCGGAGTGCTGATCGCAGCCAGGCATAGTTGGAGTGTGCCGCGAGGCGCTCCCCGTTCCGCTCCTGGAACGTCGCCAGGAAGAGCACCCATAAGTGCAGCTTGTCGGGAGGCATCTGGCTCTCGGGAAAGAGCCAGCGGAAGGTCGCCAGGTGCTCGGCGGGCGGCAGGATGGCTAGAAAGGCCGCCTGCTGCGTGCCGCCGAGGAGGTGATGGTAGTAGAGGTTCCAACACTTGCTCCAGACCCGACGCTCGGCGTCGTTTGTCGGCACGGGCTCGCCATTGCCGCGCATCTCGTTCGCCACGCGGACGGCTTCAAACTCGAGCGGTGCGTCCGAGAAGAGCATCAGCGCCACGAGCTGCAGCCAGCGGACGTACTCCCGCTCCCGCCCGCTCGCGAGTGCACGCTGGAAACGCGCCTGGGCCTCGGCGAGCGCTCCGTGCTGCCACAGGATCCAGTGGCCCCACATGGCGTTGGCATAGGGATTGTCGGGATCCTGCTCAAGCGCACGACGATAAAAGCTCTCCGGGCGCAACCCACCGACGCCATCCCTCGCCCGCAGGAAGTCGGCCCACCCGAGGTGCGCCAGGAGATCCGCAGCGCGGGCGCCCCTGGCGGTCTCGAGCGCCTGATACAGGACGGGCGTGATGGGATCGACCACGTCGCGGAAGTGGGCCTCATTACCCGTGGTACGGGCGTGCGCCACGAGCATCATCCCGCAGTCGGCTTGCGCGTCGAGGGCCGTCGTATTCCCCGAGTCTGCAGCGAGGGTACGCTCACGCGCCTGCCAAGTGGCCTGGCAGTGCTCGACCGCCTGCGCCACGCGATCGTCCGGCGGGGGCCACGTCACCGGACCACGATGACGCAGCGGGCGGCCTGCAGCGCTGTGTGGATCCTGCGGCCAAAGTCCTCGCCGGTGCGGATGTCGTGATCCCACCAGACCACCCAGCCGTGCTGCTCCAACGCTGCGGCGAGGCGCTCCACGCGGGGGCGGGTCCTCGCGGGCATAACTGATGAAGATGTCGCTCATCGTTCCTCCCTGTGCGGCGCCATGCACGCCTGCGGCGGTGAGGAGGAGCAGCAGCATCGCCAGCAGCTCCAGGCTCCTAGCCATGCCACTGCGCCGTTTCTCGCGGCAGATTATACGCCTTTGCCCGCAGAAACGAAGGGGTAAGCATTCGCCAACAATATCCACCCGGTATTTCGACACACGCCAGGAGCCACTTTTTCAGGGCCCACGGTGTCCAAAACTCATTCGATCAATCAGCGTTAGATGAGTGGTCAGTCGCCAAGTTTTTCGACACGCTTAGCGATGCCGCAGGCCTCCATGCCCCTCATCGATCACCGCGTCGGCCACTGAGTCTCAAGGACGGCCCCAGGCAAATAGTGCTCGACACCACGAAGGGTTGAAGCCAGAAAGCTGCCTCGCCATCCTTAGTCATCGCGCAGGCACAAAAGTATTGGCACCCTTGACAGGCTGGTCGTGTTCTTTTACGGTAGACGGCGCGATTGTTCACATGGCAACTCGACATCATGTAGGGAGGAAGGCCCGATGGCACTATCGTTGCTCCTGGCATTATTCGACATTAACGACGAGGCCGCGCTCGCGCAGGCAGCGGCGAACAACCCGGATTCTCCTGCGGGGCAATACCATAGAATGAGTAATGACCAAAAGAGGCGCGTCATGGCAGCGCTCTACGACGCTTTTTATACGATACTAGAAGCCCACAAACTGGACTTTGTGCTCGCAGGGCCTAACGAACCTCTGTCTGCAAATTATGGAAGTTCTGGAGGTCGTGCAAGCAAGGCACTGGGGCAGGCGCTCGCTAGAATCATCAGTGGCGACCTACCGATAAATGCGAATATCCAGGACCTCGAGAACACTATCCAAGAGATCAAGGATGACCGAAATGTTCGCGAGCTTAAAGATATATTGCGGCGCTATGCGAGGCAAGCTATTGCCGATATTTCCGCGTGAGGGCGTCTGCGCCTCTGAGCAGCCTCAGGGTTAAGTGAAGCCCTTCAAGACCGCAGGAACAGAGTGGGCAAAGGACACAGGCTCTTATCCTGTGTGGCGACAAGTGGCCGCTACGGTGATCGAGGCCATATTTTTGTCCTCGAAATCCACGTCCTCGCCAAATTTCGTCACCACTTACCGGGCCACGAAGTTACCTATCTCCTGATTTTCGTCGCGCCATCATGCGCCACGAAATTCCCTGTCCATTCCTCCATTTCCGTGGATAACGCCCACACAAGTGCGCAGCACACATCACCGCCACTTGACGCCCATATCACCTGCCATCCTTTGGCGGTGCTGGCTCCGCCAACAGTGCGTCGAGTATACGCCGCGCTGCTGGACTCTGCCATTCCCGTGCACCCACAGCGAGCGCCACCGTCCGTCCGTCACGGCCCAGGAGGAAGGTCGTCGGCACACCGGCCACGCCATACAGCTGGCTTATGGTGTGCTGCGGGTCCAGGAGCAGAGGAAAGGTCACGCCGAGATTCCGAGTATAGCGCTGGATGATCGTGAGGTCTTCGCCAGCGTTCACCCCGAGCACCGCCAGACCTCGGGAGGCGAGGCCGTGGTGTAATTGCTCCAGTCCCCTCAACTCGGGACGACACTCGGGACACCAGGTCGCCCAGAAGTTCAGCAGAACCACTTTGCCTTGCAGCGCCGTCAGCGCGACAGGCTGCTCTGTGGTGGTGGTGGCACTGAACACCGGCGCCCTCATATGGCGCGCGTAAGAAGCAAGGTCAAAGGCTGTCAACAGATCCGCGAGGGTAGCCGGGAAACCTGCGAACGGGCTGAGGACGACCACCAGCACGACCAGCACAGGGAAGCGTTTACAGGCACGCCCTGCTCTTGGTCCACCAGCCTGCCTGACGCCAGGCAGTGCCGTGGCGCACGGCTCACCTCTCCTCCTCTCGTGCTTCCCTGACCGCATAGCTCTTGCCCTGCCGTGCTCGATGTGCCGCACCCTACGAGGCGCCTGCTATCTCGTGCGCCACTTTCATAACCTCGTCTGCCGGCAGCATATCCTCTGTCTCACCCTGCCACTTGCCACGTACCATACCCTGTTTGTCAATCAGGAAGAGCGCGCGTCGGGCCACCTGCCGGGTAGGGTCACTCGGATGCGGTTGCACGCCAGCATAGCGGCGGATAACCTGTAACTCCGGATGGTCACTGAGGAAGGGAAACGGGCTGTGCAGTGAGAGCGCAAACGTCATCTGGGCAAAGAGCTCGTCGGCACTAATCGCCAGCACTTGGATGTCCAGCGCCTGCAAGGTGTGATAATTGGCTCCCCGGGCCGACAAGTTTTTGATTCACGTAGGGCCGAACGCCCGCACGTAGAACTCAATGAGGAGGTGTTTTTTGCCCAGAAACTGATGTAGGCTGATAGGTTCCCCAGTGGTGCTCGGGAGTGTAAAATCCGGGGCCTTGTCCCCGACGTCCAGAGCCGCGGCGCTACGCACACTTACTAGCAGACCACTCAAGAGCGAGAGGAGAAGGATCAGGTGTCGCATATGGCGTAGGAGCATCGGCACGTGCTGCCCTCCTCTGATGACGGCATACACAAGACCTCTGGCATCACAGGAGTATACAGGGTCGCTCAATTGATCAGAGGGTAGTGTTTCTGAAGTGGATATAGATGGAATGAACACCTTATAGATCAAAGCCATCGGAGTCACCATCGCCACTTTTGAAACACTACCCTCCTGGGCGCGATGCTGCCTTATACGTCGCGGGCTCTCCTTACGAACACGAGCCTGATGAGCCCGGTCAACCCAAAGGCCCCGTCGTGACGCTGGAGAGTATGACAAATGAGGCGAGGCAAATCATAAAAGTGGTGTAAAGATTGCGTAAAAATAGTGTAAAGGATGGTCATGAGCCGACCATCGCTGCTGACGGTGCTCTGCGGGCTGAGGGCTCTCGCTCCCTCAAGCCTTCGTGTAGTACAAAAACTGCGGTGAGCCCAGTGAACTGTACATGCATTTTTGGACTGAGTTTCATTGCAGAATCTCTGGCCACACTGCACTCCCAACGCGGTATCGAAATATCGGGCGGTTTCCGTGTGTCGTGTTGAGGGCGTTTTCTGGCGGCTCTGTGACATTGGCGCTCCGTGAGCCGTGTGGGCGATTGCTGGTCGTACTCCTCCTAGTACAGCTCGGTGGAAATATGTATCCAGTTCTTTCCGCCGAAGCGCGTGGAAAAACAACGCATTCCCCCGCGCCAAACTGGCGCGGTATTTGCGGTACGCAGTACTAGGGCGTGGGCTTTTGCTGCGAGATACCAGCCCAGGCCCAGCGTGATCGCCCCTCTCCGTTGTTACTCGCGCTCCAGGCCCGCGTGCTGCTGCCTCGGGGCGGTCCCATTCTGCAGATGCACCGTCCGCTGCGGATACGGGAGGTGAATGCCATGCTGATCAAAGGCGAGCTTGATCTTTTCCAGGAAGCCGAACCGGACCTGGCGGACATCCGCCCGCTGCACCCACACCTGCACCAGCACGTCGACACTGCTCTCGCCCAGCTTCGCGACGCCCACGAACGGGGCCGGTTCTTTGAGAATACCGGGCTCCTCCGCTATCAGGGCGGCGAGCACGTGTTTCACCTGCTGGAGATCGTCGTCATAGGACACGCCCACCGTCAGCTCAATCCGGCGCGTCGGCGTTACCGAATAATTCGTGATCGTGTCCTGCATGATCTTCGCGTTCGGGACCGTGAGGCGGAGGTTGTCCGTGGTATGCAAGGTGGTGGTCAGCATCTGCACATCCTGCACCGTGCCCTCCACCCCGGCAGCGCGGACAAAGTCGCCCTGCTTGATGGGCCGGAAGAGGATGAGCAAGAGCCCCGACGCGAAGTTGGTGAGCGACCCTTGCAGCGCCAGGCCAATCGCCAGCCCCGCCGCACTGAGCATCGCCAGCAACGAGGTGGTCTGAATCCCCAGTTGCCCGAGGGCAATGATCGCCACCACGGTCAGCAGGAGCACGTAACTCACATGGGTGAGAAACCGCGTCACGGTGGGCTCGACTTGGGCGCGCGCCATGGCCCGTTCGAGCCAGTGGGTCACGAACTTGATGAGCCAATGGCCCAGCACCAGGATGAGGATGGCGAACAGCAGGTGGCGTGCGGGATGGTAGGTCTCAAAAAACCCCAGGATCTGATCCATCGTTTTCCCCCTTTCACTTCGAGATGTTGCCCCCGGATGCCCACCAGACCGCTCAGGATGGACCTCCAGTAGCAGGTGGACGAGAATGTAACATGTGCCATTAAGGGTTATTTACTACCAGAGGCCCGCATTGGTAAAATCAAAATACCATTCGCGCTCTTCGGTGATGCTGATGCCACCGATGGCCACCTCGAGGATGCCGGCCTGCGATTTCTCCAGCGTGTCCGCGCTGCTCTTACATGGACACACTCCGATGCGACCCCCAATGTGCGGGCAATCACATGCTGGGCCTCGATGGCTGCCCCTTCTGGCCCCCGGTCCGTGAACATCACAAACGGTGCAAACGGACTGATCCCCACCCGCAGTATCTCGTCAGCCTCGACGACATGGGCCACGGCACCGCAACCCAGGGCCATCAGCCGGAGGAAAACGAGCGTGTAGGCGCGTGCAGCCGGCATTTTCCCTCACCTTCAAGGCCCTGTCCACTCACAACTGGCGAGGCAATTGCCGTGCGCATGCGTGTGTGAGCACGCACGCGTACTTCGCCGCAGGCACCGCCGAGCAGCCCCGCCTTCAGCCTGGCGGTGTATGCCATCCTCGCGCAGCCATTAAGTACTACCAGAACCTTTTGACCAGGCTGATGTTGAATGCTTGCCCCTGAAAGCGGTCCTGGGCCGAGAACTCGTAGAAGGCATGGAAATTCAACGCCGCCTGCCACGGCAGGTAGGTCAGGCCGAGTTGGCCACCCACGGCATGGACCTGGTCATGCACATCGCCGTGGCGCGCGTCGCCGCCCGTATCGTCGCTGATCTGCCAGCTATCATAGCCTGCTGGGCCGATTTCGAGCAGCAGTTTCTGATCCCTGGTCAACGGTAGGAACTGGCTGATTCCCCAGTTGAGTGTGAGGCGCTGGCCGGGGGCCAGGTCGAAGTCGTGCTTGTTGGTATTGATTTCGTAGGTGAGTACGGTGGTGACGGCGGTCGCCTTGTGGGTCCAGGGATACCACGCCACTGCGCCCTGTAATTGGTTCGTCCAGAACCCGTACCCGATGTTGTCCGGAGATTCCACCGTGAGGGAGCCGCCCCTGGGGAAGGTCACGGTCTCCGTGTTGTAGTGGCCGGTCGGGGCATAAAAGCCGTAGGCAAACGCGACATCCCAATGGGGAAGGGTCACGCCCAGCCAGACCGGTTGCACATACAGGTCGCCCACATTAAAGCTCGCGTTCTCGACGGTGCCCCCGCGCCCAGTCGCTGTCGACAGCGTCCCTTCCAGGCTTGCATTGGCAAAGCTGGGCGTGATGGCAGCGCCGTATTTCACGTTCAGGCCGAGTGGCTTCAAGTCTGTGACCCAGATCAACACCGGCGCGAGCGCATACAGGTTCACATCCACGTCCACCCCCAACGTAACCCCCGGCCCGCCGCGGGGATTGATAGTGACGGCGTGGATGTCATCGCCATGGCGGTCGTTCAGCCGGCCGGTATGGTAGAAGTAATTATAGAGCCCGCCGTACAGACCCGGCTCCGGCACAAAGTAGTCGCGGATGTTCAGGATGCCGCCGTTGAAGTGGCCGATCTCGGCTGCGTGCGCGGTGAGGGCAGCAGCCCAGAGCGCGACGGTCAGCAGCAGGATACCGGTGAGACGGGGCATGGCGTCTTTCTCCCTGGGGTTACGTGATTGCATCGTGTGGGTTCCCATGGTGCTCCGAGTCAGGTCGGAACCCGTCAGGATATCGTGAAAAGCCTCTCCGCGCGGATGTAGAGTTCAATCGCCCTGCGTGAAGTACGCATCCTCATCGGGCAGCGCCGGCGGCCCGTGCGCTGCTCCCTTGACTGCCGCGAACGCCTCCACCAGGAACAGGGACTTGGTGCTTTCCCTGGCCAGTTCCTCGATCCGCTTCTGCAACTCCGCGACCTTCTGCGCGTTCTGGTCGGCAAGGTTGGTGTGCTCCGACGGGTCTTGCGCGATGTTGTACAGCTCCAGCGCCGACGGCAACGGGGTGCGCCAGATGAGCTTCCAGTCACCCTGGCGTACGCCGCCGCGGAACGGCTCGATGTTGTAGACTACTTCCTGGCGCGGCGAGGGCGTGCCTGCGCTGATGCTGGCCCACACGTTCAGGCCGTCCAGCGGTTTGCCCTTGCTGGCGTTAGCTCCGGCGAGCGCGGCCAGCGTTGGGAACATGTCGACGACGTGCAGGACTTCCTGCACGTCGCCGGGCTTGATGCGGCCGGGCCAGTTAGCGAGCGCGGCGACCCGCGTGCCGCCCTCGTACAGCATCCCCTTGCCGCCGCGATACGGACCATTATCGGCTGGCAATTTCAGTTTGGAGACGTCGACATCCCCGGAGAACGTCGCGACGGTATTGCCGCCATTATCGGACATGAAAACGATGAGCGTGTTATCGCGCATCTTTTTCTTTTCGAGCGCCGCAAGCACCTTGCCGATCTCGTCGTCCATGCTGGAAATCATGGCGGCGTAAGTGCGTCGCGTCGGGTCCTCGATGTGCTTGTATGTGTCGACGTACGCCTTTGGCGCCTGATACGGTGCATGTGGTGCGGTAAAGGCGAGGTAAAGGAACAACGGCGTCTGCGGATCGTGCTCCATGATGCGCACGACCGCGTCCTTGCCGAGCAACTGCGTCACATAGCCCTCTTCCTTAACTGGCCGGTTGTCGCGATACCAATCCCTCACCTTCCCCGACGCATGGGTGAAGTAATCGATCTCGCCCACCATGGCGCCGTAGTGGTAGTCGAACCCGCGCTGCCGAGGCCAGAACTTGCGGTCGGCGTGGCCGAGGTGCCACTTGCCAACCATGACCGTGCGGTAGCCCGCCTCCCTCAGTGCCTGAGGCAGCAGCCACTCGTCGGTCGGCAGGCCATAGGTGCCAGGAGTCGGGATGACCAGCGTTTGCAGGCCGTAGCGGAAGGGGTAGCGCCCGGTCATGAGCGCCGCTCGCGTCGGCGTGCACATCGGCTGCACATAGAACTGTTCGAGCCGTGCCCCTGCCTGGGCGAGTCTATCGATGTGCGGGGTCGTGATATACGAGCCGTGAAAGCCAATGTCCTTCCAGCCGAGGTCGTCCGCCACGATGTAGACGATGTGGGGGCGTGGAGCGCCTTGCGCGGCAGCAGCGCGTGGCATGATCAGCAGACAACTGACTAGTACGGCGAGCACGAGAGCAAAAGCCCATCGCGTCGAGTCCATCTCGTTACCTCCATTATCCAATGGCAATCTCAGCCCACGCACGCCTCACGTACACTTCTACCCGCGTGTATACCCGCGGCGCAGCCTACCCTGCACCGTCGGGCAGGAAGCCTCCCTGCTCATCATGCTCGAGAGAGAGCGCATGATGGCGTTCCCGTTGGCATGCCGTGCTCTATGAGCGTTGTGCACCCTGTGTGTGCCATCCGTGGTCGAGGTCTCCAGGGTGCGCGAGCGCCATGGCGTCCGGTGCGCTTACCCTGCGTCCGTCTGTTCCTGCATGGTAGCCAGGATGCGGCACATGAACGCCAGCAACTCCTCGAGCGAGGAGAAACGTGCCTCCTGCCCCGAGACCAGATGCTCCACCCGGCCCTCATAGGCGCACGGTGCTCCTGTGAGCGGGGTGCGAAACTGCACCACAAAAGCGCGATTGGCTGGTAACGGTGGCTGGGACTGTGGCATAGTGGAGTCCTTGGCGACGCGCAGGTGGTGCATGGCAGAGGCCAGCTTTCCTCGCTCAGCCATAGACTATATACTGAGGTACCTGTTTAAACCCAGAGCTAGAGCGTTTAAATACGGCTGAGAGAGGGCACTGCCCTGTTTAAATGCGGTTTAAGCCGCGGCTGAGGACGCCTGCATGGAGCACCAGTACCGCCTTGTCTTTGGGCCCTTCTGTCTTGATGCGACCCACGGCCGCCTGTGGCGGGGGGAGCACGTGATTGCCCTGCGTCCCCGCTCCCTGGCGGTGTTGCGGTATCTGGCCGAGCATCCTGGACGGCTGGTGACGAAAGCAGAGCTGCAACAGCAGGTGTGGGCGGGGACGCACGTCAGTGCCAGCGTGCTCCGCGTGAGTATCACGGAAATTCGGGCGGCGTTGGGCGACTCCGCGACTGCCCCGCGCTATGTGGAGACGGTCGGACAGCAGGGGTATCGCTTTCTCGCGTGGGGAGACATGGATAGGCCCCCGGCGCTCACGACCGGACCGATCGTAGGACGCCAACACGACGTCGCGCTCCTGGAGCAATGGCTCCAGGACGCTGCCGGTGGGAGCCGCCGGCTCGGCTTCGTGAGTGGCGACGTGGGGCTTGGCAAGACGACGGTGGTCGACCTCTTGCTGGTCCATCTCGCTGCCCGGAGCGAGATGCGGAGCGCGCGGGGGCAGTGCGTCGAGCATTATGGCGTGGGGGAGCCGTACCTCGCGCTGTTAGAGGCGGTGGGGCAGCTCTGCCGCGGGCCAGGGGGGCAGGAGACGCTGGCCGTGCTGCGGCGCTATGCGCCGATGTGGCTCGTACAATTCCCAGAGCTGGTGAGCGAACTGGAGCTGGAACGGCTGCAACGCCAGGTGCACGGGGCGACACCCGCTCGGATGTTGCGCGAACTGAGCCAGGCGCTCGAGGTCCTGACGACCGACACACCGCTCGTGCTGGTGCTTGAAGACCTGCACTGGAGTGACCCTTCCACGGTCGAGTGCCTGGCATACCTGGCGCAGCGGCGGGAGCCGGCGCGGCTGCTGGTACTGGGGACGTATCGCCCGGCGGAGGCGGTGATCCGGGCGCATCCCCTCCGGCGCACCGTGCAGGAGTTGTGTGGACGGGGGCAGGCGGTGGAGCTGTGCCTGGAGCGTCTACGCGCCGAGGACGTGGCGGCGTATGTGGCCGGCCGCTTGGCAGGGCCGGTCGCGGCCCCGCTCGCGGCGTTTGTCCACGCCCGCACGGACGGGCATGCCCTGTTCATGACGAATATCGTAGAGCATCTGGTGCACCAGGGGTTAGTGGTCCGGCGAGAGGGCCAGTGGACGCTGCGGGACGGGAGTGAGGCCTGCACCGCGAGTCTCCCGGAGGGGTTGCGGCAGTTGCTGGTCCGGCGCCTCGAGGAACTCCCACCGGAGACGCAGCAGGTGCTGGAAACCGCCAGTGTGGTGGGCGACGAATTTGCCGTGGCGGCGGTGGCGGCGGGCGCCCAGTGCACCGTGGAGGAGGTCGAGGCGGTCTGTGAAGGGGTCGCGGCACACCATCACCTCATCGACGATACCGGGCTGGCGGCATGGCCGGATGGGACCAGGGGGGGACGCTACCGCTTTCGGCATGTGCTGTACCAGCAGGTGCTGTATGAACGGCTGGGGACCGCGCGGCGGCGGCACCTGCATCGGCGCATTGGCGCACGGCTGGCGACAGGCTATGGCGCCCGGGCGCGGGAGATCGCGTCCCAGCTCGCCGTCCACTTCGAGCGCGGGGGCGAGGCACCACAGGCCGTCCACGCCTGGCAGCAGGCGGGCGAGCAGGCACTGCAGCGCTTTGCCTATGCCGAGGCGATAGGGTATCTCCGGCGCGGGCTGACGCTGCTGGAGGCATGGGCAGAGGGGCCGGAGCGCTGGCAGCAGGAGCTGGCGGTGCAGATACGGTTGGGCACGGCGTTCCTGGCCGCCCGGGGCTATACGGCGCCAGAGACGGAACAGGCCTTTCGTCGCGCCCTGGTGCTCAGTCTGCAGCTCGGAGAGCACCAGCAGACCTTTCCGGCCCAACACGCGCTCTTTCAGTATTATTATGCGCAGGGAAGGCACGCGATGGCCCGGGCCATCGCCGAGCAGCTCCTGCACCTGGCTCGCGCCAGCGCTGCCCCGGCGGACCGCGTGGTGGCCCACCGGGCCATGGGCGCGGTGCTGGCCGCGCAAGGCGAGTTCAGTGAGGCACGCTGGCATGTGGAGCAGAGTCTCGCGCTCTACACCTCGGGGGAGCATGAGGCCCTCATCCTCCACTATGGGCTGGACTTCCAAGTGTTCGACCTCTCCCTGCTCGCCCTCGTCCTGTGGTGCCTGGGCTTTCCAGACCAAGCCCGGCAGCTGAACGCGGAGGCGATCCGCGTCGCCCGTGCCCTGGGGCATTCCTTTAGCCAAGGACAAGCTCTGAACTTTGCGGTCATGGTCCAGCAGTGCAGCGGGGACGTGCCGCAGACCAGAGAGCTGGCGGAGGCATTAATCGCGGTGGCAACGGAGCACGGGTTCCCCCTGTGGCGCACCGCGGGACAGGTATTTCGCGGCTGGGCCCTGGCGGCACAGGGCCAGAACGACGGCGCAACACAGTTGCAGCAGGCGATCGCCGCTTATCAAGCTATGGGGCTACGATTTGCTCTGCCCTATGGCCTGGCGCTCGTCACGTCACTCTATGGGTGCACCGGGCGACCCGAGGTTGGACTGGCCACGCTTGCAGAGGCCCTCGACATGGTGGAGAGCCAGGGCGAGTACATGTGGCAGGCCGAGCTGTTCCGGCTCAAGGGCGAACTGCTGCTAGTGCCGGCAGTGGCAGCGTCCGACGAGGCAGAGCACTGCTTCCAGCAGGCCCTGGCGATCGCGCGGGCCCAGCACGCCCGCTCCTGGGAGCTGCGTGCGGCGACCAGCCTGGCGCGGCTCTGGCAGCAGCAGGGGAAGCACCACGAGGCCCACCAGGTGCTGACAGAGGTCTACGGCTGGTTCATCGAGGGCTTTGCCACGGCCGATCTCCAAGCGGCACAGGCACTGTTGCACGAGTTGAGGGAACACGCTCGCGCATGACTCGAGGAGAGCGCGGCTCTCCGTCTGCTCATTGTGTGCGCTATCCTGCCACCTAGAGTCCCGTTTGCACATTCTGAGCCGCATGATGGGCAGATTCCTGGTCATTGTTCACCTCAGAACAGCTTCACGTGGCCGAAAAATCGTCCTTCGCTAGATAAGAGCCTATCATGTGCAAAAACCGGGCGTTAAGCTTGCACTTCCCTCGCGACTGCATAACGTAGCACGCTCAGCGGATCACCTCATCCGCCAGCAGCAGCAGGGATGGGGGCAGCGTTAGCCCGAGAGCCTTGGCGGTCTTGAGGTTAATGACCAACTCGAATTTCATGGGCCGCTCCACCGGTAGGTCCGCGGGCTTCGCGCCTTTGAGGATTTTGTCGACATACGTCGCCGCGTGCCGGACGACCTCGCCCCAAGGCGCGCCATAGACCATCAGGCCCCCCGCTTCCACGGGGGACCGCTCCTCAAAGATGGTGGGTAACCGGCTCTCGAGGGCAAGGTGCGCGATCACGCCTTCCAAGCGCAGGAGGAGCGGATCGGCCAGCACCATGAGCGCCTCGGCGCGCGCCTGCTACAACGCCCGAAAGGCCTGGGTCACCTCCCCGTAGTCGTGGGCTCCCACGAGGTGCAGCGTCATCCCCAGCGCGTGGGCCATCGCCTGCGCCTCGCCCACGGCCAGGACCGTGCCAGGAAAGCGCGGGTTGTAGAGGACCCCAACATGCGACAGGCCCGGCACCACCTCTTTGAGCAGTTCCAGCCGTTTTCCGATGAGGTCATCATAGGCCGACGACACGCCGGTCAGGTTTCCACCCGGGCGCGCCAGACTCCCGACCAAGTCTTCCTGCACGGCATCACTCACAAACAGCACGACAATGGGGATCGTCGTGGTGGCGTGCTTGGCCGCCTGGGCGGCGGGCGTCGAGATCGTCACGAGTACATCGACCGGGAGCTGGACCAACTCGGTTGCCAGCTGTGGGAGCCGCTCATACTGCTCCGCGGCCCAGCGGTACTCTATAACGGTATTGTGCCCCCGCATCCAGCCCAACTGGCGCAGGGCTTGTTCGAAGACGGCGGCGGCATAGCTGGGTGGCGTGGACGGGAAGAGCACGCCGATCCGCACGGGGTTCTTCGCTGGCGGTGCGCTGGCGGTGTGTGCCGCCAAGAGCAGCACGAGGCCCAGGATGACGCGGACAGCGGTGGTTGTGCGCCTCATAGTGGTCTTCTCCCATGCACCTCCTCGACGCCGTCACCGTGGCATGCATACGCGAGCCATCATACGGGAAACCGTCCGCTGATTACAAGGTTCCTTCGGGGAGACGCCTTCACAACACCCCCTCCACAACTATCCCCACAAATCCTTAAAGGCATGCGGGGTATCTTGGTATGCTGGCGCTATCAAAAAGGCATTCCTGTTTGGGACGAATCGCTCTGTGACTCACAAGGACAGGCATCCCAAATATGCCCCAGTAGCTGCGCCTGGGAGACCAGGCTCTGATAAGGCGGTATCTGTTAACTTCTTAGTTTCGTTCGCTCGTATGATACCATCCACCGACGTGCTCGGACGTCTGAGAGGCCTCTTGGCACAGTGCGCCATACCATCCTTGCCACGGAGGCGGTATTCCATCGACCATACCCGATATATCTCATGGCAATGAGCAACCGGCCGCTTGGAGGCAAAATGGAGCCTCCAACATGTGAGAGGGCGAGTGTTGATATTGAAGGGCTTATGCGCACTTTCAGCACTGATAGAAAGGAGGTGTTGGCACGGTGGCCCCTTGTGCTGCTCCGGCAGTCACACTGGCCTCCCAGGAGCATCGGCTGGAGAATGCCGCATGTGCCATGATTGGCCAATTACTCCTGGGAGGCCAACGCAGAGAATGGTTTGCCTAGCGCCGCAGGGCTCATTTTGCCTGATAGGTGAACTGCTGCCCGCCAACGGCGGCTTCCACCATCACCCCCCCAATGGGTTGCACCACCACCGCCACGCCGTCGACGAAGTTGGCGTTGGTGGCTACCCCCACTCTTCAGCAGCACGGCCGAGGCGTCCGCCGCAAAGCCGACCCGGCCCGCTTTGAAGCGGTCCAGGACAGCCTTATTCTCAAACACGAGCAGCTCGCTAAAGCTTTGGCCCCCCACTTGCACGCCCACCGTCCCCTGCGTCATGTCGCTATAGCCGATGTGTTGGCCCCGCTCGTACACTACCCCCCGGCCATAGGCCCCGCCCACACCGAGGCCCGCCTTCCCCACATCGGGAAACAGGGCATAGCCATCGCCGCGCTGGACCAGCGCGTCCAGCGCCGGGTCCACGGTGCGCATCTGCTGCCACCGCGACATGCTTTCCGTGACTAACGCGGCCTTGTCCTCGCGGGAGGCTGGCGCGGTGGCACAACTCGCCAGCAGGCCCACCACGACGGTCACCGCCAACGCCAGGCCCGTCGTGAACCGCATGCAACCGCCTGCCTTACCAGGCCGACCACCCGATGTGCGAGCCTCGGCCACACGTTCCGAATGTCTGTAGGGTTTCCACATGGTTGCTACTCCTTTTTGGTGCTCAGGGTGCCTCACGGGAGGTACCCTCGTCTTTGACGCTCGATCCAGCTCTGTGCTTTGTCGCAAGTGCACGGTGCCAGCGGGAGCCTCTCGCTGCCCGAGGACTCTCGCGGCGCGCTCCCGGCGACGAGGGAATGGGCAAAGCCCGTTACCGCCCCATCGGCTTGACGAGCCGGACCGACGAGATACTATTGTCCTTCATGCCCTGGTCTTGCACGTGCAGATAGATCCCGGGTCCCAACTCCACCGTGGGGCCCTGAAACTTCTCCGCATCAAAAAATGCCCAGCGTCCAGCCACAATCACCATCGAGGAGATGCTATTCCCCCACTTGCCCAGACTGGGCGTATATCCCAGTAAGCTGTCATTGTCGAAGGCCACAATCTGCGGGAAGTCCCCGGGGTGCGGCGTCACAGGCGTGGGAGGCTGCTGCTGGGAAGCTGCCAGCGTCGCGCTGCACAGCACCGCGAGGAGGCCGAACATCCATCGTTTCATCGTGTCCTTCCTTGTCTTACTGAATAGGCAGCCACATTGTGTGCTCTCACTTTGACACAGGCCTCTCTTTTTAAGAGAACAAGGCTTCTTTCTGATTCAAAGTGAGAGGCGGAAGGCAGCATAGACGTTCACTGTGCAAGAAACGCCATGCACGGGGCGGGGCGCTTCGCCATGAGACAGACGCAAGCGGCCTTGGCGTGCGAGGGCGCCTTCCCCTTACCAGGGCAAAAATCGTACCAGCAGGTCGTGGGGCATATGATGGTAGCGAGGGGGAGAGCATCCGTTGCTCTAGCCTCTCCAAGTAACATCTTCCACGCTTCGCATACGCCAGGGCTGACGCTGACTGCTGCCCCCAGGCTGTTGTAGCCAACGGCACGGGTGACAACAGATGGACCGAAGCGTTGTCACAATGTTGGACGTGGAGAGGCGAGGTCGCACCTGCTCTTCTGTCGATGCTGTTTTCTGTGAGTTCTCCATGCTGAAGGGGTTGTGTATAAGCCGGCTGCTGACCGTCAGAAAAGTGTGTTAGAGTACTACGTGATACAACTGGATTATCACGTTTAACTATGTGATCCACTTTTCAGCCTTATAGTTAGCCCATAAATACTCGGTTCGTGTCAAACTGCCAACGCTCTCACCGCTACCGGAGCCAAACCCATCCATGGCACACAAGAGGAAACATTCCCGCGCCTTGATCCCTAGCCGGGCTGCACCTTGAGCGCGAAGGAATTTCTGGATCTGGCCGACGTTCCACCGGCGGTCAAGTGGTTCGCGCACATCGCCAACCCACAGACACGCCGTGCGTATCAAAAGCTCTCAAGGACTTCATGCGCTTCGCGCGCATCTGCTTGCCTGGCGCAAAGACCTGGAGAGGAGGGGCTGTGAAGGGGCCACAATGCGCCACAAGCTCTCGGCCGTCTCGTCGCTCTGCGCATACCTCGCTTGTGGAGAACCGTGGGAGATGGTAGCTCATGTGTCCCCTCAACACTGCTACAGGCGCTTTTTATAGAGAGGGTGAAGGCAGCGCCTGGACATGGTGTTGTTCTATCAACACGAGTACAATTTCCCCTCGGCAAGGCTACAAAACCCCTGTTGAGCGCGCCGGGGAATGGGTCAATGCAGATACGAGAGCGTACGTAAAGGACCTCGTGTGAGCTTCACCTGGATAGCTGGGGCCTGTATATTGGCGATCGCCGGTTTTGTCTTTGGGTTGACCGGCTTTGGCATCAGTCTCGTCTCGGTCTCGCTCCTGCCCTTTTTTGTGCCGCTGGCAACGGTCGTGCCACTTATTACCCTCTACGGGGCTGCCTTCGCGTTCGTGATGACCATACAACTGCGGCGTGACGTCATGTTCCCCCAACTCGTATCCCTCTTGATCGGCACAATCCTCGGTACACCCGTGGGCGTGTGGGTGCTGGAGGCATTTCCGCCGAGTCTACTCAAACGTCTGATCGGTCTGACCCTCATGGGGATTGTGGTGATCGAGTGGTATGGGGCTTATCCGGAGAAACTGTCAGGACGCCATTGGGGCCTGTGCGCTGGGGGGCTGGCAGGCCTCCTCGGCGGTGCTATTGGTACGCCAGGTCCGCCGGTGATTCTCTATGCCACGGCGCAAGGGTGGAGTCCACGCAATACGAAGGCCATGCTGCAGGCCTTTTTTCTCGTCAACTATTCCGTCATTGTCGCGAACCACTGGTGGGCCGGTTTGTTGACCCGTGAAGTGGCATGGCTCGCCTGTCTCTACGTGGTCCCATCCGCCATTGGCGTCATGGCTGGTATCCACCTGTTCGATCGCATGCATCAGGCCCGTTTTCGCCGTCTGATGTTCGCATTGCTGTTCGTCCTTGGTCTCGCCATGGGCGTGCGTGGTTGAAGCGTTACGGCGGATCGTGTCCGAGCATGGTACACTTCTGTGACTACGCCAAGGCGAGTTTTCTAGCCTTTACTCCATGAGCAGACAGAGGGTCCTATGCCTGCACAGCGGATGTCACCATCACACCAGACAGCAAGTCCAATGGTAGATTTGGACGATCCATCTCTGTATATCAACCGCGAACTGAGCTGGTTGCAGTTTAACTGGCGTGTCCTGGAGGAAGCCCTCGACGAGCGCCACCC
>Ga0114129_10003656_pt1 | contig 21623 bp, 17 predicted proteins | sample RhiMetdeltSRZDD1_FD_80071 | JGI IMG/M metagenome (GOLD analysis project Ga0114129, IMG submission 80071) | Populus rhizosphere microbial communities from Tennessee, USA - Rhizosphere MetaG P. deltoides SRZDD1 (version 2) (version 2) | ecosystem: Host-associated > Plants > Roots > Rhizosphere >... | reverse complement strand
TGAGCACGATCGGCAGCGTCAGCCTGTGCCGGTCGCTGCTGCGAGCCGGACTCGTTGATCGCTACCGGGTCGTGATGTTCCCGGTCATCACCGGCGCCACGGGAGCAGAACGCATCTACGACGGCTACCCGGACGTCGCCCTCGAGATGATCGACAACCGCACCTTCGACGGCCGCATCCAGCTGGTCGAGTACCGGCCCCGCGTCCTCGAGCACCCACCGCTCGACCCCACCGCATGATGTCGCCAGGACCCAGCTGGACGTGAGAGGAAGGCTCGCTAATTTGGGAGTTATGGAACCAGAACAGGACAGCCGCTAGACCCCAGAAGGCTGGCTCCGGGCCGACAACCAGCAGGGGTGCGCCCGAGGAGCCCCTGGTTCCGCCGCTCGACGATGGGTAGGAGCGCTAGCGGGAGGAGCAGTCGATGCCGTCGATCGACGACCCAGCACCGGACCTGAGCCGATTCAGGCTCGTCCACGAGGTGCCGGCTCCGGGCCCGCTCTACATCATGACCCCGGAGGCTGGCGAGGTGCTGGTCGAGGCAGCCGCCTACTGCGAGGGCCCGGTCGACTTCGTGCTGGCCTTCGACGGGCAGGACGTGTTCGTGGGCTCAGTGCGTGGACCTGGCATACACCCGATCTTCGCCCACCACCTTGCGCGGTCGGAGCCCGGGAGCTGCCACACGGCGTCCTTTCGCACCACCGGGACCTGGGACACCACCATCTGCAGGCTGCGGCTGTTCGAGCCTCGCGATTAGCTCCACCAGCGGTGTCGACCCCTCGGGATCGAACCGCCGCGTGGCGGCGTGCAGCCGAGCTACACCACGATTTGTCGTCAGAGGATGAGTGACACCGGCTCGGGACCGGTGAACGGCACCTAGGGCATGGGTCGGGCCGGCCCCGACATCTCGTCACCTAGCGTGCTTCTGGTGGCCAGCACCGCACCTCGCTAGATCCATGGTGGCTAAGACGCGGCGGTGGCCGGGGGTATCCCCCGGCCACCACGCAGGTCGGTGTTGAGACGGTCAGGCCAACCGCTTCTCGGCGAGCTTCGCGCTGAGAGCGCATGCCGCTCCACCGACGAGCAGGATGACCCCGGCCATGGCCAGGAGGACCTGAGCGCCGCTACCCGTCCGTGGCAGCTGGCCCCCTCGTGCGGCCACGACGGACCTTGTCGTGGTCGACGGCGCCGGCACTGTCGTCACCGGGCCCCCCGTGGTGCTGGTCGGCTTTACCGTGGTGGTGCTGCTCGGCGCCACGGTCGTCGAGGTAGTAGTGGTCGGCTTCGCGGTCGTGCTGGTGCTCGGCGCCACGGTCGTCGTGGTCGTCGGCTTCACGGTCGTCGTGGTCGTCGGCTTCACGGTCGTGGTGGTCGTCGGCTTCACGGTCGTGGTGGTGCTCGGCGCCACGGTCGTCGTGGTCGTCGGCTTCACGGTCGTGGTGGTGGTCGGCGCCACAGTCGTCGTGGTCGTCGACGCCACGGTGGTCGTGGTCGTCGGCTTCACGGTCGTGGTGGTGCTCGGCGCCACGGTCGTCGAGGTCGTCGGCGCCACGGTCGTCGAGGTCGTCGGCGCCACGGTGGTCGAGGTCGTGGACGCCATGGTCGTCGAGGTGGTGGTCGGTGCCTCAGTCGTCGTGGTCGTCGCCTGATCCTTGTCGTAACAGAACGACACGTGACTCAGTCCGAAGAACTTGCCGTTGTTCGGGTTGACCGGCGCATGCAAGCCCGTGTCCCCGGTGCTCTCCGCGGGCGGATCGTAGACATACAGCAGCCCGCCCGGACCACCCTTGACGAAGACCGCATCCACACCGATGTTCGACGTCCAGTCGAACACCGGCCCGTCGTCCGTGTCCCTGACGTCGATCGTCACGGTGAGCGTGCCGTCACTGAAGGTCCCGTCCTCGACCGGCTCCACCTTGAGCTCGATCCAGGTGGCCCCCTCCGGGGCCAGTTCGGCGCACGTCGCGTTCTCGTCAACCTCGACCGTTGGCGTCGTCGACGCCTGACCGGTGCTCGCACCAGCGCCGCCCTGGGCCGCCCCGATCAAGCACCCAGCACCGATCAGCATGGCGATCAGTCCAGCGGCCGCACGCCTCCGAAGGTTCACTCGCTCATCCATGGCCTTCTCCCATCAGGGCATTCCCTGGTCTCACTGCCCTTCTAGACCGGACTTGCGGTCAAGCGCAGCGAGCCCCCAGACGCAACTCAACTCGAACGCCCGTACCCCGGTGAGCCATACGTAACCCAGCGCAACAGGACCGGCCGGCGTGACGGACGTCTCCTTCCACGCAGGTGCAATCGCCAAACTCCTCCGTGCGGGTACGGTCGATCTCGTTGGAACCCCGACGCAGGGCCCGCTGCCTGCCCACCGGTTTGGTTGCTGCCCGCATCTCTAGTCGGCGGTCGGGCGATGACGAGAAGACAGTGCCGACGGAGGTCCCGTCCCTGCGAGCGCGGGCAGCTCCCCCGACCGCCCGCCGCTTGGACGCGGCGGTGTCCGCCCTCCCCATCCGCCGGGGTTCGGTCGGATCTTGTGACGGGGACGATGCTCCGGGGGATATCCGATTAGGAGGGCTCGTTGGAACGACCGTTGAGGCGCAGGGACCGCTCGCGCAGGCCGAGTACGGCACCCAGCGCGGAGGTAGCGGCGAGGCCCGACAGCGCGATAGCACCAGTCCGGCGGCGGGCCGGCTCATGGGGGTCGGATCGGACCTCGGCAGGCCCGGCCTTCAGCTCCGCACCGGGCTCGCCGGGATTCGAGAGGTCGCCTGCGCCGTCCCCGGAGTCTTCTGTCGCCGACGTCGCTCCACCGCCGTCCGCCGTCGTGGATGTCGTGCCCGGTCCGGTACCACCGGTGCTCGGCGTGGTCGTCGGGGGCGAGCCCCCGGCCCGCGTCGTCGTGGACGGCGAGCCGGGCGTGGTGACCGGCGGCTCCGTCGGAGTCGTCGGTCCGGTCGCCGGGGGTGTTGTCGCCGGAGGCACCGTCGTGGCGGGAGGAGCCGTCGTCGCCGGAGGCTCGGTCGGGGCGGGCGGCACCGTCGTGGCGGGAGGCTCGGTGGTCGGCGGGCCGGCGGGCGTCTGCTCCGTGGCCGGCGGCACCGTGGTCGTCGGCTCGGGCTGGGCAGGCGCCCGCGCCCACATCACCGGGCGAGCGCGCCACCGAGCGGACGCGACGGCGTCTCCGGCGGGTCCGCCTTCCAGGCCGAGGAGTACCTCACCGAGGGCGAGCCAGGCGGCGCCGTAGTACGTCGGGTGCTCGAGCTCGAGCTCGCGGGCCTGGGCGAACAGGCGTTGAGCTGCGGTGGTGTCTCCGGCCGCCTGGGCGGCGCCCGCGGCGCCGACGAGGCCGACGGGGTGCCGGTCGTCGGCCATCCGGCGCCCGTCGAGGGCGTAGGCAAGTGCTGCGCCGTCGGCGTCGAGTGGGGCGATCCGGTCCCAGAGCCCGGCCGCGACCTCGCGGCCGCCGGGGCACGCCGGCAGGCGGGCGGGGATGCGGGCGGCGTCGGGGCCGTAGAGTCCCTGGCCGCTCGGCTCGTCGGGACCGGCGATGGGCCGCAGGCGACCGTCGTCGCTGAGAACTGCCCAGTCCGGAGGGAGCCCGTCGGCCGCCAGCTCGCGCACCAGGGCGACGCCGTCGGCCGCCACCCGCTGCCAGCGGGTGTCCCCGGTCACCGCGGCCAGGTCGGCCAGGCCGCAGGTGGTGAGGTAGCTGGGGTTGACTATCCGCTGCTCGCGAGCCCACGGCCCGGCGACGAGGACGAGCCGCCCCCCCGCCTCGGCCGTCTCGTGGTCGAGCACGCTCGCCGCGACCTGCCGCGCCTCGTCGAGGAGCCCGGGCTCGCCGAAGCGGCTGCCGGCGGTGGCAAGGGCGGCGGCGATGTCGATGTCGGCGTCGGTGGCCGGACTGTCGTCGGCGATCTCGCCGTCCGCCCACCGCCAGGCGAAGAGGCCGTCGTCACGCTGGAGGTTTTCGCGGGTCCAGTCCCAGACGGCCGCGAACCGCTCCCGGTCGCCGGTGGCCGCGGCCACCAGCAGTGCGTATGCCTGACCCTCGCTGACGGTGTCGCCACCTTGGTCGTGGCGCACGACCCTGCCGTCGGCTTCCACGTAGGACGAGAGGAAGCGCTCGGCGGCGTCGCCGTCCGGCGATGGCGGCGTTCCTGCCGCCCGGGACTCGTCGGCGGAGGGGTCCCCGTCGCCCGTCACCGCGGCGGCGACCAAAGCGATCCCCGCCAGCGCCATGACGAGCGCGGCCACGACGCCCAGCCGCCTCACCGCTCCACCTCCTGCCGCGCCGGGAACAGGGCGAAGCGGATCCCGCTGGCGATCACCGCCAGGTGGACCAGGGCGAATGAGGCGTTGGTGACGGTGGCCGGCGAGCGGTCGACCGCCAGGCCGTAGACGATGATGCCCGCCAGCCCGGCGCATACGGCCAGGGGCACGAGCACTGGCCGGATCTGGCGCCCGGTGGTGCCCTGCTTGGGTGTGACCGCAAAGCTGCCCTTGCGGCGGGCTGCCGTCAGCAGCGAAGCCACCACGTGGATCCAGAAGCTGGCCGACATCAGTGCGAAGGCCGAGAACCGGTAGCGGCCGCCGGCGGCGAGCCCGACGGTCACCATGCTGGCAATGAAGTACGGGCCCCAGTGGAGGAGGAACTCCTCGGGCGAGGACACGTCGATGGGCTGCTCGCCGGTGAGGATCCGCACGACCGGGAACGCCATGTAGACGAGCAGCGTCCATCCGGTCAGCCAGTAGGCGGCCGACAGCAGGTACTGGAGTCGCAGCCGCAGGCCGAGGCGGGCGGCGACCACGCGGGGCAGGGTGGCGAGGCAGCCCCGTGCCCAGCGGAGCTGTTGGCTCACGTACGACGACATGTCCTCGGGGCCGAGGCCGGACGCCACGACCTCGGGGACGTAGCGGGTGGTCCAGCCCTGCTCGTGCATGCGCACGGACATCTCGAAGTCCTCGGTGAGCGAGTCGAGCGAGAACCCGCCGACAGACTCCAGGGCTTTCCGCTGGAACACGACGTTCGTCCCGCAGCAGAACATGGCGCCGAGCTGGTCCCGGCCGCGGGCGATGGTCCCGAAGAACAGCTGCTGCTGGTCCCAGCTGGCGGCGGCCACGCCGCTGGCCGCGTGGTTGGCGTAGTGCTGGGGGGTCTGCACGAACGCGACGCGGGGGTCGTCGAACTGCGCCAGGCACACCTCGAGGAAGTCGGGCCGCGGCACATGGTCGCAGTCGAGGACGGCGACGAACGGGGCGTCGACGTGGGCGAGCGCCTCGTTGACGTTGCCGGCCTTGGCGCCCTCGCTGCCCTCCCGGGCCAGGTAGCCCGCGCCGTGGCGCCGGGCCATCGCCGCCATCTCGGGCCGGCCGCCGTCGTCCAGCAGCACGACGCGCACGTCGCGGCCCCGCATGCGGCACGCTGCCGCCACGGTGGGCTCGACGATCTCCACGGGCTCGTCGTAGGTGGGGATGAGCACGTCGACCGGGACCTCGACCGCGAGCCGCGGGGCGGCGCCGCGCCGCGGCCGGATCCGAGACACCGTCCACCAGAAGCCGGCGCCCTGCACCAGGTTGAACATCTCGGCCCCCACCAGCAGGACGAAGAGCCCGAGGTTGGCGGGCCTCCCCGGCTGGAGCAGCCAGATCACGTAGCGGGCGGCGAGGGCGACGTTGGCCACGAGGAGCAGTCGGCCACCCAGGCCGCGCCAGTCGATGCCGCCACCGGGCTGCCAGTCGGGCTCGCCCAGGCGCGGGTCCGTGGCCACCGGACGATCGAGGAGCGGGCGGTCGGTCATCCGAACCTCCACAAGGTCGTCTCCCCGCGCCGGTCCTCGGAGCTCAACGGGCGCCGCGCCGACACGTCGGTGATCAGGGCCAGGACGCGGTCCCGCGTGGTGTCGTCGGCGTAGCCGAACGCCCCGACCACGAACACCCGGCCCTCGGCGCCCGCGGCGAGCTCGGCGCCACGGGACAGGCCGACGACCTCGGCGCCGCCAACCTCGTGGCGGACCAGGTCCCCGACCGTGGCCGGCGCGTACACGACAAGGTCGCCCGCCCGGGCCTCGGCGGCCACGTCCTCGATCACCGGCGTCACGTCCACCCGCTCGACGGGCTCCACTCGGGTGGCCTGGTCAACCGCCGCCAGGACCAGCACCGCCGCTCCGACCGCGGCGATCAGGCGTGCCCGCGGCCAGCCTCCGGCGAGCGTGGCGGCCCGGCCGAGGCCGATGGCGATCATGGGGAGGGCGGTGGCGATCCACTCCAGGGCGAACAGGGGGGTTCGGGGCGCGCCGGCCACCTGGGCCACGAGCAGGGCGGCGAACGGCGTGACCGCGAGCACCACGAGCAGCAGGCCCCGGCGAGACCAGGCCCGCACGGTGAGGGCGAAGGTGGCGAGGATGGCGAGCGGCCACAACGCCAGCAGCCGGGACGTCACGTCCCGGGGATGGAAACCCAGCACGCCGTTGACGGCCGTGCCGGCGAGGCCGAGCACCGAGCGGCCGGCGCCGGGGGCACCGGAGGTGGCGTACTCCCGAGGCGGCAGCACCGTCGGCGGTCCCCAGCCGTCCCGGTAGGCGAGCAGCGTCCCGAAAGCCGCGACGGTGAGCAGCGCAGCGCCCGCCCAGCCGGCGAGCGCGCGGCCGGCGTCCGGCGTCCTGCTCCGCCACCGCTCGACGACCACCACCCCGGCCGCGCCCAGCAGCACGGCGGCGTGGAGGACGGCAAGCTGGTGCGACCACACCAGTACCGCGCCGGTGACGCCGAACAGCAGCCAGTCGAACGGCCGGCCTCGCTCGACCGCCCGGAGCATCGTGAACAGCGCGAGCGTCGCCAGCAGCGCGGCGACCATCCCGGGTCCGGCGCCGCCCGACAGCCACAGCAGGCCGGGGCCGAGCGCCGCCACGACGGCCGCGATGAGGCCGGTCCGGCGGTCGTAGAGGCGGGTGGCCGTCACGTAGATCGCGGGGACGAGGACGAGGCCCGCCAACAGGGATGGCGCCCGTAGCGCCAGATCGCCGGCCCCGAGGCCCTGGCGGGTGAGCCACACCAGTCCGTCGATCAGCGGTGGGTGCGCGTCGGCCGTGCGGGTGGCCGCCAGGGCATCCCCCAGCGATCCGCCCGTGGCCTCGGCGGTAGCGGCCTCGTCGAGCCACAGCGGCCGGCTCACGGCCAGGCGGGCCGCGGCCGCCACGGCCACAAGCACCGCCAGAGCGAAGCCGGCCATCCGGGGTCCGCCGCCCGCCTCCTCCGCGGGCACGACCAGCCGGCGAGGCGTGGACAGAGCGGTCGCGAGGAGGAGGCCGACGGCCGCTGTGGCCCCGGCAACGACGAGCCCGGTGACCGCCGCGTCGACCGACGCGTCCTGTGTGTCGATCAGGATCAGCACCTGCGCAGCCACGGCGACCCCGGCGACCGCGGCCACGGTCGCCGGGTGTCCGGCACCGGTCCGGTGGTGGGCCAGCACCTCGGCGAGAACGAGGACCGCCATGCCGGCAGCCACGTACGGGACGAGTGTGGACACACGGGGATCGTCCACGCCCGCGACGCCAGCGAGCCCGATCGCGGCGAGGACTCCTAGCCCGCCCGCGACGGCAACGGCGAGCAACCCGGGTGCCACATCATCACGGGAGCCGGCGAACAGCCCGTGGGCTGCCACCATGGGTACCAGGCCGGTGACGAAGGGGATGGCGCCCAGGCCTACCAGCGCCATGACGACTCTCGTCGTGTCGGGCGTGGCGTCGAGCCCGGGGACGAGGACAGCTACTTGCAGGAGTCCCAGCGCCCCCCAGGCGGCCAAGCCCGGCAGGCGGGCCCGCCGCGCGCCAAGTGCGGCTCGAAACGCCAACACGCTCAGGCCTGTGGCCGCCGCCGTCGTGGTCAAGGCGCGTGCCGGTAGTGCAGAGCTGCCGATCACGAGGACAGCGATCGCCATCGCCTCGACCATCAGTGTTCCGACCACGTGGCGCCGGGCGGCACGCACCGGGGCGTCCGGCGGACGGGGAACGGGGGGAGCATCGACGACGTCGTTGCGCGCCGGCGCGCTCGTTACCCCGTGCATCCGAGACGCCTGCCCCATTTTGGGGGGTCGCATACGCCGGGAGGGGGACGGTTTTCAACCAGTGCCGACCGGGAAGCCCCGTCCCCATGCGCTCGGTGCCCCTCGTCCCCCGGACGACCAACGGGTTCGGCGACGTCCTCGAACCCGAGGAGCGGCGACGGCTCGACGATGCACTTCACCTGCTGCGCGAGCGACTCGCGCATCGACGGCTGTGGCACGTCAACTCGACCGCCACCGGCGGAGGGGTCGCAGAGATGCTCGGCAGCCTCCTCCCCTACATGGCGGGCGCGGGGATCGACGTGTCCTGGCTGGTGGTGGAGGGCGACGAGCCCTTCTTCGACCTCACCAAACGCCTCCACAACCGACTGCACGGTGCACCGGGCGACGGTGGCCCACTGGGCCCAGCCGAACGGGCCGCCTACGACGCCGCCCTCGGCGCCCAGCGCGGCGACCTGTTGCGGGCGGTGTGCCCCGGCGACGTGGCCGTGCTCCACGACCCCCAGACCGCCGGACTCATCCGCCCACTGCGGGACCACGGCGCGCACGTCGTGTGGCGGTGCCACATCGGCATCGACCAGCCGGACGCCCTGGTCCGGGAGGGGTGGGCGTTCCTCGCCGACGACGTGGCGGCCGCCTCGGCCACGGTGTTCACCCGCCCGCAGTACGTGTGGGTCGGCCTCCCACCGGACCGGGTCGTCACCATGGCGCCATGCGTCGACGTTCTCTCACCGAAGAACCAGCCGCTCGGCCCGAACACGACGGCGGCGATCCTCGACGCGGCCGGCATCATCCGCCGCCCAACCCGCGACTCACCCGCCTACACGGACGCCGACGGCGCCCGGCGATTGGTCCGCCGGCGGGCCGAACTCACCGAGGACGCGCCCGCGCCCGCCAACGCCCGCCTGGTGGCGCAGGTATCGAGGTGGGACCGGCTGAAAGACCCCGTGGGCGTGATGCGAGCGTTCACCGAGCACGGCCCGCAGGACCCAGACACCCACCTGCTGCTGGTCGGACCGATGGACGGCGTGGCCGACGACCCCGAGAGCACCGACGTGTTCGAGGAGGTGGCACGGCACCGCCAGGCGCTGTCCGAGCCCGATCGCCGCCGGGTCCACCTAGCCCGCATCCCGATGGACGACCCGGCCGAGAACGCCGCAATCGTCAACGCCGTCCAACGCCGCGCCGACGTCGTGGTGCAGAAGAGCCTGGCCGAGGGCTTCGGCCTCACCGTGGCCGAGGCCATGTGGAAGGAGCGACCCGTCGTCGCGTCCCGAGTCGGCGGCATCCAAGACCAGATCGTCCACGGCGAGAGCGGGCTCTTGGTGGACGACCCCACCGACCTGGCAGCGTGCGGACGAGCATTGCGCCGGGTGCTAGGCGACCAAGCGGCCGCCCACCGTCTCGGAGCCGCGGCCCGACAGCGCGTCTGCGAGCTCTTCCTGCCGGTTCAGCACGTCGAGGCCGAGGCCCGGCTCCTCGGCCGGATCCTCGAAGCCCCAGCCTCGACCGCTGATCGCCTCCCGGACGACCACGGGCGTGATGCCAGTCCCTCTCTCGCGCCGCCGATCCATGGACGTCGCTCATGACCAGCGACGCATTGGTGCGAAGGCTCAACCAAGCGGCGTCGGGCACCGGACCGTCATCGTCGATCTGTCACAGACGACGTTCATGGACTCGACCGGCCTGCGGGCGCTCCTGCAGGTACGGCCTGGTGCTCCGCGACCCGTCGGATCCGGTCTTACTCACCCTGCGCTACGCAGGCCTGGAGGACGTGTTCACGATCGAGCATCGTGACCACCCCAAGACGACCTGACCCGACCCGCCGATGCGCGAAGGCTGTACCGGCCGTGGACACGGGCCGTGGAGGGCGGAGGGCCGGCTGCCGAGGGACTCCATTGTCCTCCCCGGCAACCGGCTCCACCCTGATCAAGAGCCGCTCCGATCCTGCCCGGCGCACAGCGCTGCGATTCACCTCGTAGAGAATTGCCCTGGATTTCGTGTTGCAATGACGAGGGCCCGGAGCCTGCCTCACCGGGAGCTCTGGCCTCTGACCTGGGGAGAGGGTCGGATTGTCGGTCGGTGTTCGTTGGCGACGCGAGGAGGCGTGACACTCCCCCGACCGTCGTGTCTCAACCGGCGCCCGGGCACGCGGTTCGATGCGGGCAAGATCACTCGCCCGGTCATTCCAGCGGGCGCACGTCGAGCTACGTCTCCGCCGGCATGCTCGTAACGGTCGAGTACCTACCTGCTGATGCATCCGCGACCGTCTCTCCCGCGAGGTCACCGAGGTGGACAGAGCGCCGTTTCTGTCGGTGACCCCTCCGAAGACGTGATGGATACGAACGACGACCTCACCTCCGCCGAGCGGCTGATCCTGCGCCTGCTCGGCAGGGACCTGACCCTGTGCGAGATCGCCCTTGATGTTGCTGGACGACGTGTCGGATCGCGCGTTCGGCGCTGACAACCCGACCGCCCATCAGATGTACCGGATTGATCACGGATCGTCGCTGTTGGTGATGTTGGCCCACGGGTAGTAACCGATCGAGAGTGGGAGGGGAGCCGATGAGGATCGGGGTCGTTGCGCCACCATGGGTCGCCGTGCCGCCGGGTCGGGCGCACTACGGCGGCACCGAAGCAGTGATCGACCAACTCGCGCACGGCTTCGAGCGGGCAGGCCACGAGGTCATGTTGTGGACCACCGGTGACTCCACGTGCCCTGTCCCGAGCGGGCACATCCTGGCTGCCGCGCAGGGCGAGCCCTTCGGAGTGGCAGCGGTCGAACTGGACCATGTCATCGCCGGCTACGAAGCGCTGACTACATGGGGCGCCGACATCGTGCACGACCACACGCTGACCGGGCCGCTGTGCGCCGAGCGGTCCCATCCACCGGTGGTAGTCACGAACCACGGGCCGTTCGAGGGCGCGGTGGCCGCGCATTACCGCCGGGTGGCGCAGCGCATGCCCGTGGTCGCGATCAGCCATGACCAGGCTCGTCGTGCCGGACCCATCCCGGTCGCCGCGGTGATCCACCACGGGGTCGACCCCGACGCCTACCCGGCCGGTTTGGGCGCCGGCGACGGCCAGGGCCCCTATTTCCTGTTCATCGGCCGCTTCGCCCCCGACATGGGTGCCGACCATGCCGTCCGGGCGGTGCGCCAGATGGGCGGCCGACTGCTGATCGCCGGCAAGATGCACGAGGGTCACGAGCACCGCTCCTGCGCCGAGCACCTCGAACCGCTGCTCGGCGACGACGTCGTCTACCTCGGCGAGGTACCGCATGACGAGGAGGTCCGGCTGCTCGCCGGCGCCACCGCGCTGGTCAACCCACTGCGCTCGCCCGAGCCCTTCGGGATGGTGATGGTCGAGGCCCTCGCCTGCGGGACACCGGTCGTCGCCTACCGCTACGCCACTGCCCCGGAGATCGTCGACGACGGCGTCACCGGCTATCTGTGCGACGGCCTGGACGACATGACGGCAAGACTGTCCGAGGTCCGGGACCTGGACCGCACCGCGTGCTGGGCGGCAGTCGCCGACCGGTTCACGACCCAACGGATGGTCGCCGACTACGTCGCCCTGTTCGAGCGCGTGCTGCGCTCCCGCCGGCTGAGCGCGAACGGACGCCACCCGACACGGGGGGACGGGCAACGCTCCGCGACAGTGCGCAGGTGGTAGTTCCTTCATGCGGCACAGTTCAGCGCCGAGGCGGGGACCGCCAACACGCGGCAGGGGGTCGTGTTGGTCGATCAGACCTATTCGGCTGGAAAGTCATCCCGAGGGCCAGTGGCGCCGGGCTGTTGGCCCGGCGCCGTCACTCGTCCGTTCCCCGGCTACTGGCCCGGCGCGTCTCCCGCGGCTCCTCGACGCGGGAGACGCGAGATTCATCTACGTCCCGGGTCGAGAGCGGTGCGCGTCATGAGCGAGTCCGGCGACTGCCACGTCATGAGCTGCGAGACCGACGACGGGACGGTCGTCTACGTCCGCGGGGATATCGATCTCACCACGCACGACATGATGGTGCGGATGCTGGACGACGCCGCGGCGCGCGGCCAGCACGTCATCGTCGACCTGTCACGTACGACGTTCATCAGCAGCAGGTATACGGGACCGGTGAGGAAGGGGATGGCGCCCAGGCCCACCAGTCCCGGTGAGAACTTCTGTACTCCGTCAAGGCGCCCGGCTGACGCCGGACGCGAACGTCGAAAAACAGCTCGGCGGCTAGCGTCCGTGCCCATGAGTGACGCCCCTGACGCGGAACGGGTCGAGCGGGTCGCGGCCGCCCTGCTCGATCCCGTGCTGGAGCCGATCGTCGACATGGTGGCAACCGTGACCGCCGACGGCGATGGCTACGACGTGCGCACCGTGGACGGCCGGGTGCGGTTCCGCCGGGCCAACGGCGGCGGCGACGGCGACGGGTTCGTCGAGACCGTCGTCGAGGGGCGCAACCCGCTGGGCGACACCGCCACCGATCGGTTCGTACCGCTCGCGGAGGAGCGGGCCAACCCGTGGCCGACCCGCACCTCGCAGTCGTACCCCCACGCCCACGAGCACATCGCCCAGGTGTTCGACCACTCGGCCGCCCCGGACATCGTGTGCCTCCACACGCCCGCCCACAACTGGGAGGACCAGGGCGGCGAGCGCGGCGAGCACGGCTCGCTGGGGATCGTGCAGGTGCGGGCGCCGTTCGTGATGTCAGGCGCCGGCGTGCGAGGGGAGGGGGCTCTGCTGCCGCTCGCGGGCCGGCTGGTCGACGTCGCCCCGACCGTCCTCGCCCTGCTCGGCGCCGCCACGTCGCTCGCTCGCCAGGACGGGCGGGTGCTTACCGATCTGCTCGACCCCGACGCCGAGCCGCCGGAGCACGTGATCGGGTTCCTGTGGGACGGCACCAACGCCAACGTGCTGTACGACATGGTGGCAGCGGGCGAGGTCCCCCACCTGGCCCGCTTGCTCGAGGCGGGCACGGGACTGGGCCACGGGGCCATGGCCAGCCTGCCGTCGGTCACGCTGGCCAACCACACCACCATCCAGACCGGCGTCCACCCCGGGCACCACGGCATTCTCCACAACGCCTGGTACCACCGGGCCACCGGCGAGCAGGTCGTGACCAACTCACCGGCCACCTGGCCATGGTCGATGCAGACCCTCGATCGCGGGGTCGAGACGCTCCACCAGGCGATCCACCGGGCCTTCCCCGGGTCCCGCACAGTGGCCATCAACGAGCCGTGCGACACGGGCGCGGACGAGTCCACCTTCGACGTGATCCGCTCTGGCGGGAGGCTGGCGCGGGCCCCCAGGGCCGACGAGCTGCCGTTCGCCACCGAGCGGTTCGTGCGCCCGGAGAAGTCCTACGAGATCTCGTCCCGCATCGACCACACCGGCATGACCCAGGCCCTCGGCGTGTGGGAGGGCGGTGGCCAGCTGCCCCGGTACTGTTTCGTCAACTTCACGCTGACCGATGCTGCCTTTCACCACAGCGGGCCGTATGCCGAGATCGCCCGGGCCAGCATCCACGACAGTGACGCCCGGCTCGGCCAGATCCTGGCCGCCGTGGAGCGGGCCGGCGTGTGGGACCGCACGGCGTTCTTCCTGGTCGCCGACCACGGCATGGAGGACAGCAACCCCGACGTCACCGGCGACTGGGGCCCGGCCCTGGCCGACACCGGCATCCCGTGTCGGGACGAGGCCTACGGCTTCATCTACGTCGACGCGTGACCGCCCGGGGGCCGTTCGGTGCTGTGTGGCTCAGCGAGATAGGCGAAGTCGGACGGCACCTGGGTCATTGCGGAGCCGCAGTGCTGAGTCGCGAGCGCCACGCCCAGAACCGTCCGTCCGGGCGACGCCTGTGACGTCGTTGTTACGTGGCGACCCGCCGGCACGCGCCTCCAGCGGTTCACCGACCGGCGGAGATCGCCAGGACTCTCGTGTCATCCGGGGTCGCGCACCATCGTGTGACATAGGTGTGACATCGGACGTGGCCTTCTCGACCCGGAACACGGCGTCCGGGGCGTGGCACGATGAGCTCCGATGAGAGCACGGGGGTCACTCCGTCGGTGGGCGGCGGCATGGCGGCCATCGGTCGTCACAGCCGGCTTCCCGACGCTTCCGCTGTTCGTGCTGTTCGGGCTGAACGCGGTCGACGAGCTCGACCGCACGGCGTTCTCGGTCCTGCTGCCGGACATCCGCGACGACTTCGGGCTGAGCAACACCGGCGCGCTCAGCATCGTGTCGGCCACCACCGTCGCCGTGCTGATCATCTCCGTGCCGCTGTCGTTCTACTGCGACCGGGCGAACCGGGTCCGGATCGCCACCACCGGGGGTGCGCTGTGGGGGTTCTTCTCCGTGGCCACCGGGTTGGCGTTGACACCGCTGATGCTCGTCCTGACCCGGATCGGCGCCGGCACCGGGCGTGCCGTCGTCGAGCCGACGCACAACTCACTGCTGTCGGACTGGTACCCGCCCCAGGCGCGGGTGAAGGTCTTCTCGTTCCACCGCCAGGCGAACTCGGTCGGGCAGATCATCGGTCCTATCGCGGCCGGGACCCTCGCGTACTTCTTCGGCTGGCGCACGCCGTTCATCCTGTTCGCGATCCCGACCGCCATCGTCGTGCTGTTCGCGCTGCGGCTCCGCGAGCCGGTGCGGGGCGTCCACGAGCGGCTCGCCGCCGGCTTGGACGAGGAGGCGGCGCAGATCCCCGAGGCGCCGGAGGGGATCCGCTCGACGATCGTCTTGCTCGCCCGGGTGCGAACGATCCGGCGGGTCTGGCTTGCGATCCCGTTCCTCGGGGTCGCCCTGTTCGGCGTGCAGAACCTGCTGTCGCTGATCTACGAGGAGGTGTTCGGCCTGGACAGCCTCGCCCGGGGCTGGATCGCCGCCGGCGTCGAGCCGCTGCAGATCGTCGGTGTGCTGGTCACGATGCCGTGGGTCGCCCGGATGGCCATGAAGGACCCCGGCTACCTGCTCCGCTTCGTCGGCCTCGTGGGGCTGGCGGACGCGGTGTGCCTCGTCGTCTTCGCCTACGCCCCGAACCTGGCGGTGGCCATCGCGATGCACGCCCTGGTCGCGGCCTCGATCGGGACGCTCGCCCCGTCGTTCTTCGCCCTGCTGTCCCTGGTCGCGCCCCCCCGGGTCCGCTCGGCCGGCCTGACGACGATCGCGGTGTTCGCTGTGCCGGGGATCGCCATCTTCCTCCCGCTGATCGGCGCCATCTCCGACGCCCACGGCATCCGGGTGAGCATGCTCGTCCTGGTGCCGATCGCGGTGACGGCCGGCTTCATCCTGTCCACGGCGGCCAAGTTCGTCCTGCCCGACATCGCCGCCGCCCACGCAGAGTCTCTGGCCCGCGCCGGGGTCCAGGCGACCTAGCCGTTCGATCGCTGGCCCATCCGGCCGACGATGTCGGCCCGCGGGCATTCGTGCCCGACCAGCTCGTCTGGCGTCGCGATCTGGCACCGGCCGTCGACGATCCGCTCTACCGCCTGGGCCCGGGCGGCCTCATCGCCCCGGCGCTCGGCCCCATCGCGCTGGGCCTGGCCACCAGCGCGTTCGAGGCGATGCGGGACCTCACCCAGCGGTCTCGGCCAGCACGCGGGCCGTCGTCGGCGACCGCACCCACGTCCACGTCGCGGCGGCCCTCTGGGACGCGGCCGACCAGGGTCGCGACACGCTGGCGGCCCGCGCCGACCTGTGGTCGGCGAGCTTCCTGGCCGTCGAGGCGGCCATCACGACGATCGACCGGCTCCACCGGGCGACAGGCATCGACGCGCTCGTCGCCGGAGGCGTCGGAGACCGCGCTCGGCGCGAGGCCCACGCGGTCGCCAGCTGGATCGACGCGTTCCGGCCGTTCGAGGCGGCAGCCGGTCGCGTCGCCCTCGGGCTGGAGCCGAACCACGTAATGTTCTGAACCGGTCAGCGGAGTCGAGGCGAGCCAGGAGGTGAGATGGGGGCATTGCTGCTGGTCCATGGCGTCGGCCACGGGTCGTGGTGCTGGAGTCGGACCAAAGCGGCCCTGATCGATCGTGGCCATGACGTGTCCGCGGTTGATCTTCCCCTGACCGGACTCGGCGACGATGCCGCCGCGGTCCGGGCGACGCTGGATGACTGGGGACGGGATGCCGTGCTCGTTGGTCACTCCTACGCCGGCTTGGTGATCTCCAAAGCGGCCGCCGGGCGCCATGATGTGCAACATCTCGTGTATGTCGCCGCCATGATGGTCGACGGCGGCGACGTCTACCTGGACCGCATGAGCGAGTTCCCAGCCGCCGCCATCAACTCCCAGGTTCAGCTCACCGCGGACGGTAGGCTCGTCGTCCCGCCGGAGACGGCTGTCGAGTGCTTCTACAACGAGTGCGACAGGGGCGACGCCGCGGTGGCGGCGCGCCGTCTCCGGCCGACGGCGGCTGCCTGCCTCGCCGTCCCGACCGGGGCAGAGCCCTGGGCGTCGATCTCATCGACCTACGTCCTGTGCGAACGGGATAACGCCATCCACCCGGACTTTCAGCGATGGATGTCAACCCGGGCTGGTGAAGTCGTCACGCTCGACACGGATCATTCTCCCTTCATGTCGCTGCCCGATCGGTTCGTGGACCTCCTGGACGACATCGCCTGCAGGGCGAACGCGGTGGGCGAGGCTCGATGATCTTGCCCGGCTGCTCGGCAGGTGGAGTGCCAGGCGAGGCGGCTCCACACCAGAGGTGCGGAATGGAGTCGACATGTTGACGACTCGGGTCTGCGAGTTGTTCGGCATGACCCATCCGGTCGTACTCGGCGGGATGGGTCTGGGGACCAACCCTGTTCTCGTCGCCGCGGTCTCCGATGCGGGTGGACTCGGCATCCAGGGTTGCAGTGGCCGGCCACCCCGAGAGATCACCGAACTGGCCGCCGCCATCAGGGATCGGACAGATCGGCCGTTCGGCCTCAACCTCCTGCTGTTCGGGGCGGGTGCGGACGAATGGGACGCGACCTTGACCGCACGTCCGCCCGTCGTGTCCACCGCATGGGCCAAGGCCGACCAGCCACTCGCCGAGCTGTTCGCCCAGGCCCATGAGGCAGGAACCAAGGTGCTGCACATGGTGTCCACGGTGCCCGAGGCCGTACGAGCAGCCGAGGCGGGGGCCGACGCTGTCGTCGCACAGGGCACCGAAGGCGGAGGCCACGTCGGGCTGATGGGGACGATGGTGCTCGTGCCGATGGTGGCTCGCGCCATCGCGCCGGTGCCGGTGATCGCTGCCGGCGGGCTCGCTGACGGCGCCGGCCTCGCCGCCGCGCTCATACTCGGCGCGGAAGGCGCGCTCTACGGGACTCGGTTTCTGGCCACGACCGAAGCGTCGATCCCCGAGGCGTACAAGCGGCTGCTCGTCGACAGCGACGGCCACAACACGGTTGTCACGGAGCTACCCGACGTCGCCAACGCCACCGTGTGGCCCGGTGCCTACGCGCGCATCGAACGCAACCGGTTCTACGAGACCTGGGCCGGGCGAGAGGGCGAGCTGCGCTACCGCCACACCGAGGCGGCAGCATCCGCATGGCGCGCACTCGAAGCCGGCGACACCGACAACGCGCCCCTCTACACCGGCCAAACCGCGGGGCTGATAGACGCCATCGAGCCCGCCGGAGTCATCGTCGAGCGGATCGTCGCCGACGCCACCGAGCGGCTGCGGCGCATCAAGCTCGCGGACTGAACCACGCGGGGCCGGCACGCGCCGCTCGTCTGGACTGACATGCCGCCCTGCTGCCGGCGGTCATGCCCAGGTCGCGGCTGATCGCTCCTGGAGATTTCGACATCCGATCCGGAGATCGGCAGCACCGGGTGCGAGGATGTCTCACCCCGTGCACACGAAGCGGAGATCGGGCATGTCCGACGACCACGCACTCATCAATGCTCACGCCGGCGACGACCTGGCGCCCCTTGCCGGACCGTGGGAGGTCGATCCGACCCATTCGGCGCTCGAGTTCGTGGCCCGCTATGCGGTGTTCACGCTCGTGCGCGGCCGCTTCACGTCGTTCGCCGGCACCGTCGTGATCGATCCGGCACATGCCGAGGCGACGCAGGTCGACGTCGACATCGACGCCACGTCGGTCGACACCGCGATGCCGGAGCGCGACGCCCACCTGCTCAGCGACGAGTTCTTCGACGTCGAGCGCCACCCCAAGATCAGCTTCCGCTCGCGGGGTGCGACGGTGCTGGCCGCGGGTCGCTACACGGTGCACGGCGAGTTGACGATCCGTGGCATCACCCAACCGGTTCGGCTCGACGTCGACGTCTTCGGCCGTGCGCCCGACGTGCTCGGCAATCCCCGGCTCGGCCTGAGAGCGATCGCCAAGGTGCAACGCGCTGAGTGGGGCATCACATGGAACGCCCCGGTCCCAGGCGGCGGCGTCGCTTTGGCCGAGACGGTCGATCTCGAGCTCGACGTGTCCCTCGTGCCGGCCGGCACGGCGGCCCGGTCATCCTGAGGGTGCTCTGCAGCCACGTCGGGCGGGACTAGAGCGGGTACAGCGTGGTGACGGGTGTGATCGTCAGCTGAACGGAAGATGTCATCTACAAGGAAGCAGTCGCCCCGGCGGCCGTTTGCGCGTAGAACCGCATACATGGTCGATGTCGATGTCAGCCGGCGCCGCTTCCTCCAGTCCGGGACCGCCACGCTCGGCAGCCTGGTCGTGGCCGGACCCCTGCTGCGGCTCGATGCGGGCCGGGGGCCGCGGCCGGATCGGGGCTTCGGGCCGATCGCGCCGATCGCCGACCTGACGACCGGCCTGCCGCTGCTGAAGCTGCCCGAGGGGTTCACCTACCAGTCGTTCGGATGGACCGGCGACCCGATGGACGACGGCACGCTCACGCCTGACCGCCACGACGGCATGGCGGTCGTCGAGGTCAACGGGCGCGGGCCCGGGCGCGAGGTGGTGCTGATCCGCAACCACGAGCGGGGGCCGTCGACGCCCGGCAACCCGCTGCCCGTGGTCGGCGGCGGCGCCGCGCCGGTGTACGACGGGTTCCAGGTGCCGGGGGTGATCGACGGGCTCGGCGGCGGGACCACCGCCCTCACGTTCTCGGGGGGCCGGTTCACGGGCTCCCGGGCCACGCTGGGCGGCACGATCTCCAACTGCGCGGGTGGCCCGACGCCGTGGGGCTCCTGGCTGACCTGCGAGGAGGTCACGATCCGGGGCACGGCCATCGGTGCCCGCGACCACGGCCTCGTGTTCGAGGTGCCGTCGCCCCGGCTCGGGCCGGCGAGCGCCGTTCCCATCGAGTCGGCCGGGTTCATGTCCCACGAGGCCGCAGCGGTCGACGCCCGGACCGGCGACCTCTACCTGACCGAGGACAACGGCCCGCTGAGCGGCTTCTACCGGATGCGGCCGTCCAGGCGCCCCCACGCGCCGGGCGACCTGGAGGCGGGCGGCACGCTGGAGATGCTCCGGGTCGTCGGCCAGGACAACGCCGACCTGGGCGCCGCCACCCAGGGCCAGCGGTTCGAGGTGGACTGGGTCCCGATCGCCGACCCGATGGCCGACCCCGAGGGCTTCGAGTCGCCGGCGCCCGGGTTCCCGCCGATCCAAGGCACCGGGCGGTCGGGTCCGTTCCTGCAGGGCCAGGCCCAGGGCGGCGCCAGCATGCGGCGCGGCGAGGGCTGCTTCTACCGGGACGACGTGGTCTACCTCGTCGACACGAGCGGCGGCCCGGCCGGCAAGGGCACGGTGTGGGCGCTGGAGCTGGACCGCCACCGGCGGAGGCCGGGCAGGCTGATCGCAATCTACGTGTCGCCGGACGAGAACACCGCCGACAACCCGGACAACATCACGGTGAGCCCGCGGGGCGGCATCCTCGTGTGCGAGGACGGCGGCGGGCGGACGGCGGCAGACAGCTCGCGGGTGTTCGGCCCTCGGCTGCTCGGGATCAACGAGCGGGGCGCCTCGTTCGTGTTCGCCGAGAACAACGTGGTGCTCGAGCAGGCGCTGCCCGGCAAGCCGCTGGTGCCGCCGGGCGACTACCGGGGCTTCGAGTTCGCCGGGGCGGCGTTCTCGCCAGTCGGCGACGAGCTGTTCGTCAACATTCAGACGCCGGGCGTCACCTTCGCCATCACGGGCCCGTGGCGGCGGGGGCGGCTCTGACCAGGAGCGCTGCTTCTAGCCCACCTCCAGGAGGCGGATCATCTCGGCGATCCTGACCAGTCCTTCCGCCCGACCATCCCTGGCACGACCACAGCCGCTGACGCACTCCTACGCATCCGCGCGCTGCCGACCGGCGGCGGGCCAGAACATGCCGGTTCGTGCGGCATAGCGGGCGTAGTCGTGGGCCAGCGGGCTGTGTTCGAACTTCCGCTCCTCCTGGCGCGCGGCCACCGCGTACAGCGTGGTCATGCCCGCGCAGACGACGACCAGCGTGGGCGCGCCGGTGACCGCCCAGCCCGCGAGGTACGTGAGCAGGTAGGCCGTGTAGAAGGGATGGCGCACGAGGCGGTACGGACCCGTCGAGACGAGGTGCTCGGGGACGTCGCCCGAGAAGGCGGGTGTGAGCGGGCGCCGCCGCGTCTCGCGCGCCGCCGCCAGGAACAGCGCCAGCGCGCCGACGAAGATCGCGGTTCCGGCCGCGCTGTGCCAGGCAGACGGGGCCGGGGTGTGGGTCATCGTGGCGAGCTCGGTGGTTCCGGCCGCGATGGCGCCGAGGGTGAGCGACACCAGCCCGATCGTCACCCGATCGTCCCGCCGGAACACGGTGACAGTCCCCGCGGCGTACGCGACGAAGCAGGACAGTCCGGCGGCGATGGGCACGATCTGGTCGGTGCTCATCGGGGCCTCGGGTCACAGGATCCCGGGCGCCGTGCGGGGACGAGCTCGAAGTCGTCACTGCACCCGTCCAGCCAGTGGAGAAACGGGCGCGACCGCAACTCCATGGCCGCGCGGGCGAGGCGGAGGTCGAGCGCGCACGCCACCGATGCGTGGCGGTAGTGGTCCTGCACCCCGGTCAGCAACTCGAAGGGCACCGGGAACAGGCCCGCCAGCCGGCGCAGGCGGTCGAGCGACATCGACATGAGCCAGACGTCATGGTCCTGGCGCCGCGCCCGGGACATCCAGAGCGCGGGGTAGATCAACGCCCCGACGAGTGGTCCGGACGCGACCGATGCGGGGATCGTGGAGCGGGTCGATCCCGAACGCCGCCAACGTGGGACGGGTGTCGGTTGGAACGATAAGGCTGGCCGTGCCGAGAACCTTCCGGCCATCAGCGACGACGAGCCATTCCCGGATCCATCCAGCCGTCGTCGTACGCCTCCTCGCCCCGCCGATCGATCGCGCCCTGCGCGTCGTACTCACGAGTGTGCAGGACCCGGGCGGCGGCGATCTCGCCGGTCGAACGCGCCGGTCCCGCGTAGACCTCGGCCGCGTCGACGCTGTAGTCGGCGTGCGTCACGACCGCTGCGTCGGTGGTGTCCACGGTTCCTCCCTGGGGCGCGCCGGCACACGACAGGCAGAGACGAGCGTCGTCGGGCAGCATGTGGTGGGGCTTGGCTGAAGGTCAGGCTGAAAGGGGTTGGGCTGTGGGTCGCTCGCATCCGACGATCATCTCGGT
>Ga0114129_10003654_pt1 | contig 21640 bp, 15 predicted proteins | sample RhiMetdeltSRZDD1_FD_80071 | JGI IMG/M metagenome (GOLD analysis project Ga0114129, IMG submission 80071) | Populus rhizosphere microbial communities from Tennessee, USA - Rhizosphere MetaG P. deltoides SRZDD1 (version 2) (version 2) | ecosystem: Host-associated > Plants > Roots > Rhizosphere >... | reverse complement strand
GAGCAAGCAGACCATCACGAACTTCTATGGGATGGGTCCGAAGCTGTCGTACTTCAATGGCTGCTCCGGCGGCGGACGCATGGCATTTCAGGAAGCGCAGCGCTTCCCTGCCGACTTCGACGCAATCCTCGCAGGCGCGCCTGGCTACAACCGGGTGAACCAAAGTGTGTGGATGCTGATGAACGCAAAGGCGACGCTCGACAACCCTGCGAGCTTCATTCCGCCCGCGAAGTACGCGGTGCTGCATCGCGCGGCGCTCGACGCGTGCGACGCGCAGGACGGACTGAAGGACGGCCTCATCAGCGAGCCGCTACGCTGCCGCGTCGATCCCGCCGTCCTCCAATGTGGTGGCGGCCGGGTCCTTTCGGACCCGGCAAATTGTTTGACCGCGCCGCAGGTGGAGGCCGCGAGGAAGCTCTATGCGGGTGTGATCAATCCCAAGACGGGCGAACGGATCTTTCCGCGCCTCGAGCCCGGCAGCGAGTTGAGCTGGGGCGGACCGGCCGGCGGCCCGGAACCGCTCGCGGTCGGTGCTGATCTCTTCAAGTTCGTCGTCTTCAAGGATCCGGAGTGGGACTTCCGCAAGTTCGATCTCGCGCGCGACTACGACGCGGTGCACAAGATCGACAGCCTGGATCTGAGTCCGACCTCGCCGGACCTCAAGGCATTCGCCGCGCGCGGCGGCAAGCTGCTGATTTACCAGGGGTGGGCCGATCAGAACGTGGCACCCCAGTCGACGGTTGACTACTACTACAACGTCGTGAAGACCATCGGCCAGAAGCAAGTGGATGAATCGGTCCGACTGTTCTTCGCGCCCGGCATGGCACACTGCGGCGGCGGTGAAGGGCCGAACGTCTTTGACGCATTGACATCGCTCGAGCAGTGGCGCGAGCAGGGAAAGGCGCCCGCCTCGATCCTCGCGACCCATTCGAGCAACGGCAAGGTGGATCGGAGCCGGCCGCTCTGCCCGTTCCCGCAGGTCGCGCTCTACAAGGGAACAGGAAGCATCGATGACGCCGCGAACTTCGTCTGCGGAAGTGCGAAGGGCGATGTTCGAAGTACGAAGTAAGTGTGAAGTGAAGAAGACCCGTATGAAGCTCCTTTTGATAGTCGCCGCACTCACGCTCGCTCCCGTCGTCGCGTCCGCGCAGGACTGCGCCCGCGTGGCGGCGACGCTGAAACTCACCAATGCAAAAGTAACGGCCGCGACGGCTGTCCCTGCCGGTTCATTCACGCCGCCGGCGGAAGGAACCGCAACGCCACGACCGATCACGGGACTGCCGGCGTTCTGTCGAGTGCAGCTCACGCTGACGCCGTCTACTGATTCCGACATCAAGACCGAAGTCTGGATGCCGCTGAACGGTTGGAACGGCAAGTTTCAGCAGGTCGGCAACGGGGCGTTCGCCGGCTCGATTCAGTACGCGGCCCTCGGGGAAGCGTTGAAGCGCGGTTACGCGGCAGCATCGACCGACACGGGCCACACGGGACCGGGCGCTGCGTGGGCCGCGGGACATCCGGAGAAGATCGTCGATTGGGGTTACCGCTCGGAGCACTTGACCGCCGTCGACAGCAAGCAGGCGATCACGAACTTCTACGGCATGGGTCCGAAGCTGTCGTACTTCACCGGATGCTCGGGCGGCGGACGCATGGCGTTCCAGGAAGCGCAGCGCTATCCCGCCGACTTCGATGCCATCCTCGCTGGTGCGCCCGCATACGACCGCGGCAACGAAGCGTTTGGTTTCATGGCGAAGTGGCAGGCGACGCACGAAACACCGGGAAGCTTTATTCCGACGACGAAGTACGCGGCCATTCACCGCGCGGCGCTCGATGCGTGCGACGCGCTGGACGGGCTGAAAGACGGCCTCATCGGCGACGTCCTCAGCTGCCGCTTCGATCCGGCCGTTCTCGAATGTCGTGGAGGCCGGGTCCTTTCGGACCCGGCAGATCCGACGTGCCTGACGACGCCGCAGGTCGAGGCAGTCAGGAAGCTGTACGCGGGCGCGCGTCACCCGAAGACGGGCGAGCTGATTTTTCCCGGGCTCGAGCCCGGCAGCGAGTTGCAGTGGACGGCGGTCACCGGCGGTAATGAGCCGCTCGACGTCGGCTACGACGTCTTCAAATACATCCTCCTGCAGGATCCGAACTGGGATCCGAAGACGTTCGATCTCGCGAAGGACTACGACCGCATTCACAAGCTCGATAATTCCGCGCTCAGTCCGGCCAATCCGGATCTGAAGCCGTTCGCATCGCGCGGAGGCAAGCTCCTGATTTACCAGGGATGGGCCGATCCGAATGTCTCGCCGCGCTCGCCGCTCATGTACTACGACCGCGCGTCCAAGACGATCGGCAAGAAGGCGGTGGACGATTCGATCCGCCTCTTCTATGCGCCCGGCATGGGACACTGCGGCGGCGGCGAAGGACCGAACGTCTTCGACGCGCTGACCGCGCTCGAGCAGTGGCGCGAGCAGGGAAAAGCGCCTGCGTCCATCCTCGCAACACATTCGACCAACGGCAAAGTGGACCGCACGCGTCCACTCTGCCCTTATCCACAGATTGCGACGTACAAGGGAACCGGCAGCATCGACCAGGCGGACAACTTTTACTGTGCGGAGAAATCCAATGTTCCTGCATCTAAATAAGAAGCATTTCCTCGCCGCGGCCCTCATCCTCATCTGCTCGACCGCTGCATTCACGCAGAACCTTCGCTGGGCGAAAGCGGCCCCGTTCCCCGAGCCCGACGAGGAGCTATACGGCATCACCGTGAACGGCAAGATGTACGTGCTCGGCGGCTTCGGCAACGCGCGCGGCAAGAACTACGAGTACGACCCGGCCATGGACAAGTGGACGAAGAAGGCGGCGATGCCACGCCCAGCACATCATCAGTCGATGATCGAATACCAGGGAAAGATCTACGTGTTCGGCGGTTTCGTCGCGCCGATGTCCGGGCCGCAGGGAGGCTGGGAGCCGATCGACAATGCGTGGGTCTACGATCCGGCGGCCGACTCGTGGCGGAATCTCGCGCCGATGCCCATCAAGCGCGGATCCGCCGCCGCCAACATCGTCAACGGCAAGGTGTACGTGATGGGTGGCGCGACGACGGCTGATGGCTCGAAAGACGTCGCGATCAGCAATGCGACCACCGCGAACAACCTGACGCGGAACGATATCTACGACATCGCGAGCAATACCTGGTCGAGCGGCGCACCGATGGCGCTCCCGCGCAACCACATGTTCTCGGGCGTCGTGAACGGAAAGATCTACATCATCGGCGGTCGCATCGGACATGCGTTCGTCGCCGCCTCACAGAACACCGACATCGTCGAGCAATACGACCCGGCAACCAACACGTGGGGCGCGCAGATGACGAAGATGCCAACCGCCCGCAGCGGCGGCGGCTGGGGGACCTATGGGGGCAAAATCTACGTCGCCGGCGGCGAAGTGGCCACCAACTCGCTCGTCGGTGCATTCCGCGCCGTCGAGGCGTTCGATCCGGCCACGAACAGCTGGGCAATCCTGCCGTCGATGCCGATGCCGCGCCACGGCGTCGCGGGCGCGATGATCGGCAACAAGTTCCATCTGGTGAGCGGGATGATCACGTCCGCGGCGGCTGGCGCCGGGCAGGATCGAACCGTCGAAGTGCACGTGGCGCAGCACGACGTGCTGGAGCTACCAGGCGGAGGTACGAACTAGACTGCAATTCAAAATTCAAAATTCGAAATGCAAACACGGCATGTGTCGCTGCAACGTTGTAAACGTCGCGGCGACCTCCACGCATTGCTGCGAACAACATCGTGTTTGCATTTTGAATTTTGAATTTTGAATTACGGATAGATTGCACGCGCCTGCCTGGCGACGCGTGCCGCTACATGGCGGATCCAACTCTGCTCTGCGATCTGGCATGCGAACGCACCGACTGCTCTGGCTGGCGGCGATCGGCTTCGTGACGCTTGCTCTCGCGCAATGCGGCGGAGGGTCGTCGACGCCGACGCCGACGTCACCGTCAGCATCCCCGTCGCCGTCACCAACGCCCTCTCCGAGTCCGTCACCCGGCGGAGGCGGTTCGCTCTCGATCAGTCCGCAGACGATTCAAAGTCAGGGGCAGCCGCAGGCAACAGTGACGCTCGCCAGCAACGCGCCTGCCGGTGGCGCGCTGGTGGTGCTGTCGAGCAGCGACACGACGACGGCGAGAGTTCCAGCCAGTGTCACGGTACCCGGAGGTGCACGCAGCACCACATTTATCGTCGACACGTCAACGGTGATCACCAACATCAGCGTCGTCATTACCGCCACGTATGCTGGCTCGGCGATGTCAGCCACGTTGACCGTCACTCCGGGTGGACAAGGGGGCCTCGGTGGTTCCTTCGTCGTCCGCTCACGCACGCGTGGAACTGGTGCCTGTGTGGTCGAGACAGAGTCGAAGGAGCTCGACTGCGTGCTCGACGCCAGCGGCTCTCAAGGCGGCATCACCGCGTATCTATGGACGTATACGATGGGATCGTTGACGCTGCGGCACACCGCGCCGGCGTCAAACCCGGCGAGCAGCCCGCAAAGCACAGGCTGCCAGTTCTATCAGCAGGGAACCGGCGGCGACGGCCCGAACGGCGAGCATTTCCTGAACATGAGTGTCGGACTGCAGGTGCAGGATTCGAACGGCAACCGCAGCGCCCTCGTGCAGCAGGCGGTCAGGGTGTATCCGAATAATCAGTGCGGATTTTCGTACTAACCACGAAGGCCCCAAGGCAGACACGAAGGGCAGGAAGACAATTTCTGGTCTGCTTCGTGTTCACGCGATCAGCGCCTTCGTGGTCGATTAGATCTTGATCTTCCGAACAGTCTGAGAATTATCCTCGAGGAACGATTTCTTGTTCTCGAGCTCCTGTGCCGTGGGCTGAATCTTTCCAGTTGCATCAATCGCGCGCGACACGACCGTGTGCTCACCCGGCGAGAGCGTGTTGATGGTGTAGTTGAAGAACTTCCAGCCGTACTTCTCTTTCGTGGTTGACGGATCCAGCGTTGCCGCCTGCCAGGGCCCATCGTCGACGCGCACTTCCACGGCCTTCAGCGGCGTGCCGTCGTTGAGCACCACACCCAGAATTTTGTAACGCGAGCCGTCGGTGCTGATGCGCGCGATGTACGACTTCAACTGCATGTGGGTGATGGCGGTTTCCACCCACTTCATCTCTCCGTCGATCATCTCGCCCTTCAGCGTCCGGTACCAGCGCGCCTGGAACTTGCCAAGGTACGCGTCTTCCTGCGCGTGAATCTCTGAGAGCCATTTCACGTTGTTCACGCCGTACCAACCCGGTACGAGCAGGCGGACGGGCATCCCCTGATGAACCGTCAGCGGGTCGCCATTCAACGCCCAGACGAGCATCGGTTCCGACGACAGCGCTTTCTCTCGGGTCAGCGCACGGCCGAACTGCTGCTGCACCTTGAACTTGTCATTGCGCCATTCGACCTCTTCCTCCCCGCGATCGGCGCCGAAGAACACGAACTCGCGCGCTTCCGATTTCACGCCGGCCTTGTCCAGCAGCGTCTTCAGCGGGACGCCGGTCCAGCGCGCATTGCTCGAGAGCCCCTGCACTGGCCCGCGATTGCCGGAACACTCGAAGCCGGCAATGAACTCTCGGCTTCCGAGTTTGCGGAGGTCGTCGAGCGAAAGCGAGAGCGGACGCTCAACGAGTCCGGAGACGCGCAGGGTATAGGTTGCCACGTCCACCTTCGGATGACCGTAGTGCTGGGTGGTGAAGAACTGGTCCTTCGGCGTGAACGGGCCGTTGATGGTACGGATGTCGATGATCCGGCGGTCAGGCGCCGGATTGGTGATCACGCGCTCGGGAAAGTCGAGAAAAGGGAGCACCGTTTCGCTCTGCGCGAGTGCGGGCAGCACCCATTCGGGGATGCCGACGATACCAAGGCCTGCGAGCGCAAGGCCGGTCCGGACGACGTCGCGGCGCGTGATGTGCTGTGTCATGGGGCCGAAGATATCACGAGACCCGCATCCGCTTCCGAAGCTCCTGATCGATCGCCTGCATGAACTCGTCGGTCGTCAGATGCGGATGGTCGTTGCGAATCAAAATCGCTAGATCCTTGGTCATCCGGCCGGACTCGACGACGTCCACACACACGTTTTCGAGAGTGTCGGCAAAGGCCACGACGTCGGGCGTGTCGTCGAACTTGCCCCGATATTGAAGGCCGCGCGTCCAGGCGTAGATCGACGCAATCGGGTTGGTCGATGTGGGTTTGCCCTGCTGATGCAGTCGGTAATGGCGCGTCACAGTGCCGTGGGCGGCTTCCGCTTCCACCGCCTTCCCGTCGGGCGACATCAGCACCGAGGTCATCAACCCCAGTGACCCGTAGCCCTGCGCAACCGTGTCCGACTGGACGTCGCCGTCGTAGTTCTTGCAGGCCCACAGATAGCCGCCGTTCCATTTGAGGCTGGCGGCGACCATGTCATCGATCAGGCGATGTTCGTAGGTCAGCCCCTGCGCCTCGAACCTGGCTTTGAAATCGGCGTCGAAAATCCGCTGGAACGTGTTCTTGAATGTTCCGTCGTACACCTTGAGGATCGTGTTCTTGGTTGACAGGTAGACCGGGTAGTTGCGGCCAAGCGCGTAGGTAAAACAGGCTCGCGCGAAGCCTTCGATGGACGAGTCGAGGTTGAACATCCCCATCGCGACGCCGCCGCCTTTGGTCTTGATCACTTCACGCTCGATCGGCTCGCCGCCGTTGGCGGGCGTCCAGCTGATTGTGATCGTGCCGGCGCCCGGATAGTGGAAATCCTGCGCGCGGTACTGGTCTCCAAACCCATGGCGGGCCACAACGACGGGCTTGTCCCAGTGCGGCACGACCCTGGGCACGTTGCGGCAGATGATCGGCTCACGGAATATCGTCCCGTCAAGGATGTTGCGGATCGTGCCGTTCGGCGACCTCCACATCTGCTTGAGGTTGAATTCCTTGACGCGAGCCTCGTCCGGGGTAATCGTGGCGCACTTCACCCCGACGCCGTACTGACGGGTCGCGTTCGCCGCATCGATCGTGATCTGATCCCCGGTGTGATCGCGCGCTTCGATTCCAAGGTCGAAGTACTTCAGGTCAATGTCGAGGTACGGAAGGATGAGCGTCTCACGGATTTTCTGCCAGATGATCCGGGTCATCTCGTCCCCGTCCATCTCGACGACAGGCGTCTTCACCTTGATCTTGGCCATTCGCTTTTCGTGGTCTCCCTATTCACTGTTGTTGGCACCGTCTTCGCACTCTTCACATCGAACAAACTTCGAATTCTATATCGAATCGATGTACATTTGAGCGAACGGTGAAGACTATGACGAGACGGGCGGTTCGGTTGGCCTTCGTCGTGTTGTTCATGATCTCGACGGCCAATGCGGTCGACGCCCAACGCGGCGGAGCACGCGGCGGTGGTGGCGCACGCGGCGGTGGCGTGGCCATGGGAGCCGGCGGGGGCGGCCGTGGAGGCGGAATGGTTCCTCCCGCGGGTGGGCGTGGCGGTGGCGTCAGCCGCGGCGGACTCCGGATTCAGGGACGCGTCAACGTGCCGGCGACGCCATCGCCATCGATTAACCGTCCCTCGTTCCCGATCGTCGGCCTCAATCGACCCGCGTTCCCGCTCAGCGGGCCGCTCGGTTTTCGTCGGCCGCAGCGGTCGCCGTTCGATGCGCGCCGTGGCACCTACACTCAGCTTCAGCAATTCGGTATCCCGTACGGATATGGCCCTGGCTACGGCTATGACGTACCCGTGTACGGGCCCTCGTATGTACCCGAAAGCACCTACGACAAACTTTATCGGACACCACCCGAGCCCCCGGTAACCGAAGGTGCGTTGTTACTCGACGTTACCCCATCGGCCGCGCTCGTCTTCGTCGACAGCGCGTTTGTCGGCAACGTCGCCGATCTGCAGAGTGGCGGCGTCACGCTCTCCGCCGGCCGTCACTGGGTGGATCTCGAAGCGCCGAGCTACGACCGGAAAACGATCGAGGTCAACATCCGCGCCGGCGAACCGCTCCGGTACCGTTTCGACATGGCGCCGACGCGCCCCGCCGAGGTGATCACCGCTCCACCGCGACCGCCGCAGACGATATACATGATCGCCGGCTGTTATGCGGGCAATCGGCCACCAGTCGCCGCGAACTTGCCGAAAGGGTGTGATGTTGCGAAGGTGCGCGTGATTCGGCCGCAGCCGCGCGTCAATTGACACATCACAGGTAGCCAGCGTCGCCCCGATTGCGCTAGCTTACGCGCCATAGCTTCGAGGAAGACTGTTATGGCGCACGAATCTCTGACCTCCGGTTGGACGCGCCGCGAGGCGATCGGCACGCTCGTCACTGCCGCTGCTGCGATCGCACTCCCTGACCGCGCGTCTGCCGCCCCTCCCGCGTTTCCCCGCGGTAGCGTCATCCGCACGGTCCTCAAAGACTACGACCCCGACGACCTCGGTAACGCCGCGACGTTGTTTCACGAACACATGTCGCTGGCGCCCGACTTTCTCGCGCGCTTTGCGCAATACACCGCTGCCACTCGAGCAGCCGCGGGACTGCCGGCCGCGCCGGCGCCGCCGGCTTCCCTAGCCTTCATGCAGGACCTCGACGTGATGGTCCAGGAGCTGACCGCCGCAAAACGCGAAGGCATCGGCTGCATCGTCGATGGCGGCCATCCAGATATGGGCAGGAGCATCGACTTCCTTCGGCAGCTCTCATCGAAATCGCAAATGCCGATCGTGGCCGGTGGAGGTCTCTACACGCAGCCGTTCTATCCGGCGGCCATTGCTGCGATGAGCGAAGACGACATCGTCCGGGCGCTGGTGAAGCAGGTGGAACAGGATCCCGTCGGTGCGTTTGGGGAGATCGGATCGTGGGACGAGATGACCGCGACCGAACGCAAGGTATTCCGGGCAATCGGCCGGGCGCACGTGGCCACGAACTTGCCGATATTCACGCACACGGGGATTCCCGGCAAGGCGGCGCTCGAACAGCTCGATCTGCTGGAGGATGCGGGGGTGAAGCCCGATCGTGTGGTGATCGGCCATCTCGGCAATCTCGTCGACACCAGCGTTCAGGTGCACAAGTCCATTTGCAAGCGCGGAGCGTTCGTCGGATTTGATCGGCAGGGCGGACCAACCGACGGCGATCAGGTCCAGATGGCGATCGCCCTGATCGATGCCGGGTACGCGGACAACCTGATGTTTTCCTCGGACCTCGCTCGCGAGAGTTTTATTCAGCGCAACGGGGGCCCCGGATACGCAAAGACCCTCTCGGTGTTCGTGCCCAAGCTGAAAGCTGCCGGTGCGAACGACGAGGTCCTGCGGAAAATCATGATCGACAATCCGCGACGGTTTCTTGCGTTTGTCCCGAAGAAACGAAGGGCGTGATCAGATCTGAAACCGCGGCAGATGTTCCAGGAATTCACGCGGTGAACACCGCCGCGTTTGAAACGAGGTTGGAAGCCGACCTGGTTGATAGGTTGCGGCAAACCGCGCAGCCGATCGTTTCCCTAGTCGCCGATCGCCGCGGAACGATCATCGGACACATTCTGTTCTCGCCCGTGACGCTCTCCGAAGAACCGGACGCAAAGATTATGGGGCTAGCGCCGATGGCGGTTCTTCCACGAGAACAGCGGCATGGAATGGGCTCTGCGCTCGTTCGTGAAGGGCTCACACGCTGCAAGCACCTTGGATATGGTGCCGTCGTCGTGATCGGGCACCGGAATTACTACCCCCGTTTTGGATTCACACCAGCAGCCCGGTTCAACCTCAAGTCCGAATACGACGTTCCCGACGACGTTTTTATGGCGTTGGAACTGACGCCGAACTATCTGCAGGGCAGGTCAGGAACCGTTTATTACCATTCAGCATTCAGCATATGACGGCTGCGTAGGATGCGGGCAGGCCCTCCCACTTACCTCGCCGCTGGCTTGGCGAATCTCATAGGCTCGATTCTGACGTTCGGCTGCACGGTGTTCAGCGTGTACACGTTTCGCCCGTCGAGCCAGCTCATTGTCCATTTGAACGGCATCTTCACGCCGGTGTTCCCCACGTCGCGATAGTCGCTGTAATCGACTCGCGTGACGATGCGCCCGACCGGCGAGGGGCCGTAGCGCAGCAAGCGGACGAGCAGACCCGTCTGCGCGTCGAAACAGAGCGTCGCAATGCCCCCCATTCCCAGGTTGCCCTGAATCACGTTGACGCGCCGGTCATTGATTTCGGTGCCGAATCCGGTACGCCAGGTACGAAGGGCCCCCCTGATTTGGGAAGGGAAGAACAACTGCGCCTGCAGTTTCAGACCGTCCAGTTCGACTCCCGTCAGCGCGATGAACGGGAAGGGTCTGTCGGTTGGCGGCGCTGCATACCAGGCCTGACGACCGTCGTTGGTCGTGATATGCGCGCCCGATGCGGGATGCCCGGCGGTGTAGTACTGCCCCATCGAGTTCATGGCGACCTCGAGCGGCGTCTCCTCCGAATCGTCGTAGCCGCGATAGGTGCCCGTTCCCGTGAAGCTCGTGAACGCGGCAACCTTCTGGGCCCCACCGACCGCCGCGATGTACTTGTCGATGATCGAATCGGCGCTCGGCTGCCCTGCCGCCTGCGTGATCGGATCGCCGGGTTCATCGGGTGGCGGCGTACCGTACAACTGATCGATGCTCGGCATCACGTTCGGGTTCGTGACGCCACGATGACAGGTGTTGCACGTCACCATTTGCCGACCACCGAAGTTGTCCTGGTTGATCTTCTGCATCATGGTGACCATGGTGCGCGCGCGTCGCTTGAGCGGCGTGTCGTCGGCGTACTTGGCCCAGTCGCCCCCGCTGTCGTAGGTGTGGCAGTCGGTGCAGTTGAGGCCCAGCGACGATGAGAAGAAGCCCATCGTGCCCATGAACTGATCGACGGGAATCCCCTTCAGCACCTGGATGTTCTTGAACACGTCCTCGGCATTCGGGACTCTGTCCGCCGGCGCCTGGCCAGCGACAATGACAATGCTGAACGTCCAAATTGCGGCTGTCGTTGCAACCGCGGCTATGACGGCGCGTCTCGCTCTCACCTGCATCCTTCTCTCCTGGGTCCTACTGCCCTGCCGACTGCCCGCTCAGAAATCAAACTGCGCCCCAAGCCGCAGCTGTCGTCCGTTGAGAATCTGCGTGACATCTTTCCACGCAGGCCCATATGTGGTGTTCATCGCCAGAACGGTTGCCGCGTTGAACAGATTGTAGATGTCGAGGCTCGGGCGGAACCGCCGCGTCCCCCCGAAGCGGAACGTCCGGCTAAACCGGAGATCGAGCTGCTGCGCGCGCGGCTCGAACATCGAATTGTCGGGAATCAACGGGATGGTGCGGTTGGCGTTGCACGTCGCGGCGCCGATCGCGCAATCCGACAGGTTGCGCCCCAACGACTGCGCAATCTGCGCGTTGGTGACGACGTAATTGGCGGTGATCGGGATACCCGAGCTGTTCTGATAAATCGCGCTCGTTTGGATGTCGTACGGGAGCGGATAGACGACAAGGAACTTGACGTCGGTCGCTGCGCCCCAAGGCCGTTTCGTGCGGCAGAAGCCTGGACGTCCATCCTGCGGGGAATCGACGACCACGCAGTTGTCTACCACCGTCCGCCCGATGCTCACACCGCCGGAGAGCTGCCCGCCGTTGCCGAACCGCGCGTTGGTCGTCAGGTCGACGCCGTTGTAGACGCGCGTCTTGCGGCGGCCGAACTCCTCGGCCGACTTGATCACGTTGTCCGTCTGGCCGAAGAGCGACGGCCTGACATCGAACAGCCCGCACAGCTGCTGGCCGCTGTCGGGCAGCCGGCTGTCGGTCGGCGCGGTAATGCAGTACTGATCGAAATCGTTCGGCGTCACTTTCAGGTTGTCCGTAACCGTCAGCGTGGTCTCTGCGTTCGGAATACCGCTGCCACCGGCATCGCCGACATACCACGTGCGGAAATAGCCGACGCTCACGCCGAAACCGGGGCGCAGCTCGTGCTGCAAGGCGACGGACCCCTGCCAGTTTCCGTACTCGCGATTCCATCCGCTGAGCACGCCGTCGGCGTAGCGCGAACCAACCAGCTGACCGAACGTCAGGTTCGACCACGGGCCGCATTCGCCGTTCGAGACCGGATTGCGCAATTCGCAATCAGGGACGTAATTGCGGTTCGCGTCGTTCCACGTGCGAGTCGTCGTGCGCGTCAGGTTGCTCGCGGGATTCCCCGACGCCGTACGGATGATGTCGGGGTAGCGGCCGAGCGATGCCTTGAGCGCCGTTTTACCGTTGCCGAACACGTCGTAGGCGACGCCCAGACGGGGGCTGAGGTTCTGGTAATTAGGAATGTTCTTGAGCGGCTCGAAGCGCCGTTCCGGGACGAACTTCCCGGCGCCGAGCACCTGCAACGGCGTTTGCCCCGTCGCATGGTTGTAGCGCGCGCCGGCGTTCACCGTGATGCGATCGATCGTCCACTGGTCCTGCGCGAAGAGCGCCAGGTCCTTCGTCGTCTCCTGGTAATTCCAGGGGGCGTCGAGCAGCGTGACCAGGTTCGGCACGCCGTTGCTGAACCGGTAATCGACCGCGGTCCCGTGCATGTCAGGGTCGTTGCCAAGCTTGTCGATGTTGCCGATGGTCGTGTGGCGGAAGGTCACGCCCGTTTTGAACTGATGCGAGCCGGTGACATACGACACCGCGAGGCGTCCCTGATGCTGCCGCCGCGGCAGCGTGCGCGTCGCCACGTTCCCGTAGGTGAGGTTCAGCGCCTGATCGGTGATGCGGTAGAAATTGGGATTGTTCCACCCGTTGATCCGCGTGTCGTCCTGATTGTTGGACTGCGTCCCCTCGCCCCCTTCGATCAGCAGACGACTGGTGACCGGCCGGGTCCAGGACAGGCTTGCGGTGTAGTTGGGGTTGTAGTGGTGCTCCCCCGCGGCTTCGGGTGTGAGTCGCGTGCCAGTCGTGAGAATGTTGAACAAACAGTTGCAGTTCGGCTGATGCGAGCTCGCGAGCACGATCTTGTCTTTCTGCGAAACCTGCCAGGTCAAACGTCCGGTGAGGTCGCGCGTGTAGTCGTTCGTAAACACGCGGTTTGCGGGATCCGGTTCGTAGAGCAACGACTGCGGCTGATGGAGCTTGTTCCACTGCACACCGTCGACGAACAACTGATTGACGCCTTCGCGTGCGGAGACATAGAACCAAACCTTGCTTTGTTTGATCGGCCCGCCCAGCGCGACGCCCGACTCGCGATACTTTTTGAGCGAACCGACCCGCTTTGGATCGAGGTGCCGCGCGATCAGGTCGTCGTTGATGTTGCCCGCCTCCAGCGCCGGACCTGAATAGGAAAACTGCGAGAGGCCCGAGAACTGATTTCCGCCGTCGCGCGGCACCATCTTCAGCATCGTGCCGCCGAAATCCGCTTCCGCGTCGCCGCCGCTGGTCGCGGTGACTTCCTGGATGTTCAGCTGACTGAAGACGAAGACGCCGATGGTGATGCCCGGAATCTGCTGGTTGATCCCGTCGACGTACGGCTGTGCCTCGGGCGCGCCGTGCAGGCTGAAACGTGTCTGCGTGCGATCGTTGCCGCCGGCGCTGCGTTCGGTGGAGTTGGTCAGATTCGCGCCCGGCAGCAGCGTGTTCAGCAGCGCGAGCCGCCCGGTGCCTGGCAGCGCTTCAAGCGTGTCGCGCTCCACCTGCATTTGCGTCCCGGAGCTGCGGATATCGACGACCGGCGCTTCGCCCGTGACGGTCACCGTCTCCTGCAAAGTCCCGACACTGAGCTCCGCGTTCACCGTTGCCGTGAATTCCGCAGGAAGCTGAATGCCTTCGCGTTTCAGGGTGTTGAAGCCCTGCAGCGAGAACGTCACCACATACGGCCCCGGCCGGAGATCGACCACGCGATAGATCCCATTCGCATCGGTAACCGCAGACTTCGAACCCTCGATGAGCGCAGGACTGCTCGCGTCAACGGTCACGCCGGGCAGCACGCCACCTGACGTGTCGCGGACGACGCCGGTGATGCTGCTCTGCGCGAACACGGCAGCTGGAGCCAGTATCAGAAGCGCCGCGATGACGATACGCGCGATTCTCATTACTTCTTCCCAGGCGCGGCTTCAGCCGCGTAAATGCTCTTGACCGACGCCGCTTCGCTGGCGGACGGAATCATCTCCATGAAGTCCGTGTTCGAAGGGACGAGCGTCAGCTTCAACTTGTCGCGTGCCGTCCACGGCCTCGTGTATGTCTTCGGGTCATCGATGATGACCGTGAGCTCCATGGTGTTGCGGTCAACGCGGTGATAGCGCTCCTCGACCTTGAGCTGATCGCTGTGCGGGTTGCCCGCGTTGTCCAGCCACGTCCGTTCGTCGGTGCCGTTGCTGGTGACGACGAACGTCGAGTCGTCTTCCCAGCGGCCGACGGAATAGCCATACCAGCGAGGATCCGGATTGGTGGGCAGCTGGCGGCCGTCGGTCCAGATCACGCGCCAGCGCTTCTCGAACATGTACAGCATCAGCACCTTGTTCGGCATCTGGACGACTTCGAAGGGACGGAGCTCAAAAAGCAGCATGCGCGGAAACCCACCGGGATCCGCGAGCGTCGAGAGCGGATCGTTGATTTGATCCGCGGGAACCATACGCGCGCCGTCACCCGAATGGTGTGTCTTCCCTAGCGCGTCGCCCCACGGGGTGAGCGGCGACGTCGCCATGCCGCGTGCGCCGATGCCTGCTCCGCCCGCGTCCCAGATGCCGCCGATGTCGCGGGTCGGCGCGGGTCCCGGCGCTCCGCTTGCGGCCGCAGCCGGCCCCTGCGGACCGCCCGGGTTATTCCAGGGCAGATTCTGCGCAACAGCGAGTGTCGTGAGCGTTGCGAAAGTAACGGCAGTTACAGCCATCGTTCGTTTCATGTTCGACCGCCCTTTTTATCGATGGTCCGGCTGAAGCCGGACCCCACCGATGATCGCTGCCGAATCCAGTCCGGCTGAAGCCGGGCCCCACCGATGATCCCTGCCGAATCCAGTCACCCTCCAGCTTCCGGCTGAAATCTCCGGTGGGGTCCGCCTTCAGGCGGACCTTCGTTCCCTGAATCCGACTCGGTAGTCATTAAAAATCGAACTGCGCGCCGACTCTCAGCAACCGGCCGCTGAGAATCTGGATCGCATCCTTCCACGACGGCCCGTACGTCGTGTTCATGTTGATCACGTTGCTGGCATTCATCAGGTTGTACACGTCCAGGCTCGGACGGATCCGGCGCGTGCCGCCAAGCCTGAAGACGCGCGAGAACCGCAGATCGACCTGCTGCAACCGCGGCTCGAAGAGCGATGACGGTGGAATCAGTTCGATCGTGCGGTTGGCATTGCACGTCGCGGCGCCCGCCGCGCAGTCCGAAAGATTACGGCCGAGCGACGACGCGATCACGGCGTTATTGACGACGTAGCTCGCGGTGATCGGAATTCCCGAGCTGTTCTGGTAGATGGCGCTGGTAGAGATATCCCATGGCAGCGGGTAAATCACCATCAGCTTCACCTGGGTGCCTGCGGACCAGGGCGGCGTCACCTTGCAGAAGCCCGGACGCGCATCCTGCGGCGAATCGACCGCGAAGCAGTTGTTGGTTACGGTCCGACCGGCGCTTAAGCCCCCCGAGATCTGGCCGCGGGTGAGGAAACGAGCGTTGATCGTCGCGTCGAACCCGTTATAGACGCGCGTCAGTTTGCCTCCGAGGTCGGAGACCGGACGTGCAAGGTTGTCGAACTGCCCGAAGAGGGACGGCTTCACGTCAAACAGGCCGCACAGCCGCTCGCCGCTCGTGGGCAGCCGCGAATCGGTCGGCGCCGTAATGCAGTACCCGTCGTAATCCGACGGTGTGACTCGCTGGTTGTCGGTGACGAGCAGGCAGGTCACCGTATTCGTCAGACCGCTGCCACCGCATCGTCCGCCGTACCACGTGCGGTAGTAGCCGATGTTCACTCCCATGCCGGGACGGAGTTCGTGCTGCAGCGAAACCGACGCCTGCCAGTTCTGGTACTGCGTGTTGAAACCGGTCAGCGCATTCGGCGAATACTTCGTCCCTGCCGTCTGCTTGCCGAAGTTGAGGTCGGACCACGGGCCGCATTCACTGTTGGCGACTGGATTCAGCAGATCGCAATCAGGGACGTAGTTCCGATTCGCATCATTCCACGTGCGATTCGTCGTACGGGAAAGGTTGTTCGCCGGGTTCCCGGTGGCAACCTTGATGATCTCGGGATACTGGCCGAGCGAACCTTTCAGCGCGGTTCTCCCGTTGCCGAACAGATCGTAGGCAAATCCCAGACGTGGGTTCAGGTTCTGATAGTGCGGGATGTGCTTCATCGCCGGCAGGCGCCGCTCCGGCACGAAGAAACCGGCTGCAAGCACCTGTTCCGGCGTGGATGCGTCGATGTCGTTGAAGCGGGCGCCAAGGTTCAGCGTGAGACGCGGCGTCAGGCTCCATTGATCCTGCGCGTAAAACGCGATATCCCACAACGTCTCGCGGAACGCCCACGGCGCGTCGTACAGCGTCAGCTGATTGGGAATGCCGTTGTTGAAGCGGTACGAGATGCCGAGTCCATTCAAATATCTGTTCTGCGCATCGCCCGACGCACTACCCTGATTTGTCCGACGGATGTTCGTACCGACCTTTACGCTGTGCGACCCGGTGATGTACGAGATCGCAACCCGTTCCTGATACTGCCGTCGGGGAACTGATCGTGTTGCGGTCGGCCCGCCGTAACTCAGGTTCAAGCCTTGATCGCTCACACGAATGATCTGTTCGCTTCCCTTATCCGTCCCGCTCAGATTGCCAGCGCGCGTGTCGTTCTGATCGAGGTTCTGCGCCGAGATGCCCGCTTCGATGAGAATGCGACTGCTTGCTGTACGCGTCCACGAAAAGACCGGGTTGTAGTTCGGATAGTAGTGATGCTCACCCGCCGCCTCCGGCGTCGTCCGCCCACCCGTCAAAAGATTGAAGACGCAGTTGCAGTTGGACTGGAACGAGCTCGACCCGGCGATGCGATCTTTCTGCGACGCCTGCCACGTCACGCGGACGCTGTAGTCCTTTTGGTAATCGTTCGTGGAAGCCGGCCGGGTCAGATCCGGATCGTACAGGTAGGACTGCGGCTGCTCCGCCTTGTTCCAGTAGACACCGTCGGCAAACTGCTGCGTGACGCCTTCTCGCGCAGCGGCAAAAAACCACAGCCGGTCGCGCTTGATCGGGCCGCCAAACCCTTCGCCGGTATCGCGAAACTTCTTGAGCGATCCGACGCGGTTCGGATCGATGTGGCGCGCGATCAGCTCCGGCGTGATGTTCTTCGCGGCCAGCTTCGGGCCCGAGTAGGCAACCGTCGCGATCCCGGAAAATTGATTGCCGCCATCCTTCGGGATCATGTTGATCTGCATCCCCCCGCTGTCGCGGTCCGCCCCGACGCCGCTAGTTTCGACGACCACTTCCTGGATGTTGAGCTGGTTGTAGACGAAGACCCCCTGCGTGGAGTTCGGGAGCTGCTGGTTCATGCCGTCGACGTACGGCTGCGCCTCGGGACCGCCATGTACGCTGTAACGGGTCTGCGTCCGGTCGCTTGTGCCGCCGACGCCGCGGTTGAACTCCTGGGTGAGCGTGGCTCCGGGAACGATATCCGAGAGGACTGTGAGCCGCCCCGCCCCTGGCAGCGCCTCGATGGTCGCTTTTTCAAACTGTGTCTGCGCACGCGAGCTCTTGACGTCCACGATGGGAGCCTCGCCCGAGACCGTCACCGTTTCTTCGAGCGCGCCGACGGCGAGCTCCGCATTCACCGTCGCGGCGAATTCCGCCGGCAGGTTCAACCCTTCGCGCTTCAGCGTGCGGAATCCCGCGAGCGAGAACGTCACGGTGTAAATGCCTGGTCGCAGATCGACGACCTTGTAGATGCCTTGCGCGTCAGTCACCGCGGAGCGCAGGCCTTCGATGAGCGCCGGGCTCGCCGCTTCAACGGTGACACCCGGCAGCACGCCGCCCGACCCGTCGCGCACGACTCCGGTGATGCTGCTCTGCGCCCATGACGCCGCAGGCGTCACGAACACCATGGCCACGATCAATCCACGCACCAGTCCTCGTGCGCGCATCCGAGACTCCTTCGCTGATAGGTATCGGGTGTCAGGTTTCAGGGGTGGTCTGGCAATAGGCTGACGCCTGGACCACGCCTGAAATCTGATACCTGTTACCTTCTGTCATTCGTCCGATCGCTGATATTTTTCCGGAATTCCATGACCTCGGTCGGCGAGCAGATCATTTCCAGCATGTCGAAGTTCGCCGGCGCAAGGGTCAGCGGCATCTTGTTGCGCGGTGTCCACGGCCGCGTGTAGGCTTTCGGGTCGTCGAGAGTGACCGTCAGCTCCATCAGGTCGTGGTTGACCCGGTGATAGCGCTCCTCGACCTTCAGCTCACTGCTGTGAGGGTTGCCTGAATTATCGAGCCACGTACGCTCATCGGTCCCGATGGTATTGACCACGAACGTGTAGTCGTCCTCCCAGCGTCCGACCGAATAGCCGTACCAGCGGGGATCCGGATCCTTTGGCAACGCGCGGCCGTCGGTCCAGATCACGCGCCACCGCTTCTCGAACATGTAGAGAATCAGGACCTGATTCGGCGTCTGTACGACCTGGAACGGCCGCGTCTCATACATGACCTGCCGCGGGAACCCTGTGGGATCGCACACAGTCGAGAGCGGGTCGTTGATGTCGGCCTCGTACACCGCACGCGGTCCATTACCTGGCTTGTAGTTCGCCGCCTTCTGCTTCGCCCAATCCGTCCACGGCGCGCTCTCGTGACCGGGGCCGGCGATGCCGACACCGCCGGCGTCCCAGATGCCGGTGATGTCTCGCCTCGGCGCGGGAGCGGCATTGGTCTTGGGCGCGTTGATGGCGGAATCGGGCAGGCCGGCGCGATTCCAGTCCTGTGCGCCGGCGACCGCAGAGATCGCCAACACCAGCACGCACGCGCACCACGTCTTCATTGCGCCGCTGGCGGCGCCGCACCTGGTGCCGGACCCATCGCCGTCAAGCTGCTGCCATCGGGAAGCACGACGTTGCGAAGGCGGCCGATCGGGGCGCCGTTTTTCACCGGCTGCAGATTGACGGTGACGACATCGCCGACTTTGAACGAGCTGCGAGCCCACCCCCGCTTGGTCATGTCGGTCGGATTGCTGACTTCGACCGCCCAGTTCCGTACGGTGCCGGTCTCGTCCATCGCGTCGAACTTCAGGAAGCAGTGCGGGTTGGCCCAGATCCAATCGGTGACTGTTCCCTTCAGGGTCAGGTCTTTGCTCGTGTCGAAGCTTGCAGTCCCGTGGTGTGCGGCGACTGGAGCGGTGATAAGGACAACGCCAACGAAGATGAATGCGGCGCCTAGAAATCTGGCTTTCACAGAGGCCTCCCTTGCAATCGGCGATAAGGTAGACAGCCCACCCTCGACTGTCAAACTATTTCCAGCTATCGCTCGCCTTCCGTTGCAGCGATTCAGGCGTCAGCTCTGCGAGCTCGATTCGCACGCCGTTGAGGTCGGTGGCATTCGCCAGGCGCGCGTGTGAAAACGCGCTCGGCGCGCCTGGGTCGCTAGCGGTCACGCCGTTGGCCTTGAAATACTTCACCGCCTCCTCGATGCTGTCCACCGCGAGCCCGAAGTGGCTGACACCGGCCGGCCGCTGCGCATTGGCTTCCTGAATCTCGATAAAACTGTTCTTGCTTACCTGCACATAGGCCGAGACCAGCTTTCCGTCCTGAGATGTCTGTTTGAACGCCTCGCGAAATCCCATCTTCTGCGTGTAGAACGCCAGCGCGTCGGCAACGTTCGGTACGGCGATGCCGACATGGTTGACGTACATATCCGTCCTCTTCTGCGCAACGCCGGTGGTGACGGCGGCGCCAACCACGATTCCTGCAACGAAGAGTCCGATTCGAGACATGGGAAATCCTTTCACGTGAAAGAGTCAGTTCGGGGTGCGTGGCCGTGCACGCTACTTCACCGCCTTGGGCACGTCAAGCGCTGGTGCCAAGGTTGCTCTATCGGGTGCCGAGCCACTTAACGACAAGGAGCACCCCCCAATGGCTTCGCAACTGAATGCGCGTCACAGCGCGCGCATCGTTATTCTTCTCGTCGCAGCATTCCTCCTGATGTGGGCGTCCGTCGACGCCCGGGCGCAGGGGAAGAGCGGCAACTCCTCCTCCACCACCTCCACGAGCGGCAACGCCAGCTGGGAGCAGGCGATCGCGGCCGTGCAGGCGAAGGTGGATCAGCAGGCTGCGTTGATCGCGCAACTGCAAACGGCGCTTGCAGCCGAAGCAACGGCGCGACAGGCGGGCGATACGGGCTTGCAGAGCGCCGTGAGCAGCGAGTCCGCCGCTCGTCAGGCGTCGGATGGAACGCTGCAAACCAACATCAATAGCCAGGCGGCCGCACAAGCCGCTGCTCATGCGAGCCTGCAGTCGAATATCAACACGCAGGCGTCGATGCGCCAGCAGGGGGACGCCGATACGTTGCTCGCGGCAAAGCAGTACGCGGACAGCATCTCCGGCGGCACATCCGAGCTCGCCGCCGCCAAGCAATATGCCGACAGCGTCGTCCAGGGTGAGGCATCGGCGCGGCAGGCGGCAGACGCGACGCTCCAGGCGAACATCAGCGCGGAAGCGGCAGCACGAACGGCAGCGGATACGACGCTGCAGAACAACGTTTCCAACGAAGCCGTGGCACGTCAGGCGGCAGATTCCACGCTGCAGGCGAATGTCAATGCGGAAGCCGCGGCACGCACGGCAGCCGACACGCTGCTGCAAAACCATATTGACGCCGAGACGGCCGCACGCCAGCAGGGCGACGCCGACACCTTGGTCGCGGCAAAGCAGTATGCCGATGGATTAGGCGGTGGCGCGGCGCTCGCGGCTGAAGTCGCAGCCCGCCAGGCAGCGGATTCGACGCTGCAATCCAACATCAACAGCGAAGCCGCGGCACGTGCGGCAGCCGATACGTCCCTGCAGAACAACATCAACGCCGGGACGACGGCACGCCAGCAGGGCGATGTCGATACGCTCGCTGCGGCCAAGCAGTACGCCGATACGGTCGCCGGCACTGAGGCAGCAGCGCGGCAGGCAGCCGACACGACGCTCCAGAACAACATCAACAACGAAGCGAGCTTCCGGCAGCAGAGCGACGCCACGACGTTGGCGGCTGCGAACCTCTATACAGACACGGCGATAAACACCGAGGCCGCGGCTCGGCAGGCGGGCGACGCCACGCTTCAGAACAACATCAATTCGATTCAACAGACCGGCGGCGGCGGTGGTGGCGGCGGAAGCGTGCCGCAGCAGCTGCTGGATCTGGCGCCGTATCTCAGCGTCCAGACCGGGACGATTAACGGAGTGGTCGGTCCGCACGTCATCCTGACGGGAGTGAACCTCCACATCCGCAACGGCCAGCCTCGCCAGTACGATCACGGGACGCCAACGTTCGATACCACCTCATATCTTGCCAACGGGCTCGGCAACCTCATCGTCGGCTACAACGATGATTTGGGCTTCAACCTCTCGAGCCAACGAATCGGATCGCACAACGTCGTCGTGGGCGACGGGCACCGGTTCGATGCGAGCGGCGGATTCCTCGCGGGGTTCTACAACTACGTGGCCGT
>Ga0114129_10003653_pt1 | contig 21641 bp, 37 predicted proteins | sample RhiMetdeltSRZDD1_FD_80071 | JGI IMG/M metagenome (GOLD analysis project Ga0114129, IMG submission 80071) | Populus rhizosphere microbial communities from Tennessee, USA - Rhizosphere MetaG P. deltoides SRZDD1 (version 2) (version 2) | ecosystem: Host-associated > Plants > Roots > Rhizosphere >... | reverse complement strand
CAGGGCATTCAGCTCGGGGTCGACGCGCGCCGTCGTCCGCAGCATCAAGTCGCGCAGGGCCGGCTCGGCGATCAGCTCGTCGGTGAAATCGGCCGGCCGAAGCGCGCCCTCGGCCAGCGCCCGCGCCACGCAGTAGTGGACGCTGAACTTCGCCGCGTACGGGTGGGCCGGCGTCGGGTTGTCGGTCAGATCGAGCGTCGACTGGTAGGCGTCGATCTCGATCCGCTCGACGTCCTCCACGCCGACGCCGTACTCGCCGCGCAGCTCCAGGGTCGCATCCACGGCAGCATGGGTGTGACGGCACGAGGGGTACGGCTTGATCGACGAGCCCGGCAGCTTCCAGCCCTCGCCCAGCCCGGCCGTGACGGCGGAAGGGTTGCCGTCCGGAGCCGTCGCCGCGAAGAACCCCTGCCGCCCCTCCAGAATCTTGCGGGCGCCGGTGAACCCGAGCGCGCCAAGCTCGGCGGCCAGGACGCCGTTCGCCGCCGCCCGGCCGGTGTGGAGCACCTTCGACATCGCACCGTCGGCGATGAACTCCCAGAGCCCGCCGGCCTGGGTACCGGCGTTCCCGAGCGCCCAGGTCATGCGCTGCTGATCCAGTCCGAGCAGCCAGCCGGCGGCAGCCGTCGCGCCAAACACCCCGCAGGTCGAGCTGTTGTGCCAGTGGAAGTAGTGCGTCTTCCCGACCGACTCGCCGACGCGGATCGCCACCTCGTAGCCGATCACGACGGCCGTCAGGAAGTCGCGGCCGGTCGCGCCGATCCGCTCGGCCACCGATAGCGCCGCCGGCACCACCACCACGGCAGGGTGGATCACCGCCGCGCGATGGACGTCGTCCATCTCCACCACGTGCGAGATCGCGCCGTTGTGCAGCGCCGCCACCTGTGTCGATCGGCCCTCCGCCATCCCGATGCACGACGCGGGACCAGCCGGCTGGCTCCCCGTGTGCTCGAGCATGATCCGGCCGGGGGCGCTGTCCAGCCCCGCGATGGCAGCCCCCAGCCAGTCCAGCACCCACCAGGCCGCCGTCTGCAGCACGGAGTCTGGTACGTCGGCGGCCCGGGTGCCTGCGACCAGCGCGGCGACCTGCTCCGACAGGCTCAGGTCAGCAGTGCCTGGAGCTTCAGGTACGGCGCCGGCAGTGGCAGTCCCGTTCGTGGCGCTCGGAGAGGCGCGGAGCTCGGCAGTCATGGCAGGTTTCTCCTTCGCTACGCCGCGGTTCGATCGGCGGCGACAACCGTCACAGCGAGGGCCGAAAACACGGCTCCAGCCAGCAGGGCCAGCGCCACCCGCCGATTCATTTGCATATCACAACTCCGTCACGCCCGAATTGGGCCGCATATTGCCGGCAATACACCGAACAGGCTTGACAGGCAGCAAAACTCGTCCTAGACTCGGAACAGGCGCGCGCGGAGTGACCGAAGACGCGCAGCCGGCACAGATCACCGCGACCGTGGAGTATCGTGCCCCTAAAACGTTTGTGCGATCTGGCCCTTTCAGCCCTGCGCCCACCTCGGGCCGGGCGGGCGGTGCCCCGTACACCAGGCACATCCTCTGACACGGACGACGCGACGTCCTGGCCAGCCGCTCTGCTTCTGCCTTCCGCTCTGCCCGAGCTCTCCGCTGCATTGGCCGCCCGTGCGACCGTTCTGGCCGTCGAGCGATTCTATACCACGGTTGAGCAGATCCGCGAGCGCGCCACGGAGGGGTGGCGTGTCTTGACGCTGACGAAGGAGACACGAGTACTCATGATTTTTTCCAGGGCGGCGCCGTCGCTGCTGCTCCCCACTGTCTCACAACGGGGTGTGGCAGGAAACCGCGAAATCGCGGTATTCTGTCAACAGGGGCCTGCGCGCCTGCCCCGCTCTTTCGGCTTCGATAGGTGCAGTCGTCCGGGATTTCTGGGCGGCCTGCGTCGTTACCAGGATTAGAAGCACGAGCGATGATTATCGATGAACTTCGACTAGGCGACGCAGGCGCGTCAAATGACCGCGACGGCTACGCCTCGGAGAACCTCGGCCCGGACCTGCACGATCTCGAGCAGATCCACGTCGAGGCCGAGCCAGAGCCGACCACGCCTGCTGCCACGGCGGCTGAGCACGCCGACACCGGTATCGATTCCCCACTCGGGATCTACTTCCGCGACATCGCCCGCATCCCCCTGCTGACCGCCGAGCAGGAAGTGGATCTGGCCCAGAAGCTCGAGCGCGGCGAGATCGCCAAGCAACGGCTGCGGGACTGCCCGCCGGAGACCGACGTCGAGCTCTCCGAGATCGAGCGCGACATCGAGATCGGCAACGGTGCCCGCACCACCTTGATGGAGTCGAACCTCCGGCTCGTCGTCTCGGTGGCCCGCCGCTACCTCGGGCGCGGCCTGCCGTTCTCGGACCTGATCCAGGAAGGTAGCCTTGGCCTCTCCCGCGCCGTCGAGAAGTTCGACTACCGGCGAGGCTTCAAGTTCAGCACCTACGCCTACTGGTGGATTCGCCAGGCGGTGACCAGGGCGATCGCCAATCAGAGCCGCACGATCCGCGTGCCGGTCCACATGATCGACCAGATCGGCCACGTCTACAGCAAGTACCAGGAGCTGCAGCAGAAGCTCGGCCACGACCCGAAGGTCGAGGAGCTTGCCGAGGCGATGGACATGACGGTCGAGAAGGTCCGCGAGGCGTTCAGGGCATCGGCGAACCCGATCTCCCTGGAGACCCCGGTCGGCAGCGACGAGGAGAACACCCTCGGCGACCTGCTCTCGAACCAGCAGGAAGAGGCCCCTGCCGACGTCGCCGAACGGACGCTGCTCTCGGACTACCTGGACGACGCACTCGAGGAGCTGACCCCTCGAGAGCGGATGGTGCTCCGGATGCGATTCGGCATCTCTGACCAGCGGCCGAGGACTCTTGGCGAGATCGGTCAGGTGATCGGCGTGAGCCGCGAGCGGGTTCGCCAACTCGAAGCTGAGGCGATTGCCAAGCTGCGGCGGCCAAATCTTCGCTTGAGGCTCGCCGAATACCTGGAGTAGCCTGTCCTAAAGGCTCACAACGCGCGACTGTGAGGGCGGCGCACATGTCTGGGCCGCCCTCGCGCACGTCCTGAGGCTGCTACGATTCCCCTATGGTTGATCTCGACGCTGCCACAGCCGCTGCGCTCCTCGCGGACATCTCGCTGAACCTGATTCGGCGCGGAGACGATGGCTCGTTGGTCCTATCGATGGACCACTGGCGGTTCACCAGCCTGGCAGACGATGCGCTCACCTTCAGGCCGGAGCCGCCGGCCCCGCCGGAGTCCGAGCCGCTGGTGATCCCGCTCTCAGACGTCGCCAGCATCAGTTGGGACCGTCTGAAGAAGCAGCAGGCGCGCTCGCAGGTCCGCGTCCGCAAGACGAACGGCGACCTGCTGACGTTCAGCGGCCGGCTCCCCGACCCTCCGGGCTGAGCTCAGCCCTTCTCCGGGTCTGACTCTGCACCGAAGCTCTCGAGCCAGGCGTCGTCGCCGTTATCGCGCCGGCGCCAGACCAGCAGATACGAGATGAGGGCCAGGCCAAGCAGTCCGATCGCGATCAGGAGCATGATTTTCATCGTCGTCGCTCCAGACGAGACTCAGGCGGCGTCGGCGTCGAAGGCGTCGTCGACGAGGCCACGACGATCTTCCGCGTCGGTGTTGACAGGGCTCAGCGACCACCAGGTTGTCGCCACGATCGTCACGACCATGGCACCCAGGACCAGCACGTCGGTAGACATCGTCTCGACCCTCCCGGCTCCAGCGTAGCCCGGATCCGGGTCGGATACTGTCACCCCGGGCACACTGGCGCCAGGATCTCGGGGCGGCCGGCGAAAGGCCGAGGGCCAAGCAGTGATGCTCGGCCCTCGGCGCTGACTGGCATATACGGTTCGGAGAGCGGACGGGGAACGGCGGACGGGGTTGCGGTCTCGAAACGCCCCGTACTGGCCGCTGACGGCCTCAGGAGCCGCTGTTTACCGCTTGGTGTACTGCGGAGCCTTCCGGGCCCGCTTCAGGCCGTACTTCTTCCGCTCCTTCATCCGCGGGTCACGCGTCAGCAGGCCCGCCGCGCGCAGGACCGGCTTCAACGACTCGTCGGCCTTCACCAGCGCTCGAGCTGTCGCGTGGACGATCGCCCCCGCCTGGCCCGTGTCGCCCCCGCCCTCGACCTTCGCCAGCACGTTGTACGCGCCGATCGTGTTCGTCAATCTAAGCGGCAGCGTGATGTGGAACTGGTGCAGCGGGCGTGGGAACCGCTCCTCCAGCGTCTTGCCGTCGATGATCACGTTGCCAGCCCCCGGCTGGAGCAACACCTTGGCGATGGACGTCTTGCGCCGCCCGACCGCGCTGAACTGGTTGCGACCGGCGCTTCGGTCCCTCACGATGTCGCCTCCTCTTGGCCTTCACCGAACTGGCTCGCCTGCCCAAGATGCGGGTGTTTCGGACCGGCGTACACCTTGAGATGCTTGAGCTGCTGCTTGCCGAGCGCCGTGTGCGGGACCATGCCCTTCACCGCTCGCTCGACCACGCGCTCCGGCCGCTTCTCCAGCTCGACGCGCACCGGCGTCTCCTTGAAGCCGCCCGGATACCCCGAGTGACGATAATACTTCTTCTGGTCCAGCTTCGCGCCGGTCAGGGCGACCTTGGCAGCGTTCACCACGATCACGTGATCCCCGCTGTCCAGGTGGGGCGCAAACGTGGGCTTGTGCTTGCCCCGCAGGAGCTGCGCGACCTGGGACGCCAGCCGCCCGAGCGGCACGCCGGAGGCGTCGATCACGTGCCACTCGCGCGTGATCTCCTTCGCCTTCGGCGAGAACGTCTTCTGCATCCTGTCTCTCCTCACGATGACACGCCAGTCGCGCGTCTCCCGCCGATCACGTCAGCGTGCTGACGGAGGATCGGCTCCCGGATCCGTGTCCCAGGAACCAGGCGGGCCCCGGAACCTGCCTATCTCGTTCTTCAGATTGCCTCGTGATCTCAAAGTGCTCTGGATAGTCCACGCCGGTCAGGATCAGGCCGTGCGGCGGGGCGTTCGGCCCGGCCTGGCGGCGGTCACCCGCTTCGAGAATCGTTCCGAATTGTGCCGGTTCCAGCTTCCCTCTACCCACTGACAGCAGCGTGCCGACGATGCCGCGAACCATGTGCCGCACGAAGGCGTTCGCCGTGATCTCGAACCCGATCAGGTTGCCGTCCTGCCACCACTCCGCCCGCTCCACCGTCCTCGTCGTCGTCCGCCCGGCCGGCTCTTGCGAGCGGTGCCCCAGGAAGCTCGCGAAGTCGTGCGTCCCGACGAGCCGATCGGCCGCCTCCTGCATCACGGCAAGGTCTGGCCGATCGGTCAGGTGCCAGGCCCAGCGGCGCCACCAGAGGCTCGGCAGGCGATGACTCCAGATCAGGTAGCGATAGTGGCGGCGGATGGCCGATCGACGTGCGTCCAGGTCAGGCGGCGCGTCGGCCGCGCCGTGTACCAGGACGTCGTCAGGGAGGTGGGCGTTGGCCGCTCGGAGCAGCTCTAGCGGCGCGAGGCGTCCCCGCGTCGTGAAGCTGACCACCTGGCCGCTCGCGTGGACGCCGGCATCGGTCCGCCCGGCCGCCGTCACGCGCACCCGCTCCCCGAGAGATCGGGCGAGCGCCTCTTCTAGCACCTCCTGAATCGTCCGTCGGTTCGGCTGGAGGCCGAACCCGTGATACCGTGTCCCCTCGTAGGCGAGGTCCAGCCGAACGGTTCGGACGGCCTCGCCAGCAGCGCTCATGGCCAGGCTAGAGCACGAGCTCCACCTGGGCCATCGGCGCGCCGTCCCCCTTGCGGGGCATCAGCTTCACCAGACGGGTGTAGCCGCCCGGCCGATCGGCGATCCGCGGCCCGATCTCGTCGAACAGCTTGGTGACGACTCGCGGGTCGTACACCTTCGTCAGCGCCAGCCGCCGATGGTGCACGTCGTTCGTCTTCGCCAGGGTGATGACCTTCTCGGCCTCACGCCGCAGCTCCCGAGCCTTGGCCTCGGTGGTCCGGACCTTCTCGTAGCGGAGCAGGTCCGTGATCTGGTTGCGGATCATCGCCAGGCGATGGTCCGTCGGCCGGTTGAGCTTCCGGCCGGCCATCTGGTGTCGCACGTCTCCTCCGCTCTAATCGTCGTCGTCGCTGGACATGTCGAACACGAGGTCATCGCCGCCGTCGCGCTCGCCCACGGCCACCGCCGCGGCCCCAAGCTCAGCGGACGGGTCCGCATCTTCGGTGAGCAGCCCGTGCTGCCGCAGACGCTCGCGCAGCTCCTCGAGCGACTTCTGGCCGAAGTTCCTGAGCGAGAGCAGCTCGTCCTCGCTCATCTGCATCACCTGGCCGACCTTCGTGATCTGCGACCGCTTCAGGCAGTTGTAGGTCCGCTGTGAGAGGTCGAGCTGCTCGATCGGCATGTCCAGGACGTGGCTCGGGATCGAGCCGGTGGACAGGCTGCCCCGGTCCGGCCGGCCCCGCGGCGCCTGGAGGTCCGTGAAGACGCTGAACTGCTCGATCAGCAGGGTCGCTGCCTGGACCAGCGCGTCCATCGGCGAGATCGTCCCGTCCGTCTGGATCTCGATGATCAGGCTGTCCAGGTCCGTCCGCTCGCCAACGCGGGTGTTCTCCACCCGGTAGTTGACCCGCCGGATCGGCGAGAAGATCGCGTCGACCGGGATCACGCCAAGCGACGGCGGCTCACGCCCATCTGAGGAGCGGAAACCCTTCCCCTTCTCGACGGTCAGCTCCATCTCGAGCCGCGCTTCGGCGCTGTCGAGGCTCGCCACGTACAGCTCCGGATTGACGATCTCGATCTCGCTCGGGTAGATCAGGTCGCTGGCGGTGACGATGCCGGGACCTGACGCGATCAGCCGAAGCTGGGTCGCCTGGTCCGTGTACGACTTGAGCCGGAGCTGCTTCAGGTTCAGAATCAGCTCCGTCGTGTCCTCTTTGACCCCCGGCAGGGTGGCAAACTCGTGGTAGATGCCGTCAACCTTGACCTGGGTGACGGCAGCGCCGGCCAACGAAGAGAGCAGGACGCGCCGCAGGGCGTTGCCGAGTGTCAGACCGAAGCCGCGCTCCAGCGGCTCGACCTGGAAACGGCCAAAGTCCTCGGACGTGTGAAGGGCGTCGACTTTCGCGACGATTTGTTCAGTCAAGGTGAGGGCCTCCTCCCGGACGGACGGCGGCGCGGCGCGGGCACAATCTCTCTCGTGCTCCGGGCGCCGCGCTGCCAGGCCGAGTGGTCCGTCTAGCGCGAATAGAACTCGACGACCAGCTGCTCGTTGATGGCGACTTCGATCTCATCTCGACCCGGAAGCGTGACCACCTGCCCGCTCATGTTCGACACGTCGAGCGTGAGCCAGGTGGGAACCGACTTGCGAGCCAGACCTTCCTGCACGATCTTGAAATACTCCAGTTGCCGAGCCTTCGGCATCACCGAGATGGTGTCACTCGCCTTGACCAGCGCCGAGGGGATGTCCGTGCGGCGGCCGTTCAGCGCAAAGTGGCCGTGACGGACGAGCTGCCGGGCCTGGCGCCGCGAGTCCGCGAACCCGAGACGATAGACCACGTTGTCCAGCCGGCTCTCCAGCACCCGCAGCAGCTTGGCGCCCGTGGCACCCTGGCCGCGATCGGCCACCGCGTAATGCTTCCGGAACTGCCGCTCCAGCACACCGTAGATGTAGCGGGACTTCTGCTTCTCCTTGAGCTGGTTCGCATACTCGGAGAGCTTGCGCCGGCGCTGCCCATGATCGCCCGGCGGATAGTTGCGCCGCTCGATGGCACACTTTGGCCCGAAGCAGCGCTCCCCTTTCAAAAACAGCTTGAGCCCGTGACGTCGGCAGATCCGACAAACCGGGCCGGTATATCGTGCCATCGATACTCCCGCTACCTGACCGTGAGGCCTCTCTCGTACGTCCTGTGAAGCTGCCGTCGCCCGTGGCAGACGGCGTCGTGCGTGCTGCTGCTAGACGCGCCGCTTCTTCGGCGGTCGGCACCCGTTGTGAGGGATCGGCGTGTGGTCCACGATCGACGAGATCACCAGCCCGGCCGCCTGCAGCGAGCGGATCGCCGCCTCGCGCCCGGAGCCCGGACCCCGCACGAAGACATCCACCTGGCGCATCCCCTGCTCCATCGCCTTGCGCGCGGCGCCGTCTGCGGCCAAACCCGCCGCGTACGGCGTGCTCTTGCGCGAGCCCTTGAAGCCGGCCGCGCCGGAGCTGGACCAGCAGAGTGCGTTGCCCTGCGGATCGGTGATGGTCACCAGGGTGTTGTTGAAGCTGGACTGAATATACGCGCGGCCAACCGGCACGTTCTTGCGCTCGCGCCGTCGGGCCCTGGCCGGGCCACGCCTTCGCTCCGCCACTCGAGGCCTCCTACCTTACCGGAGTAGCGAGTTACAGGTTGCGAGATGAATCCGACTCGCAACCTGTAACTCGTACCAACTACTTCTTCGCCGACGCCTTGCGGCGGCCGGCCACCGTCCGCCGGGGCCCCTTCCGCATGCGCGCGTTCGTTCGGGTGCGCTGGCCGTGGACCGGCAGGTTCCGCCGGTGCCGGATCCCACGGTAGCAGCCGATCTCCATCAGCCGCTTGATGTTCAGGTTCACCTCGCGCCGCAGGTCACCTTCCACGATGTACTCGCGGTCGATGACCTCGCGGATCCGGTTCACCTCTTCCTCGGTCAGGTCCCGCACCCGCTTGTCCGGGCTGATGTTGGTCCGCTCGAGGATTTTCTGCGCGTTCATCGGCCCGATTCCGTAGATCACCGGAAGCGAAGCCACGATGCGGCGGTCACGCGGAATGTCTACGCCGGCGATGCGCGCCATCTGTGCCCTCCGTGCCCTTTCGCTGACCGGGGCGCTCTCTGCCCTGGCCTCAGCTCGTGCTCTCTGGGTCCTAGCCCTGCTTCATCTTGTGCTTCGGGTTGGTACAGATGATCAGGACCACGCCCTTCCGGCGGATGATCTTGCACCGCTCGCAGCGGGGCTTGATTGACGCTCGTACCTTCATGACCCTTCACATCCTGGTGCGCCGGCCGTGGGCTACGCCACGGCTCTCTCGTACGTCTGAAACTGTCTTCACGTGCGGCAGATGCCGCTGCTGTTCCCGTATCGCTGGTGATCCGCCCGCTTCGATGAGCCGCGTATCGTCAGCGTGAGCGCTGCGTGATCCGTCCACGCGAGCGGTCGAACCGCGAGAGCGCCACTCGGACCCGGTTGCCCGGGATGATCCGCCCAGCACCCAACCGCAAGCTCGCCGACACGTGTGCCACCACCTGGCTCCCGTCGCCCAGCTCGATCTTGAACCGTGCGTTCGGAAGCGCCTCGGTCACCGTTCCCTCGACCTCAGACGTCTCACGTCCAGACATCTCACAGGCCAGCATGAACCGTGGATGGCGCGCCAACAGGCAAGTATATCACAACTCTTCAGGCGGTGTGAGAATCGCCTCACGCAGCGCCTCGGTCACCTCCCCGACCGATCGATCGCCCGGCACGTCCACCAGGATGCCGGCCGCGCGATAGTAGTCCAGCACCGGGCGCGTCTCGCGGTCGTACACCTCGAGCCGCCGCCGCGCCGTCTCCAGCGTGTCGTCCTCACGCTGGTAGAGCGGCCCGCCACACCGATCGCAGACGCCGGGAACCGTGGGCGGGCTGAACACCGTGTGGTAGCTGGCGTGGCAGTCCTGGCAGAGCCAGCGGCCGGAGAGCCGCGCCAACAAGACGTCCTCAGGCACCACCAGGTCGATCACTCGGTCCAGGTGCCGGCCGGCATCAGACAGGCGCTCGTCGAGCGCCTCCGCCTGCGCGACCGTCCTCGGGAAGCCATCCAGGATGAATCCGCCGCGGGCATCTGGACTGTCGAGCTGGGCCATGACGATGGACAGGGTCAGATCGTCCGGGACCAGCTCACCCCGGTCCATGAACGACTTCACGCGGTGCGCGGTCTCCGTGTCCTGTTTGATCAGGTCCCGGAGCAGATCCCCGCTCGCCACGTGCGCGACGTCGACGAGACGCGCAACGGTGCCGGCCTGTGTCCCCTTTCCGGCGCCGGGCGGTCCCATCAACACCACGTTCACTGGCTTGCCTCGTTCCACCACCGACAGCCTCGATGACGGCTGCGTCAGTGCTGACGCACGCGCCAGGGCGGCAACCATGCCGTCCCCCTCCCCCTCGACGTGCGCCGTTGCAGGCGTGTCAGATGCACACACTAGCGAATGAACCCGCGATAGTGCCGCATCAGGAGCTGCGCTTCGAGCTGACGCATCGTGTCCAGCCCGACACCGACGACGATCAGCATCGCCGTCGCCTCGAGCGACAGCGTCTGCACGCCGGTGGCGGTCCGCACCAGGAACGGCAGAATCGCGACCACGCCGAGGAAGAGTGCGCCCACCAGCGTGATCCTCATCAACACCTTGTACAGGTACTCGGCAGTCGGCCGCCCTGGCCGGATGCCGGGGATGAACCCCCCCTGCTTCTGGAGGTTCTCGGCGATGTTCTGCTGCTGGAAGATCACCAGCGTGTAGAAGAACGTGAACGCCACCACCAGCCAGAAGTACAGAATCCAGTACCCCCAGCTGTACTGGAGGTTGAAGAAGTTGTAGACCTGCTCGGCGAACCAGCGCCCCCACTCGTTCTCGACACCCAGGAAGTAGCCAGCGATCGTCCCGGGGAAGATCAGGATCGACTGGGCGAAGATCAGCGGGATCATGCCCGCGGAGTTCACCTTGAGCGGGATATGCGTCGTCTGGCCGCCGACCATGCGGGATCCGCGGATCCGCTTCGCCACCTGGACCGGGATCCGGCGCTGGCCTTCGTAGATGAAGACGATCGCGGCGATCGTCACGACCGCCAGGATCGCGAAGATCACGACGGCCATGATGCCGGTGCCGCCGGCGAACGCCTGGGCGATCTGGCCCGGCAGGCTCGCCACGATGCCGCCAAAGATGATCATCGAGATGCCGTTGCCGACGCCGTACTGGCTGATCAGCTCGCCGATCCAGATCAGGAGCATCGTACCGGCCGTCATCGTGATCATGATCGAGAGCGTGCCGAGCGGGTTCACCCCGAAGCCGAAGTTGGAGATGATCGGCTCGCTGGCCGTCGCATTCAACAGCTGCGGCGTGCCGTACGCCTGCGCCAGCGCCAGCGGGACCGTCAGCCAGTGGGTCATCTGATTGATCTTGTTCCGCCCGGACTCACCCTCTTTCGAGATCTCGGTGAGACGCGGGATCACCGGCACCAGGAGCTGCATGATGATCGAGGCCGTGATATACGGGTAGACGCCCATCGCGGCGATCGAGAAGCTAGCCAGGGCGCCACCGGAGAACAGGTTCAGGAACCCGACGAACTGGTTGTCCTCGAATAGCTGCTCCAGGGCGGCCAGGTTGACGCCCGGCATCGGGACGTGCGCGATGAACCGGAACGCCACCAGAAGCCCCAGCGTGAACAGGAGCTTCTGGCGGAGGTCCGGGATCCTGAACGCGTTAAGCAGTGCCTGAAGCATGCTCGAGGGCATGGCAGGCTCCCCCAGCCGCCTCGATCTTCTCGCGGGCGGACGCGGAAAAACGGTGGGCCGTCACGGTCAACGCGCGGTCCAGGTCGCCGGTCCCCAGGACTTTGACCCGCTCGCGCTCGTTCTTGATCAGGCCGGCGCCGATCAGCGCCTCCAGCGTGACCTCGGATCCTGCCGAGAACGACTGCAAGTCCTTCAGGTTGACCGCCTGATACTCAACGCGGTTGACGTTGTTGAACCCTCGTCGGTACGGCAGCTTCTTGACCAGCGGCAACTGGCCGCCCTCGAAGTGGGGCGCGACGCCGCCGCCGGACCGGGCCTTCTGGCCCTTGGTCCCCTTGCCGGCCGTCGTGCCGCGGCCGGAGCCGAGGCCCCGGCCGATCCGCCGGCGCTTCCGATGCGCCCCCTTCGGGGGCGCGAGATCGTGGAGCTTCACTTCTTTGTCTCCCCCTCGGGCGCCGCGTCGACCTCTTCGACCCGCACCAGGTGCTGGATGGCGAACACCATCCCGCGCATCTGCGGGTTGTCAGGCCGGACGACGGTCTGATGCATCTTGCGCAGCCCGAGCGCCCGAACCGTGTCCTTCTGACGTTGCTTCTGGCCGATCGGGCTCTTGACCAGCGTGATCTTCAGACTAGACTGGGACGGCATCTGACGCCTTCTTTCTTCGCTGCGGCAGCAGGTAGCCGATGTCCTTGCCCCGGATCCTCGCGACCTCTTCGGGCTCACGCAGGTTTTTCAGCGCTTCGAGCGCCGCCTGCGTCAGGTTGATCGGGTTGGCGCTTCCGAGCGACTTCGTCAGGATGTCCCGGATCCCGGCCAGCTCGACGACGGCCCGGACCGAGCCGCCGGCGATCACACCGGCGCCAGGCGCGGCCGGCCGCATCATCACCTTCGCCGCTCCGAAATCCTGGATGATCGGGTGCGGGATCGTCGATCCGTCCAGCGGAACGCGGACCAGGTGCTTCTTGGCGATCTCGGCGCCCTTGCGGATCGCATCCGGGACCTCGTTCGCCTTGCCCAGGCCAACGCCAACCGTCCCGTTCGCGTCGCCGACGACGACCAGCGCGCTGAAGCTGAAGCGCCGGCCGCCCTTCACCACCTTGGCGACGCGGTTGATCTTGACGACCCGCTCTTCGAGGTTCAGACCTGTGGGGTCAATCCTTGGCATGTTCTCTCCTGTATCACGGACTCTGCGTGAGCCCGTCAGGCCCAACGGGCATTAGAAATCTAGGCCGCCCTCGCGGGCGCCGTCTGCGAGGGCCTTGATCCGCCCGTGGTACAGGAAGCCACCGCGATCGAACACGACCGCCGTGATGCCCTTCTCCTTGGCGCGCTCGGCGAGAAGCTGGCCCACCTGCTTCGCGCGGTCGCTCTTGGTCCCGCGCTCGCCGTTCCGCAGCGCCGCCTCGATGTCCGAGGCCGCCACCAGCGTCGTGCCAGCGGTGTCGTCGATGATCTGCCCGTAGATGTGCTCCAGCGAGCGGAACACCGCCAGGCGCGGCCGTTGGGTGGTCCCGCTCAGGTAGCGCCGGATGCGGCGGTGCCGCTTGTGGCGCAAGCCACGTGAGTCTGGTCGCTTGAACACGGCCGCTCCTACTTCTTGCCCTTGGCGCCGGCCTTGCCGGCCTTCCGTCGAATCGTCTCTTCGGCGTACTTGATCCCCTTGCCCTTGTACGGCTCGGGGGGCCGAATCCGGCGGATCCGGGCAGCCGTCTCGCCGACCAGCTCCTTGTCCGCGCCCGTCACGACGACGCGGTTGTTCCCCTCCACGGTCAGCGTGACGCCCTCTGGCGCCTCGAAGCCGACCGGGTGGGAGAACCCGAGCTGGAACATGATCATGTCGCCGGCCTTCATCGCGCGGTAGCCGACGCCGTTGATCTCCAACCGGCGCGTGTACCCGGTCGTCACCCCGGTCACCATGTTGGCGACCAGCGTGCGGGTCAGGCCGTGGAGCGAGCGGTGCTCCCGGGACTCCGAGGGCCGCTCGACCCGCAGGACGCCCTCTTCCTGCACGAGCTTCATGCCCGGCGTGATCGTGCGCTGGAGCCGCTTGCCGCCGGACTCGACGACGACCGTGTTGTTCTCGTCGACCTCGACCTTGACGTTGGCCGGCAGCGGGATCGGCATGCGTCCGATTCTCGACATCGTTTCGTACCCTCCCGTCTTGCTTACCAGACGTGGCAGATGACTTCGCCGCCGATGCCCTGCCTGCGGGCCTGGGCGCCGCTCATCACCCCACGCGAGGTCGACACGATCGCCACGCCCAGGCCGCCGTACACGCGCGGAATCTCGCCCGAGCCGGAGTAGACCCGCAGCCCTGGCTTGCTGATGCGCTTGATGCCGGTCAGCACCGGCTCGTTCTTGCCGACGTACCGGAGCTCCACCTTGAGCGCTCGCGTGGGTCCCTCGCCCACGTTGGAGTAGCCCTTGATGTATCCCTCGTCTTTCAGCACCTCGGCGATGGCGGACTTGATCTTGGAGGCCGGCATCTCGACCGTGGCGTGCCGGGCCTGGAGGCCGTTTCGAATGCGGGTCAACATGTCCGCGATAGGATCAGTCATCATGGCTCGGCCCCTCCTACCAGCTCGACTTCACGACGCCAGGGATCTGGCCTTCGAGGGCGAGCTTCCGGAAACAGATCCGGCACAGGCCGAACTTCCGCATGAAGGCCCGTGGCCGACCGCACCGCTCGCAGCGGTTGCGCTGGCGAACCGGATGCGCCTGATTGAAGGCGCTCGGGTTCCTGGTCTTCATGATCATCGAGATCTTTGCCATCTGTCGCTCCCCTACCCGATCTCGTCGGGCGGTTGGTATGTAAGAATGGAGTTAGGAACGAGCGAACGGTACGCCGAGCAGCTCCAGCAGCCGGCGCCCTTCCTGGTCCGTGCGTGCCGAGGTCACCATGGTGACTTCCAGCCCGCGCAGCTTGTCGATCTTGTCGTAGTCGATCTCCGGGAACACGAGCTGCTCGCGCAGGCCCAGCGAGTAGTTGCCGCGCCCGTCGAACGAGCGAGTCGGCACCCCCTGGAAGTCGCGCAGGCGCGGGAGCGCCGCGTTGACGAGGCGGTCCAGAAACTCGTACATCCGGTCCCCGCGCAGCGTGACCATGATGCCCACTGTCATCCCCTCGCGAAGGCGGAACTGCGCGATCGACTTCTTCGCCTTCTTCGTGATCGGCTTCTGGCCGGTGATCGCCTGCAGGTCACCGGTCGCGGCGTCCAGCGCCTTCGCGTTCTGGATCGCCTCGCCGATGCCGATGTTGACGACGATCTTTTCGAGCTTCGGCGCCTGCATCACATTTGCGTACTTCAGCTCGTTGACCAGCGTCGGGCGGATCTCGTCGAAGTAGCGCGTCTTCAGGCGCGGCGGCGTCGGCGCCGCCCCGGTGACGGCGCCGTTCCCGTCACTGGCATCGGCGGCACCGTTCCCCTGGTTTCTCTGGCGGTCCCTGTTCTGAGCCATCGCTTCCTACCTTAGATCTGCTCGCCGGAGCGCTTCGAGAAGCGAACCCGCGACCCGTCTGGCAGGGTGCGGATGCCGACGCGCGTCGGCTTGTCCGACTTCGGGTCCACAAGCGCGACGTTGGAGATGTGGATCGCGGCCTCGAGCTCGACGATGCCGGCCTGGCGTGCCCCGCGTGCTCCCGCCTTCATGTGGCGCTTCACGACGTTCACGTCCGAGACCTTCACTCGCATCTTCTCGGTCAGGATCTCGCGGATCGTGCCGCGCTTCCCCTTGTCCTTGCCGGCGATCACCTCGACGGTGTCGCCGCGCTTCAACTTCAGCTTGACTTTCGTCTTTGTTTTTGTAACTGCCATCGGTCCTCCCTCACCCGAGGCGAGCCGCCCGGGCACGGTCTCCTATGTGCTCGCCTCGACCAGCGTCGTCCTAGAGGACCTCAGGGGCGAGCGAGATGATCTTCATGAAGTTCTTCTCGCGCAGCTCGCGGGCGACTGGCCCGAAGATGCGCGTGCCTCGCGGGTTGCTGGCGTCCGTGGTCAGGATCACGGCGGCGTTGTCGTCGAACTTGATGTGGGAGCCGTCCGGCCGGCCGTACTCCTTGGCCGTCCGCACGATCACCGCCTTGACGACGTCGCCCTTCTTGACGGCACCGCCCGGCTGGGCCTGCTTGACGGACGCGACGATGATGTCGCCGACGTCCGCGTACATCTTGTTGCCGCCGGCCAGCACCTGAATGCACATGATGCTCCTGGCACCGGTGTTGTCCGCGACGCGGAGGCGCGTGGTGGGGTAGATCACGACTCGTCCTCCTCGTCGCTCTCCGGCGCCGTTATGGCGACGACAGCCTCTTCGTCCGCCATCACTTCCAGGCCCGGGCCGATCGTCTCCTTGACGATCTCCCGCACGACCCAGCGCTTCTCCTTGGAGATCGGCCTGGATTCGGCGATCACGACGATGTCGCCCACCTGACAGCGGTTCTCCTCGTCGTGCGCCTTGAACTTCGTGGTCCGGCGGACGTTGCGCCCGTACAGCCGGTGCTCGCGCATCGACTCCACGGCCACGACGACCGTCTTCTGCATCTTGTTGCTGACGACGCGCCCCGTCTTGGTGCGGCGCCGCAGCTCATGTGGCAACAGCTCAGCCATGACTTACTCCCCGCCCCCGACCAGCGCGGCCTCGTGCTGGCGCGTGAGCACACGGGCGATGTCACGACGGACTTCCCTGATTCGGGCCGTGTTCGTGAGCTGCCGTGTGGCGTACTGGAATCGGAGGTTGAACAGCTCCTCCCGGAGCTCGCGGAGGCGGTCGTCCAACTGGTCCTGGGTCAGATCACGCAGTTCAGACGCCTTCACCGACGCCCACCTCCTCCTTCACCACAAACTTGGTGCCCACCGGCAGCTTGTGCCCGGCCAGGCGCAGTGCTTCCTTCGCCAGGTCGTGGCGCACGCCGGCGATCTCGAACATCACCCGGCCCGGCCGGACCACGGCGACCCAGTGATCCGGCGCGCCCTTGCCGCTGCCCATGCGGGTCTCGGCTGGCTTCGCCGTCACCGACTTGTCCGGGAAGATCCGGATGAACACCTTACCGCCGCGCTTCAGGTGATGAGTGATCGTGCGGCGGGCGGCCTCGATCTGGCGGGCCGTGATCCAGCCCGGCTCGAGCGCCTGGATCCCGAACTCGCCGAACTGCACCTGGTTGCCGGTCAGCGCCATGCCGCGCCGATGGCCTCGGTGCATCTTGCGATGCTTGACGCGCTTCGGTTGCAGCATCGTCTAGGACTCCTCTGAGCTCTCTATGCTCGCCGCCGGAGCCTCAGGTGCCTGAGCCTCGGGGGCCGGAGCCTCGGGGGCCGGAGCAGCCGGGGCCGGAGCAGCCGACGCTGCCGGAGCCACCGGGGCTGCGGGCGCTGGTGCTGCGGGCGCTGCCGCTGCCGGGGCCGCCGGAGTGGCCGCTCGCGGACCGCCGCCAGGGCCGCCCGGACCCGGCCGGCCGCCTCGACCAGCCGGCGCTGCCGCTGCCGCTGCCATGCCGTCGCCCTGGCCCACGCGGGCCGTCGGCGCCACGTCGCCGCGATAGATCCACACCTTGACGCCGATCACGCCGTACGTCGTGCGGGCCTCGGCCTGGCCGAAGTCGATGTCGGCGCGCAGGGTGTGCAGGGGCACCCGGCCCTCGCGCTCCCACTCACGCCGGGACATCTCGGCGCCGCCCAGCCGCCCTGCCACCTGGATCCGGACGCCCTTCGCCCCGAAGCGCATCGCCCGGCCCACGGCCTGCTTCATCGCCCGGCGGAACGCCACGCGCCGCTCCAGCTGGTCGGCCACGCTGCGGGCCACCAGGTACGCGTCCAGCTCAGGCTGCCGGATCTCCTGGATCGTGACCCTGACCCGCTTGCCGGTCATCGCCTCCAGGTTGCGCCGCAGCTCCTCGACCTTGACGCCGCTCTTGCCGATCACGATGCCCGGCTTCGCCGCGTGAATCGTGACCGTCATCTGGTTGGCGGACCGCTCGATGTCAACCCTGGAGACACCGGCCTCGGCCAGCCGCCCCATGATGAGCTGCCGGACCCGCAAGTCCTCATGCAGGAACTTGGTGTAGTCCTTGTCGGCGTACCACTTGCCCATCCACTCTTTGACGTGGCGGTTGCCGACGTTGACGCCGAGTCGGAACCCGATCGGGTGGACTTTCTGACCCATTACGCCTCCCGCTCGCTCACGACCACTGTCACGTGGCTGGAACGCTTCAAGATCTGGTTCGCACGCCCGCGCGCTCGCGGCCGATACCGCTTGAGCGTGCGGGATTCGTCTGCGAATACCCGCAAGACGATCAGCTCGTCAGGATCCAGGGCAAAGTTGTTCTCGGCGTTGGCGGAAGCCGACCTGATCACCTTGGCCACCGGCTCGGTCGCCTTGTGCGGCAGGAAACGCAGGATGTTCAGCGCCTCGCTGACCGGCTTCCCTCGTATCGTATCCAGTACCAGCCGCACCTTCTGCGGCGACATCCTCAGATTTCTGGCGACCGCTCGGACTTCGACCCCCGCCATGTTTCCTCCAGTAGGCAGTAGGCGGTAGGCAGAGGGCAGTGACGGTGCGGATGGATGTCCGCTGCCTACTGCCTACTGCCCTCTGCCTACCCGCTAGCGCGCTCCGCTCGACTTCTCGCCGCGGGCGGTGTGGCCGCGGAACGTGCGGGTCGGCGCGAACTCGCCGAGCTTGTGCCCGACCATGTTTTCCGTCACGTAGATCGGCACGTGCCGCCGCCCGTCGTGGACGGCCAGCGTGTGCCCCACCATCTCCGGAAAGATCGAGGAGTCGCGGGACCAGGTCCGCAGGACCTCCTTGGCCCCCCGCTTGTTGAGGGCCTCGACCTTCTTGAAGAGCTTGGGGTCGATGTACGGCCCCTTCTTGGTAGATCGGCTCATCGGCTACTTGCTCCCGCGCTTCCGAACGATAAAGCGGTCCGTGTTCTTGTTCCGCCGGGTCTTCTTCCCGTACGCCAGCTTGCCCCACTTGGTCTTCGGCTGGCCGCCAACGGGAGCCTTCCCCTCACCACCCCCGTGGGGATGGTCGCGCGGGTTCATGACCGATCCGCGAACCGTCGGCCGGATGCCGAGATGACGGCTCCGCCCGGCCTTGCCCAGGCTCAGCGTGCCGTGCTCGGTGTTGCCGACCTGGCCAATCGTCGCCATGCAGACGACCAGCACCCGGCGGACCTCGCCGCTCGGGAGCCGGACCTGCGCCCAGTCGCCGTCCTTCGCCATCAACTGCGCTGAGCCGCCGGCGCTCCGGCACATCTGGCCGCCTCGCCCGGGCTTCAGCTCGATGTTGTGGATGACGGTACCCGTCGGGATGTCCTTCAGGGCGAGCGTGTTGCCCGGCGAGAGCTCAGCCTCCGGGCCGGAGCTCACCCGCGCGCCCTCCTTCAGGCCGACCGGCGCGATGATGTACCGCTTCTCGCCATCCGAGTACTGGAGCAGTGCGATCCGAGCCGTCCGGTTCGGGTCGTATTCGATCGAGACGACACGGGCCGGCACGCCGATCTTGTCGCGCTTCCAGTCGATGATCCGGTACATCCGCTTGTGGCCGCCGCCACGATGACGCACGGAGATCCGCCCGGCGTTGTTACGCCCGCCGGACTTCTTGAGCGGCTCGAGGAGCGAGCGCTCTGGCTTCTTGCCCTTCGTCAGCTCCTCGAACGTCGAGACGCTCATGCCTCGGCGGCCGGGTGACGTCGGGCGGTATTGCTTCAGTGGCACCTCTCGACCCCTTTCGCCTTACACGCCCTGGAACAGATCGATCTGCTGGCCCGGGGCCAGTGTCACGATCGCCTTCTTCCAGGTCCGCGTCATCCCGGACGTTCTGCCCATCCGACGCATTTTGCCTGGAACCTTGATGATGTTCACGGCCGTCACGCTGACGTTGAACACCTCTTCGACCGCGCGCTTGATCTCGATCTTGTTCGCGGTCTGGAGCACCTCGAAGGTGTACTTGCCCACCTCGTTGAGCATCGTGTTCTTCTCGGTGACGATCGGCCGCACGAGGATCTGATGGCCTGACAGCATTACGCGTCCTCCTTCTTCGCCTCGTCGTCGGCCGAGGACGCGGAAGCGGCCGGGGCATCGCTGCTGGCGCTGGATGCGCTACTGGCGTCTGCCTCGGCCGCGCTGGTGCTGGCGACCTCTTCGGCTGCATCCGCGACGGCCACGTCAGCCGGCGCGCCAGCCTCGGCGTTCGCGACGGCCGATTCCTCCATCGGGACCGCCGCGCCGCCGCTGGTATCGGCGGCGTCATCAGACGCCGCGACAGGGCGGCCACGGCCGATCGGCGTGGTCAACTGCGTCGTCAGCGCCTCAGCAGCGGACTTCGTCAGGATGATCTTGCGGAACTTCAGCACGTCCAGCAGGCAGAGCCCGCCCGGCGTAACCGTTCGGATCTCCGGCAGGTTCCTGGACGCCCTGGCAACCGCCTCATCCGGCTCGCCCAGCACGATCAAGGCGCTCCGGTTGACCCCGAGCGCCGTCAAGATGCCGCGAACCTCACGGGTCTTCGGAGCCGTCAGCTCGAGCCCGTCGATCACGGTCAGCGCCGACTCGGCAACCCGCGAGGAGAGCGCCGACTTCATGGCGATCCGCCGCATCTTCCTGGGCAGGTCCTTGTGGTACGAACGCGGGTGCGGCCCGAAGACCACGCCACCGCCCGTCCAGTGCGGCGCCCGCCGATCGCCCTGACGCGCACGGCCGGTCCCCTTCTGGCGCCACATCTTATGCGTGCCGCCACGGACCTCACCGCGCGTCTTCGTGTCAGCAGTTCCCTTGCGCTGATTGGCAAGCTGCGCGACGACCGCCTGGTGCACGACCGCCCGGTTCGGCTCCACGCCAAACACCCGATCGTCCAGGTCGAACGAGCCGACGACCTCGCCCTTGATATTCATCACGTCAACCGAGGTCATAGGTCTACCCCGCGCTTCTTGATCATGATCAGCCCGCCCTTCGGCCCGGGGATGGCCCCACGGATGGCGATCAGGTTCCGATCGGGGTCGATGCGGACGATCTCCAGATTCTGGACCGTTACCCGCTCGTCGCCCATGTGGCCCGCCATCCGCATGCCCTTCATGACCCGCCCGGGCGTGGTGCCTGAGCCGATCGAGCCGGGCGCCCGCCACCGGTCAGACTGGCCGTGCGTCTTCGGGCCGCCACGGAAGTTGTGCCGCTTCATGACGCCCGCGAAGCCCTTGCCCTTGCTGGTGCCAACCACGTCGACACGCTCGCCCTGGCGCAGCATGTCGGCCTTGACCTCGTCGCCCAGCGCGATCCCATCAAGGTCCGAGACCGGCACCTCGCGCAGGACCCGCACGTTGGGCGCCTTGGACGCCTTCAGATGCCCGCGCTCCGGGCTGTTCAGCTTGTTCTGGCGTACCTGCTCGAAACCAAGCTGGACCGCCTCGTAGCCATCCTGATCGAGCGTCTTGATCTGCGTGACGAAGCACGGCCCGGCCTCGACGATCGTCGTCGCCGTCACCTCGCCGCTTGCGTCGAACAGCCGGGTCATCCCCAGCTTCCGCCCCAGAATCCCTTGAATCACGGTTCCACCCGCTTCCGGCCACGTCGGCGCGCGCTGTGCTCTCCCCGAACGTCCGGGGAGCGACGGCTCGCGCCGAGAGGTGGCTTGCCCGCTCGGCTACAGCTTGATTTCGATGTCCACGCCTGCCGGCACGTTGAGGCGCATCAGCGCGTCAACCGTCCGTGAGGTCGGCTCGAGCACGTCGATCAGGCGCTTGTGGGTGCGCATCTCGAACTGCTCGCGAGAGTCCTTGTCGATGAACGGCGACCGGATGACGCAGAACTTCTCGATGCGCGTCGGCAGCGGCACCGGCCCCGCCACCTGGGCGCCTGTCCGCTCGGCAGTCTCGACGATCTGCGAGGCGGACTGGTCCAGGATCTTGTGATCGAACGCCTTCAGGCGGATGCGGATCCGCTGCTTCGCCATGCGCGTGCTTCCTTCGTCCTCTGAGGTCAAAGAGGTGGGGGCCGATCGCTCGGCCCCCACGTTTGACGGTCCGGTTACTCGTTGATCTTGGTGACGACGCCTGCACCGACCGTGCGGCCGCCCTCGCGGATCGCGAAGCGGAGGCCGTCCTCGACCGCCACGGGGGTGATCAACTCGATCT
>Ga0114129_10003652_pt1 | contig 21648 bp, 22 predicted proteins | sample RhiMetdeltSRZDD1_FD_80071 | JGI IMG/M metagenome (GOLD analysis project Ga0114129, IMG submission 80071) | Populus rhizosphere microbial communities from Tennessee, USA - Rhizosphere MetaG P. deltoides SRZDD1 (version 2) (version 2) | ecosystem: Host-associated > Plants > Roots > Rhizosphere >... | reverse complement strand
TCTATCGCATCCAGGTGCAGGGGCTCGCGACGCGCATGCGCGCGAGCGGAATCCAGAAGCTCGTGATCGGCGTTTCGGGCGGGCTCGACTCGACCCAGGCGCTGCTCGTCTGCGCGCGCGCCATGGACGAGCTCGGGTTGTCCCGCCGCAATATCCTTGCGTACACGCTGCCGGGCTTCGCGACGAGCACGCGTACGCGCTCCACCGCATGGCAGCTGATGCGCACGATCGGCGCCACTGCGGAAGAAATCGATATCCGGCCCTCCTGCCTGCAGATGCTGAAGGACCTGCGTCACCCGTTCGCGAAGGGCCGCAAGCGCTACGACGTCACGTTCGAGAACGTGCAGGCGGGGGAGCGCACGAGCCACCTGTTCCGGCTCGCCAACCTGAACGGCGGGCTCGTGGTCGGGACCGGGGACCTCTCGGAGCTCGCTCTCGGGTGGTGCACCTACGGCGTCGGCGACCAGATGTCGCATTACGCGGTGAACGCGAGCGTGCCGAAGACCCTGATCCGCTACCTGGTCGGCTGGGTGGCGAAGTCGGGCCAGTTCGACAGGCAGGTCGGGCGCGCGCTCGAGCGCGTCCTCGCCACCGACATCAGCCCCGAGCTGATCCCCGGCGCGAGCGGCGAGCAACCCGCGCAGCGGACCGAGAACATCGTCGGTCCGTACGCATTGCAGGACTTCCACCTCTATTACACGCTGCGGTTCGGGTATGCGCCCTCGAAGATTGCGTTCCTCGCCTGGAACGCGTGGCGCGGCAAGGACGGCTACTCGCTCGCCGAGATCCGCAAGTGGCTGCGCGTCTTCCTCGAGCGCTTCTTCGCCACCAGCCAGTTCAAGCGCAGCGCGATCCCGAACAGCCCGAAAGTAGGCTCGGGCGGATCGCTTTCGCCGCGCGGCGACTGGCGCGCTCCGTCCGACGGCAACGCGAGCGTCTGGCTGGCTGACCTGGCGCGAGTGCCAGAGAAATAGAGACTGGGGACGTACCCCATTTTTCAAAAAGCGAAAAATGGGGTACGTCCCCCGTTTTTACTGCGGCTTGATGCCCGCCGCTTTCAGCACGCGCTGGGTGTCGTCGATTTCCCGGCGCACGTACTCGGTGAACTCGGGAATCGACATGTTGCCCGGCTCGGTGCCGAGCTTGAGCAGGCGGTCGCGCAGATCGGGGCTCGCGAGCGCTGCATTCACGTCCTTGTTGATCTTCGCGGCGATGTCGGACGGCAACGCGGCCGGTCCCCACAAGCCGATCCAGAGCGTGTAGTCGAAGCCCGGAAAGCCCTGCTCGGCGACCGTCGGCACGTTCGGCAGCAGCGCCGAGCGCTTCGCGCTCGAGACCGCGAGTGCGATCGCCTTGCCGCCGTTCACATGCGGCAGCGCTGCATTGAGTGGCGCCCAGTAGCAGCACACGCGGCCGCCGATCGTGTCGGCGATCGCTTCCGGCGTTCCCTTGTACGGCACATGCACCACGTCGATGCCCGTCACGATCTTCAGCTTCTCGAGATTGAAGTGCGTGCCGCTGCCGATCCCGGCCGAGGAAAAGTTCAGCTTGCCGGGATTCGCTTTCGCCGCGGATACAAAGTCGGCGAGCGCCTTCCACTTGGTGTCCTGGCCGGTGATCAGCACGTTCGGCCCGCCGCCGAGCAGCGCGAGGTTGGCGAAGTCCTTCAGCGTATCGTAGGGAAGGCTCGCGTAGATGCCAGGGTTGGCGACGTGCGCGGACGAGTTCGCGAGCAGCGTGTAGCCATCGGGCGCCGAGTCTACGACCACCTTCGAGCCGATCGAGCCGCCGGCACCGGCGCGGTTTTCGGCGACCACCGGCTGGCCCCAGATCTCCTGCAGCTTTGCCGCGAGTGCGCGGCCGACGATGTCGGTGGAGCTTCCGGGCGTGAATGCGATGATCAGGCGAACGGGCTTCGTCGGGTAGTTCTGTGCGAGCGCATTGCCTGCGATACCGAGTGCTGCGCTGACCGCGCAGAAGATTCTAAGAAAGCCCATCACCGACCTCCACGTTTTCGGGTTCGAGTTTCATTCCGGACGCCTGCGCCTGCTGGAGCAGCAATGTAGCAAAGTCCTGCTCCGTCCATCCGCGCCCGATCATCTGCTGGATCAAGTCCCGCGTCATCGACGCGAGCGGCATCGGCACTTCGAAGCGCCGGCCCGCGTCCAGGCCGAGGTCCATGTCCTTGCGCAGCAGCTGGGGGGTGAAGGTGACCTTGAAGTCGAGATTGACGAAGGCCGGCGTCTTGTAGCGCGTGAACGTCGAGCCCATCACGCTCTGGTTCATGAAATCGAGCAGCGCGTGCCTCGGCACGCCGGCCTTTTGCGCGAGCACGGTGATCTCGGCGAGCGACTGGGTCACGACGCCCAGAAACACGTTGTGGCAGATCTTGACGATGCGCGCGAGCTCGCCCTCGCCGACCCAGCTCGCCGCCGGGCCGATCTTCGTCAGGTACGGCAGCGCATCATCGAATGCGCGCTTCGGCCCGGAGCAGACGAACGACAGGCGGCCCGCCTTGATGACCTTCGCATTGCCGGAGACCGGCGCGGCGAGGTAGTCGATGTCTTTCGCTGCGAGCAGCTTGCGCAGCTCGGCCGAGCCTTCGAGCGAAATCGACGAGCATTCGATCACGAGGCGCGGCGCTTTCGCTGCGCCTTCGAGCAAGCCCTTCATTACCTGTTTCACGTCCTCCCACGTGGACACCATGCAAAAGACGATGTCGCGCGAGGCAAGCTCGGCGAGGTCGCTCGCGATCGTCGCGCCGTATTTCGCGAGCGGCTCGGCTTTCGAGCGCGTGCGGTTCCACACGAGAACATCGGCGCCGCCGCGGGCGAGGCGCGCGGCCATCTCGTAGCCCATCCGGCCGGTGCCGATCCAGCCGACCGAAAGCGGTTCAGTATGCGTTGGCAACCGGAAGCTCCTGTGCGGGGTAGAGCGAAATGACTTTCGCGCCGTCGGGCGTGAGCACGACTTCTTCCTCGATGCGCGCCGCCGAGACGCCGTCCTTCGCCGGGCAGAACGTCTCGACCGCGAACACCATGCCGGCCTTCAGCTCGTAGGGCTCGATGAACGAGTTGAGGCGCGAGATCAGCGGCCGCTCGTGCAGACCGAGCCCCAGGCCGTGGCAGAAATTCAGCCCGAACGCGGCCATCTCGGTCTCGAAGCCGATCTCGGTCGACTTGGGGAATTTCTTCGCGACCTTGTCGGTGCTGATTCCGGGCCGCAGCATCGCGATCGCGCCATCCATCCACTGGCGCGCGCGCTGGTATGCATCCTTCTGCGCAGGCGTCGCTCGACCGACCGAGAACGTGCGGTAGTAGCAGGTGCGATAGCCGATGAACGAATGGATGATGTCGAAGTACGCCTGGTCGCCGGGGCGGATCAGGCGGTCGGTGAAGTTGTGCGGGTGCGGGCTGCAGCGCTCGCCTGCGATCGCGTTGATCGCCTCGACGCAATCCGAGCCCATCTCGTACAGCCGCTTCGTCGCCAGCGCGACGATCTGGCTTTCCTTCTTTCCCGGCCGCAGGTCGGCCGCGATATCGTGGTAGACGCCATCGACCATCGACGCTGCGATGTTGAGCAGCGTGATCTCGTCGTGGCTCTTGACTTCCCGCGCCCGCATCATCAACTGCTGGCCGTCGCGGATCTCGATGCCCTGCTGCTGCAGCGCGAACAGCATCGGCGGCTCGCACACGTCGAGACCGAGCGGCATCCGCGCGACGCCTTCTTGAACCAGGATGTCCTTGATTTCCTTCGCCGCCTGCTCGAACAGGCCCACCTTCGGACCGATCGCGCCGCGCATGCCGGGGTTTCCGGCGCGCACGTGATCTTCACGCAGCCACGGGCAATAGAGCTTATGGTGCCGCGCTGCCGACCCGAAATCCCAGACCCAGGGCTCGCCCGTGCCGGTGAGCAGGCAATAGCGGATCAGCTTGTCGCGCGCCCACTCGCCGATCACCGTGCTCGAGATGTAGCGGATATTGTGCTGGTCGAAGCAGAGCACCGCGCCGAGGCCCGAGGCCGCCAGGGCCTGGCGTGTGCGGGCGAGACGATAGCGGTGCAGGCGCCTGAAATCGACGCGTTCCTCGAAGTCGACCTGCGTGATGCCGGGCGCCTGCAGCGGCCTGCGCCAGCGGTGCGCAGGCTCCAGGTCGCTCTCGTCTACCGGGATGAAGCGCGGCTTCCCCGTTTTCCTTGCCATGCGCGACTGGCTAGCCCAGCTTGCGAAGCGCCGACACGGCCTTCACTGCGTCGGCGGCGCTGTCGACCGCGATGTGGTCGACGAACTTGCGCCCGTGCGCGCTCGCCGAGAGCGCGCGGAAGCTGATCCCCGCTTCGGCAAGCGTCCGTGTCACCTTTGCGGTAACGCCGGGCTTGTCCGTGCCCTCGAGCCGAACGCAGTGCAGCGCGTCGGACTTGGAAAAGCCTGCCTCGGTTGCCGCCCGCACGACTTTCGCCCCCTTGACCGGGGTGACAAACATCACGCCCTTGCCGGGCTGCTCGGGCGTGCGGCGCATGAAGACGAACTCGAAATTCGCGCCTGCCTTGGCGAGCGGCTCAAGCTTGTCCGCGCCTCCACCCGCGCGGTCGTCGATGACCGCGGTCCACAGATCTACCTTGCTGACCTTGACTGCCATGATGACCTCCTCGTCCGCCGGGCTGGCCGGCGCCGGGCAAGTGTACGCTTGCCCGGCGGAGAAGAGGTCAGGAAGAAATGGGGTCCGTCCCTATTTCTTTACGCGGCCCGGCGCTGCTCGGGGCCCGGCAGCTCGCCGATCGCGCAGCGGATCGCGTCCTCGACGCGCTCGAGGAACACCAGCTGCAGCCTGGCCCGGGCGTCAGCGGGCACGTCCTCGAGGTCCTTTTCGTTGCGCTTCGGGATCATCACGGTGGTGATGCCGGCGCGCAGCGCCGCCAGCACCTTCTCCTTGACGCCGCCGATCGGCAGCACGAGGCCGCGCAGCGAAATCTCGCCGGTCATGGCCACATCCGGACGCACCGGCTTGCCCGTGAGCAGCGATACGAGCGCTAGCAGCATCGCCACACCGGCGCTTGGCCCGTCCTTCGGCGTCGCGCCCGCCGGCACGTGCACATGGATATCGGACTTTTCGAGCGCATCGCCGGTCCAGGTACGCGCAAGCGTCAGTGCAGCCTGCGCCGACTCCTTCATCACGTCGCCGAGCTGGCCGGTGAGGATCAGCTTGCCCGACCCCGGCACCTTGGAGGCCTCGATGAACAGGATGTCACCGCCCACCGGCGTCCAGGCGAGGCCGGTCGCCACGCCCGGGACGGCAGTGCGCAGCGCGATTTCGCTTTCGAATTTGCGCGCTCCCAGGATGGCGTGCAGATCTGCCGCCTCGACCGCGACCTTTGCCACCTTGTCTTCCGCGATCTTCATCGCCACGGAGCGCAGCACCGAGCCGATCTCGCGCTCGAGGTTGCGTACGCCCGCCTCGCGCGTGTAGTCGCTCACCAGCGTCTGCAGCGCGCTGTCGCTCAGCGTCGCCTGCTCGGGCTTGAGCCCGTTCGCCTCGAGCTGGCGCTTGACGAGGTAGCGCTTTGCGATCTGCAGCTTTTCCTCTTCGGTGTAGCCGGGAAGCTGGATGATCTCCATGCGATCGCGCAGCGGTCCCGGAATCGTATCGAGCACGTTCGCGGTCGTGATGAACATCACCCGCGACAGGTCGAAGTCGACGCCGAGGTAGTTGTCGCGGAATTTCGAATTCTGCTCCGGGTCGAGCACCTCGAGCAGCGCGCTCGAAGGGTCGCCGTGAAATCCGCCCATGCCGAGCTTGTCGATCTCGTCGAGCATGATCACGCCCGCGCGCGACTCGGCGCGCTTCACCGCCTGGATGATGTTGCCCGGCAGGGCGCCGATGTACGTGCGCCGATGGCCGCGAATCTCGGCTTCGTCGTGCGTGCCGCCGAGCGCGACGCGCTGGAACTTGCGATCGGTCGCGCGCGCGATCGACTGGCCGAGCGATGTCTTGCCGACTCCCGGCGGGCCGACGAAGCACAGGATCGGGCTCTTGCCTTCCGGGTTGAGCTTCCGCACGGCGAGGTACTCGAGGATCCGCCGCTTGACCTTGTCCAGACCGTAGTGGTCCTCGTCGAGCACGCGTCTCGCTTCCGCGATATCGATCGCCTTCGAGTCCTCCGACTTCCACGGCAGCTCGGCCACGAGCTCGAGCCACGTGCGCAGCATCGAGTACTCGCCACCGCCTTCCTGCATCCGCTCGAGCCGCTTCAGCTCCTTGCGCGCATGCTTCAGGGTTTCCTCGGGCATGCCGGCCGCGTCGATCTGCTTCTTCAGCTCCTCGATCTCGGCCGCGCCATCCTCGCCCTCGCCGAGCTCCTTGCGGATCTGGCGCATCTGCTCGCGCAGCACGTGCTCGCGCTGGCGCTCGTCGAACTCTTTCTTCGTCTTGTCGCCGATCTCTTTTGAGAGCCGCAGCACTTCGACGCGCTCGCCCAGCGCGGCGAGCACCCGGTCGAGGCGCCTGCGCAGGTCGAAGCTCTCGAGCACTTCCTGCTTCTGCTCGCTGGTAATGTCCAGAAGGTTCGCGACCATGTCCGCCAGCAGCCCGGGGGAGGTCACGGCTTCGATGACCGTCGTCAGCTCTTCCGGCGCATTGGGCAGCAGGTGGATCGCCTCGACCGCCTGCTCCTTCAATTGGATGAAGCGCGCTTCGATCTCCGGTCCGCTCTGTTCCGCCGTTTCGATCATCGCAACGCGCGCGACGAGGAACGGCCAGCCGTCGAGGAATTCGCGCACGCAAAAGCGCGTCTGTCCCTGCACGACGAGGTGGTGCGCGGCCTCGGGAACCGCGACGTGGCGCAGCGTCTCGCCGACGCTGCCGACCCAGTACAGGTCGGCTGGGCCGACTTCGTTCTTCTCCCGGTCGCGCTGCAGCAGGAAGCCGATGCGGCTATCGGTGCGTGCCGCTTCCTGCAGCGCCGCGACCGACGACGCCCGACCCACCGCAAGCGGAGCAATCGTTCCGGGGAAGAGGACCGCGTTCCGCAGCGGAATGATGACGAGCGCGTCCTCGGGGATCGGTCTTACCTTCCCGGACTTGCGCTCGGCTACCGGCACGGCCGCGCCGCCGCCCACCGGCTGCTCGTCCGAAGCCTCTTTCTGCTGCCTGGGCCAGATGTTCATGCGTGCGGTCTCCTTCCGGGGCAAGGTGGGGGTGGCCTGCCCGTTCTGCAAGTCCTCCCAGCCGGGACGTCCGGTCATTCACCCACGCCAAGGTGGGATAAGCAAATCTAGGACCAGAGGCTGCGCAGATGCGATGCCACGTCGACCTGCGGCGCATCCCGCGTGCAAAGATGCCCTGCGGATTCAGCGCCTTCGGGCCACGTGACCTGCTCCAGGCAGGCCATGACCGAGCGGGTCATGAAGCGGCTCTTTGCACCGTAGACATGGCGATCCCCCATCCTCGCCTGCTGCGTAACGTAGTACTTCATCGGCGCGACCAGGTGCAGGTCCGTCTTCGCTCGCGTCATCGCCACGTACAGCAGGCGCCGCTCCTCCTCGACGAGCTCGGGCCGGCCAGTCGAGAACTCGGACGGGAAGTTGCCGTCCGCGACGTTCAGCACGTAGACCGCATCCCACTCCTGACCCTTGGCCGAATGGATCGTCGACAGGATCAGGAAATCCTCGTCGAGCAGCGGCGGTCCGGAAAGATCGCCGGTCGCCTGCGGCGGGTCGAGCGCGAGCTCCGTCAGGAACTGCTCGCGCGTAGCGAATTGCTGCGCGATGCGCTCGAGCTGCAGCAGGTCGCCCGAGCGCACTTGCGCTGCGTCGTAGATGCGCTCGAGCTGGGGCTCGAACCACTCGCGGGCGCGCTGTACCTGGCCGGGCCACGGCTCTTCGGGGCGCCCGAGCGCACCCATCAGCAGGTCGAATTCCGCTGAGTGACTGGCGAGCGCGCCCCAGGAATGACCGGCCGCAGCAAAGCGTTCGAAGATCCGCGCTGCGGTTCCGGGCCCAATGCCGGGTTGCAACTGCAGCGCACGAAACGCGGAGACGCGATTCTTGGGGTTGTCCGCCCAGCGCAGTACCGCGAGCAGGTCCTTGACGTGCGCCGCCTCCAGGAACCTGAGGCCGCCGTATTTCACGTACGGGATGTTGCGCCGCACGAGCTCGAGCTCCAGCAAATCGCTGTGATGCGAGCTGCGAAAAAGCACCGCCTGGCGCTTCAGAAGCACGCCGCGCTCGCGCGCATCGAGCACGCACGAGACTACGTAGCCTGCCTGTCCCTGGTCATCGAGCACGGTCACGTAGCGCGGTCGCTCGCCTTGCCCGCGCCTTGCCTGCAGCGTCTTGCGATACTGGCGCGTACCCTCGGCGATGAGCGCGTTCGCCGCGTCGAGCACGCGCTGCGTAGAACGGTAGTTCTGCTCGAGCGCCACGACCACCGCGGCCGGCGCGTACTGCGACGGAAAGCCGAGAATGTTCTCCACGGTCGCAGCGCGGAACGAATAGATCGCCTGCGCGTCGTCGCCCACGACGGTGACGCCTGTGCCGTCGGGCCGGAGCGCCTTCAGGATGCGCGCCTGCAGCGCGTTCGTGTCCTGGTATTCGTCGACGAGGACGTGATCGAACAGCCCGCCGATGTCCGCGGCGAGCGAAGCGTCCGCCATGATCGCGTCCCAGTAGAGGAGCAGATCGTCGTAGTCGAGCGTATGGCTCGCGAGCTTGCGTTCGACGTAGTTGCGAAACAGCTTCGCCAGCTCCTCCTCCCATTGCGCGCACCACGGAAAAACGACGTCCAGCGTGGCGCGCAGCGCAGCGCCGGTGTTGACCCGATGCGAGTAGATCGCAAGGCACGTGTCCTTGCGCGGAAAGCGCTTTTCCGTTTTCGATAATCCCAGCTCGTGGCGCGCCACGTCGAGCAGGTCGGCGGCGTCGCCGCGATCGAGCACGCTGAAGCCGGCATCGAGCCCGATGCGTCCGGCATGCCGGCGGATCAGCCGGTTGGCGACCGAGTGGAATGTGCCCGACCAGGGAAGGCGCACCTCGGCCACCACCTCGCCGACGATTCGCTGCGCGCGACGCGTCATTTCGAGCGCTGCGCGCCGGGTAAACGTCAGCAGCAGGATCCGCTGCGGGCTTACGCCTTGCAGCACGAGGTGCGCCACCCGGTGCGCGAGCGTATTGGTCTTGCCGGTGCCGGCGCCCGCGATGATCAGCAGCGGCGCGGCGCCGAACGCGGCCGCCTCGCGCTGCCGGTCGTTCAGCCGCTCGAATGCCGCGTTCGCTGCCATCCCGCCACTATAGGCGATAGCTGTACATCCATCCAGTCCGTGATACCGTGCGCCTTCCCAGCCAGTGGAGGATCCGCTTGAGTCTGGTCGAAACGCGGCTGCGCGCCCTGCCGCGCGCCACGCTGACGAACTTGCGCCGCGGGATCGAAAAGGAGTCGCTGCGGGTGCGCCCCGAAGGAGCGCTCGCCATGACGCCGCACCCACGCGGGCTCGGTTCGGCGCTCACGCACCCTCACATCACGACGGATTTCTGCGAAGCGCAGCTCGAGCTGATCACCGGCGTGCATCCGAGCGCCGAAGCGTGCCTCGAGGAGCTGACGCAGATTCACCAGGTGGTGTACCGCAACATCGAAGACGAGATGCTGTGGTGCTCGAGCATGCCGTGCGGCCTGCCGGCGGACGACGCGATTCCGATCGGCCGCTACGGAACATCGAACATCGGGCGCGCGAAGAGCGTCTACCGCGCCGGGCTCGGCCACCGCTATGGCCGCAGGATGCAGACGATTTCCGGCATCCACTACAACTTTTCGCTCGACGAACAGGCGTGGCCGGCGCTCGGCGTGAGCGGTCCGAACGAGGGCTACTTCGCGCTGCTGCGCAATTTCCGCCGCCATGGCTGGCTGCTGTTCTATCTCTGCGGCGCTTCGCCCGCGGTCTGCCCAAGCTTCGTCGCAGGCCGCGACCACGGGCTGCAGCAACTCAAGCCGGGCACGCTCTACCTGCCGTACGCCACGACGCTGCGCATGGGGCGCCTCGGCTACCAGAGCGACGCACAGTCCTCGATCGCGGCGAGCTTCAACAGCCTGGACACGTACGGGGCATCGCTCGAGGACGCGATGCTCAAGCCCTATCCTGCCTACGAAAAAATCGGCATCCGCGACGAGACGGGCGAATACCGTCAGCTCGCGACCTCGCTGCTGCAGATCGAAAACGAGTTCTACGGCAAGATCCGTCCGAAGCGCCGCATTCGCAGCGGCGAGCGTCCGCTGCACGCGCTGCGGGAGCGCGGCGTGGAGTACGTCGAGGTGCGCCTGATGGACCTCGATCCGTTCGCGCCGGCCGGCATCACTGCGCAGACGATGCGCCTGCTCGACGTTTTCCTGCTGCACTGCCTGCTGCGCGAGAGCCCGCCCGATACGCCGGAGGAAGTCAGCGCGATCGCGCGCAACCAGGAGCGCGTCGCGACGCGCGGCCGCGAACCCGGGCTGCGCCTTGAGCGCGGCGCGGGCGACGTTGCGCTCGCCGATTGGGGGCGCCAGCTGCTCGAGGAATGCGTGCCGGTCGCCAGGACTCTGGACGAGGCGATCGGCGGCGGCCTCTACGGCCGCGCGCTCGCCGGCGCCCATGAAACGCTGGCCAATCCCGCAGCGACTCCTTCCGCGCGTGTTCTCGCAGCGATGTCCGAACGCCACGAGAATTCGTACACGGGTTTCGTGCTCGCGCAATCGCTGGCGCACCGCGCGACGCTGCAAGGCTCGCAGCTTGCCGACGATGCGGCGCGGCGCTTCGCCGCAATGGCCGCGGATTCGGTCGAGACTCAGCGCACGATGGAGGCGGCCGATACGCTGCCGTTCGAAGCCTGGCGCCAGCGCTACCTCTCGGCGCAGATGCTGCACCCGTAGGCGCAGCGCCAACCGCCTAGATCACGATCGGCGCGTCCGGCAATTCGTCGCGGTCGCCCGCCGGGGGCGGCGGCAGATGCTTCTTCAGCAGCGCGCCGAGGTACTCGATCCCGGCGAGCGTACCCTGCTCGAAACGTCCCTCGCGAAATTCATTCGCCATTGCGGCGCAAGCGGCGTCCCACTCCTGCTGCCGGACGCGTGCGCTGATCCCGCGGTCGGCGACGATCTCGATCTTGCGGTCGACGAACTGCAGGTAGATCAGCACCCCGGTGTTGCTCTCGGTGTCCCAGACGCGCAGATTCGAGAACAGCTCGATGGCGCGCTCGCGCGAGCTCGTGCCGCGGAGTAGCGATGCCAGCGGCAACCCGCCTTCCACCACGACGCGCAACTCGACGTCATGCGCGGACTCTGCCGCGCGCACCGCGCGCTGTACGGTCTGCGCAACATGCGTCGGAAAGGCGCGACGCACGGTCCACTGAGGAATCGCCAGGTGCTTGAGCGTTCTTCGCAGGTTCATGTTCGCCTCACCAGCTTCCGGACGACCCGCCGCCGCTGAAGCCTCCGCCGCCGCCGCTGAAGCCTCCGCCGCCTCCGCTGAATCCGCCGCCGCCTCCGCCGCCGCCCGAGGACCAGCTTCCGCCGCTCGATCCCCATCCGCTGCCGGAAGACCAATGGCGCCCCGTTTGCGAGCCTGCGAACAGCGAAAGCAGGAACACGATGATGGCCGCGACCGTGCCGGCGATCACCGCGCTGAAGATCAGCCAGATCAGGAAGCCTGCCAGGCCGCCGGTCACCGCCGCGCCGCCGACGCGACCGAGCATCCGGCCAAGGAACACGTTCGCCACCACCACGAGGAAAAGGCCGCCGAACAGCAAGTCCGTCCAATCCAGGTCCTGACCCAGCGATTCGAAGGCCGGCTTCGATTTCGGCGCGGGCAAAGGCTCGCCTTCGACCACGCGAATCATGCGATCCACGCCCGCGTTGATGCCGCCGTAGAAGTCGCCTTCCTTGAAGCGCGGCGTGATGTGCTCGGCGATGATCCGGTTCGCGACCGCGTCCGGCACCGCGCCCTCCAGGCCGCGCCCGACTTCGATCCGCAGCTTGCGGTCGTCCTTGGCGACGAGCAGCAGGGCGCCGTCGTCGATTCCCTTGCGCCCGAGCTTCCACTGATCGACGACGCGAATCGAATATTGCTCGATCGTCTCCGGGTGGGTACTCGGGACGAGGAGCACGGCGATCTGGCTGCCCTTTTTCTGCTCGAACGCGGCGAGCCTCGATTCGAGCCCCGCGCGCTGGCCGGAGTCGAGCGTCCCGGTCAGATCGGTGACGCGCGCGGCGAGCTTGGGAACGGCGACTTCGCCGCCGGCAGGCGCGGAACCGAGCAGCACCGCCGCAATCGCGGCGGCGCCGAGGAATCTATTTGCCGAAATCAACCTTGGGCGGCTTCGCGATTTCTTTTTCGTTTTCGACCATGAATTGCGGCTTCTCCTTGAAACCGAACAGCATTGCCGTCAGGTTCGAGGGGAACGAGCGCACTGTGATGTTGTATTCGCGCACCGCCTGGATGTAGCGGTTGCGGGCGACCGCGATCCGGTTCTCGGTGCCCTCGAGCTGCGCCTGCAACTCGCGGAAGTTCGCGTCGGACTTGAGCTGCGGGTAACTTTCCGCGACGGCAATCAGGCGCGACAGCGCGCCCGACAATTCGCCTTGCGCCTGCGCAAACCGCTGCAGAACCTGCGGATCGTTGACCGTCTCCGGCGTGACCTGGATCGAGCCTACTTTCGCGCGCGCGTTGGTGACGCCGATCAGGATTTTTTCCTCCTGCGCGGCGAACCCCTTGACGGTGGCCACGAGGTTCGGGATCAGGTCCGCGCGCCGCTGATACTGGTTCACGACCTCGGACCAGGAAGCCTTGATCTGCTCGTCGGCCGATTGCAGCGTGTTATAGCCGCATCCGCCGAGCAGCAACGTTGCCGCGAGGGCAAAACCGGTGAGAACGCTCTGGATCATCCGACCTCCTAGTGTTGATCCGCGTGGGCAGCGAGGATATCCGCGACGCACGCAGTCAGGCGCTTTGCGTAATCGATATGGAGAAACTCGTTCGGCCCATGCGCATTGGAGTGCGGGCCGAGCACGCCGGTGATCAGGAACTGCGCCTGCGGAAACTTGGCGCCGAGCATCGCCATGAACGGAATCGTACCGCCCTCGCCCATCCACATCGCCGGCTTGCCGAAGTGCGCTGCCGATGCGCGCTTGACGGCACCTTTCAGCCAGTCTGCCGTCGGCGGCGCGTTCCATCCATCCGCCGCTTGCTCGTACTCGAAGGTTGCGCGGGCCCCGTAGGGCGGGTCGTTCTCCAGGATCGACTTGAGCTCGCGCGCTGCACGCTCGGCGGAAACGGTCGGCGGCAAGCGCAGCGAAAGCACCAGCGAAGTCTTCGGGCGCAGCACGTTGCCCGCCGCCGCGCGCGTCGGCAGCCCTTCGGCGCCGATCACCGAGAGCGCGGGCCGCCAGGTGCGGTTGAGGACGAGGTTCGCGAGCTCGGCCTGCGTCGGACGCATCCCGCTGATGAACGGAAACTTGCGCCAGATCTCTTCGCCGAGAACACCGGCAGCGCCCCGCGCCTGCTCGCTGCGCTCGGGTGGAACGGCCGCCTGGAACGCAGCAGGCTTCACCACGCCCGTCGCGGAGTCTTCGATCCGCTCGAGAAGCGCGCGCGCGATGCGAAAGCTCGAGGGCACGACGCCGCTCGCATCTCCCGAATGCACGCCTTCGGTGAGCACCTCGACGGTCAGCACGCCGTTCAGCAGGCCGCGCAGCGACGCCGTTCCCCAGAGCTGCGCGTAGTTGCCGCAACCGGAATCGAGACCGACGACGAGCGCGGGCGTGCCGATCCGCGGCGCGAGCGCATCGAGGTACGCCGGCAGGTCGTAGCTGCCGCTCTCCTCGCAGCATTCGATCAGGATCACGATGCGCGAGTGCGCGCGGCGCTCCTCGTGCAACTGCCTGAGCACTGCGAAAGCGCAAAACACTGCGTAGCCGTCGTCCGCGCCGCCGCGCCCGTAGAGCTTGCCGTCCTCGATCAGCGGCGTCCATGGCCCGTATCCTTCGCGCCAGCCCGTCATTTCCGGCTGCTTGTCGAGGTGCCCGTAGACGAGCACCGTGTCCTTGCCTTCGCCCGGCACCTCGATCAGCAGCACCGGTGTCTTCCCCGGAAGCCGCACGACCTCGAGCTTCATCCCGGGCAGCGGATTGCGGCGGCACCAGACTGCTGCAAGCTCGACCGCCGCGTCGATATGTCCATTCTTTTCCCAGCCCGGATCGAAATGCGGCGACTTCGCGGGAATGCGGATGTACTCGACGAGCGCGGGGACAATCGAATCGTCCCAGAATTGCCCGATGCTGCGGGGCACAGAGGGCGGGGTCATCACCCCGGATTATAGGTGCGCAGCATTTGAACCAGAACCATCCGGCCCTCGGCTGGTCAAATCTCTTTGAGCTCTACTTGAAAGGCCGTACATGTTTGGCATACGACGCAAATATGCATTTGGCCCGCAGAGCGTCACCTCGCCGCTGGCGCGGGCGTTGCGCACCGGCGACAGGCGCGCGCACGATAAACAGGCCATCCCGCCTCCCTCCGGCGAAAGGCGCGCGGCCATGAGGCACGAAAAAGCCTAGGCAGGCAGGGGCGGCGTCCGGCGCAAGCCGATCCATTCGTTCGCAAGCAGGGCTCCGAGCACGATCGCGGCGCCCGTGAGCGCAAGTGTGCTCGGGCGTTCGCCGATGCCGAGCCACACCCAGAGCGGGGCGAGGATGGTCTCGATCAGCGAGAGTAGCCCGATCTCGCCCGCGCTCAGCGTGCGCGTTGCTCGCGTCATCAGCAGGCAGCCCAGCCCGACCTGCAAGCAACCCATCGGTGCGAGGACGGCGAGATCGCGCGCGCTCGTATCGAACGGCAGCGCGAATGGCAGCGCGACCGCCATGGAAATCAACCCTGCAATCATCACTGCAGGAACCATGTCGACGGTTGCGTGCATGCGGCGCATGACGACCACATTCAGTGCAAAGACCGTCGCCACCCCGAGCGCCAGCAGATTGCCGATCGTGCGACCCGCGTCCAGGCCGTCTGCGAACATCAGCGTAGCGCCGACCAGCGCCACGCCGATCGCCATCCATGTTCGCAGCGGAACGCGCTCGCGCAGAAAAACCCAGCCGAACAGCGCTGCGAAGAATGGCCCGGTGCTCATCAGCACGAACGTGTTCGCTGCGGTGTTCCGCATCAGAGACAGGATGAAGAAGAAGAACGTCGCGGCAAGCAGCGCTCCGGCGAGCACACCCTCGGCGCCGACCGCACGGATCTTCGACCACACGGCACCGCGGTGCCAGGCGACGAGCACCGAGAACAGGAACGTCACCATGAATAGCGAGCGCCAGAAGACGATCTCCCACCCGTCGGTGCTCGCGACGTTGCGTACGAAGATCCCGCCGGTGCTCCAGCAAAGGCCGGCCGCGATCATCAACAGCACACCGTCGCGGCGGCTGGCAGGAAACGCCATCGGGCGTGCTACGCGCGGCCGCGGTAGTGGAGCGGGAAGAGCTTCCTGACGACTTCGCCGTCGCTCGCCCAAGCCTTGCAGCCATCGACAAAGTAAGGCTTCTTGGCGGGATGCTCGGAAACCGCCGGGCTGGCGGCTTCGCCTGCCTTCGGCCAGCTTCCCATTGTCTGGAACGCAACCGTCGCCGCGGGCATCAGCAGCTCCGTGATATGCGTACAGCCCTTGGTTCGTCCGACCGCCTCGGTGACCGCGCGGCGCCAGCCGGCGCCGACTTTCGCGCCGACGAGCGCCTTGTAGCTCGGCGCGACGGTCGGGCAGGCGTCGTAGGGCGCTGCGTTCGTCGTCACCTCGATATCGCGCACGACCATGTCGCGATCGAGCGTGAGCCGCAGCTGCATGTCGTGCACGGGCATGCCGGGCGTACGCACGCCGCGAAACGGCTCCTCGACCTGATAGGTCTTGGTATCGACGATGCGCGCCTCGATGTCCCAAAGACCATCCTCGCGCGCGTAGCCCTCGCAGGTGATGCTGCGCGTGTGCAAGTGCCGGCGCGGCGCTGGAGCGGAAAGAGGCATGACGTATGATTCGCAAAAAAGGAGAAGTGGATTATGAGGGCAATTCTGCGTGGCTTCGCCGCCGTCGCGATCCTGTTCGGCATGCTGACCGGCGCATCGCTCGGGCAAGCGTATAGTGCGGCGATGTCCAAAACCACGACCGCCAGCGGCCTCGTCATCGAGGAGCTCACGATCGGCACCGGCGCCGAAGCGAAAGCCGGAAGCAAAGTCACCGTGCATTACACCGGCTGGCTGCTGTACGGCGGCGAGAAGGGACGCAAGTTCGACTCCAGTCGCGATCGCAACGATCCGTTCGTATTTCCGCTCGGCGGGGGCAAAGTCATCAAGGGTTGGGACGAAGGCGTCCAGGGAATGAAGGTCGGCGGCAATCGCCGCCTGACCATCCCGCCCGAGCTCGGCTACGGCGCGCGCGGCGCGGGCGGCGTAATTCCGCCCAACGCGACGCTGGTTTTCGAAGTCGAGCTGCTCGGCGTCGACTGAACTGCTCGCCGACCTGCGCCGCACGATCTCCCGCGAGGAGATCAACGAGTTGCCGATCCGGCGCTACGAAGGAGACGTTCGCCTCGTCGCTTCGGCGGAGGATCTCGGGCGCGCGATGGCGGATATCCGCGCGGAGCGCGTCCTCGGCTTCGATACCGAGACGCGGCCCGCATTCCGCAAGGGCGAGCATCACCTGCCGTGCCTCGTGCAGGCGGCCACCGCGCGCGCGGTGTATCTGTTCCCGCTGCAGCGCATGGATTTCTCCGCGGCGGTCGCCGAGTTCCTGGCGGCGCCGGAGATCGTCAAGATCGGGATATCGCTCGCGCACGATCTGCGCGAGCTGAAGCTCGTCTTTCCACTGCAGGAAGCCTCGATGCTCGATGCCGGGACGACCGTCCGGCGCTTCGGCTATGAACAGACCGGCCTGCGCAATCTCGCCGCGCTCTTTCTCGGCTTCCGGATTCCCAAGGGCAGCCGCACCTCGAACTGGGCTGCGCGGCAGCTTTCGCCGGCGCAGCTCACCTATGCCGCGACGGACGCGTGGGTCTGCCGCGAGCTCTTCCTGCGCTTCGAGGAGCTGGGTTTGCTGCACTGAAGATCGCTACACTCGCGCCTGGGATCTCAACCACACGCGCCCGTCACCGGAGGAATCGCATGAGCACCGTCGTCAACCACGCCCTGCGCCAATTGCGCGCCGGCAAGCTCGCCATCGGCGTCGGGCTGCGCCAGGCGCGCACCGTCGATACCGCGCAGATCATGAAGACCGCCGGCTTCGACTGGCTCTTCATCGACTGCGAGCACAATTCGATGGGCACCGACACTGCGGCGCAGATCGCCTCTGCGTCGCTCGCAGTCGGCATCACGCCCGTCGTACGGGTTGCGGGCAAGGAGCACTGGCTCGCCTCGCGCATGCTCGACAACGGCGCGCAAGGGGTGGTCGTGCCGCACGTCGAAAGCGAAATCGAAGCGAAGCGGATCGCCGATCACTGCCGTTTCCCGCCGCTCGGCCACCGCTCGATGGGCGGCGGGCTGCAGCAGCTCGGCTTCGCGCCGGTGCCCGTGGGCGAGGCGGCGCGGATCGTCAATGAAGAGACGCTCGTCGTGATCATGCTCGAATCGCCGCGAGGCATCGAGAACTGCGAGGCGATCGCAGCCGTACCCGGCATCGACGCGCTGCTGATCGGCACGAACGACCTGTGCATGGAGATGGGAATCCCGGGCCAGTTCGACGACCCGCGGATCCGCGACGCGTACACGAAGGTGATCGCGGCCTGTCGCAAGCATGGCAAGTTCCCGGGAATGGGCGGCATGTACACGCCCGAGCTTCTCGAGCGGCACATCGGCATGGGGGTGCAACTGATCCTCTCCGGGTCGGACTTTTCCCTCCTCATGCAGGCCGGCAAGGCGCGCGCGGGCCTCGTGCGGGGATTCGAGAAGAAATGAAGTGATCGGGCAGAAGACGCTCGACTTCCGCACGCACGGACGCGGTACGACCGACGTGACCGCTGAAGTGCAGCGCGCGGTCGCGGAGACGCGCGTTCGCAAGGGTCTGTGCACGGTGTTCCTCCAGCACACCAGTGCTTCACTCGTCTTGTGCGAAAACGCAGACCCCGACGTACGGCGCGATCTCGAGACCATTCTTTCGCGGCTGGTGCCCGACAACGACCTTGCCTATCGCCACGACGCCGAAGGGCCGGACGACATGGCGGCGCACGCGCGCTCGATACTGACTGCGAATTCGTTCACGATCCCGGTCGCCGACGGCCGGCTGCTGCTCGGCACCTGGCAGGGGCTGTATCTGTACGAGCACCGCCGCGCGCCGCATTCGCGCAGCATCGTGGTGACGGTGATGGGGGAGTAGCTAGCCACCTCCAGGACGCCGCGATTGTCAACGCGCGGAAATCCACGCTAGCGAGCGTCACGCGCGACAAGCGAGGCGTCCGCGGACGCTGCTAGGGAGCCCCTTGGAGGGGGCGCATCTTCATTTCAGATACTCCGCGAAGATTTTCTCCAACGATCCGCATTCAGTCCTGTTGCGGACCGCAAACAACCGGTAATTGTCGATGGTGTTGCGTACGTGAAGCGCGTCCAGCGTATCCGCTTCGCGGAACATCGCCATCAACCACCGTCTGAACTTTACCCACTTGCAATCTTGGTAATAGAAACCGGAACCGAGGCTGAGCATTCCAGCGTAGTCTTGCTGGGTGCCCTTGAACTTCTCGAGCTTGATGACCTTGCCGTCCCAGTCGGAGGAGCGCACGGGAGTGTCGTCCTCTGGCCTGAGCCTGTTGAGCTGCAGCTCATTGCCAAGATGACGTATCCGGTAGCCGCTTTTGAAGAAGATCAGCGCGGGATCAGAATTGCCGAGCCTCGTTCCGCGCGGCAAATCATCTGGGATCGCTTTGGGACCCCAGCCAGGGATATGGAACTTTCCGTCCTTGTCCGTAACTGCTTCATCAACTTCCAATGAACCGGCACTACGCCAAGTCGGACCGTGCAGTATCCATTGCGCAACGACATTTACGCTTTCCAAAGGCTGGCCCGTTTCGGCATCGACGACCGTAGCCGTCATCGGCTTGGCCGAATAGGTCGTGGTGCAGGCCGATAGCGAGACCATCCCAATCGAAAGGCACGAGTAGAGGAGTAACCGTAGCCACGTCACTTGGGTTCCTTCACATGGAATCGAAGTGCCAGTATCGCGAGCCGAGTCAGCGCCCGCCTTTTCCCTTCACCAGGTCGTCGAGCCCGGCGAACGGGCGGTGCGTAGCAGCCGGTTTGTCTTCCTCTTTGGCGCTTCCGCCCGCTTTTGCGTCCTCGATCCGCGCGTGCTCGTTCTCGTGGCAGTAGACGCACAGCAGCTCCCAGTTCGAGCCGTCGGGCGGGTTGTTGTCGTGGTTGCCATCCCTGTGGTGCACGGTGAGCTCGCGCAGCCGCGAAGCGGGGAATTCGCGCGCGCAGCGGGTACAGATCCAGGGGAGGATCTTCAGCGCCTGTTCGCGGTAGCTCGGCGGCGCGGCGCGCGGCATGCGCACATTATGATCCTGCCATGCCCGTCCTCCCCGAGCGAATCGTCTCCGGCGGCCAGACCGGTGCCGACCGCGCCGCGCTCGACTGGGCCATCGAGCGCGGGATTCCGCACGGCGGCTGGTGCCCGCGCGGACGGCGGGCGGAGGATGGCCGCATCGACAGGCGCTATGCCTTGCGGGAGACGCCTGCGCACGATTACCAGCAGCGCACCCGGTGGAACGTACGCGATAGCGACGGGACGCTGATTTTCTCGCGCGCGGCGGAGTTGAGCGGCGGCAGCGCTTACACCGCGCGCTGCGCGGAGCGCATCGGGCGGCCCTGGCAGCACGTGCATCCCGGGACCGACGGTGCCGAAAGCATCCGGTCCTTTGTCGAGCAGCACCGCATCCGCACGCTCAACATCGCCGGCCCGCGGGTGTCGACGGATCCGCGAATCTACGACTACGTATTCGCGGTCCTGGAACGCTTTGCCGGGTCATAATCGCCGCATGGCTGGCGAAACGGAGCGCTGCATCTTCTGCAACCCGGAGCGCGAGATCATCGTCGAGAACGCGACGGCACTCGCCGTCTACGACAGCTATCCCGTATCCCCGGGGCACGCGCTCGTCCTGCCGCGGCGCCACGTGGTCACGATCTGGGACCTGGACGAATCCGAATACGACGGATGCTTTCGCCTCGTCCGGGACGTGCGCTTGATCCTAGAGATGCGCTACGGCCCGGACGGCTTCAACGTCGGCGCGAACTGCGGCGAGGCCGCGGGGCAGTCCGTCTGGCATGCGCACATCCACGTCATTCCGCGCTACCGCGGCGACGTCGCCGATCCGCTCGGCGGCGTACGGCATGTAATTCCGAGAAGGGACAAAAAATAGGGACGGACCCCATTTTTCACTATCTGGAAAAAGGGGTCCGTCCCTATTTTTGGCTCTATTGCGGTAGCAGTGCTTCTGCCAGCTCGAGCGCGTCGTCCGTCCAGTAGGCGGACGGCCGCGGACGCTTTGCCCCGGCCGCCGGGAGCGTCCGGCAGGCGAGAAGCGGCAGGATCCAACGCGACGGAAATCCCGCTCTGCCGTGCGCCGCACCGAGAAGCGCGCCGGCGATCGCAGCATTGGTATCCGTATCGCCGCCACGGGCCACCGTGGCCACGATACCTTCTTCCGCGCTGCGCGCGCTGAAGAGCTGACAGAACGCATTTTGCAGCGCGATCAGCACCCAGCCTTGGTGCTTCATGAAATCCGCCGGCGTTTCGCCGGCCGCGCCGCGCTGGATGACCTCGAGGACCTGGGGGTGACGCGCGTGCGCAAGCGCCGCCGAGCGCATCGAATCGCGATTTCCTGCCGCTACTCCTGCAGCGATCGCCGCCGCGAACGCAGCGCAAGCTTCCACGCAGGCCGGGTTCGGGTGCGTCAGCGCCGAATCCTCGCGCGCGGCGTCCGCCGCGCGCGCCGGATCGCCCGCCGCCCAGATCCCGATCGGCGAGACGCGCATCAGCGAGCCGTTCGCCTGGCTTGCGTGGTCGGGCTCGCCGAGGATGCCTCGCCGGGTCGTCGCGCCGACGTCGAAGGGGTTCGAATCGAGCCACTCGCGATAGGCGGCAAACGCGGCCTGCGGCGCATATCCGCGCTGCGCGACGATCGAGCGGGCGAGCGCGAGCGCCAGCTCGCTATCGTCGGTCGGCTGGCCCGCGATCGTGTCCCAGGTCCCGCCATCCGAGAGGTTGCGAACACCCGAGGGAAAGGCGCGCGCAATTTCCGCCGCGCCCCTGAATTCGACGAGCGAGCCCAGGCTGTCGCCAACCAATTGCCCGAGCAGGCAGCCTTGCGCGCGCGCGATGCGCGCATCGTCGGCAGAGCGCGGAAACTGCAGTGCCACGCGCTGCCCGCGCCGCGGCTCGTTCTCCAGCTCGAGCCAGTCGAAACGCGCGAGCTCTCGTGCCGCATCCGGCGCGCCGGCAAAGCATCCGCTGGCGCGAGCGTCCACGGCGCCGGAGAGAACGACTTCGCGCGCCTGCGCATCGAGCACCACGCCTCCCGCCGCTCGCACCAGCGCCATGCCGGCCGCGATATCGTATTCGTTTACGCCGTGTGTCGACACGGTCGCGACCCCATCGCCCGCGGC
>Ga0114129_10003650_pt1 | contig 21650 bp, 19 predicted proteins | sample RhiMetdeltSRZDD1_FD_80071 | JGI IMG/M metagenome (GOLD analysis project Ga0114129, IMG submission 80071) | Populus rhizosphere microbial communities from Tennessee, USA - Rhizosphere MetaG P. deltoides SRZDD1 (version 2) (version 2) | ecosystem: Host-associated > Plants > Roots > Rhizosphere >... | reverse complement strand
GGATCAGCTGGGCGCCCGGTCAAAACTCCGACGGCGGGCGGAAGATCAGGCCGAAGATGATGTCCGGCGGGATGAACCTTCGCTCCCCGGGGTCCTCGCCGGTCCTGGTCGCCCGTTCGGCACGATCCTGCTCGAGGGCGCGCTGAACGCCGGACTGCACGGCGCTGATGAACTCGTCCAGTGGGATCTGCGGCGGCACCGGCGGCGCCGTGGGCTGGTCTCCGCGCTCGTCAGCCATGGGACCTTCCTCCTCTCCTCGGGTGGTCCGGCCGTCTCCCTCAACGAGCGGAGGGTCGGGCTCGATTCCGCTGATCGTGCGAGCGAGCGTCACGATCTCCGGCCATGCGCTCGCAGGCAGCTCCAGCGGCTCGTTCCGTGAGTACCGCCCGCCGAGGTCCGCAGCGAGCCGAAGTCCGAATCCAACCGAGCGCCGGAACTCCGGGGACACGCGAACTGCGCCCAGAATGCCGAGCCGGCGGGCGGCACAGAACTCGATGAGCTGGCTCCCCACGGCGAGCCCGGACAGGAAGTCGCGAAACGCGTCGATGTCCGCCGCGAGCGCCTCCGTCTCCGTCGCCCGCGCGCATTCCACAAATGCTGGGATCCGCGACAGCGCCGCTGCGGCATCGACTTGCCCGTGGCCGTACATCGGGCTATGCCCGTTGGCGTCGTACTGCCCGTTTTGCGGGTCAATTTTTCGCGAGGACGCCCGGAGCAGGTCTCGCAGCTCCGTCCAGCGCAGGTTCGGCGCCAGGCTCAGGACGAGGGCCGCCACACCCGCCGCGAGCGGCGCCGCAGACGACGTGCCGCCGAACCGATCCGTGTATCCCAGGTTGTCGGCCGTCGTGATGGCGTTCACGCCGCCTGAGCTCGGCGCGCAGACGTCGACCTCCACGCCGAAGTCGCTGTACGGAGCACGTCGCCCCTGATCGGTGCTTGCCGCGACCGCGATCGTGAGCTCCGAGCTCGCCCATTCGTCTGTGGAGATGTCCTCGTTTCCGTTCCCCGCTGCCCAGAAGATCGGCACTCCACGCCCGTTGCGCCCGTGCGTGACGATGTATTGGAAGGCACTTCGGACAACGTCGGGCAGGACCCATCGCCTGCCGTCGACGCCCCAGCTGCAGCTGATCACGTCGGCTCCCTGATCGGCTGCCCAGACGAGCGCCTCCGCCAGGGCCAGGTGGTCGTCGAGCCCCGTGCGCCGGACGGGGATGATCGAGCAGCGCGGCGCAACGCCGAGCACCTGGCCGTTGGGTCCGCCCGCCGCTGCCACTGCCGCGCACGCGGTCCCGTGGTACGAGCCTGCGGGAGCCGGGTTACTGTCCTTTTCGGCGAAGTCGTAACCCGGTCGCATCCTCTCGGGGACGAAGGCCTCGTGCGTCGTCTCGACGCCGGAGTCCACGACGCAGATCGCGATGTCGGGCGACCCCAGGGTCACCTGCCACGCCGGCACCGCCGCGACGTCCACACCCCGAACGGCTCCCGACTGTCCGACGTTGTGGAGGTGCCATTCCCGCGCGAACAACCCAAACGACGCGGGTACTTCCTCGTCCGCGCGCTCGGCTTCCTGCGGCGCTGCTTGGGCAGGCGCGACCGCGGTGGCCGATCGCTCCTCGATCTGCTCGAGGAACACCGGGTGCCCCACCGCGGCGCCGCGTTCCTCGACGAGCGCGTTCGCGAACTCGAGCGGGTCGGTGCTCGTCTCTGAACGGAACACATATCCGTTCATCCAGGTCAGGGTGCGCGCGATGGCCCAGCCGCGCGCCAGCGCGAAGCGCTCCAGCGCCTCGCGGTCCTCACCGGCCGGGAACGAGGCCACGACCTCACCCGAGGGGAAGAGCGCACCCCAGCTCTGCTCGTCGATGACCACGGGAAAGAACGCAGCCTCGGGGACCCCCTCGAACTCCTCCTGCGCCGGACCGCGCTCGAAGTCGGATTCCCCGCTCCTCCGTGCATCCAGCTCATGCTCCATGAGCTGCTCGACCACCACCGCGCGCTCATCCTCGGTCCCGCGCTCCTGGCCTTCCGGCACCGCGTCGGGCGATACCACCAGCGTCAGGCCGGGGGCCAGCGGCACCGTTCGCCAGCCCGGAATGTCGATCGCGCCCCGCTCGTCGCTTGTCCTGGCGACCGCTGCGGATTGCGCGATCTCCACGGGCACCTGCTCCCCGTCGCGGTAGTAGTAAGCCATTCGCTTCTACCTGACGGAGGACCCGTTCAGGGACGGGACCAGTAACCGACCGCGGCGCCGGCTCCCGCACAGCCGATCAAGAGCGCCGCGAGGAGCAGCGGTGCGAGCCGCTCGTCGCGGACGTCCACGGTCTCGAGCCCGACGAGCTTCGAGAAGGCCTTCGTGGCCTTCTCGTCGTTGCTCATCAGGTCGATGAGCGCGGGCGTGAGCTGGTTGACCGCGTTCTGTACGTCCGGCCGGAGGTAGCACGCCTGAACCGCCTCGAGAACGTTCGGTGGAATCGGTCCTTCGGTCACCGATCGCTCGCCGATCGACTCGGTCACGTTGAACCACGGGAGATCCGGGATCGGGAGGGGGAGCGGGAAGACCTCTCGCGGTCTGTCGCTTCCGCGCCGGTCCGGTCCTGCCATACGTTCGATCTGCTGCTGCGTCATCGTCCTGGCCTCCTTCGACTCTCCAGGGGTTCCCCGCTACCTGTCCCAGCCGTGGGCGATCGTGTAGCCGGCCATGAACGCGGCCAGGCTCAGGGCGATCAGCGGGATCAACCGTTCCTCGGCCGGCGGCAGGTTCGCTTGCAGCAGTGCGGCGAATTCTTCGAGCCGACGCTGTTCGTCCGGGTCCTGCTGGGCCTTGGCCTGATGAAGCTTCGTCAGGTCGTCGATGTATTTCTTGAGTCGGTTGTACGTCACCGGCCGGCCCGGAAGCGAGCCAAGGAAGACCGGGACCTCCGGAAGCCCTGCCTCGAGCTCGTCGAGCCGCGGAGTGTCGATCACGGCCAACCCGACCTGGTACATCGCCAGGCGGGCAACGCGCTGCTCCTGTGCCAGGCTGAGAGTTCCGTTACCGGTCGTGACCGGCGCAGTCGTCCCTCCGGGCCCCGGCGTGGCCGGTGTGCCCGCCGTCCCCGGGCCGCCGACGCCGAGGGCTTCAGAAATCCGCTTGAGGGCCTCGTCCACATCGAGTTGCGTGGTCGCCATCGCCCACCTCCGGGGGTGCGTAGTCCTGGTTCGAAATCGAGCATGGACCTGCAGCCCCCTGCGGGCAATGGATCCTTGGATCCATCTTTCGAGCCGCTCAGGGAAGGTGCAAGGTGGTGACCGCGCCGGTTTGCCCAGCTTTGCGATCTCATCCTCCCTAGAAGAGCTGGCCGCCTGATCGATGTGGCTCAGCGGATGCATGATGGGTGCACCACTGCCCCCATCGACGTCGCGGAGCCCACCACGTGACTCGAGTCTGCATCCTCGCCCAGGTCCGCTTCTTTCGGGAAGGGCTCGCCCAAGCACTGGAGTCTGAGGACGGTGTGCGAGTAGTGAGCACGGCGACACGACTGGACGAGGCCGTGGCCGGGATAGTCGAGCACCGTGCCGACCTGGCGCTCGTGGACATGGCGATGCGCGAAAGCCTCGAGGCGCTCCGGGCGCTGGTCGCGTCGTTTGCGGGCGTGAGGGTGATTGCACTTGGCGCCCCGGAGGAAGAGCGACGCACGATGACCGGCGCTGAGCTAGCCCCGGCCGGATACGTGCCAGCCGAGGGCTCGTTGCAGGATCTTCTCGAGGCAATCCGGCATGCCGGGGCGCGCCCGACGCCTGCGGCCGAGCGCCACCACACGCTCGCTCACCCACCGCTGACGGCCCGGGAGGTGCAGATCCTGGCACTGATAGACGAGGGGTACTCGAACAAGGAGATCGCCCAACTGCTCTACATCGAGGTGCCGACCGTCAAGAACCACGTCCACCACATCCTCACGAAGCTGCAGGTTCATCGCCGATCGCAGGCTGCGGCCTGCACCCGCGCTCAACGCTGGCGGCCTGGCTAGCCCCGCTTGAAGCGGACCAGCTCCTCGCGGTCGCTTCCGCCGGACACGCCGATGGCGAGCACGGGTCCGACACCGCGGGCGTAGAACTTGAACTCGACGCTCCTCGGCTCCAGCGGGTTCGTGTTCCTCGTCATGAGGACTCGCCTGAAGTGGCCGAACGGCACCTCGGCCTGCTCGCGGAGGCTCACGATCTTCGCCCGATCCTCGGCGTGGCCGGCGTAGAACTCCTCGCGGTAGGTAAGGCCGACACGCGGCCTCGCCGGCATGATGATCCCGGCCTGCGCGCCGTCGACACCGGCCTCGAACGAGCCCTCGGTCGAGACGGGCTTGCCGTCCTCGTACTCGGTAGTGGCCTCGCCGAGATACCAGATGTTCCCCGCTCGATCCTGGGCGTAGTAGTCGTCGGTCACCTCGACCGGCGTGCCCTTCTCGGTGACCACGTCGCGAACGACCCTCGCCCTGACGCCGTTGGCGATCAGCTTCGTCCTGCGCGTGACCGTGACCACGACGCGCTGCCTCGCGCCCTCGGAGTCGGTCTCCCTGTAGACCCAGCGGCTGCCCCTGCGCATCGGCCAGAAGGGATTGTCGATCCGGGTGGTGAAGTTGGCCGGGTTCAGGTTCACCGGCTCGCCTCCGCGAGGCAGCCTCGCCGACCTGCCGTCTGCCACGGCCGCGGTCACGACGGAGGTCGCCAGCAGCAGGGCCAGCGCGGTCATGAGCTTGTGCGTTGGTCGCGTCATGCACGCGGTTCTACCGGTGCCAGATGAGGAGTCAGTGAGAAGGCGGCTCGTCGTTGACATATTCCCATATCGGTATATGATGCCCTCACATGGCAAGAGCGGCGACCACGGCAGACGCGTTCAACGCAGTGGCCGAGCCCAGGCGACGAGCGATCCTCGATGCGCTGGCCGGCGGCGAGCGTCCTGTGAACGACCTGGTGCGCGTGCTCGGCATCGCTCAGCCACAGGTGTCCAAGCACCTACGGGTGCTGCGAGAGGTCGGAGCGGTGGATGTGCGTGACGAGGGCCGCCAGCGGGTCTACCGGCTGAACGGCCCGGCACTCAAGCCCATCCACGACTGGGTGAAGAGCTACGAGCGCACGTGGTCGGCCCGCTTTGACGAGATGGACGCCGTCCTGGAGGAACTCAAACAGAAGGAGCAAGGAGATGGAGACGGTGACAGGTAGCCGCAGGGCGACGGTGACGCTGCCTACGGACGAGCAGATCCTCATCACGCGGGAGTTCGACGCGCCCAAGCACCTGGTCTACAAGGCGTGGACCACGCCCGAGCTCGTCAAGCGTTGGTGGAGCGCCAAGCGCGGCGAGGTCACGATCGCCGAGATCGACCTGCGGGTCGGCGGCAAGTGGCGCTACGTGATGATTGCCAGCGAGGGATTCGAGGTCGGCTTCCACGGCGAGTACCGCGAGATCGTCCCGGAGGAGCGGCTCGTCTCGACCGAGGTCTACGAGGGCATGCCGGAAGGTGAGGCGCTCGACACGCTGACGCTCACGGAGTCGGACGGGCGCACGACTCTGACACTGCTCGTCGAGCACTCCTGCAAGGAGCATCGCGACGCCCACATCAACTCCGGGATGGAGGACGGCCTCCAGGACGCCCTGGACCTGCTCGAGCAGGTGGCCGTCTCGCTCCGCTAGCTCGAGGCCTTGCCGCCCTTACGTCCGGCGGCCGCCTTCTGCGCCCGATTGCCGCCGCTGCCGGGGCCGCTGCTCTTGCGGCTCCGGCTGCTGCCGCCGCCGCTGCCGGACTGCTTGCCGCCCTTCTTCGAGGCGTCGGGCGTGTTCGCGATGGCGGCGGCGCGCGACTTGCTCATGCCCTTCTTGCGCAGGCCTTCGTACTGCTTGTCGTCTTTGATGCTCGGTCCGTGGTCCTTTGCCATGGCGCCTGATTACCCCGGTCAGCGTCGTTCAAGCCCAGGGCGGCGCTTGACTGGCTCCCGCCTGGGTGAGACGGTCGGAGCGCCCACCAACAGAGGGACTCGCAAGTGAATACGGACTACGACGCGATCGTCGTCGGAGCGCGATGCGGCGGCTCGCCCACCGCGATGCTGCTGGCGCGCAACGGCTACCGGGTGCTGCTGGTCGACAAGGCGACGTTTCCCAGCGACACGATGTCCACGCACCTCGCCCATCCCCCAGCCGTTGCGGCGCTGGCCCGCTGGGGAATCCTCGAGCAGCTCGAAGCCACCAACTGCCCGCCCATCACGAGGTACTCGTTCGACTTCGGACCCGTGACCATCTCGGGCACGCCGCAGCCGGCCGACGGCGCGGACCGGGCGTACTGCCCCCGGCGGGTCGTGCTCGACGCGCTGCTGGTGGAGGCGGCCGTCGCGGCCGGCGCGGAGCTGCGCGAGGCCTTCACGGTCGAGGAGATCCTGGTGGACGACGGGCGGGTCACGGGCATCCGCGGCCACGCCAAGGGCGGCGAGACGGTGACCGAGCGCGCCCGGGTGGTGGTCGGGGCGGATGGCAGGCACTCGCTCGTCGCAAAGGCCGTCGAGCCTGAGCGATACCACGAGCTGCCGTCGCTCGCGCCCTGCTACTACGCGTACTGGAGCGGGCTGGCGGGGGACGGCTTCGACACCTACATCCGCGCGGAGGACGGCCGCGGCTGGGCGGCGATCCCGACGCACGACGACCTCACATGCGTGGTCCAGGGCTGGCCGCCGTCGCAGTTCAAGGAGAACCGCAAGGACATCGAGGGCACGTACATGAAGTCGTTCGAGCTCGCCCCCGAGTTCGCCGCGCGGATACACGCCGCGAAGCGGGAGACGCGCTTCGTCGGCACCGCGGACCTGCCGAACTTCTTCGCCAAGCCCTACGGCCCGGGCTGGGCACTCGTCGGGGACGCCGGGTATCACAAGCACCCGATCACTGCGTTCGGCATCACCGACGCCTTCCGCGACGCGGAGGCCCTGGCCTCGGCCCTCGATGACACATTCACTGAGCGCCGCCCCTACGACGACGCGATGGCCGACTACCAGCAGGCCCGGGACGAGGACGCGCTGCCGATCTACGAGTTCACCTGCGAGTTCGCCAAGATCGAGCCCCCTCCGCCCGAGATGCAGCAGCTGATCGGGGCGATGCACGGCAACCAGGAGGCGATGGACGGCTTCGTGAGCGTCATGGCGGGCACTCTTCCGGCGCCCGAGTTCTTCGCACCCGAGAACGCCGGGCGCATCATTGCCCGGGCGGCGTCCTAGACAGAGGCGCGTCCCCACGCGTCGCGGATCGCGGCGACGTGCCGGTGGTCTGTCCCGCAGCAGCCTCCGAGCACGTTCAGCATCGGCAGCCGGGCCTTCAGCGCGGCGTAGCGGGCGCCGAGGTCGTCCGGGTCGCCGTCGTCGAGCTCCTCCGCCTCGTCCAGCTCGGCGTGGCTCATCGTCGACGCGTTCGCGCGCAGGCCGCGGATCCGATCAGGCCACGACTCGTCGGTCGCGAGCACGGACTCGAAGTGTGTGGGGTGAGCGCAGTTGACCATGTAGTAGGCGGGCGCACGACCCGTGGCGTCGTCGACTTGCTCAATCGCCTCGCCCAGGGCCTGCCCGTTCGGCAGGCGGCCGTCCGTCTCGACCGTGAACGAGATCGCCGCCGGCAGGCCGGCGTCGCGCGCGGCCTGTGTCAGGCCGATCGCCTCGTCCGGATAGGTCATCGTGATCGCGGTGACCATGTCCGCCGCCGTGTCGGCGAACGTGCCGATCTGGGTGGAGTGGTAATCACGCGCGTCGTCCGCGCTCAGCATCTCCGCCGGGTTGTAGCCGTCGCCCTGCGGGCCGATGCAACCGCTGATCACCATCGGAGCGTCCTCGGGGCCCGGCGTGCCGCGCAGCTCCTCCATCAGCTCGATCGCCCTGCGGTTCAGGGCGTCGAGCTTCTCCGCGGACACGCCGAGGCGCTCCGCCCAGCCCGGGCTGGCGCGCCACGTGGGGCTCTCCAGCACGAAGCCGATGCCGCGCTCCTTGGCCAGCGCGACGTAGGGCTCGTAGTAGCTGCGGAGCTGGTCGAGACCCTCGTCGTCGTCGAGCAGGACGAACGCGGCGAACTCGGGCAGGTCGAGCCCCTGGTGGAAGATGAGGCTTGTCTCGATCCCTCCATCGGTTAGGAAGAGGTCACCATCGAGCTGTGGCAAAGACGTTCGATGACTCATGCGGCGCAGTATCTCCGACCGCCGGGGTGGCTGTAGGCCCGCTCGCGGGCGGTCGGACCGAGACGCGAGGCGAGCTGCGGGAGAGCCGGGCGTGGTCCACGATGAAGCTCCCGGTGATCGTGGCCGCGATCGCAGCCGGACGCGCGGACTGGGACGCCATCGAGTCCGCAATCACTCGCTCGGACAACGACGCGGCGCTGTGGCTCTGGCAGACGCTCGACGACGGCGCGGCCGAGGTCGAGGCGGTGCTTCGCCGGGCCGGCGATCACGAGACCACGCTCGAGCGCGATCCCGACCCGCGCGGCTACAGCTCCTTCGGCCGGACCGTGTGGTCGCTCCCCGCCGCGGTGAGCTTCTACGGCGCGCTCGCGCGGGGCGAGCTGCTCCCGCCCAGCGAGACCGCCCTGGTCCTCGACGCCATGCGCCGCATCGTGCCCGAGCAGCGCTGGGGCCTCGGAGCCGCCGAGCCGCCGATCCCGTTCAAGGGTGGCTGGGGACCGAGCGAGCGGCCGGCGGGCGGCTACGAGGTGATCCAGGTCGGGATCGCCGGCCCGGACGTGATCGCGATCGCGGCGCGTGCTCCGGACTTCGAGGCGGCGAAGCGGCTAGCCTCGAGGCATGTGCCGCAACATCCGAACACTCCATAACTTCGAGCCCCCGGCCACCGAGGACGAGATCCGCGCGTCTGCGCTCCAGTACGTCCGCAAGATCAGCGGCTTCAGCAAGCCGTCGCAGGCGAACACCGAGGCCTTCGAGCGCGCCGTGGACGAGGTGACCGCGATCAGCGCCCGCCTGCTCGACGAGCTCGTGACGAGCGCACCGCCGAAGGACCGCGAGGTCGAGGCGGCGAAGGCCAAGGCCCGCAGCGCCGCGCGCTACGCGGCTTAGCCCGGCTAGCGCGCCCGCACCTCCTCGTCGCTGGTCAGCGCCGCCAGCCTGCGCTTCAGGCCCGGTATTCCCTGGCTGACCGTGGCGGCCAGCCTGCGGCCTCGGTGCGGGTAGAGCTGCCAGCGGACAAGCGCCAGGGCGAAGACGACAAAGGCCGTCGTGGCGACTGCCATCACGACGCCGGCGACCGTAAGCGAGTCGAAGTTCAGCGACGTGAACATGGCGATGGCGATCGCCGCGGCCGCTGAGAAGACGCATGCCTCCACGAGCAGCAGGAGCTTCGCGGTCTCGAGCGGCTTGCTGAGCTGCTCCTCGCGGCTGCGCGCCTCGAGCTCGGCGGCTCGCGCCCGGCGCGTCTCCTTGAGCACGGGCTCGACCGCGCCGGTGGGCAGCCCCACGCTCTCGGGCCGCGCGGGCAGCGTGGCCTCGTGCGTCAGGTTGAAGTAGCTCAGGAGGCCGAGCGCTTCCGAGCACACCGTCTCGGCGTCCACGCCGTCCAGGCCCGTTTCGGGGCGCACGAGCACGCCGTGCTTGGCGAGCGTGGCCACCGCGCGATCCGCCAGCGTGCTGTCGAAGCTAGTGATCTCGTCCTCGGGCCGGTCGCGCGCCAGCTCCGCCATCGCGGCCAAGAACTCCGCGCACAGTTGGGGACGGGTGTCGAGCTCCGCGAGCGAGTCGACCTCCACCCCGGCCTCCTCCACCGTCACGCTCTTCGCGCGGCAGGCGAGCGCCGCCTCGCGCATCCGCGTGACGCAGACGACCGACACCGGCCCTCCGGACGCATCCGCCGCGGCCAGCTCGAACAGGTCGAGCCCCGCCGGGCCGAGCGCGCGAGCGATGTCGAAGCGCTCCTCGAGCGATGCCCGCGGGAACGCGGCACGCAGCCACGCCCCGACCTGCAGCCGCTGCGCTTCTTGCAGCACGCGGCCACCCGCCAGGCGGTCGACGTCGAGCGCAGCAGCGGTGGCGCTCACGAGCTCGTTCACGTTGTAGCGCCCGCCCAGCTCGGCGTCGATCAGCCGCCCCAGCTCGGGGATCAGCTCCCCCACGTCCCTGTCGAGGCCGAGCCGCTCCGGGTGCGCGCGCGTCTGGCGACCCTGGATCCGCGACAGCACCTCCAGGACCGCGCGCGCCCGGAAGATCCCGTCGAGCCAGCGCTCTTGTTCGACGCTGTGGAACCACAGCGCCCAGCGCTGAGCCAGCCAATGGGCGTCCGAGACGCCCGTGTGAAGCGTGAAGCGACCGTTGTTCACACCCACGAGCGTGCCCCCGCTCTCAAGCCAGGAGGCGGCGTCCGGGTGCTCGAGGTATTCCTCAGGCCGCTGGTCGTTTCGCAGGACCACGTGGCTCACCTGGCAAAGCGGCCACTGGTCAAAGTAGAGCTCCGATCCCGGTTCGGGTGCGATCTCCACCGTGCTCGACCCCTGGAGCCGTAGTTTGCGCGCGAGCAGGGCAGCCGGCGGAAGGCGGCCCCTGCTGCGGCCGTCGGCGACCACCGCGATCTCCGGGCGCCCCTGCGCGCAGTAGGCAATCGCGTTTTCGAGCAGGCGCGCGTGCTGCTCGTCGTCGCGCGGGTCGAGCCACGCCGAGCAGACCACGAGCCGGCGCTCCACCGTCGTCGAGGTGCGCACCATCACGGGCACCCGTCGCGTGCCGTCCTCCACCTCGAGCACCGTGCGCCAGGCGGTGTCGTTGCCGAAGCGAAGCGAGAAGCTCGCGGCGCATTCGATCGGCTCTTGCGGCGATCCGCTCACGACGCGCCTGGGCCAGTTGAGCAGCAGCTCGTCCTGCTCGCGGCGCTCGCGCGCGTAGGCCCGCTCGGCGCGAGCCTCGAGCGGCTCGAGCTCGATTGCGAGGCCGTCCTCGAGGAAGTCGAGTGCCCCGCTCTCCCTCTGGTGCAGCACGAGCAGGTTGGACGGCGGCCGCTCCGCCGCCTCGAGCGCCGCGCGGATGCCGCTGTTGTGACAGGCCGCGTTGAAGCCGATGATCACGCAGTCGAAGGTCGACGCGATCTTGTCGACCCCGTCGAAGGTCCGCTCCGTGAAGCTCTCGAGCCGCCAGCGATCGCGGTCCCCGCGCAGGAAGCTAGAGACGTCATGCGCCGGGCTGTGCAGCATCTCCGCCTCGCTTTGCACAAGCGCGACGGCCAGGCGGGGCGCGTCGAGCTGGAGCCCGGTGTCAAGCGTCTGCCACGCCATCGCGGCCGTCGTGGAAGCGCGTGACCTCGAAGTCGCGGAAGGTGAACTTCACGGGTACCACAGGGTGGTAGCTGTGCGGGTCGTCCTCGAGCTCCTGCCGCCAGCGCTTGCCGGCGCAGCGCAGGAACACGCGATCGTTGAGCGAGTCGTTTCGTGCGACGCCCACGCACACCCAGTCCGGAGCATCGTTGTCGTTGCGGTAGTAGGCCGAGAAGTAGGGTCCCCGGCGCTCGAGCCGCAGCCGTGCCGACAGCGCGCTGCCGTCGCCCACCGGCCGGCCGTACCAGTTGTTGTCGTAGTCGGTGCCCGAGTTCGAGTTGATCCGGTAGCCGTCGTCCTCGTCGTGCTCCACGCCCGCGAACGGCGGCGCGCCGTGCGGGTCGAAGAAGTTCGACTTGTCGCGCGAGCCCGGAACGAAGCGGCTGCCGTCCTCGCGCACCGGCTTCTTGTGGGCCGCGGGCGGCACGTTCACCGCTGCCATCTCGAGCGTCGTGGCCTGCCCCACCCGGCTGGTCTCGTAGGAGACCTCGGCCGCGAAGTCGCCCTCGATGCCGTCCACGTATCCCACGCCGCCGCCCGAGTAGAAGGGCCACGACTTCAGTGCGTACCAGACGCCCTCCTCCAGCTCCGAGTCGCCCTTCAGCTTGCCGTCGAACTCGGCGATGTCCACGTGCACGCCGTCGTCCTGGGTCACGTACGCGTACTTGTTCGCCTTCGCGTAGCCGAGCGCGAAGCGGCGCGGGTTCGTCTCGGTGCCCTCGAAGCTCTCGCTCACGAGCTGCTGCGCCGGGCGCACGTACGGCGCCACGTCGAACATCGAGTCGGTTGCGAGCGACCACACGAAGGGGTGCTCGCGCAGTGCCTCGTACTCCTCGCGCGTGAACACCGCGGGGTCGCGATAGAGGTAGACGATCGCGCCCAGGCGCAGAGCCTGGTTGCTGTGGATCTGCGCGAGTTTGCGCCCCGCGTCGGTGAGCTGGCCGTCGTCTCCGAGGATGGAGCCGATCTCGATGACGAGACCGTCGGCTTCCTGCCCCTGCATGAGCGCCACCTGGTCCGCGGGTGAGCGCTCCCAGTCGAACGTCGCGACCCGCACGCCCGGAAGCTGCTTTCGGGCGAGCCGCAGGTTCTCGGGGTCCTTGGAATAGAGGATCACCTCCTCGCTCTTGAACTGCTCCCGGATCGCGTCGCAGGTCTTCTTGACGAACTCGTCGCGCCGGCCGGTTTCGAGCGACGAGTCGTGCTTCAGCTCCACCACCTTCGGCACGTCGGCCGGCAGCTCGCCGAGGAGGTGCGGGAAGGTCTCGATCTGGTCGCCCGGCTTCTCCGGCCGGCGGTAGTGGAACTCGGTCGCCCCGCGCGGGCGGAAGGTCTCGCCCACGTCGAGCTTGCGAAGCTCCGCGAGGTCGGTGTCGATGATCGAGTGGTTCGTACCGGCCACGCGCTCGGTGGTCGGATCGTGCGAGACCACGAGCCGGCCGTCCTTGGTGAGCTGCACATCGAGCTCGAGCGCCCCCGCCCCGGCCGTGTAGGCGGACACCAGCGCGGTGCGCGTGTTCTCCGGCGCGTGCAGGCGGTTGCCGCGGTGGGCCAGGACTCTCACGAGCTCAGCGCTCCCTCGAGCTCGCCGACCACGCACAGCGCGTAGCCCTGCGGCGGCTTGGGCGTGTTCTCCGCGATCACGTTCAGCACGTACTCGCCGGCGGCGGGCTCGTCGAGCACGATCTGCTCGACGTTGTTGCGCTTGTCGAGGGCCGGCGGACGCTCCGTCGAGTCCTTCAGGTAGCGCTCGAGCAGCTCGTCCGCCTTTCGGCGGGCCACTCGGTGTTCCGCGTTCCCGTACACCGGCGTGCCGGCGGGCGGACTGAGCTTGAGATGCAGGTTGTTCTGGACCCCGTCGCTCGGCCAGTCGGTCCAGGCGAGCACCAGGCGCAGCGGACCCGCCCCGGTGTCGCTGACCGTGAACCGGTAGGTCTGCTGCGCCAGCACCGAGCCCCGGCTCGCCAGCGCCTTCGGCGAGTCCTGCCGCACATCGTCGTACTCGAGCCTGCGGCCCGCGGGCGCCCCGTCGTGGGGAAGCACGTTGCGCAGGTCGACCCGTCCGAAGCCCTGATCGAAGTCCGGGTAGCCGATCTCCTCGCGCAGCTCCTCAGGCAAATCTCGCGATTTGATGCGCCTGGCCGAGGCGATCAGGATCGCCTTCAGGAGAGCCGCGGACGGATTGGCGAGCCCCCGCTCCTCACGCAGGTACTCCCGCAGGACGGCGGCGCAGCCGGCGACCACCGGAGCGGCCATGCTCGTGCCGCCGAGGTATCCGTAGGCGCCGTTCACCGCTCCGCCGTTCGGCACGTCGAGGAAGCTGATCCGCGCGCCCTCGGCGCGTGGAGCGAGGATGTACGTCCCGGGCGCCAGCACGTCCGGCTTGACGGCCTCCGAGTCGGTGGGGCCGCGGCTGCTCAGCGCGGCAGGGCAGTCTGGGTCGCCGGACATGCGCTCGTCCGCGCACGGCGGAATCGGGAAGTTCTTCTTGTTGTAAACCCCCCAGGTCAGGTCGATGTCGGGGCGGTCGGTGATGCTCGCTCCCACCGTCAGGGCGTTCTTCGAGCTAGCGGGCGACCCGACCGTGTGGAACCCGACCCAGCCCTCCGGGGCCACGCCGGAGTTCCCCGCCGCAATCACCACGAGAACCTCCGGGTTGGCCCACACGAACTCGTCGAGAGCCAGGCTGCCGAAGTCGTAGTGGCCAGCGAAGTTCGTGCCCACGCTCAGGTTCACGATGTGCGCGCCGTTCGCCACCGCCCGCTCGAGCAGCTCCGCCCAGTTGGCGGGGATCAGCGGCACGCCATCGGGCCCGACGAACCCCACGATGGCGAGCTTTGCCCCAGGCGCGATGCCCTTGTTCTCGCCACCGGACGCCGCCCCGGTGCCGGCCACGATCCCCGCCACGTGGGTGCCGTGCCCGATTGTGTCCTCCTTGCTGCCGCCCTCCACGTTGTCGAGCGACGCGATCTGGCCGTTGAAGTCCTCGTGGCCGTTGTCGATCCCGCTGTCGAAGATCGCGACCACCTCGCCCGCGCCGGTCCACTTCAGGCCCTCCACGCCGACGAGCGGCCGGGCATGGCTCGTGAGCAGGCTTGCCGGCTGGTAGAGGTCGAGCCGGCGCATGCTGCGGATGCGCGCGACGTTCGCGATCAGCTCGCGGTCGAGGGGCGCCTCGAAGCGGATGTACAGGTAGGAGGCCTCGCTCACGGCTATCCCGAGCTCCTGCAATCGCTCCACGACGGCGTCGCGGTCGGCGATGCGGTGAAGGACGAGGTCGAAGGTCCGGCGCTCGCCCGGGAACTCGTCGAGCTCGCGCACGAGGTGCGGGGTGAGCTTCTCCTCCAGGCCGTAGCGCTCCACGGCGCGGACCCCCGGCGTGTCGCGCACCTGCGAATACTGCCCGCGTGTGAGCCGGGTCCGGTATGAGTCCGGCGGCTCGAAGGCGGCAAGGTCGACTCCGTAGCCGACGAAGGCGGCCCGCTGATCCTCCGTGATCGGACCCTGCAGGCGGATGTGGTAGAAGGCGACGTCCGGCGCGTCCTCGGGCTCGGGCTCGCGCACCAGCGGCTTGGCACGCCGGAGTCCCTTCAGCCGGGGGTCGTCGGCGGCCACGTGCCCCTGGCGACCCATCGGCGTGGGCGGGCCGACCGGTCCGGCCCCGTTCGAGTTGATCGGGTCGACGATGATGCCGCGCTCGGCAAGTGCCCGTACACCGTCGGCGTCGAGCCAGCCCTGCACGACTCCCTCGTAGGTGGCGTGGCCCTCGCGCACGAACTTCTCGGCGAGTTTGCGTTCCTCGTCGTTCGTGACGTAGACGGCGGCGTGCAGGTCCTCAGCCACCGTAGGCCTCCTTCAGCGTCTTCTTCAGCTCGTCCGAGATGTTCGGCTGCTTGTCCACGAGCTCCCAGTAGCCGTCGGAGCCGACCTCGGGCGCGTCGAGCGGCACCGACTTGGGCATCTCGACGTCCGCAAGCAGCGATGCGTCCATGCCCGCCTGCTCCTCCTCGGAGGGCTCGTACTCGTTGTCGAGCTCCACGGTGAAGGTCTCGAGCTCCATGCCGCCGGCCAGCAGCTCCGCCTCCTTGTCCTCGGCCTCGGCCGCCCGCGCGGGCAGGTCCGCCATCCCCTCGGTGAGCACTTCGACGGCGCGGGCGAACGAGATGTCGTTCACCGGGGAGTTGGAGGCATGAAGGTCGAACGCCTTGGCCTCGCCGTTCAGGCTGTAGTCCTCGAGCGCGTAGTCCGGCGCGCGGTGCAGCTGATCCATCAGCTTGCGCTCGCCGTAGCGTGGGATGCCGTGGATCGTGACCAGGTCCACGTCGCGCTCGGTTGCAGCGATCAGGTGGTCCCACGGGTCGCCGTTCGTCCCGCGGATCACCAGCAGGTCCGCCATCGAGCCCGGAGTGATGTGGCCGAGGTACTGCTCCCAGTGGGGGAGTGCCGCCGCGCCCGCGGTCACAGAGCGCACGAGATCCTCACTCGTGAAGTCGGCTCCCTGCTCCTCGACGGCCTGCTTGGCCACCTTCAGCTCCTGGAGCAGGTTCTTGCTGCCCGTGGGCGCCCAGTCGCAGCCGAGGCCGAAGGTCACCCCCGACTTGCGCAGCGCCTTCAGGTCGACCGTCTTGCCGTAGAGCAGCTGGTTGCTGAACGGGGACCAGACCACCGTGGCGCCGCGGCTCGCCAGCAGCGCCAGGTCGTCCGCGCTGAGCCCGAGCGCGTGGATCCCGACGAGGTTCGGGCCGATCAGGTTGCGGTCGCTCAGGTTCGCGAAGTGCTGGCGGCTCTTGTCGTCGATGCCCTCGGAGAGGTGGTAGAAGCAGACCATCTTGTCGAGGGTGCGCTTGAAGGACTCGAACTCCGACGGGTCGCCGCCCTTGCGCAGCTTCAGGTCCGGCACGTGGCTGGTGGCGTCGGGGAGGCGCTTGTCGCCGGTCTGCTCCACGTTGCGCATCACGCCGTCGTAGAGCCCCCAGCCCCCGTTCACCTGGGTCTTGATTCCCTGGCCGGTCGTGGTGCCGCCGATCAGGGCCTTGGCCTCCACGTAGCGGACGAGGTAGCGCGCCGTCCGATACGAGCCGGCGATCGCCTTCACCGGCTTGCTCACCTCCGCCGAGTAGAGCGGCGTGCCCCACTGGCTGCGGTTGTCGTAGCGCTTCGGCAGCGGCCAGAGCGGCCGGATGTTGTACGCGAAGTGGTTGTGGAGGTCGATCAGGCCCGGGTAGATCGTGCCGCCGGTGTCGATCGCCTTCGCGTCGGCGTACTCGGCGGGCAGCTCCTCGCCCTCCTTGACGACCGCGGCCACGAGGCCCTTGCTGATCACGACCTGCGCGTTGTCGAGCTTCTGACCGGGCGCATCCATCGGCACGACGCGCCCGCGAAGGATGTACGTGGGCCCCCGGTCCGCCTCGATCTCTCCCGCGAGCAGCTCGGGCGGCGGCTCGGCCGTCACCGCAGGGGCTGGAGCCTCCACGGTGGCGGCCGCGCTCACGCTCACCGATCGCATCCCGGCGGCCGCGGCCGCAACCAGCAGCCCCGGGTTCGCGCTCACGTAGACGCACTCCTCGATCGGCGTCTCCGCCAGCGCCGCTGCCACGGCGAAGGCTCGCCGGTCCGGCAGGCTCACCGGCAGGTTCGACGCCATCACGAGCAGCTCCGGGTCGAACGACGAGAACAGCCCGACCTGCTCGAGGATGCCCTTCACGTCGCGCGCGCTCTTGAAGTTCTCCGCGTTGCAGAGCACGCCGAGCCGCTCGCCGGGCAACATCCAGGCGGCGGCCTCGGGACGCGCGGCGTAGCCCTGCTCCGTGCGCAGCACGAGCGTCCCGAGGAGGTCGAAGAAGACCGTCATGCGGCCTCGTCCGGCGAGGGCTCGTCAAGGTCGTCGGTGGCCGCCCACGCCTGCGCGACCGGCGGCGCGCTCTCCACCACCCCAGCCAGCAGCTCGGCCTGGAGGGCCTTCTCCTGCTGGAGCTGCGTCACCGGCGAGCCAGCCGTGAGCGTCGGCGCCTCGGACAGCGGCTCGAGCTCCTCCACGTATTCACACGGGCCGATCTCGAGCATCGGGCAGAACACGCACGCGCCGGCCGGCCGCGCGAGGTGGCCGCTGTCCGCGTTGAACTTGATCCGCCCGGCGTTCGCCTCCTCCACCAGCTGCGCGATCACGCGCTCGCGGGCGGGGCCGAACTCGTCCGGGTTGCCCGTGATGTGGGGCGAGTAGATCACCCGCGCGTCGATCGCGCGCCCGTCGGGCAGGTCGCCGTAGCGCAGCCGCACCTCGCGCTTCATCAGCTCCTCGAGGCTCTCGCGCGGCTCGGGCTTCCCGACGGAGAAGCGGTCGTGCACCTCCTCGTTGAACGCGTTGGCCGTGCTCTGGCTGAAGATCAGGAGCACCGGCGGCAGGCTCTGGAAGAGCTGGCGCAGGAAGTACTTGCGCTCCCGCAGGCACTCGCTCACGATGCCCGCCCGCTCGTCCTCCGTCATCGGCGGCAGCGCGGGGTCCTTCGGGTCCGGCTTCGTCGTCCACTTGGCGGACGGGCTGGCGACCATGTTGCCGTAGGCGAGGTCCTCGCCCACCACCAGCTTCTCCTTGGGCCAGCCCATCGCGTCGGCCAGCCCCTCGAGCAGGTCCTGGTAGCCGTCGTACATCTTCTGGCGCGCCAGGCTCACCTCGATCTCGCGGTTGCCGTTCCCGTCCTTCGGGATGTCGAGCTCGAAGTCGGAGAAGGGCGTGTCGTGATCGCCGCCGCCGAAGCGCTTGTAGTCCGCCGCGCTCAGCTCCAGCTTGGCGTGCGCGCGGTAGCGAAAGTAGTGCGCGTACTGGCGGTAGTCGTCGAACAGCGGGTTGAGCGCGCCGCGGTGGTAGGGCCACCAGCCCGGCAGGTTCGGGTTGATCCCGACCGCCATCAGCGGCGCCTTGCGGCAGCCGCTCAGGAGCTCCGGCACGAGCGGCGCACGCCCCACGTAACGGGTCTTGTGCACGATGCCGGGCCCGGGCGCCGGCACGTCCTCGGTGTAGTCGTAGCTGTGGTAGGTGCCCCACTTGCGGAAGTAGCTGCACGGGTGCGGCTGCTTCCCGGGCTCCTGCGAGATCCGGACCGCCTGGCACGACATCACCTCGTAGGCCAGCTCCACCTCCACCGGCAGCCGCGTCTCCACCGGCGGGGCCCTCAGCTCTCCTCGAGGCCGGCGATGATCGCCCACGTGGCCAGCGCACCCATCACGCTGGTCCAGTAGCCGTAGGCCTCGTAGTACCAGACCGCCCAGTGCGCCTGCATGTCGAGCTTGCGCGGCTTGGTCGGCAGGTCCCCGTTGATCATCGGGTCCGAGAGGTTGCGCACGATCGCCCAGTTGGGAGCGGCGTCGCCGAGCTCCTCGGCCACGAGGCCGAGGACGGCGTCCCCCATCTCGACAGCGCAGCCCTCGGTCCAGAGGTTGTTCGCCGAGGTGCCGAACTCGAAGAAGTCGGTGGTCAGGATCGGGTGGAACTCGGGCATGTCCGTGCCGTCGTCGAGGTGGATCGACGGCGCGTTCGGCGGGTCGCTCTTGAGCGGCGGGCCGTCGAAGGCGTAGCGCTTCGTGGGCGGCGCGAACTCGGGCTCCTTCAGCTCGTCCGCGTGGCGGCCCATCAGCTCCTCGGCGTCCTTGAAGTGCTTCGTCGGGATCGTCCAGTCGCTCGTGTAGGTCTTTCCGGCGAACGGCTCCTTCGCGAACTCGTCCGAGAGGCGGAACTTGGCCCCGCGCGTGACCACCACGTCGCCGAGGTCGTGCTCGTGCTTCACGCCCCCGCTCGTGCCGACGGTGAGGATCACGCTCGGCTTCGCCTCCTCGATGATCTGCCGGAAGAGGTCCTTCACCGGCAGCGTGGCCGTGCCGTCCCCCGTGGCGATCCCGTCCTGGTTCAGGTGCAGTTCGGACTTCATGCAGAGGACGGTCTTGTTGCCGATCTTGGTCGGGAAGTAGCTCGCCATCCGCTGCGCCTTGCGCGCCGGCGCGTCGTCGCGGATCTGCGGCAGGTACCTGTCCTCGTACTGGTGCGTGTAGCGGTACCACTGCGAGCGCGGGTTCCCCGGCGTGAGCACGTCGGCCAGCGCGTTCAGCTCCGCAACCGTCCAGGTGATCACCACCACGTCCGCTCGTGGGAGCGGCGCGTTGCGGTCCGGCGCCGGCTCGATCGGCTGCGGCTCCGGTGCCAGCCCGTCCGGGAACGGGATCGAGAGCGCGGCGAGCAGGCCGGCCTCCCGATCGATCACCGGCTCGAGCTCGAGGTCGATCGCCTCGGTGCCCGCGTCGAGCAGGAGGCGGGCGATCTCCTTGCGCTCGCTGACGTTTGCCGGCGGTGAGCTGGCGGCTCCGGTGGCGCTCACTGGACCTCCTCGCAGACTCGGTAGGCGTTGGCGATCAGCGTGATGGTCGGATTGCTCGCGCCCGACGTCGGCATCCATGCCGCGTCGAGCACGTGCAATCCCTTCACGGTGTGCGACTGGCAGAGCTCGTCGAGCACCGAGCTGTCCGGGTCGGAGCCCGCGCGCAGGGTTCCCTGCACGTGGCCGTAGCCGGGGTTTTCCTCGGCCTGCGGGTCGAAGCGCCTGACCTCGCCGCCGGCGTCCGACATCACCTGGCACACGCGCTCGAGCGCGTAGCGGCTCAGGTCGAGGTCGTACGGGTGATGGCGGTAGTAGGTGCGGGCCACCGGCATCCCCCATGGGTCCTTGCGCTCGGGGTCGAGCTCCACGCGGTTGTCGTGGACCGACATGGCCTCGCCCGTGAACGAGAAGGACACGCCGCCCTGCTCGCGCAGCTCGCCGAGGTACTCGGCGAGGTCGTCCCCCCACACGTTCATCCGGTCCCGGCCCATCGACGCCTGCTTGATCAGGCGGATCGGCGTGGTGGTGGTGAGCGGGTCGTAGACGGAGAACTTGCCGCCCTTCGACAGGTTCGTGTTCGGGTCGTCGATCGTGTAGAGGTCGCGCACCTGGAGGCTGCCGATGCCCGTGCGCGGCTGGTACGCGGGCCCGAAGTCCCAGACCGGCTTCCCGGGGAAGGTGAGGTCCGCGTTCCCCTTCACGTGGTAGATCAGGTAGTGCCCGATCATGTCGTTCGGGTCCGGGATCTCCGACAGCAGGAAGAGCCGCGCGGACTCGATCGTCTGCACCGAGACGAACACCCGCGGAGCCCCCATGAACTGCTCCTCGCCGTCGGGCTCGGTCTTGTACATGACGCCGGTCACGCTGCCGCCCTCGTGCACGAGGCGCGTGACGCAGTGGCGCGTGAGCAGCTCGCAGCGGCCCGTGGAGAGCGCCCGCGGGATCATCGTGTTGGCGGCGTTGCCGCGCGCGTTCAGCGCGCAGCCGTAGAACTGGTTGAAGCCGCAGAACGAGCACGCCGGGCGGCTGTCGTAGACCTGCGAGTTGATCGCGCGCGGGCCCAGGTACGGCTGCCAGCCCGCCTTGCCGAACGCTTCCATCAGGAACTCGGTGGCCGCGTGCAGGCGAAGGGGCGGCATCGGGTACTCGTAGCCCGGGCTCATCGGCTCCTGCGCGGGTGCCTGGTTCGCCTTGCCCGACACGCCCCACTCGTGCTCGGCGCGTTCGAAGTACGGCAGGAACTCCTCGTAGGTCCAGGGCCAGTCGACCATGCTGGCGTCCTCGGGGATGTCCGGCATGTACTGGGTGATCGCCATGTCCTCCGGCGTATAGCGCGGCAGGTTGGCGTCCCAGATCATGGTCGAGCCGCCGACCATGTTCGCGATCCACCAGCGCTCGCTCGGCTTCGGCGTACCGTCGATCCCCACGTAGATGTTGGGGTCGTCGTTCACGTGCGGGATCAGCGCCTTCTGCGTGTGGAAGTGCAGCTCGTCGAGCGGGAGGAAGTCCTCGGCGGTGGCCCAGTCGCCCTTCTCGAGCACGGTCACGCGCATGCCGCGCGCGGTGAGCACGCGCGCCGCGGTGGCACCGCCGGCGCCGCTGCCGACGATGATGGCGTCGGGCTGCTCAGACGCCATGCCCCACCTCCGCCTCGCTGTGCCCCCGCTCGAACTCCTCCGCCGGCCCGTGCGAGCCGAGCCAGCGCCACATCACCGCGTCGCGGTTACCGCGCCAGCGCGGGTCCGCGAAGCAGCCCTCGATGCAGTGGTTGCGCATCGTCGTGAAGACGCGCCTCTGGTCGAGGCCGTCGGGGAGGCCGTCAGCCTCACCGCGCTGGAGCTGACCGAGGAGGGCCGTGACCTCCTCGCGCCCCAGCGCGGCGAGACCGCCGCGGCCGTTGGCCTGCCGCGCCGCCTCATCGAGGGCCGCGAGCGCCTGCGTGTACAGGTCGCGCCAGCCCTGGATCTCGTAGTAGCTCGCCGGGTCGC
>Ga0114129_10003649_pt1 | contig 21651 bp, 16 predicted proteins | sample RhiMetdeltSRZDD1_FD_80071 | JGI IMG/M metagenome (GOLD analysis project Ga0114129, IMG submission 80071) | Populus rhizosphere microbial communities from Tennessee, USA - Rhizosphere MetaG P. deltoides SRZDD1 (version 2) (version 2) | ecosystem: Host-associated > Plants > Roots > Rhizosphere >... | reverse complement strand
CCTGCTCAGGTCTGCATCGTTCGGGTTCATCATTCGTGCCCTTCAGGTATGGCTACCGAGCAATTCGTAGGCAACCGAGAATCGACAGGCAGAATTGAAGCGATCGCGGCAAGTCACGGCTCAATCCGAGTGGCAATTTGTGATAGCACCGATATCAAAAAAATCCCAAGCCGCGTTTCACGCTCGTCGAGCACCCGCGTCGGTACGGGAAAAACGCGGCCAGGGACCAGGGTGTCCTCAAAAAGCCTGGCAAGAACACCTCAGACCAACTATGGCTGCTGCTTGACAGCTCATCCCACTAATAGTTAGCCGCCGCCAGTTGGTCGAGTATGCAACGCGCTTCGATTGTATGGTGCGCCCTATCGCGAACCTACTGTTAAAATTTACAGGCTGGATCCTTCATAGCATGGCAATCGCAATTCAGAATTTCCAACCTAACGACGAACTAACGCTTACTTCATTCTTGTCTGCTCTGACCGGTGGCCTGCTATCGAAGTTTTCATAAAGATGGAAGCCCCACCAGAAATCTTTGGCTAATTTTATGCGCAGATCTGAAGTGAGTTGTAATCTCATGCGGCCGGGAGTTGTCATGCTGGGAAACAAACTGAAACGCGATGTTATCTCAGTAGCGTTGAAGCGAAAGCTCGTAAAATCGAAGCCGGCTATGGCATCTGCGTTGGTCGTTCGCGGTTTACCCGTCGACACCGAATAATCCTCACGAGTGGCAGCCGCACCGCCAAAAATTGAGAAACGAGTATGTTCGGTCTGTTTAAGGTTGCGACCGATTAGGCCTCCGACGGTAGTGCGGAGATCCAAACTCTGGTGCTCGCTAGTGAGAAAATCTACGAGCGCTCCGGCGTACCAAGGCGGTGTTAATTGTTTTCGATAATCGAAGCTGAATTGTTTCCGACTGCTGCTGGTACCCTTTGTCTGTCCGCTAAATGAAGAATCTATCGAGGCTGTAAACGTATGGTCTCCAGTCCGGTACGTCGTGGTTGAAATAAGTTCGGTTTGGTACTGGTCATTGCCACTCGTAAAGCTAAAACCGTAATCGATTGACCCTTCTAAGCGTTTCCAGAATCCCCCTTCAGCCGGAGTTATTCTGATTACATCGCCTTGGGGAACCCTGATTGCCTGATTTGACGGACCAATAATGAAGTTAGCGATGTGATTCGAGTTTGCCGGGAGGAGCCGCATCACATTAGTAAACAATTGACCATCCACCAGCGATATCCTGAATGTCGATTTGCTTTCAAGTCGTTCCACGCTGGCCCAATCCAGTCTAACCGCTTCAGCCATATAGTCTGCTTTGAGTTTGAGTTCGCCCTGCTGCAGACCTTTTATCTCTCCAGTGATTCGATCGCCGTTTTTAAGGACCACTACATCGTCATCATTCTTGGCGGAGGCGCTTAGCGCACACATGAGACCAAGAAGGCAGATCCCACTCCAACGAAAGAGTTTCTTCCCAACATGACACTCCATCATTGCACGACCTCCCCAACGCGCGTCGGTAAAATATCTTCTTTAGTGAAGCTCCTTTACAGAATTTAGAAACCGATAAGACTGATGCCTACTGTCAATAGATACAGTGGAGGACTCAGGGCAAGGGCCACTGTAAAAACTGACAGTTATTCTCGTAAGGTCCTGCCGCTAACATCTACGAAACTTCGAAGTTTGCAGGAAGGATGGTGTGTGTGATGACAGCAAGAACCAGCCGTATCTCTCAAATAGCTTTCGCGATTGCATTGCTCGTAATGTGGTGCGGGGCTACGTCGGCTCAAGACATAAAATTCAATTACCTTCAAGGAACAGATTTCTCGAAGTACAAAACGTATAAGTGGGTCCAGGTGCCAAATGCGCAGTATCCGAACTCGATCATGGATGAGCAGATTAAACGAGCAATCGACGCTCAACTGGTGACAAAGGGTTTGTCTAAGACGGAAGACAATCCCGACCTTTATGTTACTTACCAGGTCGCCATCAATCAGGAGAAGCAGTGGAACGCTTACAGCAGCGGCGGCGGTGCGTGGGGCTGGGGTGGCTGGGGTGGCTGGGGCGGTATGCAAACCACAACAGCGACCAGTTCGACTATTACTATTGGAACACTCGATTGCGACATCTATGACGTTGCCAGCAAGAAACAGATCTGGCGTGGTGAAGCGAGCAAGACTTTAGGGTCGGGCAAGGATCCCCAGAAGGTCGAGAAGAATCTAAACAAGGCTATGGCCAAGCTCTTCAAGAAGTACCCGCCGCCTGCTAAATAGGCAGTATGAAGCGCACGAATGGTTTCCTAGTTTTTTCGAAAGGGGGCAGCATGAAGACAACGATAATCGCAACATGTTTGTTTGTAATGGTCGCGCTCAACATTTCCGTGGGCACACGTGCGCAGGAAGAACAACCAAAGAATGAAAAATTTGGCGCTCTCGCATACCTTCCGTCAGGCGCCGGGCGCGCCATGGTCGGCGCAGGCGCAAGAGCCAATGTTGACTTGTTCGTGAACAGCTATACGACTGATGCCGAAGCGAAGGCACTTGCCGCAACCTTGGTGGACGGCGGACCGGATGCTTTGCTGAAAGCATTAGAGAAGACCGACGCGAAAGGTAAGATCACGCTAACTGGACGCGTGGGCTTCTACGACTTGAAGATCATTCGATCACACAGAACTGAGACGGGAAGACGCATATATGCAGTTGGTGATCGGCCCGTTGGTTTTCTCGAAGCCTACTACTCTGGTCCATCCAGGGACTATGAGTTTGGCATTCTCCAATTAGATCTGACGAGAGACAGCAAAGGGAAAGAGGAAGGGACCGGGGCATTGATTTACGCAGCCAAGATCAAGTTGCTCGACGGCAATTCAATCGATATAGAAAGTTACGGCAACAGTGCGATTCGTCTAATGGGCGTGCGCAAGCTGTAACGGAGGGCGGCTTTGTCTCAAAAAGTCATGCGCACGCATGACTAAGATGAGAGTGAAGCCGTTATCGTGCGTGTGACCTTAATACGCGTGTGATGGTCCAGTAGGACTATTCAGCCTCTCAACCTCCAAAAGCTTCCTGAGCTTCTTTCGTGCTTTGTGAAGTTGCGACTTGGAGTTTCCCGCACTACAACCAAAAATCCGTCCGATCTCCTTGTGGTTATAACCCTCCACTGCAAACTTGAGAAAAATCGATCGCGAACCGGAAGGCAGCTTAGCCAAAGCACTCTTCAGATCGATTCGATCCATCACTTGTGAACTTAAAGAGTATTTTCCCGCACGCGTTGCCGCCAGCTCGTTCAATGCATTCGACAACTCATCCTTGCAACGAGTCGACCGGCGAAAATGCATCAGCACCTGGTTAATCGTGACGCGATACAGCCAGGTCGTAAACTGGCTTTCACCGCGGAACGAACCAACCTTTTTGACGACCTGAATGAATACTTCTTGCGTTAGATCTTCAGCTTCCGCAAAGTTGCCCGTCATGCGCAAGCACAACGCATAGACCTTGTTACTGTGACGACTGTACAAATCGGCAATACTTGAAACGCTTCCGTGCGCGATGGCCTGCGCCAACTCATAATCTGATTGAGCCTGGGATCCAGGAATCAACTCACCAACAGAATTCTGAGGTTGCAAAAACATTGGTCTGCGCGCCGCTCCACTTCCCGATCAACACAATCCGTACGACTGCAGAGGGAGGGTTCCACACCGATTGAGTGTATTGGGTGTCGGCAGAAGTCTGAAACTGTTACTTCTGACAGGTTGCGCATGGGCTCGACACGGGGACGGGGGAACAGCAGATGCGGACAGGGCGCTCAACAATCAAATTTGATGTCAAGAAAATCGAATGTAGCAATGATGACAGATGCCGATCGACGCAAACCTCACGGATTGGACGTCTAAGTCTCCTAACAGATTGCAACCTGTAACTTTTGCCAGTTTCGAGGGTTTGTACCGTCCACTACATTTTCAAAGGACGGAAGAAGTCCGCTCGCAACTACACGTGAACCCCTGTTAGGAGGCAGCATGAAGACAATCAGTCGATCGGGTTGGAAAAGGTTTGCGGATCTGTCGCTAGCCCTTGCCCTTCTGTTCCTGTTTCAAAATCCTGCCCTCGCGCAAACTCAGCAAGCCACCAAACCAACAGGCGAGGTAGACGAGCTAAAGCAGCGTCTACAACAACTCGAGCAAACTGTAGAGGACTTGAAGAAGCAGATTAGCGCGATGGAAGCGCAAAAGGATCCGGCGGCGAAGATTGTTGAGGCAAGCTATCCGTCTACAACCAACCCGGCATCGGCAGCCACGGAAACTGCGCCGAAGCCGCAAGATGACAAGAAGGGCGAGAGCACCTTCTCCGTCTACGGTTTTGCGATGCTCGATGCAGGTTATCAGTTCAACCAAAATCATCCTGATTGGTTCGATGTGGTGCGGCCCACGAAGTTACCGGCTTTCAAAAATGAGTTCGCGCCGAACGGTCACGTCTACTACGGTGTCAGACAAAGTCGATTAGGGGTGAAGTCAACAACGCCTACGAAGTACGGCGAACTGAAGACTCAGTTCGAGTTCGAACTGTTCGGCACTGGTGTTGACGCCGGCCAGACGACCTTCCGCTTACGACATGCATATGGGGAATTGGGACAGTTCGGAGCGGGCCAGACCTGGAGTCCGTTCATGGACATCGATGTGTTCCCGAATTCACTCGAGTACTGGGGACCAAACGGCATGGTGTTCTTCCGCAATGTGCAGGTTCGCTGGATGCCACTGAAAGGACGTAACGCGGTGACGATCGCTTTGGAACGTCCAGGGGCCAGCGCTGATCAAGGTCAATTCGCAGACCGCATCGAGTTACAGGGTGTAAAGCCAAAATTTGATCTGCCTGATCTGTCCGGCAACGTACGGTTCACAAGAAGCTGGGGCTATTTCCAGGCGGCGGGCATGCTGAGACGGATGAAGTGGAAAGACACGAACAACCACCAGTTTGACTTGAGCGGCCAGGCCACCGGAGTAGGCGTGAACCTTAGTTCAAATCTCAGATTTGGTGAGCGTGATACAGGCAGGTTTTCAGTCGTTTATGGTCAGGGTATCGAAAACTATATGAATGATGCGCCGGTTGATGTAGGCATTGAGATCATTAACAACCCAACGGATCCACGAAGACCGATCAAGGGCGTAGCGCTGCCGGTACTTGGCGTAGTGGCTTTCCTGGATCACAACTGGAACAAACGCTGGACCACTGCCGTCGGTTACTCAATGGTCAATATAGAAAATTCAAATGGTCAAACTGCGGATGCGTATCATCGCGGGCATTATGCTCTCGGCAACTTGCTCTATTACCCGGTCGAAAACGTGATGGTTGGCGGCGAGTTTCAATGGGGCAGACGCGAAAACTTCCTGGATGGCTTTGCGTCGAACGATTATCGAATTCAGTTTTCATTCAAATATAACTTCTCGAAGACATGGAGTTTTTGAACGTTGAGCTGACGAGGCCCTAACCTGCGAAGGAGAAATGACGATGTTAAGAACGAAAATCCAAACGCGAATGCTGCTCGCATTTCTTATTGCAACAACTTTCGTTTCAGTCCCGCTGGTAGGTTTAGCGCAGAAGGCCAGCCCCGTAGCACCTAACCGGGCTCAAGTGGAAGCGGTCGTGCGTGAGGCGTACGAAAAATTCAAGAACGATACCGGCGGAAAGAACGCGGACTACATTCCTTACCTGGCCCACGTAGATTCAAAACTCTTTGGAATTGCGATCGTCACTACTGACAACCAGGTGTTGACGATGGGAGACATCAACTACGCGTTTTCCATTCAGTCAATATCCAAAGTTTTCTCTCAGGCTTTGGCAATGGAAGAGCTTGGACCAGATAAGGTGTTCGAGAAGGTAGGCTCCGAGCCAACGGGGCGCGCATTCAACTCAGTCTTCGCTGTTGCGGACATGCCAACTCATACCGGCAATCCATATGTAAACGCCGGTGCGATTGCTACGGTCAGCCTCATCTCAGCGAAGACAGCAGATGAAAAGTGGAACAAGATTCTTAGTTTTTACAGCCGCTGTGCCGGCGAAAAACTTTCGCTCATCGACGAAGTTTATAAGTCGGAAGCGGCCACAAACACAGGCAATAAGGCGCTGGCGATGCTACTGGCGAAATACGATCGCATCTACGCCGATCCGATGGAATCAGTGGACGTTTACACCAAGCAGTGTTCAGTAGGCGTGAACGTTGCGCAGCTCGCGCGTATGGGAGCGACGCTGGCGAACAACGGCAAGAATCCGGCAACCGGCGAGCAGGTTATCAAGGCTGAAGACGTGCCCTACATTCTTTCGACCATGACGATGGCTGGTTTGTACGACGGTTCTGGCGGCTGGGCCTGGCATGTGGGCCTTCCGGCTAAGAGTGGCGTGGGAGGTGGCATCGTCGCCGTAGTTCCGGGCAAGGGTGCAATTGCCGTCTTCGCACCACCTCTGGATGAGGCAGGCAACAGCGTGAAGGCCCAAAAGGTAATCGAATACGTGGCGAATAAGCTCGATCTTAATGTGTTCTCGCCGCGCTCTGTGGGTTTGCGAGGTGAATAACGAGCGAAGGTTCCGGTTGGGTTTACTTTGATGTCAAGTAACTTCCCGTTCTCTAAATGCCAAATACCAATGCTGACTCGCAGGTTAACGCTGCGTTCGGCATTGTTGATTGGGGTGATCTGGGTTCTGAACGCGGCGTGCTTTGCGCAAAGTGAACCTTCCACAACGCAGGGCTCGAAGCCCCAGACGGATAAAGCACTGACATCCGGCGAACGTGACGAATTGCTGAAGCTGATTCGAAGTCTTCAGGAACGCATCGACAAGCTAGAAGCGGCGCAGCGGTCCACTTCGCAATCATCGTCGCAACCAGCATCACAATCAGCGCAGCAATCTGCTTCAGCAGGTAAGCCGGATGTTTCGAATGCTAATGATCCAGACGTTTCGATCGCACCTGTCGTAAAAGAAAAACCTCCGGCTGAATCCCAGGACAGTGACTCTTATGGGCGCTACACGCCAAACCTGGGTTTTAAACTTGCGAACACCGAATACGGTGATCTCAGCGTAAGCATTTACACCTACGCCCGCTATTTGAACCAGCGCGCACTCAACTCAACTTACACAGACGCTTTTGGTAACACCAAGAATATTCAGGAGCGCCAGGACTTCCAAATACAAAAAGTACAGATAAAGTTTCTCGGCTGGGTATTGAGTCCCAAACTTCGCTACTTCCTGTATACATGGACGTCCAATGCAACTCAGGGCCAAGGTGCACAGGTGGTCGTTGCTGGAAATGTCGGCTACACCGTGAACGATCACTTCACATTCGCCGCCGGCATCACTTCCCTTCCCGGTGTACGCAGCACTGAGGGTAACTTTCCGTTTTGGCTGGGCGTCGATAGCCGAATGATCGCCGATGAGTTCTTTCGCCCTTCATATACGTCCGGCATGTGGGCCAGAGGCAATATCACAAAACGCCTGAGATATCAGGTGATGATAGGTAACAACCTAAGCACCTTAGGCGTGAGCGCGGCTCGACTGGACAACAGGTTCAATACCGTTTCCTCTGCGCTCGTATGGACGCCAACTGGTGAGTACGGTCAGGGTTTTGGCGATTTCGAACATCACAAGAGCGTAGCTACTCGTCTTGGACTCCACTTCACTCGCAGCAATGAAAATAAGGAAAGCCAACCGAACGGCGACACGTTTGAGAACACGCAACTTAGGCTGTCCGACGGCACGGTGATCTTTACGCCCGACCTCTTTGGTCCAGGCATAACAATTACCGATGCAAGATACAGGATGCTCGATGTCGATGGCGGGCTGAAGTATCGCGGCTTCTCGCTTGAGGGTGAGTACTACTGGCGGTGGTTGGACGACTTTAAAGGTTCCAACACCGAGAGTCTACCTCGGCTATTCGACCATGGTTTTCAATTGCAGGCTTCCGCAATGGTGATTCCCTAGACCCTGCAGCTGTATGCGGGATACTCGAGAATCAACGGCCAGTTTGGTAACCCGTACGACGTTCGCATCGGTACTAACTGGTTTCCCTGGAATAACAAAGTGGTGCGTTGGAATACCGAGTGGCTCTATCTGCGGAATTCTCCCGTTGGCTATTCGTCGGTTCCGTTCGTTATTGGTGGGCGTGGCAGCGTTTTCCATTCGAGCCTCGAATTGGCGTTTTAAGAAAGCACTATGTACTCACAGTATCGTTCCAATAGGAGATCATTCACAACGAAGTCAGTACCACCGCGCGGTAGCGGGTGGGTCTCGAGATTGCCGATTGATCGATCCGTTAACAGTCAATTGGAAATCGGAAATCGACAATCGGCTATCTCGAGACCCACCCGCTACCGCGCGGTGGTACTGACCTGTTTTATTGCGTTCTGCCTGACAGTTACTGCTCACGCCCAAACGAACGCAAAATCAAATCAATACCTTTTCGATGACTCGCATTTCCACCTGACCAACTACGTTCAGGAAGGAACAGACATTCACGACTTCCTGAAAATCATGGGTGACAAAGTTGGAAGAGTCGCATTGTTCGGTATACCACTCCAACAACAGTGGTCCTATCGCATCGACGGCGATCGAGCGCCAACCTATTACCTCAATTCGGATGCGCCGCTCTACTACTACTCATTTACCGACGCCTGGATCGCGATGGCCTACAAGTCTCTTTCAAAAGAAGAGCAGGCGCGCTTTGATCCAATGATTACTGGCTTCAATCCCACAGACATGTACGCCGCCGATCATATTCGACGCGTACTGCGCACATTTCCGGGCGTGTTCTCGGGCATTGGAGAGTTTTCAATTCATAAGGAGTTCGTCTCCGCAAAGATTTCTGGTGAAGTGGCCAGTCTTCAAGACCAGGCACTTGACCGGCTGATCGATTTTGCAACCGAAGTCGGACTGGTCGTGCTCATTCATTGTGATGTGGACGCTCCGTTTCCAAAGCTCGGTGCTCAGCCCGCGTATGCAGCGCAGATAAAGGACCTATTCAAGCGCCATCCCAAAACTACGTTTATTTGGGCGCACATCGGCGTTGGTCGAATCGTCCGCCCTGTTAGACAACAAGCAGCAATCGTTCAAGACATCATCAGCGACCCTCAACTAAGTAACGTCAATTTTGACATTTCGTGGGATGAAGTGGCGAAGTACATCGTGGCCACTCCGGAGTCAACGAAGAACGCAGCCGAGATCGTAAACCGCTATCCGGATCGTTTTCTTTTTGGAACTGATGAAGTCGCACCTTCTGATCAAGAAAAGTATCTGCGGGTCTACAACCAGTACGAACCTTTTTGGAAGTTACTCAGCGCTGACGCGAGCGAAAAAGTTCGCAAGGGGAATTACGAAAGAATTTTTGACGAAGCAAGAAGAAAGGTGCGCAGCTGGGAAGCGGCGCATGTGAAGTGAAGGCTTGGTATTGAGCCTTTAGCACGTAAACGAGCTGGGAATCAACTCAGGAATACAAGGACGGCTGCAGTCCCAGCAACCAGATTGGAGGTTTTGTTATGAACCGAAGAAGTTTGCGAACGAAACGATCGCAGGTTTTGGTTCACTCTTTGATCGCTCTGCTCACCGTGGTGTTGGCCCTTCCGGTCAACGCAACCACGCTTGCGACATCTCAGGAACAGGGCAATCAGCAGGCGGTGAAGATTCCACCAGATCAGCTCGACTCTTTAGTAGCGCCGATAGCTTTGTATCCCGACAACTTACTTAGCCAGACGCTCGTGGCGTCGACGTACCCGTTGGAGATTATTCAACTTCAACAGTGGCTGGAGAAAAACCCGGACCTTGCAAAAGACCAGAAGAAATTAGCTGACGCGGTAAAGAAACAACCGTGGGACCCGAGCGTTCAAGCGATGGCAGCACTGCCAGATGTCGTGAAACGCCTGTCAGACGATGTCCAATGGACCACGGATCTTGGCAACGCATTTCTTGCGCAACAGAGCGACGTGATGGATGCCATCCAACGCATGCGCGCGAAGGCAAAGGGGACAGGAGCGTTAAACTCAAACCAGCAACAAAAGGTTGAGACGCAAACTGTCGAGAGCAAACAGGTGATCGTAATCGAACAGGCGAGCCCCGAGGTGGTGTATGTACCTTCGTACAACCCCACGGTGGTCTACGGCGCACCTGCCTATCCATATCCACCAATTTATTACCCACCCTCCACGGGAGCGGTCATTGCGGCGAGTGCAATCTCATTTGGCGTTGGTTTGGCAATGGGAGCTGCGTGGGGCGGCGGCTGGGGATGGGGTTGTGGTTGGGGCGGCGGTGATGTCAACGTCAATATGAATAACAACTTCAACCGCAATACGAACATTAGCGGTGGGAACCGTGTGAACAACATCAGCGGCAATCGTGGTGGCGGAAACAAATGGCAACACAATCCAGCTCATCGCGGCGGAGCTCCATATGGAGACCGCAACACTGCAAACAGATTTGGTGGAACAGCACGCGGTGATTCATTAGCAAACCGTCAGCGAGCAGCACAACGAGATATCGGCCGGCAAGGCGGTAATCTCCGCAGCAACGATCGGGTCGGCGATCGCGGCGGTGTCGGTGATCGTGGCGGAATCGGTGATCGTGGCAATGCCGGCAATCGCGGCGGTGTCGGTGACCGTGGCGGAGTCGGTGATCGTGGCAATGCCGGCAATCGCGGTGGAGTCGGAGATCGCGGCGGTGTGGGTGACCGCGGTGGCGCCGGCAATCGCGGCGGCGCCGGAGGTGATCGCGTTTCCAATCGCGGCGGCGCAGGAGTCGGTGACCGCGGATCTATCGGCGGGGGCGGCGGTGATCGCATTGGTAATCGCAGCGTTGGTGGCGGCTCAGGCGGTGGCTTTGGTGGTGGTGGCGGTTTCAGTGGCGGTGGCGCGCGAGCAAGTAGCAGCCGCGGTGCTTCCAGTATGGGATCGCGTGGTGGCGGCGGTGGCGGCTTCGGCGGTGGTGGTGGCGGCCGAGGTGGTGGTGGTGGCGGCCGAGGTGGTGGTGGTCGCAGGAGGTGACGAAATGAAACAAAGGAAAAGCATGAAATCAATGACTTTCAAATCAATACTCTCCAAGAGCTTGGCAGTGGTGACCGCGTTCGCGTTTTCAATTCCAGTGTTGACTGCTGCCATGCCGAAAATGAATGCACAAACGCCAGCGGTTCATGCTGCTCTACAAAGGACATTTGCGACTCCACAGGAGGCCGTTGATGCGCTCATCGATGCAGCAGAGAAGTACGACGAGAACGCCCTGACTGAGATTCTTGGTCCAAACAGCTGGGACATTATTCATACCGGCGAACCGGCTCGAGACAAAGAGACAGCCAAGAAATTTGCGGAGCAAGCACGAGTCAAGAAAAACATCTCGACGCAGCCGAGAAATCCCAATCGAGCATTTCTTTCGATTGGTGATGACGATTGGCCGTTTCCCGTTCCAATCGTGAAGCACGGCGCCAACAAATGGGCCTTCGACTCTGGCGCTGGTCGTCAGGAGATCCTTTATCGCCGGATCGGATCGAATGAGCTCGACGCTATTCAGATATGCCGAGGCTTTGTCGAGGCGCAACACGAGTATGCCCTTGAAAAACATGACGGCATTACGCAATACGCGCAGAAGATCATTGCCACACCCGGCAAGCAGGACGGTCTAGCGTGGAAAAACGTAGACGGTACGTGGGGTGGACCAGTGGGTGAGAAAGTTGCGGCGGCAATCGACCGTGGCTACACCACTAAGACGGAACCATTTCATGGTTACTACTTCAAAGTGCTGAAGGGCCAGGGACCTGTAGCACCGCTTGGTGAAATGGACTTCGTTGTCAAAGGAGTGATGATCGGCGGCTTCGCATTAATTGCCGCCCCTGCACAGTATCGAATCACCGGCGTGAAGACTTTCATGGTCAGTCACGATGGAGTGGTCTACGAAAAGGACCTGGGACCAAACACGCTGGAGATCGCGAAGGGTATTGACCGGTTTAACCCAGACAAGACCTGGACTCCCGTGGCGGACCAATAGTCCGCCACCACTCTTGGCTGAGGAACGAATCTATACAGCTCGAGCAGTGTGCGCTTCTCACGCATGCCGCATTAATAAAGGAGTGACTCAATGAGTAAACAAGAAAAGGAGGTGGATGACAACTCCACTCCGATAAACTATTCCCCTGAAGGTACTTGGAAAGATCCGCTTATCAACTCGGACCAGTGGATTTCGCAGGACATCCCCCCCGGTGTAGATCGCCGAACTTTCATGATGAGAGGGGCTGTGGTCGGTGCGGCCGCATTGATCATGGGCCGCAATCTGTCAGCACAAGAGAGAGCGCAGAAATCGACTGGAACGCCGCCACAGCTCTCCGCTGAGCTGAATGTGGTGAAGAAGGAGAAGGGGCCGGTGATGACAACCCTGGACGAGTTCTACAAGGTTGGTCCAGGCCCATCGAGCTCTCACACGATCGGTCCAATGCGCATCACGTACGATTTCTATCAACGTTGCACGAAGCTGCCGGCGGATTCACTGGCTAAGGCAACGGCGTTGAAGGTTAATTTGTTTGGAAGCCTCAGCGCCACGGGCAAGGGTCACGGAACAGAGCGCGCGGCGCTTGCCGGGTTGGTTGGAAAAGAGCCCGCGACTGTCGATCCCGCCTTTCTCGATAGTCTACGTGACAAACCCGATCAAACGTTCCCGGTCAAGCTCGGTGAGAAAACAATCGATGTCAGCCTTAAGGACGTTATCTACGACGCCACGAAAGGCGACTTCCACCACCCAAACACAATGACCGTCAAGCTCTTGGGTGGAGAGGAGGTTTTACTCGAGCAGGAGTACTACTCAGTGGGTGGTGGCTTTATCGAGTGGAAGGGTTACACACCTCCGAAGAAAAATCCGCCGAAATATCCGTTCTCGACGATGAAAGAGCTGCGGGATCATGCAGAGAAAAACAACTTGACGATTGCTCAGGTGATCCTGGCGAACGAAATGGCGATCCCCGGCAGAACCAAAGAAGAGGTGTATGCCTTCATCGACAAGATAACCAATGCGATGGTCGCGATCGTGAAATCAGGTCTCAAGGCATCGGAAGACGACGTGTTGCCTGGTCCAATCAAGCTGCACAGTAAAGCCGCGACTGTTTACAAGCGCGCAATGGATGAATCGTTCCAGTCGGATCGCGGGATCGGCGTTCTCTCAGCATATGCGCTCGCAGGATCCGAGGAGAACGGCCGTGGTCACCTCGTCGTCACCGCACCAACAGGCGGGTCAGCGGGCGTTTTGCCGGCACTGGTCTACGGTTTGGGTGAAGGAGGACGCAAGCTTCCGCCAGAGAAGATCCGCGAAGGCATGTTAGCGGCTGCGGCAATCGGCTATCTGTGTAAACACAACGCAACGCTGTCTGCGGCCGAAGGTGGTTGCCAGGCTGAGATCGGTGTGGCATCCGCCATGGCCGCGGCCCTGGTCGCAACTGCACACGACGCGAGCCCACGCGTAGTTGAGAACGCAGCTGAATCGGCGCTCGAACATCACCTCGGAATGACATGTGATCCAGTCGCCGGGTTTGTCCAGGTGCCGTGTATTGAGCGGTGCGCATTCGGTGCGGTCAAAGCCTGGACGGCATACGCGATCGCCAGCAACGAAATCGCCAGCAGGCACCGGGTAGATCTGGATGCGACGATCACGGCAATGGCCCAGACGGCGAGAGAGATGAACAGTAAATACAAAGAAACGAGCGAAGCTGGACTTGCCGTGTCTGTGACGCTCTGCTGAAAGAGGAGTTTCTTAAACCTCCACTTCTCATTCACACCAGGCATCAGCCTGGGTGCTCGAGTGAGGCAAGGAATTGAGGAAGCTCAAACCGCTGAAACGGTTTTTAGGTTCGTTGCTGCAACTCCATACCGGGCTGCAGCCCAGTGTGGATGAGAGGTGGGGCTGCACCTTGAGAGTTCGTGTTGCTTGCCACAAGGGCAACGAAGAATGTTCCGGCTTTGGTTTCAAAACCGAAACGTTTGACCTTTTCGGCTTTGCCGCTTGCTGTGAGGCGGTGGCTTTGCCACGCCGGCAAGGTAGCGTGAAGAAACGTTGGGCTACGCCCGTGGTTCGGGCTCTGCCCTTATTTAATTGGGGCAAAGCCCGCACCGAGGGCATAGCCCATCCGATTGATACGTCGCTTGGCGGCGGGGCGAAGCCACCGCCTCACAGCACGTGGCACAGCCGTAATCAGCCGTTCTGAATCATTGAGACAAAGCGGTAAATCGCACTGAGAGTATATGGCCCAAGTAGCGACACATCCGATCAGCAAGTCTGAAATGCACGCTAATGTGCGTATGGCAACCGTGGCCTGGTTACTCACCGCGGTTTACTACTTCTATCAATACGCACTTCGATCTGCGCCGGCTGTGATGATGCCGCATTTGTCGGAAGCTTTTGGAATCAGCGCGTTAGGTGTCGCTTCGATAGTCGGACTCTTCTATTACGGTTATTCGCCTTTCTCGTTGATTGCCGGCGCCGCGATGGATCGAGTCGGGCCACGACGTCTGTTGCCGTTCGCAGCGATCACCGTCGGCATCGGCGCGCTCATGTTTTCTACAGGTCAGCGCGAGGTGGCGAGTATCGGCCGGTTCATTCAAGGTGCCGGCGGTGTATTTGCGCTGGTTGGCGCAATCTATATAGCCACAAAGAATTTTCCAGCTTCGCAAGCAGCGACCTTGATCGGAGCTACGCAGATGTTCGGCATGGCCGGCGGCGCCGCCGGTCAGTTCGCTGTCGGTCCTCTTATCGGTAACGGTCTGAGGTGGAGCACTTTCTGGATTGGGATGGGAATTGTCGGACTCCTAATAGGTGTACTGCTGTTTTTTCTAATCCCGAAAGAAGAAGCAAGAGCAGACTCATCCGGCGGCCTGCAAAACATCATCAGTGGCTTTGGAACCGTGTTCAAGAATCCACAATCAATCTTGTGCGGCTTGATTGCCGGACTGCTGTTTATCCCCACAACAATCTTCGACATGGTTTGGGGAGTCCGATACCTGCAGGAAGCACACGGTATTGATTACGGTTCCGCGGTAATGCGCTCGGCGACTGTACCTTTCGGATGGATCATCGGATGTCCTCTGCTCGGTTTTATTTCCGATCGGATCGGCAGAAGGAAACCGGTGATCATCGGGGGAGCAGTCGTGCTGCTCGCTTGCCTTGCATGGATCCTCTTCGGCCGTCCCAATATCCTCCCACCTTACATCCTTGGACTTGTCGCCGGAATTGCCTCCGGTGGGGCAATGCTTCCGTACACAGTAATTAAGGAGGCAAATCCGTCGCGATTGGGCGGCACCGCAACCGGGGTAGTCAATTTTCTGAACTTTACGTTCAGCGCTTTGCTTGGTCCAGCATTCGGATGGCTTCTGCAAGAAGTGTCTGGCGGCGCCATCAAGATGGATCTCGAGCACTATCAGATCGCCTTTGCTCCCCTTCTCTACGGCGTCGCTATCGCAATTCTTCTGACGCTCTTTTTAAAGGAAACGGGATCCGCCGCTCCTCAAATAATCAGAAACAAATGACGCAGGAGTTAGAAATGAGTTACGCAACTGGAACAGGAAAATACGAAAGGTTATTGGAGAGATGTAAAGGTATCGAGCCGATTCCGACCGCAGTAGCACACCCGTGCGAGGCATCGGCTTTATTGGGCGCGGTAGAGGCTGCGCAGGCAGGGCTCATAGACCCAATATTCGTTGGTCCAATCAAGAAGATTGAGGAAACTGCAAAAGATGCGGGTGTGGATCTCACTAATTTCAAGGTGGTTGACGCTCCTCACAGCGTCGCATCCGCGGCGCAAGCAGTCGCGGTCGTCCGAGAAGGTCGGGCTGAAGTTTTGATGAAAGGCAGTCTGCATACCGACGAGTTGATGTCGGCGATTGTCTCCCGTGAGGGTGGTTTGCGCACCGGTCGTCGCATCAGTCACGTGTTCCTAATGGATGTACCGACGTATCACAAGGTGCTAATCGTCACGGATGCAGCAATCAACATTGCGCCAACTCTTGAGGATAAGGTCGATATTTGTCAGAACGCCATCGACCTCGCAATGTCCCTTGGCCTCAACAAACCAAAGGTCGCAATTCTCGCTGCTGTAGAAACGATTAATTCAAAGATGCCGGCCACGCTTGATGCTGCCGCACTTTGCAAGATGGCAGAGCGTGGGCAGATCAAGAATGGTGTTTTGGATGGACCACTGGCATTTGATAACGCAATCAGCAAGCAGGCAGCCCAGATCAAAGGAATTCGATCTGAGGTTGCAGGTGATCCGGACATCCTGCTCGCGCCGGATCTCGAAGCCGGCAACATCCTCGCAAAACAACTCAGTTTTCTGGCGAACGCCGACAGTGCCGGCTTGGTACTCGGCGCCAGGGTACCTGTAATTCTAACCAGCCGAGCCGACAGTGTGCGCTCGCGAATTGCGAGTTGCGCCACAGCCAAACTGGTTGCACACGCACGACGGAAAGCTGCCGTAAATGGAAAGTGATTTAGATTTATGAACCGCATCACTGTTGACGCGAACGAAGCAGCAGCTTCAGTTGCTTTTCGACTGAGCGAGGCGATCGCGATTTTTCCCATCACCCCGAGTTCTCCAATGGCTGAAGTCTGCGACGAATGGGCTAGCCACGGAAAGACGAATCTTTGGGGTGTCATTCCCGAGATCGCCGAGATGCAATCTGAAGGAGGAGCTGCAGGCGCGGTACATGGCGCACTGCAAGCAGGAGCTCTGTCCACAACCTTCACCGCGTCGCAGGGACTGCTCTTAATGATCCCAAACATGTACAAAATCGCCGGCGAGTTGTCTCCGTTCGTAATGCACGTAACAGCTCGAACCGTAGCTACGCATGCGTTATCGATCTTTGGTGACCATTCCGACGTTATGGCTTGCCGTCAAACCGGCTTTGCGATGCTTTGCTCAAACTCGGTACAGGAAGCACACGATTTTGCCGCCATCGCTCACGCTGCCAGTCTTGAGTCACGTATTCCGTTCCTGCATTTTTTTGACGGGTTCCGCACTTCGCACGAAGTCTCGAAGATTATTTCGCTCAGCGATGACGATCTTCGGAGTCTGATTTCCGAGTCTGCGATCGATGCGCATCGGCAGCGTGCTCTAACTCCTGATAAACCAGTAATTCGTGGCACCGCGCAGAATCCCGATGTGTTTTTCCAAGCTCGCGAAGCTGCGAATTCCTTTTACGACGCGTGTCTCGATGTGGTCGAGCGTCTGATGACGCGCTTCGCAGAACGGACAGGCCGGCAATACAAATTATTTGAATATGAGGGCGACGCACAAGCGGAACGTGTGATCGTGATAATGGGTTCCGGTGCTGAAACTGTTCACGAGACGGTCGATGAGTTGGTCGGTCAGGGAGAAAAGGTGGGTGTGCTCAAGGTTCGCCTATATCGTCCATTCTCCCAAACAAAGTTTCTTGCAGCGCTGCCCAAAACCGCACGCAGTATCGCTGTCCTCGATAGAACCAAGGAACCAGGCGCGCCCGGTGATCCTCTGTATCTCGATGTAATGACAGCATCGGGCGAAGCACGCATCGGATCAAATTCCCCATTTAACAGTGAGCCCAGAGTGATCGCGGGGCGCTATGGCCTCTCCTCGAAGGAATTTACGCCGGCCATGGTTAAAGCGGTGTTTGACGAGCTAAAGAAAGAGCAACCGCTGCGTCACTTCACCGTTGGAATCATTGACGACGTGACGCATCTGTCGCTTGCGTGGGATCCCTCGTTCCGTACCAAAGCCGACGATGTATCGGCATCGGTCTTCTATGGTCTGGGCGCGGATGGAACGGTTGGCGCAAACAAGAACTCGATCAAGATCATCGGTCAGGAGACTGACAGATACGTACAAGGATACTTTGTTTACGACTCAAAGAAGTCCGGCGCCATCACAGTCTCGCACCTGCGTACGAGTCCGCGACCTATCCGTTCAGCCTATCTGATTGATCGCGCCGGTTTCGTAGCGTGCCACCAGTTCGAATTCGTGGACAAGATCGATGTGCTGGAGCATGCGGCGCCCGGTGCTGTGTTTCTGCTGAACGCACCAGGTGATGCCGGCTCTGTCTGGGATAGTCTGCCGCTTGAGATCCAACAGCAGATGATCGAGAAAAAGATACGTTTCTTTGCTATCGATGCTTATGCGCTGGCGAAGCAAGTCGGAATGGGCGGTCGCATCAACACGATCATGCAGACGTGCTTCTTTGGAATTTCAGGAATCTTGCCGCGTGACGAAGCAATTGCGCATATAAAGAAATCGATTGAAAAGACTTATGGAAAACGCGGGCCAGAAGTTGTGCGGAGAAATTGTGAAGTTGTCGACCACTCGTTGGCTCACCTCCGCGAAATTCCCGTACCTGCGACTCCGAACGCTACGAGGACGCGGCCCCCAATTGTTTCTGAGCAAGCGCCGGATTTTGTACAGAAGATCAGCGCGGTGATGCTGGCCGGAAAAGGCGATTTGCTTCCTGTAAGCGCATTTTCCGTCGATGGCACGTGGCCGGTTGGGACAGCAAAGTGGGAGAAGCGCAATCTGGCACTTGAGATTCCCGTATGGGATCCGAAAGTCTGCATTCAATGCAACCAATGCGCACTTGTTTGTCCTCACGCTGCGATTCGGGCCAAGGTTTACGACGAAGCATCGCTGGCCGCACCGCCTGCGACTTTTAAATCCACTACATATCGCGCGCCTGAATACAAAGGAAAATTATTTACGATTCAGGTGGCGCCGGAAGATTGTACCGGTTGCAACCTCTGCGTGAACGTTTGCCCTGCAAAAGACAGAACGAATCCAAAGCACAAGGCGATCAACATGGAACCGCAGGCGCCATTGCGCGAAGGAGAACGCGCGAACTACGACTTCTTTCTTAATCTGCCCGAGCTAGACCGTGGCGACGTGGTCCGACTCGATCATAAGGGGTCACAGTTTCTCGAGCCTCTCTTTGAGTACTCAGGCGCCTGTGCAGGTTGCGGTGAGACACCTTACCTTAAGCTGCTGACGCAATTGTTCGGCGATCGGCTTCTAATCGCCAACGCTACCGGTTGTTCGTCAATCTATGGTGGCAATCTTCCAACCACGCCGTACACCACAAATCGCGAAGGTCGAGGCCCGGCGTGGTCTAACTCGCTGTTTGAGGACAACGCCGAATTCGGCTTTGGCTTTCGTCTCGCGCTGGATGCGCACATTAATACTACGCGCTTTCTTCTTCAGCGGCTTGCGCCCGAGATTGGTGACGCTCTTGTAAATGAGCTGCTTGAGGCAGATCAGAGTAACGAAGCGGGAATAATTTCGCAGCGCGAACGAGTCAAGATCTTACGCGACAAGTTGTCGGGCCTGAAATCCCCAGAAGCACGTCGACTTGATGTTCTAGCAGATTACCTGGTGAAGAAGAGCGTGTGGTTAGTGGGCGGCGATGGCTGGGCTTATGACATTGGCTATGGCGGACTGGATCATGTCCTGGCCAGTCGGCGAAACGTAAACATTCTGGTCCTCGATACCGAGGTTTATTCCAACACAGGGGGCCAACAGTCGAAAGCGACGCCTCTCGGAGCTGCCGCAAAATTTGCTGCCAGCGGAAAGCCAATCGGCAAGAAGGATCTCGGGTTACTCGCAAACATGTACGGTCACGTTTACGTTGCGCGTGTCGCTTTTGGCGCCAAGATGCTGCAGACCGCACAGGCTTTTCTCGAAGCTGAATCCTATGACGGACCCTCATTGATCATCGCTTACAGTCATTGCATCGCGCATGGCTATGACATGGCGCAGGGTGCGGCGCAACAGAAGTTAGCTGTCGAGTCGGGCGTCTGGCCGCTTTACCGTTTCGATCCACGTCGACTGGTCAAGGGTGAACCTCCCCTGAATCTTGACTACGGTCCACCGAAACCGAAGGTGGCCGAGTACATGCGTAACGAGTCACGTTTTCGAATGATCGAGCGCGCCGACCCGGCGCGTTATAAACACTTTCTCGAGGAAGCTCAGGCCGCGGCTGACCGCCGTTATGCCGGTTATCAACAACTGGCGAAAATTACTCTGCCCTATCCAAAGGACAAGCAGGAATCGCCGGCAGCCGAAAATGGAGACAGTGGAGAGAAGAAATGAATCTCACAACTGAGTATCTAGGAATTCCACTACCACATCCACTGATAGTTGGAGCAGGTCCACTTACCGATGACCTTGACACGGTAAAACAACTGGAAGACGCAGGTGCGGCTGCTCTGGTTTTACGTTCTCTGTATGAGGAGGAGATTATCGGCGAGCAGATGTCTACCTTCTTTCATACTGATAGCCATGGCGAATCTTCCGCCGAAGCCGGAAGTTATTTCCCCGAACCTGAGTTCGCCCTCGGGCCTGATGAATACTTAGAGCATCTGCGGAAGGTGAAGAAAGCCGTGAGTGTTCCGGTGATCGCTTCACTCAACGGAGTCACCGTTAGTGGGTGGACTTCGTGCGCTCGCCTGCTCGAGCAGGCTGGAGCGGATGCAGTGGAATTAAACCTCTATAACTCTGCAAGTGATATGGCTACCAGCGCTGCTGAAGTAGAAAGTCGGATGATTCAGATTGTCCGAAACGTCAAACAGGAGGTGACCATTCCCGTTGCCGCAAAGCTTTCCTCACGGTTTACTGCGTTTGCGAATTTCGCCACTCAACTCGATGCCGCGGGAGTGGATGGTCTGGTCCTATTCACTCGATTTTATAGGGTCGATATTGACGTGCTTGAGTTAGAGGTTTTGAGCGCGGTGGACCTGTCGGACTCTTCGGATCTCGAGTTAAGGCTGAAGGGAGTTGCAGTTCTGTCGGGCAGAGTTCGCCCTTCGCTCGCAATCACTGGAGGAGTTCATACAGCGCTTGATGTGGTCAAGGCCACGATGGCAGGAGCGCACGTCACGCAATTGGTATCAGCACTTCTTAAGCACGGTCCGAATTATCTGCGCACGTTGCGCGCCCAATTAGAAGCGTGGATGACAGAGAACGAGTGGCCATCGTTGAACGAGATCCGCGGCAATATGGGTTTTCAGCGAATTCCAGACCCAGCAGCGTATGAACGGGCTACCTTCAGGAAGATGTTTGCGGCAGGCGGTGTTTAGCCTGCGTATTTTGCTGTTACGTTCCTAAATTCTGATTTAGTTATAGGAGAGGTGTTGCAGTGGATAATTATGCTCTTGTTCTCAATGCGGGATCATCCAGCCTGAAATTTTGCGTCTTCAAGAGGCCGCTAGGTGCCAGTTGGCAAATGGAGTCGCGAGGTCAAATCGATGGTATCGGGACGTCCTCCCGGTTATCGGTGAAGGACGCGAATGGTGACACGCTAGCAAAGCAGGATGTCGCGGTTCGCGACGGACGTGAAGCAATCGACACTTTGGCTGCCTGGCTTCGATCCCAATATGGTGGCTCGCCCGTCTTAGGCGTTGGGCATCGCGTTGTTCACGGCGGATCTCGTTTCAATGGTCCGACAATTTTGGATCAGCAAGTTCTCGAGCAGTTGCGTGAGCTGATTCCACTCGCGCCGCTGCATCAACCTTACAACCTTGCCGCTATCGAAGCGGCCATTGAGCGTTTACCCGGTGTACCCCAAGTGGCTTGTTTCGACACGAGTTTTCATCGTGGTAAGCCGGAAGTGGCTGAACTAATCCCACTCCCAAGCAATCTTCGCCAAGCTGGTCT
>Ga0114129_10003648_pt1 | contig 21654 bp, 18 predicted proteins | sample RhiMetdeltSRZDD1_FD_80071 | JGI IMG/M metagenome (GOLD analysis project Ga0114129, IMG submission 80071) | Populus rhizosphere microbial communities from Tennessee, USA - Rhizosphere MetaG P. deltoides SRZDD1 (version 2) (version 2) | ecosystem: Host-associated > Plants > Roots > Rhizosphere >... | reverse complement strand
GCTGCACTGGGCGCTCGCCGTCGTGCTGGTTGTGGCGTACGGCTTCTACGTGCGGCGCCACTTCCGGGCGCCCGGCGAGCGGGAGCTCGAGACCGAGGCGAGCAGCGAGATCAAGCCGCTCTACCTGTGGGAGTGGTTCCGGCGCCTGCGGCCCGGGACCGCGCCCTGGTCGGCGAGCTCGCCGAACTGGCCGACGTTCGTGCAGACGGCGGTCTCGCTGCTGTTGATCGTGGCCGGCGCCCGCCTGTTCGTCTCCGGCGTCAACACGATCGCCGACAACCTCGGGGTCTCGCACCTGGTGTTCGCGCTCCTGGTGGCGCCCGTGGCGACCGAGCTCCCCGAGAAGTTCAACAGCGTGCTGTGGGTCAGGCGCGGCAAGGACACGCTCGCCCTGGGGAACATGACCGGGGCGATGGTGTTCCAGTCCTCGTTCCCGGTCACGATCGGGCTCCTGCTCACGCCCTGGCACCTCGCGCACGAGGCGCTCGTCGCCGCGGTCGTCGCCCTCGCGGCCGGCAGTGTGCTGTGGCTGACGATCAGGCTCCGCGGGCGGTTCTCTGCGCGCCTGTTGCTGCTGCAGGGCGCGTTCTTCGCGGCTTACGTGGTGTACGTGGTGAGTCGGTGAGGGTGGCGTCCCGGCCGGACGCGTGATCCTCGGCTAACCGCCGAGCAGGCTCTCGTTCGGCGACGGTGGGATGTTGGCTTCCTTGAGGATCGCGTCGTTCTTCAGGTCGTTGGAGATCCCGTCGACCTCAGCCTGGTCGAGGTTGACCACCGACATATTGCCCACCATCCCGGTGCTGCCGGTGACAACGACGTTCACGACCTTCTCCGGGTTGATCGCGGTGCCGGTGAACGCGAGATCGACCACCTCGTCCAGCGAAAGCGTCGTGGTCGCGCGCCGCATGAACGACGCGATCCAAGTCAGCATGCTGTTCGGGTCCTTCCTGAACTCCTTCTTCATCTGGTGCAGCGCCGACACGAGCAGCAGCCCCTGGTTCTCCGAACGCCCGAAGTCGCCGGAGGGGAGTTCGTGGCGGTTGCGGGCGAACGCGAGCGCGTTCTCGCCGTCCAGCCGCTGGATCCCCGGCTGGAAGAAGGCCCCCGAGGCGCTGTCGTTCATGGCGAACGGAACGTCGACCACTAGGCCGTCGACGCCGTTGACCATCTGCTGGAAGGTCTGGAACCCGGTGAGCGCCCAGTAGTCCATCCTGAGACCGGTGAGCTGCTCCACGGTCTTCACCACGAGCTCGGGGCCGCCGTAGAACAGCGAGGAGTTGATCTTGTTCGAACCGTAGCCTGGGATGTCCACGTAGGAGTCCCGCGGGATCCCGACGATCGTGGCCTTGTGCTTGTCGGGGTTGATGGCCACGATGTGGAGCGAGTCCGCTCGAGTGCTCGCCGCCTCCTCATCGGGCCTGGCGTCTGAGCCGATCACCAGGATGAAGATCGGCTTGCTGCCGTCCAGCACGGGCACGTACTGGGCGTGCGCCTGCTCGATCTGGAACAGCGGCGCTGCGGCCGCCCGCCGAACCTGTGGGGTCGCACCGATCGTCGATCCCGCCACCCACGCCACGGCCAGCGCAACGAGCAGGGCGATGCGTCGGCGGATCGTGTGAGACGTCCTCATGACGAGGCCGAGGCCGAGGCCGAGGGCGACGGGGAGGGCGGCTCGGTCTCCGCGTCGCCCCGGGTGACGTCGAAGGCGGTGATCTTCCATCCGTCCACGTCGCGCAGGAACAGCGTGCCCTGGCTCAGGATCGCGAGGTAGGTGCCGTCCTTGCGTTCGCCCAGGGCGCGAAACACCACGGTCGCGACGACGGTGTTGGGGTCCCCGTCCTTATCGAACAGGACCTGGTAGGCGAGCGTGCTCTTGCGCGGTTCGACGGTCTCGAACAGGTTGCCGGCTCCGGCCCCGAGCGTGAGCACCTCGGCGCTGCCCCGCGCCGTCTGCTTGGCGCCGTCCGCGAAGGCCTCGAACGCTTCGTCGTACTCGCCGGCGTGCCAGTTGGAGGGGTCAAGGAACGCGAACGTGTACAGGTCGTCGATCGTGGGCGTCGCGTCCTCGGCGACCTGCTGGGCGCTCGCGCTCACCGCGTCCTCGTCCGCTTTAGTCGATGTCACGACCGGGCGCACGCCCTTGACGGTGAAGTCGAACGGCGGGGTCGTTTCATCCTGCCCGCCGCCCAGGATCGGCACGGCGCCTCCGCGCAACGTGAGCACCAAGACGACCCCGATGCCGATCAGCGCGATCGGGACGAGCAGGACCGCCAGCGGAACGCGCCGCTTCTTCTTCGCGCCGCGCTCGACCCGGTTGGCGGTCATCGTGGGGGTTTTGCTGGTGTCGGTCAAAACGCGGTGAGGCTACAGGCGGTCGAGGGCTGTCGCAACACAAGTAAGATGGAGAAGTTCGTGAGGTGTGCCGGGAAGACTGGTCGGCGAGGGACTCAGCCATGACCAACCGACACGCCGGGGATCACTCGTCACCGTCCGAAAGCGTCCGTCCGACCTGGTCGCGGTCGACGCGTCCTGTCGCGCGACGCGTCGCGCAACCGCTCCAGGCGTTCCTCGAAACAGAAACCTCCTCCGCCGTCCTGCTGCTGGCCGCGACGGTCGTGGCGCTGGGGTGGGCCAACGCCCCGTTCGGCGACACCTACTCCACGTTCTGGGGGACCGAGCTCACGCTGCGCCTGGGCCGCTGGACGCTGTCGAACGACCTCCGGGGCTGGGTCGCCGACGGGCTGATGACGCTGTTCTTCCTCCTGGTCGGCCTCGAGATCAAGCGCGAGCTGCTGACCGGCGAGCTGCGCGAACGCCGGGCCGCGCTCCTGCCCATCGCGGCGGCCGTCGGCGGGATGCTCGTGCCTGCGCTGATCTACCTGGCGTTCACCGCCGGGACCGACGCGGCGAGCGGGTTCGGCGTGGCGATGCCAACCGACGTGGTGTTCGCGCTCGCGGTGCTCGCGCTCGCTCGGAACATGCCGCCGGGCCTGCGGGTCCTGCTGCTCGCCCTCGCGATCGTCGACGACCTCGGTAGCATCGTGGTGGTGGCCACGACCCACCCCGAGAGCGTCGAGGTCGTGCCGCTGTTGGTGGCCGTCTCGCTGCTCGCCCTCTACGGCCTGCTGTGGCGGATCCACGTCCGGTCCGTGGCCGTCTACGTCGCGCTCGGGGTCGCATCATGGATCTCGGTCAGCCAGGCCGGCCTCTCTCCCACGATCTCGGGCGTCGCCGTGGGTCTGCTCACGCCCGCGGTCGCGTTCCAGCGTCCCCGAGCCGTCAGCGAGGAGGCTCACCGGGTCGCCGACGAGACGGTCGACGACCCGCGGCCCCCCGATGCCGATGCTGCGCACTGGCTCTACCTGGGTGGGTTGTCCAGGGAGGCGGTCTCTCCGCTCGCTCGAGCCGAGGCCTTCCTCCTTCCGTGGGTGAGCTTCCTCGTCGTCCCGCTGTTCGCGCTCGCCTACGCGGGGATCGAGATCTCTCGGGGGGCGATCGCTGAGGCCGTGACGACGCGGCTCGGTCTCGGGATCCTTGCCTCGAGGCTCATCGGCAAGCCCGTCGGGATCACCGTGGCGATCGCGATCACCGCGGCGTTCGGCGTGACCCTGCCGACAGGTGTGCGCACGCGTCACGTGATCGGTATGGGTGCGGCCGCGGGGATCCCGTTCACCGTGTCCCTGTACCTCGCCCAGCTATCCCTCCCTGCCGACCTCCTGGAAACGGCGACTGTGGCGATTCTGGTCGCTGCTGGGGCCTGCGGAGCGGCGGGCCTGCTGATCCTCCGAGGGATCGGCCAGAGAGGCTCTTAGCCGGTTTCGTCCTGTGCGAGGTCGATCTCCATGACACGTTCGGCCTGAGCGATCCCTCTGGGACGACCCTGGCGGATCCACAACCACGCGAAGGCGCCGCCGACCAGCGCCGAGGCGACGAGGGATGCGATCGGGGAGCCGCGACGCAGATTCACGACGATCGTGAAGGCCACGACCCTGCGCCGAACAGGTCGACGATCGTCGGCCGAAGCGAGCCCTCCCGGCGCGAGAAGTGTGCGATCGCGAGGAGGCCCGACAGCAACGAGACGAAGACGGCTCGGCCTGGTTGGCAGCCTGCTGATGGTCGCAGCGTTCGCGCTCGCGTTCTGGGGTTCCGTCCGGCTCGTGACCTGGCTCGACGAGAAGCTGGGTTACTGGGTGCTCCTTCGCGACATCTACCGTGACCTGGGCATCGGCACGCCGCGCCCCCGTCGCACGCGCAGGTCGTCACGTCCGGAGCGGTAGTGCGAACACGGCGCAGGTCGAGTAGGGCGTCGCAAGCGGCCGAAGGCTCGGCCTGGGACGGCACCCCCCGAAACGGGCCGAACGGCCGGGGTCGCCGCGGAACGTTCTCCCTATACTTGGCGGATTCCCGGCCCCGCCGGGCTCAACGTCGCGAACCCGAGGAGGTCCGAAGTTGCTGCATGGTGTCCTGGCCCAGGAGGGCGGCCCGATCAACGCCGTCTTCGGATCGTTCGAGAACAAGGCCCTGTGGGTGATCCTCGGCATCTCCCTGGTCGCACTGCTGTTCGCGTACTACCTCGTGCGCGAGGTGCTGGCCGCGCCCGAGGGCTCGCCGAAGATGAAGGAGATCGCCCGGTCGATCCAGATCGGCGCGAAGGCCTACCTCAGCCGCCAGTTCCGCACGGTCGCCGTCTTCATGGCGATCCTGACGATCGTCCTGTTCTTCGCGCTGCCGGTTCCCGAGAACGCCGTCCACAGCGAGTTCTCGCTGCGGTTCGGGCGCTCGCTCGCGTTCATCCTGGGAGCGGCGTTCAGCGCGATCACCGGCTATACCGGGATGTGGCTCGCCGTCCGCGCGAACGTTCGGACCGCCAACGCCGCCAAGGAGTCGGGCCTTCGGCGCGCCATGCGGATCGCGTTCCGTGCCGGGGGCGTGGCCGGCATGTTCACGGTAGGTCTCGGCCTCCTGGGCGCGACCGTGATCCTGCTGATCTACCAGCAGGACGCGACGGCGGTGCTGGTCGGGTTCGGGTTCGGCGGCGCGCTGCTCGCGATGTTCATGCGGGTGGGCGGCGGCATCTTCACCAAGGCCGCCGACGTGGGCGCCGACCTGGTCGGCAAGGTCGAGAAGGGGATCCCCGAGGACGACCCGCGCAACGCCGCCGTGATCGCGGACAACGTGGGCGACAACGTGGGCGACTGCGCCGGCATGGCCGCCGACCTGTTCGAGTCATACGAGGTAACCCTGGTCGCCTCGTTGATCCTGGGCGCCGCGGCGTTCGCGGGCTCCGAGGTAGGTGCGATCGCGGGCGTGATGTTCCCGCTGTTCGTGCGCGCCGTGGGCGTGATCACCTCCATCGTCGGGATCCTGGCCGTCACCCCCCGCAGCGAGGACGAGCACGGGATGCGCGCCATCAACCGCGGCTTCTTCATTTCCGCGGCGATCTCGGCCGCGGCCGTGTTCGTGATCAGCGCCGTCTACATGGACGACATCCGTCCCGCGGTTGCGGTGCTGTTCGGCCTGATCCTCGCGAGCGTGATCCAGATCCTGACGCAGTACTTCACCGACACCAAGTTCAAGCCGGTGCAGGAGATCGCCGAGTCCACGCAGACCGGTCCGGCGACCACGATCCTGTCGGGCTTCTCGATCGGCCTGGAATCGACCGTCTGGTCGATCCTGGTCATCGGGGCTGTCATCGGAGGCGCGTTCCTGCTCGGGGACAACACGCGCGAGGCCCTGTACTTCATCTCGCTGACCGGGATGGGGATGCTGACCACGGTCGGCGTGATCGTGTCCATGGACACGTACGGTCCGGTCTCGGACAACGCGCAGGGCATCGCCGAGATGTCGGGTGAGTTCGAGGGGCGACCGGCCGCGGTGCTCACCGGCCTCGACGCGGTGGGGAACTCCACGAAGGCCATCACCAAGGGGATGGCCATCGCCACGGCGGTGATCGCGGCGACCTCGCTGTTCGGCTCGTTCGAGGAGGCGTTGCGGTTGGCCGGGTTCGACTTCCTCGGCATCCGCGTGGACGAACCTAACGTGCTGGTCGGGTTGCTGGTCGGGGGCTCGGTCGCCTTCCTGTTCTGCTCGCTCGCGATCCGCGCGGTGAGCCGGGCGGCCTCCCAGGTGGTGGTCGAGGTGCGGAACCAGTTCCGCGACCACCCCGGGATCATGGACTACAAGGAGCAGCCGGACTACGCGCGCGTGGTCGACATCTGCACCAGGACCTCGCTGCGCGAGCTCTTGACGCCGGGCCTACTGGCCGTCTTGTCGCCGATCATCGTGGGGTTCGCCTTCGAGGCCGAGGCCCTGGGGGCGTTCCTGGCCGGTTCCATCCTGACCGGCCAGCTGCTGGCCGTGATGCTGTCGAACTCCGGCGGCGCGTGGGACAACGCGAAGAAGTTCATCGAGGACGGCCACTATGGCGGCAAGGGCAGCGAGTCGCACAAGGCGGCCGTGATCGGCGACACCGTGGGCGACCCGTTCAAGGACACGGCCGGCCCCGCGCTGAACCCGCTCATCAAGGTGATGAACCTCGTGGCGCTCCTGTTCGCGCCGCTCATCGTCGAGCAGGCGAACAACGAGTGGGTTCGGGCGATCGTGGTCGCGGTGGGGCTGGCCATCCTCACGGCGGCGATCTGGGTCTCGAAGACCCGCAAGTCCGAGCTCATGATCGAGGCGGGAGACTCGGCGACCCCCGCGCTCGAGCAGCCCACACCGGTCACCTAGGCGGCGTTCGGACGCTGCCATGGGGGTCCTCGATCCGTTCCGGCGGTTCTTCCGCCGGATGGCCGAGAGCGACGAGCAGCGCTACGGGGAAGAGATCCTTGCCTGGTCCCAGGGCGTCCCCGGCAGCGTTCGGATCGCGGGCGCCGAGCCGCGTTCGCACGTGAAGATCGCCGGGGTGGTGCGGCGGATCACGGTTCGCCCGCTCGAGGGCCACGAGTCGCTGGAGGCCATCCTGTTCGACGGAACCGGCGAGGTCACGGTGATGTGGATGGGCAGGCGCGCGATCCGAGGGCTGAGCCTGGGGACCAGGCTGATCGTCGAGGGCCTGCTCGCCGAGCAGCGCGGCGAGCGGCGGCTGGTGAACCCCACGTTCGAGTTCGCCGCCTGACGACCGAACGAGTGTCGCCCGAACCGCCGGTCAAGTGGGGGACCCCGCCGAGCCGATACCTCTTGTATGCGGCGTGCCTGGGATTCCTGGAAGGCGACGATCGTGGCGATCGTGGCCGTCGTCGCGGTCGGGTCGCTGGCGTCCGCCAGCCCCTCGCTTCGACCGCCGCGCGGACCGCACCTCTCGGCGACCGGGACGAGCGGAGCGACGGGCTCGAGCGGGACGACGGGGGCGACGGGGGCGACCGGTGCCACCGGCGACAGCGGTCCGACCCGGCCGTCGGGCTCGGACTTCGTCCCGAAGGAAAGCGAGGACAACGCCCCCGACTTCGGCGCCTGCGAGGGCCTGACCGGGCTGGGCAACGCGATCTGCCGCAAAGAGGCGCTCTTGGTGATCCACCCGGACAACGAGGGCCTGCAGAAAGCCCTCATGCATCTGCAGGAGAACAAGGCCAAGCACGAGGGCGGGCCCGAGGGGAAGGGCAACCCGCATGACACGTCGGCCGACGAGGGGTCGGACGACGAGACGCCCGACCAGACCCACGGTCAGAGCGATGCCTCACACGGGAATGCGGGCGGCAACGGCAAGGCCAACGGCCACTAGGTCGCCCTCGACCCTCAACCGCCGAACAGCCGCCCCTAGGCCGAAACCCCTCCCAGGACGGCCTCTCGGAGCGCGATCTCGGCCTCGGGCACGGTCAGCGCGATCACCTCGTCGCCGTCGGTGATCACGGTCTCGGGCTGCGGGATCACCACGTGTCTCTCGCGGATGATCGCGACGATCGCCGCGTCGGGCGGCAGGCGGAGCTCGTAGAGCGGGCGGCCCGCCGACGGCGAGTCGGCCGGGATCGTGAGCTCGACGATCGCGATCCCGCCCCGTCCGAGCGGCAGCAGACGCACGAGGTCGCCGACCGTCACCTCCTCTTCCACCATCGCGGTCAGCAGGTGCGGCGGTGAGACGGCGGCGTCGACGCCCCACTGCTCGGTGAACAGCCACTCGTTGTCGGGGTGGTTGACGCGGGCGAGCACCCGCGGCACGCCGAACTCTTGTTTGGCGAGCAGCGCCGTCACCAGGTTGTCCTCGTCGTCGCCCGTCGACGCCACCACGACGTCCGCCGTGTTGAGCTTCGCCTTCTCGAGCACCCAGGGCTCGCACGCGTCGCCGATCATGTGATCGACGTCGGGTGCCCATTCCTTCGCGGTCTCCAGCACCGACGGGTCCTGTTCGATCAGCGTCACGTCGTGGCCGCGCTTGGCGAGGTCGGACGCAAGGTGACGGCCGACCGCCCCGGCCCCGCTGATCACGACACGCATCTCAGTGCTCCCCGATCGGCTGGAGCAGCTCCTCCAGCATTTCGACGGCGTCCTTCTGCACGATCACCGCGGCGTAGTCGCCCTCCTGGAACGTGCTGGAGGCAACCGGGATGAAGCCCTTACCGCCGCGGTCGACGCCGGCAACCAGGATCTTGCCCTCGAGGTTGAGCGACGAGACGGGCTTTCCGACCAGGTGGGACGGGATCTCGATCCGCATGCGGAACAGGTCGCCCGCCGCCAGCGACTCCTTGATCTCCTCGCCGGGGTGCTTGAGCATCAGGATCATCTGCTTGACGCCCCACCGGGTCGTCGAGACCGTGGGGATGTTCAGCCGCTCGTAGATGTCGGCGCGCATGGGGTCGTAGATCCGGGCGATGACCTTGGGCACGTGGTAGGTCTCGCGCGCGACCCGGGCCGAGACGATGTTGGAGTTGTCGCCGCTCGAGACCGCGAGGAAGGCGTCCGCCTCCTTGATCCCCGCATCCTCGAGCACCTCGCGGTCGAACCCGAGCCCTACGATCGTGCGGGCCTCGAACCCGGGCGGCAGGCGCGAGAACGCCGCCGGGTTCTTGTCGATGACGGTGATCTCCAGGCCCTGCTTGGCCAGCTCCTGGGTGAGCAGGATCCCGACACGACCGCAGCCCATGATGATCACGCGCACGGTTGGCTACCTTAGCGTGCCCGGTGGGCGCTCGCAGCCGCCGCATGCGGTTCGGTCTCCGGCCCAGTCGTTTCCTGGGCGGTCCCCCCGATGAAGGAGGGCACGACGGCCACGTCGACGTGGTCGTAGCGTCCGAGGGCCCTGGCGATCCCTCGGCTGGTCCGATCGTGGAGCACACGCTGGCGCAAGTGGGGGAAGTCGCGCCTGGGGAGCACGACGGTCACCTCGGTGTGAGGCCCCATCAGCTCCGCGACGTACCGTTCGACCGTCCGTGCCACGTCGCGGTCCCAGCATTCGACGAGGTCGAGCGCAACGGGCACGCGGAGCGTCATCCACCGGTCGATCAGCGCCTCCTGCGCGTCGGGGTCGACCGCGGCGTGGACCGCGACGACGTCCTCGGCGCCCAGCGAGAGCGCGTAGCGGACCGCCCGCAGCGAGGCGCGGTCCACGTCGTCGACCAGGACGACCACCCGATGGTTGGCGCGCGGCAGGGCTCGGAGCTCGCCCCGGTCGGGCCCGCCCGGCGCCGGGTGATCGCGCACGAGCGTGACGCGCACCCGCGGGTTCGGAGCCAGCTCGCGGACGAGCCGGGCCCCGGTGCGTCCGTGCCGCAGCCGCTCGATCCGTCCCATCCGGGCCGGTCCGGGGACGATCAACGACACGTCGGCCGTTCGGGACAGGCCGTCCACGTACGCGAGCAATGTCGCGGACGCGTCCTCGCGGGCCGGGACCAGGTCCAGGGGCACGTCGAACTCCCTGCGCTCCCACGCCTCGCGCAGCCGGGCGGCGGCCGCCGGGTCGCCGTCCACGTGGACGGCGCGGATCGCGCGCGAGCGGATCGTCCTCGCGTACTGAAGGGCGTGCACCGCCTTGCGGTCGAGCTCGTACACGAGCACCACGACCACCGGGTGCTCGATCGGCGTGTGGTCGAACGGCTCGAGGCCGGCGTCGAGCTCGGCATACTCGCGCGTGTACTGGTGGTTCATCCGGACCAGCAGCCAGACCATCACGGGCACGAACACCATGACCGCCCACGCGCCGTGCGCGAACTTCGTGATCGCGATCACGACGGTGACCACCGCGGTCGTGACGGCACCGAGCCCGTTGATCAGCAGCCCGTGCCGCCACCCGGGTTCGCGCAGCCGCAGGTGCCGCCTGGCCATGCCGGCCTGCGACAGCGTGAACGAGGTGAACACGCCGATCGCGTACAGCGGGATGAGCCGGTGCACATCGGCCTGGAACAGCACCACCAGCAGGGTCGACGCGATCGCGAGGCCGATGATGCCGTTGGAGAACACCAGCCGGTGGCCCCGCTTGGTGAGCGGCCGCGGCATGAAGTGGTCCTGCGCGTGGAAGTTCGCCAGCCGCGGGAAGTCGGCGAACGACGTGTTGGCCGCCAGGATCAGGATCAGCGTGGTCGCGATCTGCAGCATCAGGAACAGCACCGTGCCGATCGCCCCGCTGCCGAACACCGCCCGGCCGACCTCGGAGATCGCGGTCTTGGTCTCGGTGGGGACGACCTGCAGCCTCATGGCCAGAAACGACAGGCCGAGGAACATCACGCCCAGCAGGCTGCCCATCCACATCAGCGTGGTGCGCGCGTGAACCCATTCGGGGGGCTTGAAGGCCGGGACGCCGTTCGAGATGGCCTCGACCCCCGTGACGGCGGCGCCGCCGGACGCGAACGCGTGGAGCACGAGGAAGATGCCGATCGCGCCTGTGGTCCGCGCGACATCGGGCGGGATCGGCAGCGGATGCAGGTCTCCGGCGAACGCCCGGACGACCCCCACCCCCAGGAGCACGAACATCATCCCGATGAAGAAGTAGGTGGGCACCGCGAACATCCGCCCGGACTCGCGAACGCCGCGCAGGTTCCCCCAGGCGATGAACCAGATGCATGCGACCGAGACCCACACGCGGTACGGGTACAGGCCCGGGGTGGCCGAGGTGATGGCGGCGACCCCCGCCGCCACCGAGACCGAGACGGTCAGCACGTAGTCCGTGAGCAGCGCCACGCCGGCCAGCTGCGCAGTCATGAGCCCGAAGTTGTCCTTCGTCACGATGTAGGCGCCGCCGGCGCTCGGGTAGGCCTTGATCGTCTGCCGGTACGAGAACAGCAGGATCGCCAGCACGGCGAGGATCCCGAGCGTGACGGGCATGACCAACGAGAACGCGAGGACGCCGACGGCGGGAACCGCGACCTTGAGGATCTCCTCGGTTGCGTACGCCACTGAGGACAGGTTGTCGCTCGCGAACACGGCGAGGGCCGTGGGCTTGCCCAGCCGTTCGTGCTTCAGGTGGGCGGTGGGCAGGGCCGGGCCGAGCAGGAGACGCTTGATCGCGTGGCCGGGACCGGGCGGCAGCGGGGTCGGGGCGACCCTCGGCGGAGCCACCACCGGGACGCCGGGTGCGGGGGTTTCGACCGTCGCGCTCATGCCCTTAGCGTGCGACGACCTGCGTAAACGTCCCGTGAAAGCAGTGCCTCCGGCCGTGAAGAACCCGTAGCGAAGCCGTAGCGTTTGGGTATGAGCGCGCTCGGACGCCTCCGACGGTCCCGATGGGCCCGCGGCGTGGGTATCGCCCTGCTCGCGCCGGCCGCGGCGACCGGGCTCGGGCTGATCCTGCAGCCCGGCCGGGCGCTGGGCGCGATCTCGATCTACCTGCTCGGCGTGGTCGTGGCGGCCGCGGTCGGCGGGCTGTGGAGCGGGCTCGTGGCCTCGGTCCTCAGCCTGCTCTGTATCAACTACTTCTTCACCGAGCCGCTGCACACCTTCCGAGTCACCGATTCCGAGGACGTCGTGGCGCTGGTGGCGTTCCTGGTGGTCGCAACGATCGTCGGGTCGCTGGTGGCCCGAACGCTCGAGGAGCGGGCACGCGCAGCGCGCGGCGAGCGCGAGTCCCAGCTGCTCAGCTACCTGGCCACGAAGGTCCTGGCCGGCGAGCGGCTCGAGCGCGTGCTGGAGGACTTCGCCGGGTCGCTGCTGGGTCCGCTCCAGCTGGCCCGCTGCGAGATCCGGGCGAGGACCGCGAGCGGCTCCTACGACGTCGTGCAGACGCGGGAGGGTGTCGCGGGCGGCGAGGAGCGCACCCTGCCACTCGACGTCGGGGGCGAGGTGTTCGGGAGCCTCGTCGTCGTCCGGGAGGCCGACCAGCCGCCGATGGGCCGCGACGAGTTCCGGCTTCTCGAGGCCGCCGCCCGTCAGATCGCGCTCGCGCTGGAGCGGGCCCGGCTCGACGCGCAGGTGACCGTGGCGCGCCTGGACGCCGAGACCAACCAGGCGCGTGCCGCCCTGTTCTCGGCGGTGACGCACGACCTGCGGACGCCGCTCGCCTCGATCAAGGCGGCCGCCACCAGCCTTCTCGACGACGACGCCGCGCACGACGAGGCGCAGCGGGCGGACCTGCTCCAGACGGTGCTCGAGGAGACCGACCGCCTGAACCGCCTGCTGGGCAACCTGCTGGACCTCGCACGGTTCGAGGCGGGCGTCCTCACCCCGTCCAAGCAGCCGGTCGCGGTGGACGAGATCCTCGCCTCGGTCCTCCACCGCCTGGAGCCGCGCCTGTCGTCGGTCCGGATCCGAACGGTGATCCGGGACACGCCCGAGATCTCCGCCGACCCGGTCCAGCTCGACCAGGTGTTCACCAACCTGCTCGAGAACGCCCTCCGGTTCTCGCCGCCCGGCGGCGAGATCGCGATCGCCATCTCGCCGTGGAAGAAGGCGGTGCAGGTGCGGATCTCGGACCAGGGCCGGGGGATCACGCCCGAGGACCGCGAGCGCGTGTTCGACGCCTTCTATCAGGGGGACGCTGGCGGCAACGCCGGCAGCGGGCTCGGCCTGACGATCGCGCGCGCGATCGTCCTGGCGCACAGCGGTCGGATCCGGATGGAGGGATCGCCGACCGGCGGTGTCTCGGTCGTCTTCGAGCTCCCGACCCCCGACGCCCCACCGCCGGGACCAGCGCCCGAGGCCCGTCCGCCGGTCGAGGCGGCGCCGGGCCGCTCGGGGCGGCGTGCGTGACCCGCGTCCTGGTCGTCGATGACGAGCCCCAGATCCGGCGGGCGCTCCGAACGAGCCTGGAAGCGCACGGCTACCAGGTGCAGACGGCCTCGAACGGGGAGGAGGCGGTCGTCGCCGCGGCGGAGTCGGAGGTCGACCTGGTGTTCCTGGATCTCGGCCTGCCCGACATCGACGGGACCGACGTGATCCGTCGCGTCCGGTCGTTCTCGCCCGTGCCCGTCATCGTCCTGTCGGTCCGCGACCGCCAGAACGACAAGGTCGCCGCGCTGGACGCCGGCGCGGACGACTACGTCACCAAGCCGTTCGGCATGGAGGAGGTGCTCGCCCGGCTGCGCGCCGCCCTGCGCCGCGGCCCGAGCGAACAGGCCGAGCCCGCGACGCTCGCGTTCGGACCCCTCTTGGTGGAGCTCGGCAAGCGGCTGGTGTCCCTGGACGGGGAGCGCGTCCACCTCACCAAGACCGAGTACGCGCTGCTGGAGGCGTTCGTCACCAACCCCGGCAAGCTGCTCACTCACCAGTGGCTGCTCCGGAAGGTCTGGGGCCCCGGTTACGCGAACGAGAGCCACTACCTGCGCGTGTACGTCCGGGCGCTCCGTCGCAAGCTCGGCGACCACGCTAGCGCGCCGCGCCTGATCCTTACCGAGCCGGCGGTCGGTTACCGGTGGATCGGGCTGGAGTCGCCGCCCGGGTCATGAGCGAGGGAGGGCGGCCTACAATCCGGCGCGATGGCGACCGGAACGCGAACGCAGCCCTCACACGGCGTGTTCAAGCGGCTGCTGCTCGGGCGCGCCCTGGCGACGCACAAGGCGGAGCATCAGCTCCTTCCCAAGCTGCTGGCGCTGCCGATCCTGTCCTCGGACGCGCTGTCCTCGGTCGCCTACGCGACCGAGGAGATGATGCTCGTCCTGGCGCTGGCGGGGGCGGCTGCGCTCAGCGCGATGCTGCCGATCGGGGCCGCGATCGCGATCCTGCTCGCGATCGTGGTGACCTCGTACCGCCAGACCGTGCGCGCGTACCCGCGCGGCGGCGGGTCCTACATCGTCTCCAAGGAGAACCTCGGGGTCGGTCCCGGGCTCGTGGCGGCCGCGGCGATCCTGACCGACTACGTCCTGACGGTCGCGGTCAGCGTGACGGCGGGGACGGTGGCGGTCGTCTCGGCAGCGCCGTCGCTGGAGCCGTGGCGGGTCGAGATCGCGATCTCGTTCATCCTGCTGATCACGCTGCTGAACCTGCGGGGTGTGAAGGAGGCCGGGACGCTGTTCGCGGTCCCGACCTACGGCTTCGTGATCGCGGTGTTCGTGACGCTGCTCGTCGGCGCGGTCAGATGCATCGGCGGCTGCCCCGTGGCCGAGTCGGCCGCACTCCCGCTCCCCGCGATCCACGCGCTCACGCTGTTCGTCCTGTTGCGGGCGTTCTCGTCGGGCTCGACCGCGCTCACGGGCGTCGAGGCGATCGCCGACGGCGTGCAGGCGTTCCGCCGGCCGCAGGCGCGCAACGCCGCGACCACGCTCGCCGTGCTCGGCGCGATCAGCATCTCGATGTTCCTCGGGATCACGATCCTCGCTCGAGCGTTGGGGATCCACGTGAGCGAGTTCGTCGAGGGACCGTCGGTGCTCGCGCAGATCGGCGACACGGTGTACGAGGGCGGGTTCCTGTTCTACGTGCTGCAGGCCTTCACGGCAGGGATCTTGATCCTTGCGGCCAACACGGCCTTCCAGGACTTCCCCAGGCTCTCGGCGATCCTGGCGCGGGACCGCTTCATGCCCTCCCAGTTCCGCAACCGGGGCGACCGGCTGGTCTTCTCCAACGGGGTCATCGTCCTGGCGACGCTGGCGTCGATCCTGGTGTGGCTGTTCCACGCGGAGCTCACGCACCTGATCCAGCTGTACGTCGTGGGCGTGTTCACCGCGTTCACGCTGTCGCAGACCGGGATGGTGCGGCGGTGGATGCGCCTGCGGGGGCCGAACTGGCAGCGGTACGCGTTCATCAACGGGACCGGGGCGGTCACGACCGGGATCGTGCTCGTCATCGTGACGATCTCGAAGTTCTCGCGCGGCGCGTGGATCGTGATCCTCGCGATCCCGATCATCGTCGGGTTCTTCCTGGCGGTGCACCGCCACTACGAGAAGGTGCACGCGATCCTGCGGGCTCGCCGGCTGGACGCCAGGGCGGAGCCGCGCAACATCTTCCTGGTGCTGGTCGACGACCTCGGTCCGGCGATCCTGGACGTGGTCCGGTACCTGAGGGCCGTGCGGGCCGAGGAGGTCGTGCCGCTGTTCACCGGCGCCCCGGACCGGATGGAGGAGACGGCCGCCGCGTGGCGAAACGTGGCGCCCAGGCTCGGCGAGCTGGTGCCGCTCGGAGCCGGGGGGGACAGAGTGTCCCGGGACGTCAAGCGCTACCTGCGCGGTCTGGCGCGACACGAGGGCGACTTCGTGACCGTCGTGATCCCGGAGCTCCTCGTGTCGAGGTCGTGGCTCCAGTTCCTGCGACGACGGCGCGCGCTGCTGCTGAAGAGCGCCCTGCTGTTCGAACCCGGCGTGGTGGTGACCGATGTCCCGCTGGTGCCCGAGGAGCTCGAACGCTCGGCCGCCTCGCACGCGGAACACCCGACGGAGGTCGTCCGTCACGTCGTGTTGGTCCCGGTCTCGGGCGTGCACGACGCGACCGTGCGGGCCGTCGTCTACGCGAAGTCCCTGCGGCCCTCCCACGTCGAGGGGCTCTACTTCATGGGCGATCCCGAAGAGGGAGCGGGCGTGGTGGATGCCTGGCACGAGCGCGGGCTCGACATCCCGCTCGTGATGGTCGAGTCGCCGTTCCGGGATCTGGGCACCCCCCTGCTGGACGAGATCCGCAAGCAGACGGATCGGGGGGACACGATCGTCACGGTGGTCCTCCCCGAGCTCATCCCGAAGCATTGGTGGGAGAACTTGCTGCACAACCAGACCGCCTTCTACATCAAGCGGCTCCTGCTGTTCGAGCCGGCGGTCGTGGTCACCAGCGTGCCGTTCCACCTACGGACGTCGCCGATCGAGGTGCCGGCGGGCGCCTGACCGCCCGGGGCGAGCGATGAACGCCCGCACCTCGGCCGAACCGTCCGGCTCGGTCCTCAAGCGGATCGTCGTCGGCCGCGCGTTCTCGAGCAGCCAGCTCGAACACACGCTGCTGCCCAAGTTGCTGGCCTTGCCGGTGTTCGCCTCGGACGCACTCTCGTCGGTCGCGTACGCGACCGGGGAGATCTTCATCCAGCTCGCGATCGTCAGCGCGGTCTTCAAGGGCTACGTCCTGCCCATCTCGGTCGCGATCGCGACCCTGATGGCGATCGTCGTGATCTCGTACCGGCAGACGGTTCGTGCCTACCCCTCGGGCGGGGGCGCGTACATCGTGAGCAAGGAGAACCTCGGGCCCTGGGCCGCGCTGATCGCGGCCGCAGCGCTGCTGGTCGACTACATGATGACCGTCGTCGTCTCGATCGTGGCCGGCGTGTTCGCGATCGGCTCCGCGTACGCACCCGCCAACGACCACAAGGTGCTGCTGTCGATCGCGTTCGTCTGGCTGGTGACGATCGCCAACCTGCGTGGCGCGCGCGAGTCGGGCACGGTGTTCGCGATCCCGACCTACGGGTTCGTGGGCGCGATCATGGTGACGATCGCCCTCGGAATGGTCCGATGCATCGGCGGCTGCCCCGCCACGCCGCCGGTCGAACCCCTCGCGAACGCGGCCACGGCGGCCACGGCGATCGGGCTGTTCGCGGTGCTGAAGGCGTTCTCCTCGGGTGCGACGGCGCTGACCGGCGTCGAGGCGATCTCCAACGGCGTGCCGGCGTTCCGAAGGCCCCAGGCGCGCAACGCCGCCGAGACCCTGGCGATCATGGGCGTCATCGCGATCACGATGTTCCTCGGGATCTCGTGGCTGGCCGTCCACATCCCCGGCACCGTCGCAAGCGACGAGCGCTCGATCCCCGCACAGATCGCCTATGCCGTCTTCGGCGGTGGGCTCGGGTTCTACGTCGTGCAGTTCTTCACGGCCGCGATCCTGATCCTTGCCGCGAACACGGCCTACCAGGACTTCCCGAGGCTCTCGTCGATCCTGGCGCGCGACCGCTACATGCCGAGGCAGTTCATGAACCGCGGCGACCGGCTGGTGTTCTCCAACGGCATCATCGTGCTCGCGGTCGTCTCCTCGATCATGATCTTCGCGTTCGAGGCCGACCTCACGCGCCTGATCCAGCTGTACGTGATCGGCGTGTTCATGTCGTTCACGCTCTCGCAGAGCGGCATGATCGTGCACTGGACGCGCGAGAAGCACCGGGGCACCACGCCGACGCACCAGCGGCGCCGCTCGATCGTGATCAACGTGATCGGCGCGATCTCGACCGGCCTCGTGCTGATCGTGGTCACGGTCTCCAAGTTCACCGCCGGCGGATGGCTCTCGCTGCTGTTCATGGCCATCCTGGTGATGGTCTTCCTCTCGATCCACCATCACTACGGCGGGATCCGCAGTGAGCTGCGCCGCAACGCGGTTCGGCCGGGCGTGGGCGGCGTCAATCATATGGTGCTCCTGGTGCGCGATCTGGACGGCGCCACCGCAGAGGCGCTGGGGGCGATCCGGTCGATCCGGCCGGCCGAGCTCCACGTGGTGCACCCGGTCGAACGGCCGGGCGACCTGGTGCCGTTCGAGCTCCAGGATGCGTGGCGCGCGTTCGCCGGCCGCGAGCTCCGGCTCGAGCCGCTGCCGGTCGGAGACGCGGGCCTGCTGGAGGGCATGCGCCGCTACCTCGCCAGGATCGACCGCGCACCGGAGGACTTCATCAACGTGGTGGTTCCCGAGACCGTGCACCCCTCGCTCGTGCGCTACCTGCTCGGGCGGACGCAGCTCGTTCGCCTCAAGGCCGGCCTCCTGCGCGAGCCCAACATCGTGGTCACCGATGTCCCCGTGATGCTCGACGAGGAGGCAGGCGGCAGCGCCGACGCCCGGCCGCTGATCCCGGCGCGGACGGTCGCGCTCGCCTTCGTGTCTGCCGTCAACGACGCGACCAAGAGGGCGGTCAACTACGCTGAGACGCTCGAGGCCTCGGAGACCCGGGCGATCTACTTCGACCTGGACCCCGAGCGGTCGCACGAGATGATGGAGGAGTGGGTCGATGAGGGGATGCGGATCCCGATGGACATCGTCGAGGCGCCCTTCCGCGACCTCACCGGTCCGATGCTCGAGGAGGTCCGGCGGTTCACCGGCCGGCCCGGGACGATCGTGATCGTGATCCTTCCCGAGCTCATCACACACCGGTGGTGGCATCTCCTGCTCCACAACCAGAACGCGCTGTTCGTCAAGCGACTGTTCCTGTTCGAGCCCAACGTGATCCTGTCGAGCGTCCCCTACGTCGTAGGCGAGCCCGAACGAGCGGCTGCCCCCGCCTGATGGATCGCGAGGCCGCCGTCGCGCTCTGCAGGGAGAAGTGCCTGAAGGAGACGACGGTTCGACACCTGATCTCGGTCGAGGGCGTGATGCGCGGGCTCGCCCGGCGGTTCGGGCAGGACGAGGACCTGTGGGGGCTGACCGGCTTGTTCCATGACCTCGACCAGGACCACACCGGCGACGACGCCGCCAACCATGCGCGGCTGGCCGCCGAGTGGCTCCGCGAGGCCGAGGTCGACGAGCGCGTGATCAACGGCGTGCTCGCGCACGCCTATCCCGAGTACCGGACCGACCTCATGTCCAAGGCCGTCGTGCACGCCGACGCGGTCGCGGGCCTGCTCGTCGCGGCCGCGCTCGTTCGGCCCGAGAAGGCCACCGGCATGAAGGTCTCATCGGTCAAGAAGAAGCTGAAGGAGAAGGCCTTCGCGCCCGGCGTGAACCGCGAGGAGGTTACGGGCGTCGAGGAAGGGATCGGCCTTCCGCTGGACGAGTTCTTCACGGTCTCGATCGAGGGCCTTCAGGGCGTCGCCCCCCAGATCGGCCTGTAGCCCGCGTGCTGGAGGCCATGGGGTGGGCGCTCCTCGGCGCCTCGTCCCTGCTGATCGGCGCCGGCCTCGCGTTCGTCGCTCCGATGAGCAAGCGGGTGCTCGGCTTCATCCTTGCGTTCGGGGCTGGGGTGCTGATCAGCGCGGTCGCCTACGAGCTCGTGGAGGAGGCCGTCGGGTTCGGCGCGGCGCCATGGGTCGTGGGCGGCGCGTTCGCGCTCGGCGCGCTGGTGTTCGCGGGCGGCGACTTCGTGATCGAGAAGCGGCTGAAGGGAGGAGGTTCACAGCCGGGAGGCCTCGGCATCGTCCTGGGCGCGGTCCTGGACGGCATCCCCGAATCGGTCGTGATCGGGGCGTCGCTGATCAACGAGGACTCGGCCAGCATCGCCGTCGTCGTTGCGGTGTTCCTGTCGAACATCCCGGAGGCGGTTGCCGCCTCGAGCGATCTCCTGCGCGAGGGCTGGTCGCGGGGCAAGGTCTTCCTGATGTGGGTGATCGTCGTCGCGGCCAGCACGATCGCGGCCGGGCTCGGATACGCGGCCCTGAAAGGCGCGTCGGCGGACTGGATCTCGGCGATCCAGGCGTTCTCGGCCGGCGCCATCCTCACGATGCTGGCCGACGAGATGATCCCCGAGGCGTTCGACTACACGGACCACAACAAGACGGTCGGCGTGGCCCTGGCGTTCGGCTTCGCGGTCTCGGCCGCCCTGTCGTTCCGGACCTAGCGCGAGCGGGCCTCCGCGACGGCGTGGGCCGCCTCGCGGCTCTGCGGGTGCCCGGTGACGGCCAGCAGGAACGGCTCGCGTTCGAGCGACAGCAGCGTGACCGGCGTCTTCGTGACGACGGTCGCCGTCCGCGGGACGTCGCGCAGGAGCGCGATCTCGCCGACGTAGCCTCCCGCGCCCTGGTCGAGCACGTGTCGGTTGCCGCGACTCACGCTCACCTGGCCGTCGAGGATCACGTAGAAGCGATCCCCGGGGTCGCCCTCGCGGATCAGGACGGTCCCCGCCGGCGCCTCCGAGCGCGTCACGTCGGCCATCACGCGTTCCAGAGCGGGGGCCGGCAGCGGCGCGAAGAACGGGATGCGCCGGAGCACGGCGAGGATCTCGGGGTGGGGAGCCTCGGACCGTCGGTCGATCGACAGCAGCCGGCCAGACGAGAACAGGATGACCACCGGCAGGAACGCGCCGATCGCGATCAGCGCCGCCTGGACGTCGAAGGCCTCGATCAGGATGGCGGCCACGATCGAGCCGATCGCCAGCGCGAGCATCATCAGCCCCTCGAGCACGCCGAACACGCGCGACAACACCTCGTTGGGCGAGACCCGCTGCAGGAGCGTGCGTCCGGCCACGTCGCCGACCCCGCGCCCCGCACCGGCGACCGCGAACAGGGTCGGGGCGCTCACCGCCGAAGGGGCCACCGCCACCAGCCCGATCGGGACGCCCAACAGCACCGCGCCGGCGGCCAGCGGCGGCGTGAGGCGCCGCCGCCCGACGAGCACGAAGGTCGATGCGGCCCCGAGCACGGCGCCGAGCCCGAACGCCGCGCTGAGGAACCCGGCGCCGCCCGACCCGATGTCGAGCAGATCGATCGCGGTGGCGACGAACAGCACGTCGAGGGCACCGACGACGATCATCCCCGAGGACAGCAGCAGGACGATCAGCCGCGGTTCGGGATGCCGGTGAAGGGTTCGGAACCCGAGCAGCGTCTCGGCCAGCGCCTCCCGCGCCTCCATCCGGCTCGAGGGCGTCACCCCCGCTCGCTCGACGCGGATCCCCGACACCGTCAGGGCGCCCAGCAACGAGACGACCGAAAACACGGCGAAGACCGCGTCCGGCCCGCGCACGCTCAGCAGTACCCCCGCGATCACGGGCCCGAGCATCTTCCCGGTGCCCTCGACCACGCCCGTGACCACGTTGGTGGCCGTCAGATCCTGGGGCGTGTTCGTGAGGGAGGGCAGGAGCGCGTTGTGCGCCGGCCGGCTGAACGTGATCGTGATCGACATGACGGTCGCGGCCGCGTAGACGACCCACGACGACGCGTCGAGGAACAGCGTGAGGGCGGTCAGCCCGATCGCGACGCCCTGCAGCAGGTAGTCGACCTGGAGCACCCGGTCGCGACGGAAGCGATCGCCGGAGTAGGCGGCGAAGGGCGCCACGATCGCGGACGGCACCAGCAGGATCGTGGCCACGACGCCCGCCGTGCCCGCGCCGCCGCTTTCGAACGCGTAGACGAGGATCGCGATCCAGGTCGCGAACTCGGTCATGTTGAAACCGAGGAACGCGAGCTCGACCCGGCGGAGGTTCGAATCGCCCATCACGGTCCGGAACGCGTGCCGCCGCCCGCCCATCGGCCGAGGATGGCACCGCATCGGCGGACGGTCCAGCCCGAGTCCGGAGGGGTCAGCCGGCGGGGTGGGCCGCGGCCCGGCGTTCGGCCACGATCGCCGACAGCTCGGCCCCGTAGACGAAGAGCGAGCTCGCCAACCGCAGGAGCAGCAGCAGGACGACGATCGCGCCGATCGAGCCGTACAGGAGCGTGGCACGGGACACGTACCTGGCCACGAACACCCCCCCGATGAGCT
>Ga0114129_10003645_pt1 | contig 21669 bp, 21 predicted proteins | sample RhiMetdeltSRZDD1_FD_80071 | JGI IMG/M metagenome (GOLD analysis project Ga0114129, IMG submission 80071) | Populus rhizosphere microbial communities from Tennessee, USA - Rhizosphere MetaG P. deltoides SRZDD1 (version 2) (version 2) | ecosystem: Host-associated > Plants > Roots > Rhizosphere >... | reverse complement strand
CTCCGAAGTGGGCGACGACGGAGCCTCGAGCGAGGACCAAGGAGCCCAGGGATCGGGCTCCGATGAGGGTTCGGGCGATGCCGACGGCGGCGGATCCGGCGGGGATGACCACGGGTCCGAAGGACCTGAACAGCCCGAAGACGGAGACTCCGGCAACTGATCCGTGCACATCGGGCGTCACGGCCGATAGGAAGAGCGAGATCCGGACGACCAACCCCCGAAGGAGGTTCGGATGATGGACCGGAAGAAACTGATCGCGATCGCCACCGGAGCCTTGCTCACGATCGGTGGCGTGGCCCTCGCCGGCAGCGGCGGCGCGTCCGACACGCAGGATGACCCGCCGGGCACCGAGGAGGTCCTGACCACCGGGACCGAACTCGGTGACGTGGTCGTTGCCGACGACCAGGGCGAGAACGACCACGCCGACGAGGCCGCGGTCGCGGACGACCAGGGCGAGAAGGAGGACGCCGACGCGAACGACGACGCCCAGGACACCGAGGCGAACGACCAGGGCGAGGACGGCGACGACCAAGGCGAGGACGGCGACGACCAAGGCGAGAACGAGGACGCCGGCGACCAGGGCGACGGCCAGGAAGAGGCCGGCGACCAGGGCGGCGACCAGGAAGACCAGGCTCAGTCGGACGACAGCGAGCAGGGCGACCAGGGCGACGACTGAGCTCGAGAGCCCACGATCGAGATCAGCCCCTCGATCCCATCCGGGAGGCGTCCCGCGGAGCGGGACGCCTCCCGTCTTCTTCAGGTGGTGACGGCGCGACGGATCGCGTCCGGTACCACCGAGACGACCAGCCGCGCCACGTCCTCGACGCTCGCTGAGATCTGCCTCGTCGCCAAGGTGAACACGGTGTCTCCGTCGTAGAGCGTGTGGGCCGGCCGGACCGCCTCGTCAACCGCCTCGTTCGCGACGGAGGCGAGTCGTCGAACATCCGGCTTCGTCAAGATCGCGTTCGTCGCGACGACGCCCAGCGTCGTGTTCCCGGGACCGAGCGCCTCGACCAGGTCCTCGCGCCGCTCGCCCGGGTCCAGGCGCGGGCCGGCGATCACCTCGCCGTCCGCCCCCACCACCTCACCGACCGCGTTGACCACGAACAACGCCCCGACCACGAGCTCGCCTCGACGCGCGGACCAGGTCCCGACGCCTCCCGGGACGGCCCGCAGCGGCCCCCAGAGCTTCGCCACGGTCGCGCCCGTCCCCGCCCCGACCCGACCCTCGGCGACGTCGGCCGACGCGTGGAGGCTCGCCGCGTACCCGTCGTCGGCAGCCGGGCGCCGGCCGGGGTCGCCGACACCGAGGTCGAAGATCACCGCGCCGACCACCCCCGGAACCCGCACCGGGCCGATCTGCGTTCCGATCCCACGCTCCTCCAGGAAGCGCTCGACGCCCCCCGCCGCGGCCAGCCCGAACGCGCTCCCTCCGGTGAGGAGGACCGCGTCCACGCCTTCCAGCAGCGTCCCAGGTTGGAGGATGTCCGTGTTCCGGGTCCCCGGCGCGCCGCCCCGCACCTCGCAGGAGGCAACCACCCCGGACGGCGCGAGGACCACGGTGCAGCCGGTCATCGCCTCTCGGTCGGTGGCGTGCCCGACCCGGATCCCCTCGACGTCGGTGATCGACGGCATCACACCTCCCTGGGCCGGAGCTCGAACAACACCGGGATCTCGCGCGACGTCCTCCGCCGGTACACGTCGTACGAGGCTTCCCGCTCGACGAACCGACGGAACACGGCCTCGCCGGTCACTCTACGGAGGCGGACTCGAGGAGCCGGTTGAACCGCGACTCAAGATTCTCTACCAGCCAGTCGATACAGGAGACATGCGGGTGCCTGCTCGGCTGCGCCTCGGCCTGATCGTCGGCTCGGTCGTCGCGCTCACCACCGCAGGGATCGGACTCGCGAGCGTGGGCTCCGATCCGCTCCCCGAGGAGATCACCTCCTGCCAGCCCACCGGAGACGCGACCGACGGTGTGGTCTCGGACGACCAGACCGGCCGGGACGAAGGTGAAGAACCCGAAGAGGCCGAAGAGGCCGACCGGAACCAGCAGGGCGAAGAGGCCGGTCAGGGCCACGAGAACGACGACGCCGAGGAAGCCGACGACCCGAACGCGTGCGAAGACGCGGACCAGAACGAGAGTGACGGGGATGAGGGCGGAACCGCCGCCGCCGCACCCGAGGCGGCTCCGGCCGACGAGCCCTCACCCGAGCGGATCGCCACCTGCACCGAGGCGGCCGGACTCACGCCGGCCGACGCTCCGACCGAGAAGCCGAAGGCCGGCGAGCTCCACGGCCTCGAGAACGCGATCGCGCACGTCCTCTGGAACTGCATGCGCAAGGACAACGACGGGCTCCCGAACGCGCTGGAGCACCTGAAGGCGAACCTCGACCGCAAGCTCCTCCACGACGAGCTGAAGGCGCAGCGCGCGGCGGAGCGCGAAGCCGCCAAGGCCGCTCGGGAAGCCGCGCACGCCGCGGCGAAGGCGGCACGCGCCGCTACCCACTCCAGCTGACGTCGCGGCCCCGGCCGACGGCCCGGCGCACCCGGCCTAAAGTGGGAAGGTGACGAGCCGCTCCGTTCACCGGATGAGCCCTGTCCGGCACGCGCTCCTCCGCCTCGGTGTCCCGATCCTCACGTTCCTGCTCCTTCCCGTGCTCGCGTTCGGCGCCCTGGGCGAAGAGGTCGGGGAGGGTGAGGCGATCCGTGGCGACTCCGTGACGACCGCGCTGATGGTCGGCCGGGTCCATCCGGTCCGGTGGTTCCTGGCCGGGTGGAGCGTCATCGGCGGCGGTCACGGCCTGCTCCTGCTCACCGCGATCGCGATCGGGTGGCTGGTCGTCGTTCACCGGCGGAAGGCCGACGCCGTCTTCGTTGCGCTCGCCGTGGTCGGTTCCACGGTGCTCGGTCAGGCGTTCAAGGCGATCTTCGACCGGCCGCGGCCGCCGGTGACCCGATACGTCTTCACCGCCGATCCCTCGATCCTGCTCTTGGCCGCGATCGCCGCGGCCGCGCTGCTGGTGTGGCGCACGCGCTGGCGAAGACTCGCGTCGATCAGCGCCGCCGCGTTCGCGATCCTCCTCGTGCTGGACGCGGTGACGACGGCTCTGTTCCACGTCCCCCCCGAGCTCGCATCGTTCCCCAGCGGGCACGCCGTGAGCTCGATGGCGTTCGCCGTCGCGCTGGTGGTGGTCTGGCCCGCACGGGACCGGCGAGAGGTCGCGATCGGCGCGGCGCTGTTCGTCTTCCTGGTCGGCGCCTCCCGCGTGGCCCTCGGCTTCCACTACCCCTCGGACATCGTCGGGGGATGGTGCCTGTCGATCGCGTGGGTGACGCTGCTCACCGTCGCGGTGCGCCCGCGGCTCCCGTCCCTCGTCCGCCGGCTCGACCCGTCGCCGCCGGCAGCTGAACCTCACCGGTCGCTCGAGGTCTGACCCGCCGTCATCAGGTCCGCGACGGACGAGGACGACTTGCCGAACTCCCACCAGCCGCTGACCCACGGCTTCACGAACGACATGCTCCGTCCGTACACCAGCGGGATGCACGCGATCCGGTCGGCGACCGCCATCCGGTCGGCCTCGTGGAACAGCTCCAGCCGCGATGCGTCGCTCCGCTCCTGGCGGGCGCGCTCGATCAGCCGGTCGAAGTCCGGATCCGAGAACTTCCCGTAGTTCGTCTTGCTGTCGCTCTGGAACAGCAGGCGCAGGAAGTACTCGGGGTCGGCGTAGCCCGGCAGCCAGCCGGTGACGGCGATCGGCGCCACGTCGGTGGGGTCGCCGATCGTGAGCGCCTCCTCGAGCGTCCACGGTCGGATCCGCACCTCGAGCTCCAGCACCTCGCGCCAGGTCTCCGAGACGACCTGGAGGACGTCCTCGAGGAACGTCTCGTTCCCGGCGAGCGCGAGGTCCCGGAGCTCGGCCGCGGACAGACCGCTCCGAGCGAGATGCTCGCGCGCCCGGTCCGGGTCGAAGCGCGGGACGATGTCGGGCGTGTGGCCCTGCAGGGCCGGCGGCACGATCCCTCCGTTCGCGACCACGAAGTTGGAAGGCACGTGCTCGGCGAGGGCCTCCCGATCGACGGCGTGTGCCAGCGCCCGACGGAGTTCGACGTTCGACATCACCGGATCCGAGTGCCGGAACGCGAGGAACCCCGACCAGCTCGCGGAACCGAGATGGGCATCCTCCGACACGACCCGCACGAGGTCCGCCGTCTTCGGGGTGTACCGGACGGTCACCGCGTCGATCTCGTCGCGTGCGTATGCCTCCAACGCCTCCGGCACCGTCCTGCGGAGATACTCGATCGTCGCGACGTTCCCGGCCCGCGCCGTGCCGGATCGGTCGCGGCGCCGGAGGACGAGACGGTCGTCCTGCCGCTCCGCGATCTCGAACGCCCCGCTGACGACCTGCTTCCCCACCTCGGTCCAGGCATCGCCGTCGCGTTCGATCGCGTGGCGAGGCTGGGGCCCGCCGTCCGGGCGGTTCATCACGCTCATGAAGTACGGCGCCGGCGCCGCGAGCCGGAACTCGAGCGTCCTGTCGTCGAGGGCGCGGACCCCGATCAGATCCGGGTCCGTGGTCTTCCGGAGGTAGTGGTCCTGTCCGTGCTCGAGGACGAAGTAGATCGCGACCGACGACCCGGGCTCGTCCGGATCCAGCACCCGCTTGATCCCGAACTCGACGTCGCCCGCCGTGAGCGGCTCACCGTCCGACCAGGTGAGTCCCTCGCGGAGGTGGAACACGTACCGGAGCCCGTCGTCGGAGATCTCCCACCGTTCGGCGAGCGACGGGACGATCGTCCGCTCCGGCCACGCCTCGACGAGCCGGTCGAACAGCTGCATGCACAGCTGGATGTTGGGCCACGCGATCGCCGACCGGGGGTCGGGGTCGTTCGGCAGGAAGCTGGTCCCCACCCGGAGGGTCGCCGACGGGTGGTCGGCCGGCTCCACGGGCGGCTTCCAGAGGTCGAACGCGCGCTGGTACATCTCGTTGGCCTCGGCGAACCGCAACGACATGTGGAACGCGAGCGCGAGCTTGAACAGGACGAGGGCGATCTCGTCCTGCGCTCGCCGCTCCCCCAGGAGCGGCAGGAGGTCGCGGTAGTAGGCGATCGCCTCGTCCAGCGCGTACTCCTGCCGCGCGCGGTCGCCGGCCTTCGTCAGATACGCGACCGCCTTGTCGTCGTCGGCGGCGCCGAGCCAGTGATAGGCGAGGAGCCCCGCGACCTCGTCCTCGCGGTCGGCGTACCGCTCCTCGAGCCAGGTCGCCGCCTTGCGGTGGAGCGCTCGATGCGCGGAAACCGGGAGCGTGCGGAAGGCTGCCTCTTGGATCAGGGCGTGCTTGAACCGGTACTCGGGCTCGGGCCAGCGGCGAGCCTCGCGGAGCAGGTCCAGCCGCATCAACGTCGACAACGAGTCTCGGACGTCGCCGTCGCCGCTCACCGCTTCCAGCAGCGGCAGACCGAACTCGCGCCCGAGCACCGACGCGGCGGTGAGCAGGTCACGCGGCTGTGCCTCGAGCCGGTCGATCCGCGCGAGGATCACCTTCTCCACGGTCGGGGGGATCTCGACGTCGGTCTCGTGGTCGAATCGCCACCCTTCGCCCTCGCGTACGAGCGAGCCCGAGTCGACCAACGAACGGACCAGCTCCTCGAGGAAGAACGGGTTGCCGTCGGCGTGCTCGAGGATCCGCCGTTCGACGTCGTCGGGGACCGTGACCTCCCCGACGAGCGATCGGAGCAGTTCGAGGCCCGCGTCTCCTGGGAGCGCCTCGAGCGCGAGCTCGGTGGTCCGATGGGGCAGCTCGCGCGCGGCGTCCTCCTTCAGGCGCCAGGCGGCGTGGTCGCGCTCGGGCCGGAGGGTAAGGACCAGCAGCAGCGCTTCCGACTCGGTGTCCGACAGCAGTCGATGCAGGAGCTGGAGCGAGGTCGGGTCGGCCCAGTGCAGGTCCTCGAGGGCGACGGCGACGGGTCCGTCCTCCGCGAGGCGCTGCAGCCAGTGACGGACCACCTCGAACGTCCGGTACTGGAGAGCCTCGGGCGAGAGCTCGGCGATCCGGGATCCCGCGTCCGGTTCGAGCGAAAGGCCGAGTATCGCGGCGAGGTACGGGTAGTGCTCGGGCGCTCGGTCGGCGAAGAGACGTTCGATGCCTCGGCGGAGCGAGATCCGGACGCGCATCTCTGGCTCGTCGGCCGCGACGCCGAGCCAGGACCGGACGAGGTCTCGGAACGGCCAGTACGTCATCGACTCGCCGTACGAGACGCACTTGCCCTCGATCCAGAGCGGCTTGCCTCGCGGCGCCGCGCCGGCCTCGAACACGCTTCGGAACTCGGCCAGGAGCCGCGACTTCCCGATCCCCGGCTCGCCCGTGACGAAGAGGATCGCGCCGGCGCCGGCGAGAGCGCCCTGCGTCAGATCCTGGAGGTGCGCGAGCTCGCGGGCCCGGCCGACCAGCGTGGACTGGACCCCGTCCAGTCCCCGCTGCCGGCCGGGCGCCGCCCTGGGTCCGAGCATCGTCCTCGCGGTGACGAGCTCGGACTTGCCCTTCAGGTCGAGTCGCCGTTCGTCACCCCAGTCGAACAGCGGCCGGACCCGCGACGCGGTCTCCTCGCCGACGAGGACGGTGCCCGGGTCGGCGTGCGACTGCAGGCGGGCCGCCACGTTCACCGCGTCGCCCATCGCCCCGTACTCGACGCGGGAGCCTCCACCGACGGCCCCGACGACCACCGGTCCGGATTCGACGCCCACCCGCACGCCGAAGCCGTCGAGTCCCCAGCTCCGACGGACCTCCCCGGCGAAGTCCTCCATCTCCTCGACGATCCGGAGTCCGGCGAGCAGCGCCCGCTCGGGGTCGTCCTCGTGGGCCACCGGAGCGCCGAAGAGCGCCAGGACGCCGTCGCCCGCCAGATCCTTCACGGTGCCACCGAAGGCCTCGACCGCCCCGACGATCCTCGCGATCGCGTCGCCCACCACGAGCTTCAGCTCCTCGGGCTCCAGCCGCTCGGCGAGCGCCGTCGAGCCCACGACGTCGGCGAAGAGCGCGGTCACGAACCGGCGCTCCTCTCGCATCGTCGTCGTGGGGTCGGTCACGCCAGCATCGTCCCAACGGCATCGCGGCGAAGCAACCGCGTGCCTCGCCGGACCCTCGATATCCTGCCGCGCCATGACCGAGCGGATGCTCGACGACTCGATCTCCGCCACGTCGTTCGACCCCGAGGCCGCCGACGGGGAGATCTCGGATCGCGCCCAGGTGGTGGTCGTCGGCGGCGGGGTGATCGGGTCCTCGATCGCCTTCCACCTGACGCAGATCGGGATCACCGATGTCCTCCTGCTCGAACGGCACCGGATCGCGTCCGGGACCTCGTGGCACGCGGCCGGGCTCGTCGCCCGGGTCCGCGGCTCGCATCCGTTGACGGAGCTCTCGAACTACGGCGTCGACCTGTACGCAGGACTGGCCGACGTCACGGGCGTCGACGTGCACTTCCGGCCGACCGGTTCGCTCACGCTGGCGGAGAACGCAGCCCGGGTTCGGGAGCTGGCGTACACCGCCGCGATCGCGCGCCACCACGGGATCGAGGCGCGATGGCTCGAACCGAACGAGGTCCCGCAGGTCTGGCCGATCGCCTCGACCGAGGGACTCCTCGGCGCGCTCCTCCAGCCCGGCGACGCGACCGTGAACCCGGGCCACGCGGCGCTCGGACTGGCGAAGGCGGCCCACGACGGCGGGGCGACGATCCGCGAAGGCATCCGGGTCGAGGAGCTCGCCCTGGATGGTCGGACCGTGGCGGGCGTCCGCACGTCACGGGGCGACGTCGAGGCGGAGACGGTCGTGCTGGCATGCGGCCTGTGGACGCGCGACCTCGCGGCCACGGTGGGCGTGCCGGCGCCGCTCTACGCCGCCGAGCACGTCCACGTCTCGACCGAGCCGATCGACGGGGTCCACGACCTGCTGCCGCTGATGCGCGCGCTCGACGGGTACTTCTACGCGCGGCACCACGCCGGCGGCCTGATGGTCGGGACGTTCGAGCCGAACGGCCGTCCACGGCCCACCGGCTCGCTCCCCGACGACTGGTCGTTCGGGGAGTTCGGCCCGGACTGGGAGCACTTCACGCCTGTCCGCGAGAACGCGGAACGGCGCATCCCCGGCCTGAGGGAGGCCACCTTCACGCGCTTCCTTCGGGCGCCGGAATCGTTCACGCCCGACGCCAACTTCTGCCTCGGTGAAGCGGCCGAGGTGCGCAACCTGTACGTGGCCGCCGGGTTCAACTCGCAGGGGATCATCTACGCGCCCGGCGCGGGGCGCGCGCTCGCGGAGTGGATCCGCGGCGGCGCGCCGCGGTTCGACGCCTCCGAGGTCGACGTCCGGCGGTTCGCGTCCTCGCAGGCGAACGAGCGCTACCTGAAGGAGCGGACGAAGGAGGCGCTCGGCCGGCTCTACGCGATGCACTGGCCGTTCCTCCAGCCGACCACCGCCCGCGGCGTCCGCCGCTCACCGCTCCACGAGCGGCTCGCGGCGGCCGGCGGGTGCTTCGGCGAGATGGTCCAGTGGGAACGCGCGAACTGGTTCGCTCCGAAGGGCGTCGAGCCGACGTACGACTACTCCTTCGACCGTCAGAACTGGTTCCCGTCCTCGGCCGCGGAGCACCGAGCCGCGCGCGAGGCCGTCGCCCTCTTCGATCTGAGCTCCTTCGCCAAGGTACGCGTGAGCGGACCCGACGCGCTCGCGCTGCTCCAGCGCGTGTGCTCGAACGACGTCGACGTGGCGTCCGGTCGGGTCGTGTACACGCTGCTGCTGAACGAGGGCGGCGGCATCGAGAACGACGGCACCGTGACCCGTCTCGACGACGAGCGGTTCCTGCTGATCACCGCTGCCGCCACGCAGCACCGAACCCTCGGATGGCTCCGGCGGTACGGCGAAGGGATGGCGTGCACGATCGCCGACGCGACCTCGGGGCTGGCCACGCTCGCCGTGATGGGGCCCCGCAGCCGCGACGTGCTGTCCCCGCTGACGGCGACGGACCTCGGCAACGCGTCGTTCCCGTTCTTCACCGCGCGAGAGATCCAGGTCGCCAACGCCCCGGCGCTGGCGATCCGCGCGTCCTTCGTCGGCGAGCTGGGCTGGGAGCTCTACGTCCCGAGCGAGTTCTCGATCCACGTCCACGACGCCCTCTTCGAGGCCGGCGCCGATGCGGGACTCCGCCACGCGGGGTACCACGCGCTCGACTCGCTCCGGATCGAGAAGGGCTTCGTCCACGTCGGCCACGACGTCGGACCGACGGACGACCCCTTCTCGGCCGGCCTCGAGCGGTTCGTCCGGACCGAGAAGGACCACGTCGGCGCCGAAGCGCTCCGCGGTCGGGAACACTCGCCGCCCCCTCGACGTCTGGTCGGCGTGAAGCTGCACGATCCGGAACCGCTGTTGCTGCACGGGGAGTCGGTGATCGCAGACGGGCGCATCGCAGGGACCGTGATGTCCGGCGCGTACGCGCATACGCTCGGCTCGGCGGCCGGGTTGGCGTTCGTCGACGCGACGCTGCTCGACGATCCGGAGCTGCCGGTCGAGGTCGACGTGGCCGGGACCCTCGTCGAGGCGGAGCTCTCGACGCGTCCGTTCTACGACCCGGATGGCTCCCGGTCACGCGCCTGACCGGCGGTAGCCTCGGTCCGATGCCGACGTCCCCCCTGGTCCGTCGCCGTCGCGCCACGATCGGTCTCGGGGTCGCGATCGCCGCAGCGGCCGTGCTGTGGTGGCCGGCCGGCGAGGCCGAGCCGTCGCGCACGCCCCCCGACCTCGGCCGACAGGCGTCCCAGTACCGCTCCCCGCCCAACTACCTGGCGTGGATCCCGGGTGGGTGGGAGGACCCGGGGTTCCGGTCGAAGATCGAACGGTTGGACGCTCTCGACGACGTGGTCGTCGTCGAGGGGGACACCCTCTGGCTCCGGCGGACCGAGGACGCGGAGGGCAAGCTCGTGGACGACCCGAGAGGTCCCTACGCCTTCCCGATCGACGCCTTCGCCGTGCAACCGTCGGATTACGCGCCGTTCGTGGGAGCCGGCGTGCGAGGCCGGCTCGTCGCCGCGCTCCGCGCGGGCGACGCCGTCCTCGGATCGCACAGCGCCCGGCTGCGCCACCTCGGCGTCGGCGGGACGCTCCGGTTCCAGACCGGCTCGGTCCGCGTCGGCGCAGTCGTCCCCGACGCGGCCGTCGGCTGGTCCGAGGTGATGGTCGGTCGGGCCGTCGGCCGGAAGCTCGGGATCACCCACGAGCGCTACGTGCTCGCCCATCCCGGCGACGAACTGACGCGGGCGGCCTGGAAGCGGATCATTCTGCCGTTCGCCGAGGGCGACGGCGTGCGCGTCGAGATCCCCGGAGCGACCCCGTACGTCCGCGTGGCGAGCGGCGTGGATCCGCCGATCCTCGTGAAGCTCGCGTTCGGCGAGTTCGCTGCGATCCTGCACGCCGACCATGTCTATCTGACGATCCAACCCTCATGGGTCGAACGGAACATCGTGACGACGCAGGTCCCGCTCCTCGGCACCGTGACCTGCAATCGGCGCCTGATCCCGATGGTGCGAGGGGCCCTGAACGAGGTGGTCCGACGGGGACTCGCCGGTCTGATCAAGGTGTATTCGGGGTGCTGGGCGGCCCGCACCGTGGCGCGGAGCCCGACGGCTCCGCCCTCGACCCATGCCTACGGCGCGGCGATCGACATCAACGCGCCGCAGAACCCCTACGGCACCAGGCCGACGATGGACCGCCGGATCGTGCGGATCTTCGAACGGTGGGGCTTCAACTGGGGCGGCGACTTCCTGATCCCCGACGGCCACCACTTCGAGTTCTGGCGCTTCCCACGGAGCTCACCGTCAACATAGCGGTCGGCGACTCGGCAACGTAACGTCGAAGCGGGCTCCCTCGTTCGAACGGCTGGTCACCTCGATCACGCCGCCGAGCGCTCGAACGATCCGATCGGCCAGGGCGAGGCCAAGACCTGAACCCTCGCCGGACCTGGCAGCGTTACCTCGGTAGAACGGCTCGAACACGAACGGCAGGTCGACCTCGTCGATCCCCTCCCCGGTGTCCTCCACGATGAGGTGCATGGTCGCCAGCTCCCGGCGGACCGCAACGTGGATCGTCCCGTCCTCAGGCGTGTGACGAACGGCGTTCACCAGCAGGTTCTGGAGGACCCGGACGACGTGCGGTGAGCACGATGCCTCAGCCGTCTCCACGAGATCGGTCGCGAGACGCACGCCCTTGCGCGCCGCCTCCGGTTGGACGGTCTCGATCGCAGACGTCACGACGTCGGCGAGCAGTGCCCGCTCGGTCTCCGCCTCGATCGCCATGGCGTCGATCTGCACCAACTCGAACAGGTCATCGACCATCGACGAGAGCAGGCGCACCGCCCGACGCATCTCCGCTACGTACCGTCGAAGGGTCGACGGTTCGGCAACCACGCCCTCGTCGATCGCTTCACTCATCGCCCGAAGGTTCGCGAGCGGGGTTCGCAGGTCGTGCGACACGGCCGTGATGAGGTCGCGCCGAGTGCGTTCGACGCGCACCTCCTGGTCGTGGGTCCGCTGGAGCTCCCCGGCCATCCGATCGAGCGTGCTCGCCAGACGATCCAACTCCGGGCCCGCGTCGATGGCACCGACCCTGGCTGACGGATCGCCGGCTCCCAGGGCGGTCGCGACGACCGTTACCCGCTCGAGCGCGGCGACCGACGAGCGCGCCGAGGCGGACGCGGCGGCGAGACCGGCGGCGGAAGCGTAGATGAGGACGACCCCGAGGACCGTCGCAGCGTGCGCGGAGACGAACATCGCGCCGGTGAGGGCCACGACGTTGCCGAGGGCGACGACCGTCCCGACCGTCGCGATCGCCAGGTACCGCTGCCGGAGGGAGGTCCTGGGGAGCAGCCATGAGGCGAGCAGCGATGCCACGACGGTGACGACGGCAGCGGGTGCCAGAAGTCCTCCGAGGTGGGCCAGCTCCGACGCCTTCATCCCCAGCGCGGCCGCGACGGAGAGGGCGCCGCCGGCTCCGAGCAGGATGAGCGCGGCGAGCATCACGGCCGGACGAAGACGCTTCACGGCTCGAACCGGTAGCCGACGCCCCACACGGTCACGACGTGCCGAGGTTCGGAGGGGTCGTCCTCGATCTTCGATCGGAGCCGGCGCACGTGAACGGTCACCGTGGAGGAGTCACCGTCCCAGGCGAAGTCCCAGACGTCCTCGAGCAGCTCGGTCCGCGTGAACGTGCGGCCGGGGTGGGTCGCGAGCACCTCGAGCAGATCGAATTCCTTCCGGGTGAGCGCCACGACGGCGCCGTCTCGTCGGACCTCCCGGCGATCGCGGTCGATCTCGAAGCTCCCCGCGACGACCGACCGCATCCTGGCGTCGATCGCCCGCCGATCGACCCGTCGAAGCACCGCTCTGATCCTCGCGACGATCTCGCGCGGAGAGAAGGGTTTGCTGACGTAGTCGTCAGCGCCGAGCTCCAGACCGACCACCCGGTCGACCTCTTCGCGCTTGGCGGTGAGCATCACGACCGGCACGTCGCTCGACTCCCGGAGCTTCCGGAGGACCTCGAGCCCGTCGAGCCCGGGCAACATCACGTCGAGGACGACGATGTCCGGCGAGAACGCCGCCGCGGTCTCCACCGCCTCCTCCCCGTTCGCCGCTTGCTCGACCCGGAACCCGTCCTTCTCGAGGTATCGGAGGAGGACGTCGCGGACGATGTCCTCGTCGTCCACGACCAGGACGCGAGCGTTCTCCATCAGTGCTCCGTGTGCTCGTCGGGCCGGAACGTTGCAGGGCGGCGCCCGCGATCCGGGCGCCGTCCCTGCACGCCTGGATCACTTGTTCTTGATCACCGGGCAGACGAAACGCTTCACCTCGAAGGTCGTGGCTCCGCCCGCGTCCGCGTCCGCCAACACGGCGCCGATCTCGGTGTTCGTGTCGATCACGCCGTTCGAGCCGCCGTGCTGGGCGACGGCGTCCGCGTACGTCGAGTTCCAGGCGAGCCCCCGGACGATCCAGCGGCCGCCGTTGTATCCGGGGTCGCCGGGCGCGGCCGTCGCGACGTTCAGCTGTGCACCGAAGAACTCATAGATCGTGTCGAACGAGTGCGACGGAGCGCCCGTCCCCGTCAGGTCCGTCGGGGTCCCGACTGTCCGGTACACCGTCCCGTTCACGAAGAACGCCGCCGCCGGGGGACCACCCGCCAGGGCGGTCCCCGGAACCGCCGCCAGCGAGAGCCCCGCAGCGATCGCCGTGAGGGTTCGTCTCATCACGCCTCCCGAGTGCCGTGGGTGGCACGTCAGCCACCGCTCACCGACCACTCTGGGAGGGACACCCTGACGCCCGACGAACGGGAACCTTGCCGATCCCTTACGTTCCGCAGAGCGAGCCGACGCCTGAACCACGACTCGCCGAACCGTCACCGCAGTGCTTGACACGCAACCTCTGAGTTGCCTATTATCGTGCAACCGATGAGTTGCACGAGGATCGAGAACGGGACGGTGAGCGGGTGAAGGACACCGCCGGCGCCGTGTTCCAGGCCTTGGCCGACCCCACCAGGCGGCGCGTGGTCTACGAGCTCTCGAAGGACGGCCCGCTCACCGCCACGGACCTCGCGAAGCGGATACCGGTCACGCGGCAGGCGATCGCCAAGCACTTCGCGGCGCTCGAGGATGCCGAGCTCGCCGTGGGAACGCGGGTGGGGCGGGAGACCCGGTACGAGCTGCGCACCCAGGCCTTCGCCGAAGCGGAGGCCTGGATGCGCGCCATCGGCGCGACCTGGGACCAGCGGTTGGCTCGGTTCAAGGAGTTCGTCGAGGCCGTGCCGAAGGGCACGGGAGGAAGGAGGTCACCATGATCGGGCCGGTGCATCCCGAGGTGGGACGCGAGCTGCAGCACGGTCGGCGAGACGACATCGAGCGGACGCTGCGGGGATGCCGTCACGCGGAGCGGCGCCGGCGAGGTGAACGACGATGACGGTCGATACGAACGCGCCCACCGAACCGGTCCGCAAGAGCGTCCGCGTGGACTGCGACGTCGAGCGGGCGTTCCGGGTGTTCGTGGAGGACTTCGCCGACTGGTGGCCGGTGGAGCGCTTCTCGCGAACGGCCGACGAGCAATACGCGCCCGGCGTGACGCTCGACCGCGTCGTCTTCGAGCCGCGGGTGGGAGGCCGGATCTACGAGGTCGCCTCGGACGGGATCGAAGGCTCGTGGGCCGAGGTGCTCGCCTTCGAACCGCCGCACCGGTTCGTCCTGGCCTGGAAGCCGAACGACCGGAACGAGCCCCCCACCGAGGTCGAGATCCGGTTCGAGCCCGATGGCGACGGGACGATCGTGCGCGTCGAGCACACGGGCTGGGAACGGCTCGGCGATCGCGCCGACGAGGCCCGACGAGGCCACGACCAGGGCTGGAGCCTGCCGCTCGAGCGGTTCGCGGCGGCGGTGGCCGGATAGGCTCGGTTCGTGGCGACGGTGAAGCTGCGCTCGCCGCTCCGGGACCTCGCGGGGGGCAACCGGGAGGTCACGGTGGAGGGCGCCTCGGTCGGCGAGATCCTTCGCGACCTCGAGCGCCGACATCCGCGGATCACCGGCTGGGTGCTGGACGAGCACGGTCGCGTTCGGCAACACGTGAACGTCTTCGTCGACGGGGAGCGCGTGCGGGAGGACGCGCCCGTCGCGTCGAGCGCCACGGTCCACGTCCTCCCCTCGATCTCCGGAGGAAACAGATGACCGAGTTGTTGGTCGGCACGAAGAAGGGTCTGTTCGTCCTCGAGGGCGACGCGGGCTCGGAGAAGCCGTTCGAGGTTGCGGCACGCGCCTTCCCCGGCAACGTCGTGGAGTACGCGATCCGGGACCCGCGATCAGGGCGGTACTTCGCGTCCGTGACGTCGGGGCATTTCGGGCCGCGCGTGATGCAGACGATGGATCCGACCGGCGACTGGGAGCCGACGACGGGGATCGCCTATCCCGAGAGCGACGACTGGACGATCGAGCGGATCTGGTCGATCAAGCCGGGCGAAGCCGACGGGCTGCTGTACGCGGGCGTCGCGCCCGCCGGCCTGTTCTCGTCGACCGACGGCGGGATGACCTGGGAGCTGAACCGAGCGCTCTACGACCAGCCGACGAGGAAGGACTGGCAGCCCGGCGCCGGTGGGCTCTGCCTCCATTCGATCGCCACGTGGCCCGGGGACCCCTCGCGACTCGCGCTCGGGATCTCCGCGGTCGGCGTGTGGCTGAGCGAGGACGGCGGCGCCGCGTGGCGCCACGGCAACGCGGGGCTCGTCCCGCGCTACATGCCGGAGGACCAGTGGGAGGGGACGATCGACCTCTGCGTCCACAACATGCATCGGGCTCCGCTGCGTCCCGAGCGCCTCTTCATGCAGTTCCACGGCGGCGTCTACCGCAGCGACGACGCCGGGGAGACGTGGATCTCGATCGCGGAGGGCCTGCCGGCTGACTTCAGCTTCCCGCTGACGATCGATCCCGCGGATCCTGACTCGGCGTTCGTGATCCCGATGGTCTCGGACGGCGATCGCGTGACGGTCGACGGGAGGGTGCGCGTCTACGGGACCCGCGACGCGGGCGAGACCTGGACGGAGCTGAGCGACGGTCTCCCCCAGGAGGACGCGTGGCTCACGATCCTGCGACAGGCGTTCGACCGGGAGGGCGAGGGGTCGGACCTGGGCCTGTACTTCGGCGCCACCTCGGGCGACGTCTTCGGCTCCGGCGACGGCGGCCGCTCCTGGTTCTCGGTCCACGAACGGCTGGCGCCGGTGAACTCCGTCCGCGTGGCCTGAGGCCGGCGCGTCACCGTGTCAGAGGGGGGACTCATCATGGCCGTATGGGCACGGTCATCTCGCTGCGGGGATACCGCGAGCGGCGCGAAGCGCCGGTCGCGAGCTTCGAACGGCTGGATCGCGCCGTCGCGAAGCTGGACGGCGCGATCCGCCGGCGGCCCGGTCGCCTGCCGGTCGCGGTGGAGCGGGAGCTCGAGGTGATCGCGCGGGCCGTCTCGGCCGGCCTGCCGGCCGAGGCGGCCGCGCGCGCCGAGCGACTGGCGGGGCTCCTCGAGCACCCCGCTGCCTCGGGTTCCTGATCGCCGTTTGCGCAACGTCGAGACCGAGGTGTACGGTCGGTCGTGCTACCGAGAGGTAGCTGCGGGGGGAGCAGAACCCACGCGCGAGTCTTGCCGCGGGAGGCATGCTCAGGCCCCCGGGCCACGTACGGTTCCGGCGGCCCGAGCACGAAGCAGACGAGACGCTTGATACCTGCTCCTCCCGCCTTCTTCGTCCCGGAGACGTCCGGTCCGGATCAGGTCGTCGCGGCGACCACGCGCTTCGCGCAGGCCGACGAACCGCCGGTGGTCATCGCGCCCAGCCAGTCGGAGAACACCGGCGTCAGCAGGTCGGCCTCGAGATGCTCGAACCCTCGGTCGGGGTGGATCCCGTCGGTGAGGAAGGCCTCGTCGGGCGCGAAGCGCGCCCAGTCGGCGATCACCACGTTCGGATAGCCGCCCGCGACCTCGCGGATCACGTCGTTCAGCTCCGGGAAGAGCAGGTCGTCGGCGGGCCCGCGGACCGTCTGCCACACCACCAGCGGCACGTCGCGGAGGATCTCGAGGATCTCGGTCATGTTCGCTCGGAGCACGGCGCCGCTCTGGTCGTTGGTTCCCAGCTCGATGAGGACGGCGTCGGCGCCGGCGTCCGCCGCCTGCTGCGCGAGTTCGACCCCCGACGACGACGGCCTCCCCACCTCGGCGTCGAACGTGAGGTCCCAATCGGAGAAGGCCGCCTCGACGTCGTCGCGTCCGCCGTCGAGGATCGAGTCCCCGATCAACCAGGCGATGGGCGGTCGGTGCAGCGCGCGTTTCCGCTCGAGTTGGAGCCAGCGTTCGGTGACCCCCTGGTGCCGCACGTACACGAGCGGCTCCCGCTCCGTGATCGGTTCGGAGGTCGCCTCGGGGGAGGGACTCGGAGGCGGCGATCCCGCCGACGCGGCGTCGATCGGATCGGCGATCAGGACCTCCAGGCCATCACCCGCTCCCTCGAACCGGACGTTCGCCGGCAGCGTCCGGACGGGGACCCCGTACGAACCGCCCAGGAACGACACGGGGCCGGTCTCCGAGGCGACCCGGAGGATCGGATGGACGCCGATCGCGCACCGGAACAGCACCAGGAGGTCGCCCGGCAGACAGTCGCCTTCCGACTCGAACATCACGATGCGCACGCCGGACACGTCTCGATGCGAACAGACCTGACCGTGGGGGCTCGGCCTCGCGAGCGGTGGCCGGTGCTCCGTCGGGCCAACGCACGCCGCGACGGACGACGCGAGGACGAAGGCGATCGCACTCCGGCCGGGCCGGCGCCTCACCGGGCGGCGCGGCGGCCGGCGGCGCGGGAGCGGAGGACCACCCAGACGAGCACAGCCGCGACGCCGGCCGCCGCGATCCCGGCCGTGATGCTCACGCGAGGCCCCGGCACCGCCGAAGCGATCCTTGCCCGCAGGCGGACCGGACGATGGAAGTCACGGATCTGCCAGCCACGCTCCTCGGCCAGCCTCCGCAGCTCCTTGTCCGGGTTCACCGCGACCGGGTGGCCGACTGCCTCGAGGAGCGGACGGTCCGTGTTCGAGTCCGAATAGGCGTAGGACCGCGACAGGTCGATCCCCATCCGGTCCGCGACCGCGCGCACCGCCTCGGCCTTCTGCTTGCCATAGGCATAGAACTCGAGCTCTCCCGTGTACTTGCCGTCGGGGCCGATCGCCGCCCGCGTGGCGATCACGCCCGAGACGCCGAAGTGCCGCGCCAGCGGCCGGACGACCTCCTCGGGCGAGGACGACACGATGTAGATCCGCCGCCCCTCGGACCGGTGCAGCTCCATCAGATCCAAGGCCTCGGCGTACACGTACGGGTCGATCACCTCGAGGATCACGTCCTCCACGAGGCGCTCGACCTGGGTGCGGTCCCATCCTCTGGTGAGCTGGAGGATGCCCTCCTTCAGCCGCTCCATCTTGTCCTCGTCGGCCCCGACCAGGAGGTACACGAGCTGCGCGTAGGCCCCGCGCAGCAGCTGGCCGCGCGTGACCATGCCCGCGCGGTACAGCGGTCGCGAGAGCGCAAGCGTGCTGGACCGCGAGATCACGGTCTTGTCGAGGTCGAAGAACGCAGCGTCCATCGGTGAACCATCGTACGGTCGAGGCGCGACGTTGAGTTCCACCGAACGGCCTACCTGAGGTTGATCTCGTCGCCTTCCCGCGCGAGCTCCACGGTCCCGCCGTCCCAGAGCTCCCGGACCCGATCGCACAGGTGCTCGAGGTCCTCGTCGGTGTGGTTCGGGTCATGATGGAACAGGATCAGCCGCCGGGCGCCGGCGATCTTCGCGAACGACGCGACGTGCTGCGTGCTCGAATGGCCGAATCCTGCCCGCTCGGGATACTCGGCCTCCGTGTACTGGCAGTCGTGGATCAGGACGTCGGCTCCGGCGGCGATCGCGTAGCCGGAGACCCACTCGGCGGGCACCGAGCTGAGATCGGCGGCGAGCGCCGGCTCGTGGTCCGTCAGGTAGGCGAGCGCCTTGCCGCCCTCCTCGATCCGGTACCCGACGGTCGGACCCTGGTGGATGATCGGTCGGGCCGAGACGGTCGCGGAGCCGAGCGTCCACGCCTCCTCCGGAGCGTCGTGGAGTTCCAGCTGGGCGGGGATCTCAGCCAGGCGAACCGGGAAGAGCGGCGGTGAGAGGTACTGCGCGATCCGGTCCGAGAGCGAGCGGACCGGCGACGGCGGTCCCCAGATGTGCAGCTCCGTCGCCGGATCCCACAGCGGCGCGAAGAACCCGAGACCCTCGAGGTGATCGAGGTGGAGGTGGCTGAGCAGGATGTCGATCCGTTTCGGGATCGAGCCGTTCAGCGAGAGGCCGAGCGCTCTGATGCCGGTCCCCGAGTCGAGGATCACCAGGCTGCCGTCCGACGGGCGGACCTCGATGCACGAGGTGTTCCCCCCGTAGCGGATCGTGTCCGGCCCGGGAGCGGCGAGCGATCCGCGGGTCCCCCAGAACCTGGCGCGCACTCAGTCCTCCGGCGTCGTCTCCCAGAACATCGCGAGCCCGCCGACGAGGTCGCCCACGCGTGCGAACAGCGGGATGCCGACGACCTCGATGTACGGACGGCGACCGTCGGCCGCCTCGATCCAGAAGCCCCCTCGGCTGGGGACTCCGGTCTGGAACGCCGTCGCTAAGGGGAGTTCCAGGATCGGCACCGGCTCGCCCGCTTCGTTGACCGGCTTGAAGGCCTTCGCGAGGTCCGCGGTCGTCATCTGGGCCTCGGCGTACGGTCTCCCGAGGACCCCCTCGGCGGGCTCGTTGAAGTAGACGAGGTTGCCGCTCTCGTCCACCAGGAGCATCGGGGTCGCCACGTTGGCCGCGAGATCCCTCGCCAGGATCAGCGCGATATGTCGCTGGGGGACGCGGGCCGCCACCGGGCGACTGTATACGTCCACCCCGAGGCGCGCCGCTATCCTCGGACGCGGAGGCGTCTGGGTTCCTGGTGGGCCCCGCGGTCTTCAAAACCGTTGAGGGGGCGACGAGCTCCCTGGCGGGTTCGATTCCCGTCCGCCTCCGCGACCTGGTCAAGAGCGGAAGCGCGAGAGCGGAGGCAACGGTGGTGGGTTGCCTCTGCCTTCGCAGGACCCCGGTTCACGCTCACCCGATCGGAACCATGCGTCCTCGTTCCCTCGCGGGAACCCATCCCTCCGGGAAACCGTCCTCTGCCTGCAACCGATCGGGCGAGGTGCGCATCGATAGGGATAGGAAGCGGATGGGTCGAGCCGGTGATACCGGATGAGGTCGAACCGAAGGGGCGCCTTGCCGAGCTGTACGTCAGCTTCGGCGATCGAGCTCTTCGCTTGGCCTACCTGCTGACCGGCGATCGTTCGCTCTCGGAGGATCTCGTGCAAGACGCATTCGTCATCTTGGCCGGGCGGTTCGTCGATCTTCGAGATCCGGGCGCGTTCGAGCCATACCTGCGCACCACCGTCGTGAACCTGGCGAAGATGCACTTCCGGCGCAAGCGCGTCGAGCGATCGTTCCTGGAGCGCGAACGCCGTCAGCCTCACCCACCGGCGACGATCCCCGACGTTGCCTCGTACGAGGAGATGAAGGCGGCGCTCCTCGCACTCCCTCATCGGCAGCGGGCAGCTCTGGTGCTCCGCTATTACGAGGATCTCCCAGAAGCTCGGATCGCGGAGATCCTTCGGTGTCGCCCCGGCACCGTGAAGTCTCTCCTGTCTCGCGGGCTCCACGCGCTCCGTTCCAACGTTGGAGGTGACTGAGGTGTCCGAAGACATCCGCACGTTCTTCGAGCGCATGGCCCAAGAGGCTCGCGCGCCGTCGGAGGTGCCGCCGGGGATGGCCCGCCGTGCGACCTGGCGTCGCGTCCGAACGACCGCGATGCTCGGACTGATCGTCGCCCTCGTCGGCTACGGAGGCTTCGTGGGCGTGCAGGCACTCGATCGACCGGTCAGGATGCCCGCGGCGCCAGGAAGCTGCTCGTGGGACGTCATCGCGAGCCCGAACCAGGAGCCCGATCGTCTCGACAACGACTTGCGAGCCGTGCTCGTTCTCTCCGATGCTGACGTGTGGGTCGCGGGCAGTTCGTACGTGAACCAGGAAGGGGGACGGAACTTCCCACTGACGATGCACTGGGACGGTGCTGTTTGGTCCATCGTCCCGGTCCCCGCTCGCTACGGCCATGAGGACGTGTTCGCGCTCGACGCCACATCGCCCGGAGACGTTTGGGGGATCGGGCTCGGCCATGAGGCGCTCCACTGGGACGGCATCCGGTGGACCACGGTCCCGCTGGCCGACCCGGGTGCTCCCTTCTGGCATCTGGAAGCCGTTTCCGCCGTTGCGCCCGATGACGCGTGGGCAGTCGGCAACACGGCAACGGGGCGTTCGGGAGGATCCCTCGTCGAGCACTGGGACGGGGTGAGATGGAGCGTCGTCGAAGCGCCCGGTCCTCTGCCGGAGCCGCTCACCGCGGATGCGTATCCAAGCTTGTCCGCCGTCGACGCGTTGGCCCCGGGCGACGCATGGGCAACCGGCCAGACCGAGAACGTCGCTCCCGTCGGCCAGTCGAACACCGTCGCCCTGCACTGGGACGGCATCGCGTGGACGCGGAGCACGACACCCGACGTCGCGGCACAGAGCGGCACCTACGGGCATCTGCTCGGAGTCGCGGCAGCGGGACCCGATGACGTGTGGGCCGTCGGGATCGCGTCAGATCAGCCGGGGACGTTCGGCGGAGGCGATCGCGCCTTGATCGAGCATTGGGACGGACACCGCTGGACGGTCAGCCTGACCCTCCCTCCCGACAGCCGCCTGGTGAACGTGCTGGCGCTCTCGCCGGATGAGGCATGGGCGGTCGGTTCCACCGGTTCCTCCGGATCGTTCCGGCCCCTGGTCCTGAGGTGGAACGGGGTTCAGTGGGATGAAGTAGAGGCAGGTATCACGGGCCAGGCTGCGTTGACCGACGTCTCAGGGACCCGATCGGGTGACCTCTGGGCCGTCGGCACCACTGAGGTGGACGGCAAGGGGAGGACGCTCACACTGCGTTGCCCTCGGGATGGCCGCGGGACCTAGACCCGGATAACTCGATCCTCATCCG
>Ga0114129_10003644_pt1 | contig 21671 bp, 15 predicted proteins | sample RhiMetdeltSRZDD1_FD_80071 | JGI IMG/M metagenome (GOLD analysis project Ga0114129, IMG submission 80071) | Populus rhizosphere microbial communities from Tennessee, USA - Rhizosphere MetaG P. deltoides SRZDD1 (version 2) (version 2) | ecosystem: Host-associated > Plants > Roots > Rhizosphere >... | reverse complement strand
TGCCGCTCTTGTAATAACAATTGATTGCGTTTTACTTTTTAATAAGGGCGATAAATGCCATTGCAGAAATATTTTTTTATTGTCGATGGCTGCAATGCTATCGATAAATGGTTGTTCAAGCGCCGGCGTTCCATGCCCGTTCACTACCTGCGAATAAGGCCCCGAATCGCCAAATGGCGTTAACCCTTTGATGCGATAATGCCAGGTAGCTTCATTATCGGTAAGACTATCGATAAAATAACTGAATGGCTGATTGGGTTTATCGCTCGAATACATTATGGGTAAGTCGGTTACCGGTGCAAAGGTTTTACCGTCGGCCGAACGTTCAACGATGTAAGCTGTATAAATGCCTTTATCAATGTTTGCCAACCATTGCAATTTGGCAAGGCTGTCGCCGAACTGCACCGAAAATTCGCGGGGCGGCGCCAACCTGATGGTTTCCTGTAACGAGGTAACGCAAACGCCGGGCTCAATGCTAACGCCTTTGGGCTGCTGCGCTACTGATATTTTATAAGCATAGCGTTCGCCTTTTTTCACCGATCTGTCTACAAAGCGTAATCCGGCTGCATTGGCAGCTGCGGGCGACAGATCGCAGGCGAGCAACATAAAGCCAAACCGCATATCGGCCTCGCCCTGCTGTGTTATAAAATCGCCAAGTCCTTTTTCGGGTGATGTTAGCTGAAAGTCTTTACTGTAAATCGCTTCTTTTACCAGCGCTACGCGGTCGTTGTTTACGGCTATTTGTTCCATCTGCGCTTCCGGCAACGGGCGAATGGGCGTTGTTGTTAATTTTTGCGCCTGCTGACCGGCCAGTTCAACCGGTTTTCCATCACGCGCCACCACAAAGCGTTCAATAATGTAGCCATGTTTGTTCCCTGTTTGCCAGGCCACCTGGCCTGCAGGCGCCCATCGAAGAACGATAGAATCATAGCGCGGATTGGCAAGGGCCATAATGGCATGTTGTTTTTGCTGGGCAAAGGCAACAGATGTGCACAGCAGGCAGAACACCATCAGTTGGTATAAGGCTTTCATAGTTCGGGGTTAATGGTTGTGGCTATTTATACAGAATATTATAATTAACAGTTGATGTAACCGTATTTACGCCCGGTAACCGGTAATTCAGCTCAACCGAATATTGCTGATTCAATTCCATGTCGGGATAGGTAGTGCTCATCAGCTGACTAATACCAGCCGGCATGGCCTGCCCGTTTTGACCGGATAAATATTTGGCTACTGCTTTCGACAACAGCTCCTGGTAATCGCGGTAGCTTACATACGACAGGAAGTACATGATGCGGAAGCGACCTGGCATCGTTTGCGCCGTTCCGGCATTTGTTGCTTCGCCGGTTAACTGGTAAGTGGCCGGATCATTATTGAACACGCTCACTGCTAACAATGGCGGCGACCCCAGCAATTTTACATCACGTTGTTCAATGGTGATGTCGTTATCCATGGGGTAACTCTGGTATAACAGCGGTATGATCTTATTCTGCAACCAGGTGCTGTTGGGCACTGCCCGGGCGAATAACAGCGGAGCGGTTTTATTGCCATCGCCACTCAGTTCAAATTTGTCGAAGGTTTCGTAGCTGTCGAACCGTTTTCCAATAACCGGCACATAATCGGTAGCAATATCCATCACGTCCATGGTATTGGAAGTAGCATTCATTTTTTCACGGAACGAAGAATACTTACTGGTCCTGAAGGCCGATTCCATCAGAGAGGTTTCGGTAGCTGCCAGCGCTACACCTTTGAGCTTATTTTCGCTGATGGTGGTTTCATTGTCATCTTCCTGTATGGTAGTGCTTTGTACGGTTACATTGTCGTTGGCCGATACGGTAACGGCCGGTGTTTTAATGATGCCCAGGCGGTACACGGTTTCAAGCGCCAGGTTGGCGGGCATATCAAAATTCACCTGTGCATTGTTAAGATCATACGATACAGCAGCATTGATCACATTGCCATCTCCAGCTTCAAAGCGGGCATTATATTTCCAGCTTCCGTCGTTATCTTTTTCATTGAACAGGTAAGGTTGTCCGCGTTTCAGTTTTACATAGCCATGATTGTATTCTTTTGTAAAGAAGTTGTATTGCTGATGTACGGGATAGCTGTACGCGATATTTTCGGCAGGAATATAACCGGGCGCTGTACCTGTATGAAAGGTTATCGATTTGGTTTCATAATCAACTTTACCACCTTCGCTAAGCGGCACCCACGATGAACCGGTCCATTTTTCAATATGCAATTTAACCGAGGCAACGAGGTCAGCATCGGGGGGCAGAATATCGCGGAAGTTCAACGTGGCGGCATCTTTGGCATCGCTCAATTCCACGTCGCCTTTAATATCACCGGTGTTTTTATCGGTCAGCTTAAATTCATCGAGCTTCACCTGGTAAGTGGTTACCACATCTTCGTTGTTCATCATGCTGAACGATTTTTCAACAGCTAAATTGAAAGCCACCTGCGGTGAGCTGAACACGCTGATATCTTTTGAAAGATCACCGGGCTGCATATCGTTAATGATCTTTATATCTATTTCTTTTCCGCCTACAATTTCACACTGCGAACCCACTTCCATTTTCATAACGGCTTTTCCTTTTACCAAACCGCCAAGAATGGAATACTTAACGCCAACAGCGCCACGGAACCAGGCAGGGTTGGGCAGTTTAGCCTGCAACAGGGCGGCTGCCGACAGGTATAATATATCGAATTCTTTTTTGCGGCCGAGTATTTTAACCCGAACGCCTACACGTCCCTGCAAATAAGCATAGGCCTGGCCCGATGCATACCAGCCGTTGATACCAATAGGACCATCGCTGCCTTTACAACGGGCTTCGCCGTAATCACGTAATAATATATCGGTACCCGCTCCTACTCCAAGGTAAGCGTAAATAAAGCCTTTGTCTTTTCCTATTCCCACCGCTACTTTAAAATGCATTCCGAAACCAATACCGCGACCGGTACTCATGGCATTTTCCTTTTCCATGAAATTACCCGAGCCAATATCAAGCACACTGGTCACTTCGGGAGGCGGCGGTGGCATATCTTCAACTTTTGTACCGGCCATGAAATAACTCTGTACGGTAGCCAGGCCTGCAATAGATAATCCCATCATTTGAGTAGGACGACCAACATACATCCACCACTGGCCGGGTTCAAAATGCATCACGGCTTCTACAGCGAGGTTATTGGGGCCCGTACCTTTTATAATGCCAAATACATTGATATAGGTTTTTATACTGGCGTGAAAACTGCTGTTGGTATTATCGTAGCGTATATACACCTGGGCCGAAATGGGCGCCTGCGCCTGTTCGTTGGCATTTTTTTGCGCCAGGTTCGAGAAGAAGTAACCTTTACCATCGAACTGAACATATCGCAAACCACCCCCGGTGCTGAACATGATCTCGAGCATTACATCGGCATTAAATACCGTTGCCGTAGGATCGGTGGCAATGGTAACGCCGGCCAGAAAACCCAATCCGGCCTCACGCGACGGAACATACGTTAATAGCTCATCGGCATTCTTCATGCCGGTAGTGTCAGATTCTCCCATGCTATACGGATCGGGAACAGGCGGCCGTTCCATATGGTACGACAAACCACCCAGCAACCGGCGAATCGAAAAACCGGTAGCCACCGGAATGCGAATAGGTACAAACGCATCTACGTGCCAGTACCGGTAATCGTCTTTTGACCCAAACATGGCATGGGCCACAATTTTCGCTGGTAAAGCCGGTAACTTAAGCGATATCTTACCTTTAAAACCATTGCCATAAACAGGGTGATCTTCATACAGGGCAATCATGCCTTCGAGCTGAAACGCAGTGGTTTTAACGTCGAGAGCGATATCGGTGACCTTTACTTTATCGAACTTCCACCGGGTGCGTGTTCTTTCGTAGGTAAACTTGCCGTTGTTGATGGTTTCTGTTTCTTCCTTCACACTACCCAGTACCATAACACCGGTGGTAGCCACGAAACCTTTGTCTTCAGAATTCATCAACCCGATGCGCACATGGGCGCCCACTGCAAACTGGCCCGATGAAAAGCCGATTGAAATATCGTCGAAGCCGCACTGGAAGCTGCCGATCTTAAAACCAACACTTCCATCGAGGCTTAGGGTACCTTTATGAACATAAGGTTTTTGCGTGCTGATAGTGAGGTCCTGAAACGAAATGCCGGGCGCTTTCAGCACACCTTTATTAAGATCAACCTTACCATGCAGTACGGCGCTGGGAATAAATTGTCCTTTGTATTTTTCAATTTTAACCTGGCTGTTGGGGAATATGTGAATATCACCCAAAAATGTTTGAAATGTTTTTTCTTTGGTGGTTTCAAGCACAAAGGCATAATAGGTATCATCCTGGCGGGTTTCAACGGTGGCCATGTAACGCATGGCGCTATCGCCCAGGAAGGGAATATTAATGTCGCCTTTTAAAGAACCGCCCGCTACTTTATTGTGCAGCAGCTGCACCTCGATATAATCTACCGATAAAGGCCACCCGCTTGCCGATGCGTCGCCTATTTTAATAATATTGGCCGCACTGAATTTTCCCGAAATACCACTGTTATCGATGGTCATGTCGGTGGCGCTCACCACGGGTCGTTCACCTTTGCCATTGGCCAGTTGAGGCGGAAGGAAAATATTAAGCTGCTTAAGATAGAAACCTTTCCAAAGGTTCGGTTCGCCGTCCCATGCCGCCACATCGCTGCCCGTAAGCATAAGTCCTTCGGGGTTGGCGATATCGCTCATATCAACAACGGCTTCTTTCACCTCGAACCCAAAATCTTTCACCCCTTTAATAGCAAAGGGGGTAATATCTACACGCGCCAGTATATTATGAAGGTCTTTGGCATTTATTTGAAAGGAGGCAGTAACGCTGGTATCCTTTTCGTTCATTGGCTCGAGCCAGCCCTTTTCAAATACAAACTGTCCTTTCAGGTTAACACTTTTAAAACCACTGCAATCCCATTCAATATAATTACTATGATCGCCCGGCAAAACCAGGTCAACCTTATTGCTTATTTTAATAGTGTGTGTGCTTACCAGTTCAAGGCGGGTGCCGGCTGCTGCAGCAATACCGCCCGGCGTGAATGCAACATTTACAGCCGCAAACGACAACTCTTCATCAGTGCCCGGTAATACCAGTTGCGCATAGATATCAAAAAAAGCGCCTTTGGGACTAAAGCGGGCCTTATCGATGGCAATGATATAAGCCTTGCCATTGATCTCTTTCAAAATACCAACAGGCAGCGATGCCATGTCGGATTCCTTGAAATCTCCAACAAGTCTGTTTTCTCCGCGTATTTTTTCGAATGTGGCTGAAATTTTTGAAACGACGGCAGGTGTGTCTGCAAAATTCGCCCTGCAGGTTTGCGGGACAAAATGACAGATAAGGGCGAAAAGCAATAACATGCTTTTGGTTAGGGCACGGGACATTCTCATGGATCGGACAGGGTTAACTGTGATAAAGGTATTGGTTGGACGAAATTAGAAAACAGTTTTTGATTTTGCAAACAGGTGCTTTCCAGTTTTTAATGCATGCGTAATAATACCCATTTTCCTCAAAGCCTAACCGATTTAAAAAAATCCCTGTTACACATACATCATTTTAATCACTTCATTTCAATATCAATGAATTAGCAAACATGTTAATGTATGACATATTTGCAATTGTATTACGGTCAAATTTAATCGATGGTATTTTTCCACCTCTGCCATGTTATTTTTCTCCCTTAGTGTGAAAAAAAATCCCCCCGATGTTCGGGGGGATCGCTATGAATGAAAGGTAACCTATCACAACAATAAGGTAACATTGCGATGGTAAGATGAGTACCCAATGTATCCATAACCGTTCGTTGTACGCGCCCATGCGTGCACTACAAAACTGTAGGCGCATTGTACGGGCGGCCGCCATGGATTAGGCGTTGAAGGCACCACGAAATTCGATACGCCTGCCCAATCGGCGCCCGGAGGTACAGCAGTATCATAATTCTGACTGAAAATACCAACCGACTGATTTTCGCCATAGGTGGCAGCAAAGCTCCACGATTGCAGGTTGCCTTCGGGATCGTGTGCGGTTACCCGAAAACCTAAGCCATCGGCGCCGGGCCCGATATTTTCAATAGCGCAGGCAGCAACTTCATTCGCGCCATGCGTTATGCTGTTGATATTTACTTCGGGCACATTGTTATCGATATACAACGAAAGCACCTGCGGTGCAGAAGGTACAGGAGTTACGCCATCAGCCTTAAAGAACTCCACTTTAAATTTATGCAAACCGGTATCCATGCCGTAGGTTGAGAACTGCACCAGCAGGTCATCGATCGAATATTCTTCGGCGGGGTTCCACAGCGTATACTGATTGCTGGGATTAGCCGTAAAAGCCTGCGGCACATAGTTGCTGCCGTTCCACCGGTAGTTGGTCCAGGCCGAAACCAGCGGCAGAAAAACAGCGCTGCCCGGAACTGCGTGCATAATGCGGTATTTATTTGCGCCAATGCCGATCAATGCATTGAGGTTAACACTGTTGCCGATAAAATTCAACACACCGCCAAAGGCCGCATTCTTAACCTGCACATAATAACCCGCCGCCGTAGTGGCTTTACCGTTAGCCGCCAGCACCGATGCCGAAGTAGGAATAAGCCCAACGGTTCCGATAATAGCGCCCATCAAAGCAGCACTGGGTTTAGGTTTGGTGGCAAAGTACAGTCGTGTCAGCTTCGAAAAATCCTTATAAAAATTTACAGGATAATCAGCCGTAAAAGCAGGATTGGAAGAACTTATCCTGAAACCAAAATACGTATACGGCGCACCAAAGAGACTAAAAAGACTGGCATTGATTTCGGTGAGCGCGATCTTAAACTTCCAGATGCGGTGAGGGGTAGACGATTTTGGAGAAGGGCCGAACTCAACCCTTGATTTTGATTCGGGCGGAACCGATATGCCCGTCCATACACCGGGGCCCAGGTATTTTTGCAGACCAATTTTATTGGGGCTACCGGGGTACAGGCCATAGTTAACATCTTTATTGGCCGAAATGCCTCTGTTTTCGTCTACATCAAAACTAAGCCAGTAATAATCGCCGGTACCAAAATCGTTACCGGTATCGGCAACAACATCGAGGGCCAGGTACAGGAACTTTGAATCGTTTTGAGCAAATACCCATCCTTTGTCGAACTGGTATAAGCCCGAATCGCTCCATATGGGATCCATAATAGAAGTAGCAGGATCGATGGGGGTCTCGGCCCATTTACTTCTGAGCCCCAGTAGTGAAGGGAACACCGGAGGCAATGAAATGCTTTCTGTTAGCATGTTTGTGAGATTTAACGTTGGTTAATGAAAATGGTTATAAAGAACATGTAATCGCAATGCGGGGTGGATTAAAAAACAACAATGCTACTATCATTAACCTTAGTTCAGAGAAGTGTTACAGCGTGGGATATCAAAGGTTCGTTTTATAATTTGTTTATACACCCGTACTAACACCTGAAAACAATACGTAATACTACGGTTTTGTTGGGTACAAAGTTGAAAGCATACCCTTTTCGTGGTACTTTTTGATCATGATCATTAATTTGCACTTTTCAATTTTTTATATAACTTTGCGCCCGACAATTGAACTAACAATCATGATCACTACTTACACATACAAATCTGGTACTATTGCCAATACTGCTATCAGAGCGGTAATTGCCAGCACTTGTATAGTCTTTATACACAACGGGGAGGCAAACTCACCGGGTATAAGAGGGTAAGATCATTTCTATAAAGAAAATATCAGCCTCTTCATTCCCGAAGGGGCTTTTTTGTTTGTCTCCCCCTTTAATAAAACATAAGGTGGCCGAAGGCCACATAAAACAACTGCGGAACTGCAAGTTCCGCAGAGCAAATTCACAACAATTAATTAAGCAGCAATATGAAATTTATCATCAAAACATTTACAAGTGCCATTACAGAACACGGTCCGTAATGTTGGAGTTGATATGCATATTGCAAAAGCCTCCCGTTACGAAACAGGAGGCTTTTTTTATTTATTATTTATCAGAACAGAATTATGAAACGGTTACATCTATTTAGAAATATTGGAATTATGGCGCATGTTGATGCAGGTAAAACAACAGTTACCGAACGCATGCTGTATTATACAGGACTTATTCATAAACCCGGCAATGTTGATGATGGCAATACGGTAATGGATACCGATCCGCAGGAAGAAAAACGAGGCATCACCATTTCTTCGGCCGCTATTACCACTTACTGGAAACTGGCCAATGAAACATATCAGGTGAACATCATCGATACACCGGGGCACGTTGATTTCATTGCCGAAGTAGAACGGTCGTTGCGGGTGATCGATGGGGCCGTAGCTGTATTCTGTGCAAAGTCGGGCGTTCAGCCACAATCTGAAACGGTATGGCACCAGGCAAACCGGTATAACGTTCCGCGTATAGTGCTCATCAATAAAATGGACCGGCAGGGCGCCAATTTTATGCGGGTGGTACAGGAGATCAGGAATGTGTTGCATGCCAATGCAGTTCCTGTGCAGTTGCCCATTGGTGCAGAAGATACCTTCACCGGTATGATAGACCTGATCAGCATGAAGGCATTGATATGGAACAACGATGATGGTAAAAAATATTCGGTAACCGGTATTCCTGACCATTTGTTGTTCGAAGCAGAACAGGCGCGTACCCATTTGCTCGAAGAGTTGTCGTTAACAAGCGAAACGATCCTTGAGCAGTATACGGATAATCCTTCTGCTATAACAGCAGAAAGCATTCATGCTGCCTTACGACAGGCAACAGTACAACGGCAGATCATTCCGGTTTTATGCGGCGCTGCCTATAAAAACAAAGGAATGCAGCCGTTACTCGATGCCGTGGTGAATTATCTGCCTTCACCGGAAGATATACCCTATGTAACAGGTAGCGATCCGTACACAGAAGAACAGGTACAGGTAGCAACCGATACAAAAACACATTTTACCGGACTGGCATTTAAGATCATTACGAATGATTTCACCGGTAAACTAACTTTTATACGGGTGTATGCAGGCGTGCTTCGCCAGGGCGATGCTGTATGGAACAGCCGAACGGGAAAGCATGTGCGTGTAAGCAGGATCATGCGCATCATGAGTAACAAGTATGAGACTGCAGAACAGCTGCCCGCCGGTGATATCGGCGCCATTGTTGGATTGAAAGATGTGAGAACAGGCGATACGCTGGCTGCTCCTGATTTTCCGTTGTTGCTCGAAAACATCCGGTTTCCTGATCCTATGATCGGGTATGCCATTGAAGCAAAATCGGCGAAAGAAAACGGAAGACTGAGCGAAGCATTATCGAAGCTGCTCGAAGAAGATCCAACGCTGGTGGTGGAAACGGATGCCGCATCAGGACAAACCATTCTGAAGGGCATGGGCGAACTGCATCTGGAAGTTGTATTGGAAAAACTGGCGACGAACTACCAGGTAGCCGTTAATAAAGGAAAGCCTCAAATTGCGTATAAGGAAATTTTCACGCAGGCTGTTGTGCATAAAGAATTGTACAGAAAGCAAACCGGTGGTTCCGGCAGTTATGCCGAAATACATTTTGAGCTTTCGCCTCGTGATAATGATGCGCCGGGACTTGAGTTTATTAACGACATAAAAGGCGGCGCCATTCCGAAAGAATACATCGGATCGGTAAACAAAGGCTTTGAACAGGCCATGCGTACGGGTGTGTTGGCCGGCTATCCTGTTCAATCGATGCGGGTGCGGTTGTTCGATGGATCAATCCATACTTACGACTCAAACGCGCTGGATTTTGAACATGCGGCGCTGATTGGTTTTAAAGCAGCGGCTGTAAAAGCCATTCCGAAATTGCTTGAACCCGTAATGCAGGTACATGTTACAACGCCTGAGGAATATACCGGTTCGGTTACAGGCGACATCAACCGTCGCCGTGGCCTGATACAGGGAATGGAAATGAAGGATAATATGCAGTATATAAAAGCCGAAGTGCCTTTATCGGAACTACACGGTTATATCACGGTATTAAGAACCTTAACAAGTGGCCGGGCTGTTGCCGATATCAATTTCCAGGATTACCAGTTGGTACCTGAAAAGGTAAATGGCAAGTAGCTTTAAGGTGAGTCGTTCTTTAAGGGGCGGCTCACCTTTTTATTTTTGCCGCAGGCTTTGTAATTTAACATTAAATTCAATTTTATGATTGCAAGAATCTGGCATGGCAAAACTGATATATCAAACTTTGAGAACTATGCCATCTTTTTAAGGGAAGTTGCAATTCCTGATTATAAAAAAACGCCTGGCTACAAAGGATTGAACTTTTTACGGAATAGTAAAACCGGGGAAGCACATTTTTATCTTATCACTTATTGGGAAAATATCGAGGTCATTAAAAATTTTGCCGGACAGGATTTTGAAAAAGCAAAATATTACCCGGAAGACAACAATTTTTTACTTGAGTTTGAAGAGTATGTTGAACACTATGAAGTTTTTGCTTCTCAATTTCCACGATAATTGTAAGCCATACTAAATTCCTTTTACATTAAATCGTAAAATGAATTAACCGCTTCCTGCCCCGTATAATTGGGTCCTGCCTGATCGCTTGCACCTTTGTACTGAACACCAAAATCAATAGATCGTGGACCGTTACATTGAATAATCCTGGTTCGGGCATTATACTGAACGGTATTGTTTTTAAATATGGACTTCATATGATTTTGAGCATCGCCATTACCAATCATGATATTCTTCAAATCGAGATTTGCTATAAACAAACCATTTGAAGTTAAAGACGCCATGGCTGTTTTAAGCACTTTTAATTTATCGCCAATATAATGAAGACCATGAACACAGGTAATTAAATCATATGCTTCGCCAGAAGCCCATTCAACAGCTGATTTAACTTCAAATTGAAGACAGGTAACGGATGGAAGTATTGGCAAGAAGGAATCTACCAGGTCAATACCTTTCAAAGCCGCTTTATGTTGCAAATTCTTATTTGAAAGATAAGTTGCTACCTGGATCAACGCCTTACCCTGTCCGCAGCAAATGTCCAGCCACTTTACCTGACCAAATTTGTCGATATGATTAACAAGAAAAGCTTCTGGTTTAAATTTAAATTCTTTTTCATAACTGTTAATTCCGTTTGCATTACGCTCCCGGTTCATTGTTGAATTGGCCACTACGGGCGACCAGACCAATTCACTTTCAGAAAGTAGTTTCATTAAATTTTAACTGTGCCCCAATTTAGTAAACTTTGCACGTTTCAGAAAGGTTCATTTCAGAATATAAAAAACGATTTCTATATTGCTGCATAAACCAAAAACCCCAATTATGAAATACATCATCCTTTTCCTTGCCGTAGCCGCAACCTCCTGCAACTGGGCCAAACAAAAAACAAAAGAAACCGTAAACAAAACAGGAGAAGTGGTTGGAAAAGCAGGCTCCGAATTTGCCCAGGGAGTGGCTAAAGGTGTTGAAAAAACATTCAGCAATGAAGTTAAATTCTCTGAGCAATTAACCAAACTGGGATTAAAATCCGGTAAGATAACAATCAGCAGTACCGATTCAGCCACCGACAATAAGCTAACAGTATATTTCATCTTCGACAATAATATCGATCAAAAAATTACCACCAAAGTATTTGACGAAAACGGACAGGAATACGGTCGTTCCAGACAACAGATCAAAGGCGAAAAAGGCGATGCCCGGTATGTTGATTTTATATTTGATAATAGAACAAATATCGATAGTAAGGGTACGATTCAGTTTGAGTAGTAAGCGCCTCCCCTCACCCATCCTCCCAAAAAATCCTAACTTTGAAGTGAAGTGACTGATGAAATAAATGTCGTGTTATGCGCATCGCTTCATTGATATGGCTTTTGCTGCTTGCGGCTCCATGGCAGGAAGACGCTTATACAAAAAAGCGCGAAAAAATGGTGAAGCAGCAGATCGAACAACGCGGGGTAAAAGATTCTGCTGTTCTTAAAGCCATGCTGACCGTAAAACGACATGAATTTGTTCCTGCCTCCCTCGTTGAAAACGCCTACGACGACCGCCCCCTTCCTATTGGTCATGGCCAAACCATTTCGCAACCCTATATAGTGGCGTACATGACCGAAGTAATCAAACCTGAGCCGGGTTTTAAAGTGCTCGAAATAGGAACCGGTTCAGGTTACCAGGCAGCCATCCTTTCAGTAATAGTAAAAGAAGTATATACCATCGAAATCGTTCCTCAATTGGGCAAGTCGGCCGGCGAAAGACTAAAAACAAACTTCACCAACGTACACGTAAAAACAGATGATGGTTATAACGGATGGATTGAACACGCCCCCTACGATGCAATTGTAGTAACAGCTGCTGCTGAATATATTCCGCCCCCTTTGATCAAACAACTGAAAGACGGCGGCAAAATGATCATTCCTGTTGGCTCTTCCTTTATGACACAAATGCTGATGCTGGTTGAAAAGAAAGGCAATAAAACAACAACGAAATCATTGCTGCCTGTGCGATTTGTTCCGTTAACGAGGAAGAATTAATGTGCCAATGAGCTAATTTGCTAATATGCTAATGAAAGCAAAAACAGTTTTATGTGCAAAATATTGCTACTTCAACTTTTAATCAGCCGCTAACATTCAGGCTGCTGTTCTCCCTCGGCCTGTTGTCTGCAGCCATCATCGCTTTTCAGTTTGCCCTGATGCAGATACTGTCTATTGTTCAATGGTACCATTTTGCATATATGATCATTTCAGTAGCACTGCTCGGCTTTGGCGCCGCAGCAACTGTGCTGTCGATATTCCGGCGCCGGTTATTAAAACACCTGTCTATACTGCTTCCTGTTTTAATGATCACCAGCGGATTAGCCATGTCGCTGGTAACGGAGCTTTCACAATTATCATTTTTCAGATTCGATTCTTACCTGCTGTTTGCTGATTACACATACATCGGCAAACTACTGCTTACCTACCTGTTGTTCTTTATTCCTTTCTTTCCGGGTGCGCTGGCTATCGGACTCATCTTCGACAGTTATGTATCTGCCATCGGAAAAATTTATTTTTCGAATCTGTTCGGTTCCGGTATTGGTGGATTACTGGTGCCCGCACTGATATGGTTTTTATTTCCCGTACAATTGCCTGCATTCATTTCTTTATTGCCGGTAATTGCAGGCATAATGATCATACCACCGTACGATAAAGACAGACCCATACAACATCAGACCAAAACCCTGTTATTTAATTTCGCCTTCATTGCGTTTGCGATCGGCATATTTAAAATGTTTTTTCCACCTGAATTGCAGTTGTCGCAGTTCAAAGACCTGAGCAAAACACTTTTGCTTCCCGATGCAAAAATTATTATTAATAAAACAAGTCCTTACGGATTGATACAGGCCGTTACGTCACCGGCATTACGGTATGCACCTGGTTTAAGTTTAACTGCGCAACAGACTGCAAATGTTAAAGCAGCTATATTTATCAATGGCGACTGGCATGGTGTAGTTACCGGCCGTAGCGTACCGGATGCTGAGTTCATTCTTAACTATACCAGTATTGCTCTCCCTTATAAAATGGCCGAAAGAAAAAAGGTGTTGGTATTACAAAGCGGTACCGGTATTGGCGTATTGCATGCGCTCAGCAATAATGCCAAAAAAATTACAGCCGTTGATCCCAATACGGTGCTGCAACAAATAGTAAAAAAAGATCTGGCGATAAAAAATGATTCTCTTTTTTATAATCCAGCAGTAACGATGAACAACATCGAACCGCGTAGTTTTTTATTTACCGACACCGCTCATTACGATGTCATCAGTTTGCCCGTAGCCGGCAGTTTTGGCGGTTCATCGGGCATGTATGCCACGCATGAACAATTTCTGCTTACCAAACAGGCATTCATCCAAATGTGGCACCGGTTAAACGAAGGAGGGGCTATCAGCATTACCTCCTATATAGATTATCCTTCGCGAAATCCATTGAAACTAACAGCCACATTGGTGGAGGTTTTGGAACAATTAAACATTGCACAACCACAAAATCATATCGCAGCCCTTCGAAGCTGGGCTACCATCAGCTTTGTGTTAACCAAATCGGCTTTAACCAAAACAGAAATAAATAATATCCGCAATTTTTGTAACGAGCTGCAATTCGACCCCGCCCTTCTGCCCGGCCTTGCCCCTGAAGAACGAATGGTGTATCACCAGTTGCAGGACAGCAGCTTTTTCACCAACCTCGATAAATTATTTTCTGCTGAAAGAAAAGATTTGTATCGCAACTACGATTTTAACATTGTACCGGCTACAGATAACCGTCCTTATTTTTCACAATTCATCCGGTTAACAAACCTGCCCCATCTTGCAGCATTTTTTGGCAATCGCTCTATACCTTTTTTCGAAATCGGTTATCTGCTGATGGCCGTTACCCTGATACAAATCGCCCTTGTTTCTTTTGTGCTGGTGCTGCTGCCGCTTTTCAAACAAGGCTTAAAAGGCAAAAACAAATGGCCAATGATGCTATACTTCAGCGGAATTGGATTAGGTTATATGTTTATAGAAATGGTTTTCATACAACAGTTTATTTTGTATTTCGGACAACCCGTTTACGCTGCCGCCGCCGTGATCACCTCCTTACTGATATTTTCGGGTTGCGGCAGTTATGCATCCGGTTATTTTACCACCCGAAGAAAAAGCCTGCAGCTGATATTTGCGATCATTATAACATGCCTGATGATATATTCTTTCACACTCCCTTACCTGTTGCACCAAACCATGCACACAGGGCTGTTATCAAAAGCACTGATTGTATTTGCCTTAATAGCGCCGTTGGCATTTTGCATGGGCATCCCCTTTCCTGCCGGATTAAAGCGGGTGGCTCAACCCGGTACCCCGCAAATTGCCTGGGCCTGGGGAATAAATGGCTGTGTTTCGGTGATCAGTGCAGTGCTGGCCACCATGCTTGCGATAGAAGGAGGATTTATGCTGGTGATGCTGCTGGCTGCTTTGGCTTATTGCTTGCCGCTGATAGTTCTATTACCACATTATCCTTTGCGCCTGCGGAACGGTTGAAATGTGTTGCATTTTACCCTGATTGTATTCATGGTACAGCCGTTTGATATCTTCCTGGGTATCGGCAATAAACGGGCCATGCGAAACAATGGGATCGCCCTGAGGTTGCCCGGCATACAACACAAACCGGGCCCCTTCATCACCAGCTGTTAACGTAAGTTCACTTTCGGTATTTTCCTGAAATCTATCGAGCCACCCTACCTGATCGAGGTTTAATAATTTATCGTCATCTCCTATTTTAACACTTCCTGTAATAACATAGATAAATGTATTGTATGAAGCAGGGATCGTTTGCACGCTGGTAATGCCCGGTTGCATATTGATATCTGCAATGATCACCGGCGTATAATTCAGAAGCGGAGAGGTAACGCCTGCAAAGGAGCCGCTGTATACCTTTACATCCAGACCGTTTGTCGATATTGTCGGAACATGCTTCAATGGAATATCCTGCACACGCGGCAATGCCCACCGGTGTTTTTTAGGCAGATTTAACCATAGTTGCAAAAGGCGCATTTTCATTTTCTTTTCTATGGTTTCGGTATGAATGATACCGCTGCCTGCTGTCATCATTTGCAGATCACCTCCTTTCATAGTATGTGCCTCGTCGCCCATTTCACCTTCGAGCAATAAAGAAACGGTTTCAAATCCGGCATGCGGATGCGGTCCACCTGCCGGCTCATCTGTTTTTTTATCAAGCCAATCATCCATCAACATAATAAATGGATCACTATCGGCATAGCTTACCTGAATAACCGGCCGGGCAATATGGCCCGGGCCCATAAAGCCCGGATGCCCTGCCGGTGTTTGTATTTTTATCAGTTTTCTTTGAATTGACATATAGCTTCCTTTTTCGTTACACGGCTATAGCTGCAGCTTGTTTTACTACTTCTATCTCACTATTGATCTTAATTTCTTCACCCAAAGCCAGGCCGCCTGTTTCAAGCACGCTGTTAAAATTAATACCCCAGTCGCTGCGATTGATTTTACCGGTAACTGTAAAACCGGCTCTTTCACCACCCCATGGATCTTTTGCTACACCACTGTGTTCAACATGTAATTGTACGTTTTTAGTAACGCCTTTCATGGTGAGGTCGCCATACAAATAAAAGCTGCCGGTATCGATCTTTTCAACTTTGGTAGATACAAAACTCAGTTCGGGATATTTTTCCACTTCGAAAAAATCTGAATTACGAAGATGGGCGTCGCGTTGTTCATTATTGGTGTTAATAGAACTCATGTCTACTTTTACGTGAACCTTCGCAGTACTAAAATTCTCACCAGCTGTTTCCACTTCAGCCTGAAAATTTTTAAAAGAGCCCGAAACATTTGAGATCATCAGGTGCCTGATCTTAAAAGCTAATTCGCTGTGCATTGGGTCGAGCGACCATTTTGTTGTTGCCATAGTTTAATTATTTATGTTAAAGTTTTAAAAATGCTGTTTCTTCTCCCTGACTAACTTTACTTTTCTGAATCAGTCAACACCATTTTTGTTTGACAATGCAAACCTACGTACATTTGCTATACAAAATATAGTACTATACTTGTGTATAGCACTATCCTTCAGGTTAGCACTATACTTCAGTATAGTACAATAGCAAAACAGGAACCATGAAAAATTCAACAGAGAAAGATCATTCGCAATGCATGGGTATCTTAAGGCCGGTGCGGGATGCGCTGGATATTTTAAGCGGCAAATGGAAGCTGCCCATCATTATTGCGCTTGGTTTCGGCGAAAAGCGGTTCAGCGAAATAGCCAAAGAGGTGCCGGGTATTACCGACAGAATGCTTTCAAAAGAGTTACGCGATCTGGAGTTAAACGGACTGGTAAAACGTACAGTAGAGGAAACCTACCCCGTGAAAGTTACTTATTCATTAACGCCATACAGTGAATCTTTGGAAGAAGTTATAGAAGCGTTAAAGAACTGGGGTATCATGCACCGTAAAAAATTGCAGAAAGAGTGTGCCACACACAGGACAAAGAATTCAAAATCGAAATGAAGCCATGCTACATCAGAAACTAATTAACATTGAATCAACCTGGGGACTTAAGCCTGCCGATGATCTGGCAGTTATCAGAATTATTATATAGGGTTACTTCCGACAATATAAAAAGCCGAAACCCCGATCAATGATCGGGGCTCCGGTTTTAATGGTTAAAAAATATGGTTTACTGAATAATTCGCCAGACTGCCGGCGAATACACCGCCTGCCCTTTTAAGCCAATGGCCACAACACGGAACCAGGTTTTCACAGCCGATGGAAGGCCGGAAAAAGTATGACTGGTATCGGTATCGATTACGTCTGTCCATTTGCTGTCGCTGGTAAGCGGGTCTATCGTATACTGGTGTATGTAAACACGCGCACCGGCTACCCTTTTAATACGTGTAGTAGCTTCGCCCTGCGTGCCTATACTAACATCCAGGCTACTAATGGAAGACAACGCCTTTTCTCCTCTTCCCCGGGCCAGCTCAAAACCGCTGCTTAATAGCATCGATCTGTCGCCTTTACAGGTTGCTGTTACATAATCAGCCAGTTCTGTTAACAATTTGACAAGAAGTGCCTTCTTATCATTTTTAACAGAAACCTTTTCCCTGTCGCGCCCGCTGGCATCGGTTACGGCTACCTGAAATTCAGGCAACAGTTTTTTTGCTTCTGCCAACGCAGCAGGAGGATTAGGAAAATTGGAATTGTCTTCCATTTTATTTGTTACGCGATGAACTGTACCTGACAGTTCTATATCGCCCTCGCTTTTATACGAACTGCGTATTCTGTTTTGCATATAATGCGTTTTAATGAGTGAAAAAATTGAGATTCCTGCTACTAAACAAAGCTGTACAACCTATTGGCCAATAGTGTTGAAAACAAAAGCAACTGTTTGGTTTACCGCCCAATCGGAGGATCCTATGTACTACTATCCGGTGACGCTACTTTTATTGTAACAACCCGAATTTTAAGTTGGCTGTTTACATGTTTCAATCGACGTCAAACTGGCAACTGTAAACTGTCAACTGTTTTTCGCAGTACCCTGAAAGGCGGTTATGCATTCAGGTTCTCTTGTTCAATACAAATATAAAGTGGCTGATAAGCGAAATCCAAATTATTGGCGGAATTGGCGGAATTGGCGGAAATTTGAGTTATGCCTCAGCAGTTAAGGAGCAGATTTTATGGAAAAGAAGCCTCGTAGCATGGAAGTTAATTGATTTGTCAGGAAGCATTTCCCAAAGACAATGTGTATTTTTCGCACTTTAAATACACTGTATCTTGCTTCAGTTAATATATTGTTCCCGATAAAATTGCCGCAACAGCTCATGGCGTTTTTTTTGAACAGATAGTTTTATAATAATGTAGGATAGCATCTTTTTTCGTTTTAATAATCTTCCCGAAGCGACCGGTAGATTTTTTTTGGCGTTGATAGATATACTGAACTAAACAATAGCTCTATTTTTTGTTTTTATAGCGTTGGCAAAACGTTCTATAGATTTTTTTCAGCGTTGATAGATTTGTTTTAGTCAGCAATAGCTCTTTTTTTCTTTTAATAACAATTTCGGCAGCACTTTTAGATTTTTTTTCATAATAACTGCGTTGGTGGTAATGTGGTATAATTTATTTTTTGCAAAATATTTTTACTGCAAGTTTTTTAATTCTATTGCTGTCAAATAAAATGCTATAACCAGGTTTTTATTTTTATAATCGTGCAATTTTACATCATAGTCATATGAGGAAATGCTATATCGGCTTAAAAAAACGCTATACTTATGTTTTTAGAATTATAAATACCTTTTTCTTTCCTATTGCTTTGTTGAAGGAAGCTAAATGGTGTTTTTTTAATGCTATAACGCAATTCGTTCCGGTTACTTTTAATTCATATCCCTGCATATCATCATTGGCGAGTGGCGGCAAACAGAAAAAAGGGAAATTCCGGATTTACTCATTGAAAAATCTAAATAAATGATTGGTTATCATATTTATATACTCAATTATATAATTTATCAGGCTGTTTCCCGGGTAGATCCGAATCCCTTCCATTGCGCGTAATTGTTAAAAAATGGGAAAATGCCTTTGGTTATTCATCAAATTTTATTAATCTCGGTGTCAGGAGATGGTTATAGTTAGGTTCCATCCACTACTCATATCGAATTCCAAAGGTTTTGATTAGTTGTTATGCTGTGACTGATGTGGCGAAGCTGTGTTGATGCTGGCATACATTGGCGGATAATTAAGCCTGGAAGTATACATAGTCTGCGTTATAGTTTTGCCACTCATTTGATAGATAAAGGAACCGATGTAACGATGATACAAAAACTACCGGGGCATAATGATCTGAAAACTACGCGTCGGTATTTACATACAAGTAATAAGGACTTATTAAAAATAATTAGCCCGCTGGATGATTTAAAACTGACCTGAGTTGTATTTGCGCTACCCGGTAGTAACCGCGCTTTTTTGGCTAAAAAGCTCAAAAATAATAACTTGCAAATATTGTTTTCCGCTAAAAGTAGCGTGTAATAGCGGAAATATAATGTTGGGCGCTATATTCCGACACACTCCCATGGACAAATCAGTATTAGACAACCTACTAGAAAGACACAAAGCGCAGCCAGTTGGACAGGGCTATATTGACATAATTGTTTCGCGTGACAATTACAAAGAGTTTGTTTCTGACCTAGTAACACAGGGGTTTAAAGTGGACAGTATCAGTTGGTGGGAATGGTGCGATGACAACAACCAAAATAACTATGGACTCGGCGGACCCAGAAGTATTTTCTATAATGGTTGGTATTCCGAAATTCCTATAGATGTTGACGACTTAAATTTTTCGACAGACACCGATAATAAGAATATCATCAAGCAGATAATAGGCAAAATTGAGAACAAGACAATTTCCTTCTCTGATGAGACTGTACGATTTAATGAGAATAATTGGATGACCCCTGCAATATGGTTAGACGTTCCCGATGATTGGAGAAATAAATACAGCGCCTAACATTGCATTGGCAATATGGCAGGCTGACGAATAAATTCTAAGCTCTTTGTTCGCTACTCAACTTTAGTTTCGACAGGCGAATAACGCCGAGCAATAGAATAAACAATGAGCTTTTGTATCTTTAATCAGCAGCGGCACCGGGCAGACGGAACACAGAATACCGTCACATCGCCAATGCTTTAACGTTATAGACATACTATGAAGATTCTCCTACCAACGTTTTTCTTCCTTTTGACAAACCAAGTCTTTCCCCAGTATTTGCCTGAGACTACGGCAAGCAGACTTAAAATATATAGAGTAGTTCGACACATGAAGGCCTCAAACAACCAGACCATATTTACTGATAATTATAACAAGACAGGGAAAGTGGTAAAATCTGAATCACTCGACAAATACTCCAACGAACGTACTACCACTACTTACAAATATGAAAACGGAGTATTAATAAATGAGATGTTTAAAAGCTATTATAAAGGAAAACTTGTTGGTTGGCAAACGACAATTTTCAGATATGACACAAACAAAAAAATAATTTCAACTACATTATATCTTGATGATAAAAGGGTTTTTAAAGACACAACTATTTATTCAAGATATAGCGATACGACTTACTCTTTTTCTAATGATACAATGGTTTATGACTCTAAACAAAAATTAAAGCTGGTTGCCCCGGCAAATACATTTCATAAAGAAAAAACTACCGTTATTTATTATGACGAAATGGGCAATAAGCTAAAGCAAATTGTGTATTCGTATCGTGACAGGGAAAGGTGTATGAATGTAAACAGATTCAGTATGACAGATTCCACGGGCTATGCAATTACTGACTTTTTTAAAGCCGCCGACACAACAATTGAAAAAATAATAACCTGGTTGTGTGTAAGAGAGAAAGAAACAAGAATAAATAAATCCGTTCGAATTTCAGATAAAGAAACTTACAAAGAGCAATGGGACACCAAGACCAGAATTTTTGACAAGTTCAATGAATTAAACCTTATCACGTCAACAAAAATAATTAATCAAATTGGCGACGATATTAAAGCTGAAACAAACATCACATACAACTATTATTTTGATAAAAGCAAATAAAAGTACGTCTGCTAACATTGCATTGGCTATATGGCGGGGCGACGAACAAGCAATCAGCAATAAATTGCTAATCTTCTTTTGTTCCAGCATGACCGAATTCTATTGAGCAATAAAACAATCAATGAACAGTTGTATTTTTAATCAGCATTGGTTCCGGGCTGGACGAGCAATGAATGCCGCTACATCGCCAATGCATAAATGTTGGCTGTAACCCTTAAAGACACATTGCACTTCAAGCACCGTTTAACAATTATCTATGACAATAACTAAAAGTGACCTAAGACTAATAATACCATTTCTCTTATTTTTAATTGGTGGACTTTATGGTGCTCATTCGGCCGATTTTATACAAAATGACAAAGCTCTTTCGACAGCATTCAAATGGTTTATAATTCCGTCAGTTATTATTGGGGCTTATTATGGCTACCGTTCAACTTTTGGTTATGATAAAAAAACTGCGGTTTGGAGGAACGTTTTAGGTTTATTAGCGTTGACACTAATTTTTACATTAATGTTTTTGAAATCTTGTCAAGGTTACCTCATA
>Ga0114129_10003643_pt1 | contig 21672 bp, 18 predicted proteins | sample RhiMetdeltSRZDD1_FD_80071 | JGI IMG/M metagenome (GOLD analysis project Ga0114129, IMG submission 80071) | Populus rhizosphere microbial communities from Tennessee, USA - Rhizosphere MetaG P. deltoides SRZDD1 (version 2) (version 2) | ecosystem: Host-associated > Plants > Roots > Rhizosphere >... | reverse complement strand
GAGCGCAACGCTTTCGCGAGCTCTCCCGCAAGCTGGCGTAACGCCTCACTGCCATCGAATCTGCCGATTTAGGAGACACCCCGGCGTCGGTCGAAGAAGGCCCGACGGCGGGCGGAGCTGCGGCTGCCGACCCCGCGGGGGGCGGGCGCGCGCTCGTCCGCGGGGGCAAGCCGGCAAGCGTCGAGCCGGCGCAAACCGAATTTGCGCCCTTCGCCTCCCTGCTCGAGACCGCCGCCGACGGCCTGGTCGTTCTCGATGGCCGCGGCCTCATCATGTCCGCCAGCCGCGCCGCCGGGACGCTGTTCGGCTACGCCCCTGACGAGCTCGTCGGCCGCGCATTTTCCGACCTGTTTGCGCCCGAATGCGTGGAGGCGGCCTACGATTGCCTCGAAGGTTCCCGCCATGAAGCGGCTGTGCAAAAGCACTCCGGCAGCCGCGAGATCGTCGGCCGCACCCGCGAGGGCGCCATGATCCCGATGATCATGAGCATGGGAAGGACTGATGAGCGGAGCGACCAAGTCGGCGTTGTGTTTCGCGACATGTCCCGATGGAAGAAGCTGGAACTGGACCTTGCGGCGGCAAAGCGCCAGGCGGAAAAAGCCTCCTCCGCCAAGGCCGACTTTCTTGCGAAGATCAGTCACGAGATCCGCACGCCGCTCAACGCCATCATCGGTTTCTCCGAGGTCATGATGGCGGAGCGCTTTGGTCCCCTCGGCAGCGAGCGCTACCGCGATTATCTCAAGGACATCCACGCCTCCGGCGGCCACCTGCTTTCTTTGATCAACGACCTGCTCGATCTTTCAAAAATCGAAGCGGGTCGCCTCGAGCTCGCCTTCACCACCGTGTCGCTCAACGAGCTCACCCGTGAATGCGTCGCCATCATGCAGCCGCAGGCCAATCGCGACCGCATCATCATTCGCACGTCGCTGCCGCCGTCACTGCCGCAGGTGGTCGCCGACGCGCGCTCGCTGCGGCAGATCGTGCTCAACCTGCTGTCCAACTCGATCAAGTTCACGGACGCCGGCGGCCAGGTCATCGTGTCGACCGCGTTGAACGACGCCGGGGATGTGGCGCTGCGCGTGCGCGACACCGGCGTGGGGATGAGCGAAAATGACTTGGCGACCGCGCTCGAGCCGTTCCGGCCGCTGGCGACCTCGGGGTCTGCGGCTTCCGGCAGTAGCGGTCTCGGCCTGCCGCTGACCAAGGCGCTCGCCGAGGCCAACCGCGCGAGTTTCTACATCAAGAGCGCGCCCAAGGCGGGCACGTTGGTCGAAATCGCCTTTCCGCCCAGCCAGGTGCGGGCGAGCTGAAGCTACGCCCGCGATCATCGCCTTCGTGGAGGTGACGCGCGATTGCAGGCGAGCCGCCGGGCATTCCCAGATCGGCGGCCATGCGCTGAAAATTCACCTGTACACGCCCTTATCCCCCTGCGCGGCGCCGTCTGAATCGGCTATCCTCTCCGCGTTCGAGACATCCGGTTCAGCCCGCCGCCGTCGGCTACAGGATGTCATGGAGGGCAGTGATGATTGGGCTTGTTAGATGCCTGCTGGCGCTTGCCGCGTTGGTGCTGGCCCCAACGCAACTCTCCCGCGCCGCCGAGCAGGTTGACCTCCTGCTCGTGCTGTCCTCCGACGTGTCGCGCAGCGTCGATCATCCGAAATTCCTGTTGCAGCGTGAGGGCTATGCGGCGGCGATCTCCGATCCGCAGGTGATGGACGCCATCAAATCGGGTCCGCATCAGCGCATTGCGGTTTGTTTCGTCGAGTGGTCGGGATTCGGCGCGCAGAAGCTCGTCATCGACTGGACCATGATCGACAGCCCCGGCGCGGCACGCAAGTTCGGAGATCAATTGCTGGAATTACCCCGCGCATTCGCCGACCGTACCTCGATCAGCGGCGGGATCGAGTTCGCGACCGCCCAGCTGGAGCGTGCGCCGTTCGCGGGTTCGCGCCGTACCATCGACGTCTCCGGAGACGGGACCAACAACGCCGGCCGCGACGTCAAGCTCGCCCGCGACGAGACTGTCGCCAAGGGCATCGTGATCAACGGCCTTGTCATCCTCAGCGACCGGCCGGTGCCGTGGAATGCCGAGCACACCAATCCGCCCGGCGGATTGGAAAAATACTATCAAGACAATGTCATCGGCGGCCCGGGTGCCTTCGTCCTGGTGGCCGAAAACTTCAATTCGTTTGGGCGCGCCATCATCAAAAAGCTGATCGCCGAGATCGCGCTTCATTCGGCATCGCAATCCGTCATCATGCGCTGAGACGTGTTGCCGCACTGGCCGCGCGGCCGCGTGCGAACAAGCCTGATCGCGACGCGCGATCAATGCCTAATGAGCTTGTTTCGAAATCTTCCAGACATGCTACGGGCTGGAATCATTCCAGGCTGTTTGATTTTTCCGGCCTAATTCGATTTGACGCCGGGCTGCTGGCGCCCCTACTCAATTCAAGGTGCGGCCCGGGGCGATCACCTCTGCCAAGCTCGCTGCAGCACCGCGTCAGGCTCCAGGTCGAGCCGTGAGCCCGTCAAGAGGAGGTTTGTATGAAGATCGTGCGCGCGCTGGCGCGGACTGGCGTCGCCGTAAGCGCAATCATCACCGGCGGGGCCGCCGTCGCCCAATCGGGCGATGTCAATGTGTACACCTACCGCGAAAGCAAGCTCATTCAGCCGTTGTTCGACGCGTTCACCAAGGATACCGGAATCAAAGTCAACGTTATCTCGGCAAGCTCCGGCCTCGAGCAGCGCATCAAGACCGAAGGCGCGAACAGCCCCGCGGACGTCCTGCTCACCGTCGATATCGGACGGCTCGAGGAGGCGGTGCGGTCGGGGATCACCCAACCGATCAAGTCCGACCTGCTGGACAAGGTCGTAGCTCCGCAATACCGCGATCCGGAGGGGCATTGGTACGGCGTTTCGATGCGCGCGCGGGTGGCCTATGCCTCGAAGGATCGCGTGCCGCAGACCACTCTCACATATGAGGAACTCGCCGACCCGAAATGGAAGGGCAAGATCTGCATCCGCTCTGGCCAGCACATCTACAACAACGCGCTGATCGCGGCGTATATCGCCCATCACGGCGGGGCGAAGACCGAGGAATGGCTCAAGGGCGTCAAGGCCAACCTGGCGCAGAAACCGTCGGGCGGGGATCGCGAAACCGCTCGGGACGTTGCCGCCGGCAAATGCGATATCGGCATCGGCAACACCTACTACTGGGCGTTGATGAACAACAACGAGCCGGACAAGAAGGCATGGGCCGACGCAACCAAGGTGATCCTGCCCACTTTCCAGGACGGCGGCACCCACGTGAACATCTCAGGCGTCGTGCTCGCCAAGCATGCTCCGAACAAGGCCAATGCGATGAAGTTCATCGAATGGCTGGCCAGCGAGAAGGCGCAGCACCTGCACGCCGACCTCAATTACGAATATCCCGTCCGCGCCGGCATCGAAATCAATCCGACCATCGCCGGCTACGGCAAGCTCAATGCCGACACCATCCCAATCTCTAGGATCGCCGAGAACAAAAAGGCAGCGGCAAACCTGGTGGACAAGGTCGGCTTCGACAACTGACCTGATGATCAATGCCAAATTCGCCGGCTGGCCGTCGCTGGAGCGGTGGTGGCCGGCCGGCCTGCGGTGGCAGGCCGCTGCCATCGGCGCAGTCGCGGTGGCCGCCGCGGCATTGGCGGTCGCCCCGTTGGCAAGCCTCATCGTCCTTGCATTCGGGGATACCGGCGATCTCTGGGCCCACCTCGCGCGCTACGTCATTCCGCCTGCCCTGGTGCAAACCGCCCTCCTCCTCGCCGGCGTTGCCGCGGTAACGATCATCGTCGGCGTCGGCACGGCCTGGACCGTGACCAGCTTCGCCTTTCCCGGACGCGATGCGCTGACCTGGCTGCTCCCCCTGCCGCTCGCGATTCCGACCTACATCGTGGCTTACGTCTACGTCGACATTCTTGACGCCCTCGGTCCCGTCCAATCGCTCCTGCGCGCGATTTTCGGTTGGCGCTCGGCCGCCGACTATCGCTTTCCGAATGTCCGTTCGCTCGGCGGCGCGATCCTGCTCTTTGGTCTCGTGCTCTATCCTTACGTCTATCTCGCCGCGCGCGCGATGTTTCAAACCCAGGCCGGGCTGTTTACGGAAGCCGCCCGCATGCTGGGCGCGCAACCATGGCAGCTTGCGCGGCGCATCACTTTTCCATTGGCGCGACCCGCGATTGCAGTGGGCACTGCGCTGGCCCTGTTGGAGACGCTCAATGACATCGGCGCCAGCGAATATCTCGGGGTGCAGACCCTCACTCTTTCGATCTTCGCCACCTGGCTCAACCGTGGAAGTCTCGCGGGAGCGGCGCAGATGGCCTGCCTGTTGCTGGTCATCGTTGCAGCTCTGATTGTGCTCGAACGCTACGGCCGCCGGCGGCGGGCGTTTACGGCCCTGGGCACGGACGGCCGGCATGCATCGCGGATTACGCTTGCGGGCCGCGCGCGATGGGTTGCTACCGGCGTCTGCGTCTTGCCGGTCCTGCTGGGCTTCCTGCTACCTGCGGGCTACCTCCTGCACGAGGTGGTCGGGCGTGGACTCTTGTCGGGTTTCGACAGCAATCTCGTCCGCTATACGCTCACGACGGTGACGCTCGCCTCTGCCGCAACCTCTATCACGCTGGTGATCGGCTTTCTCGCGGTCGCGGGCTTGCGATACACCAAGCATCCGGCGATTGCCGGCTGCGTGAACACTGCCGGCATCGGCTACGCCGTGCCTGGGACGGTGCTGGCGTTGGGGCTGCTGTCGCCGCTCGTTCTCATGGACGAGGCCCTTAACTCTTCGATGCGCGCGCTCACCGGCCACGGGGTGGGGCTAGTGCTGACGGGTTCAGCGGCGGCCCTCGTCGTCGCCTACGTGATTCGGTTCCTCGCCATCGCGATCGGCTTCGCTCAAGCCGGTTTTTCGCGTATCGCCCCCGAGCTCGACGATGTCGCGCGCATCCTCGGCGCGGAGCCCGGAAGGCTGGCGCGCACGATCCATCTGCCCCTCGCCCGACCGGCGATCTGGGGGTCGGCTTTGCTGATCTTCGTCGATTGCCTCAAGGAATTGCCGGCCACGCTGCTCCTGCGGCCGCTCAACCTGGAAACGCTATCAACCTATATCTATCAGTTCGCGACCCGCGGCAGCTTCGAGCAAGGCTCGCTGGCGGCGCTCATCATCGTGGCCGTCGGCATCCTGCCGGTGGTTCTCATCACCCGCTATGTCGACGCGGCCACCTGGGGCGACGGCGTCCAGCCCTAGCGCCGCGGCGCCCCCAGCCGCCGCCTGTGGGACGGCGATTGCAGCCTTTACCGCAGCGCGGTAGAAAATTCCGCCGGCTGACGGGCGGCGGCCGCCTCACACGGCCGCGCCTTAATCCAAGCGGGGAATGCATGAACAAGGTCTATCCCGACGCCCAGGCAGCGCTCGCCGGCCTGTTGCGGGACGGCATGCTCGTCATGGCCGGGGGGTTCGGACTTTGCGGGATCCCGGAGGCCTTGATTCTGGCCATCCGCGAGTCGGGGGTCAAGAATCTGACGGTGGTCTCGAACAATGCGGGCATCGATGGCGTCGGTCTCGGCCTCCTTCTCGATACCCGGCAGATCAAGAAAATGATCTCGTCCTATGTCGGGGAGAACAAGACCTTCGCGCAGCAATATCTGGCCGGCGAACTCGAGATCGAATTCAATCCGCAGGGCACCCTGGCCGAGCGCATCCGCGCCGGCGGCGCCGGCATCCCGGCATTTTTCACCCGCACCGGAGCCGGCACTCTGATCGCAGAGGGCAAGGAGGAGCGCGAAATCGACGGCGCGCGCTATGTTCTGGAACGCGGGATCGTCGCCGACCTTTCGATCGTTCACGCCTGGATGGGTGACACCGAGGGCAACCTGGTTTACCGCAAGACCGCGCGCAACTTCAATCCGATGATGGCCACGGCCAGCAAGGCGACCGTGGCGGAAGTCGAGCATCTGGTGCAGCCTGGCGACCTCAATCCCGATCACATCATCACGCCGGGCATCTACGTCAAACGCCTGGTGCACGTGCCTAACGCGGTAAAGCACATCGAGCAGCGTACCGTGCGCAAGCGCACCGCCGCGCCGGCGGGAACAGGGGAGGAAATCTGATGGCCTGGACACGCGATCAGATGGCGGAGCGGGCGGCCAAGGAGTTGCGCGACGGCTTTTATGTCAACCTCGGCATCGGCATTCCAACACTGGTATCGAACTACATCCCGGCCGGAATGAGCGTGCAACTGCAGAGCGAAAATGGCATGCTGGGGTTCGGTCCATTTCCCTACGAAGGCGAAGAGGATCCCGACCTCATCAATGCCGGCAAGCAGACCGTCACCGAGATCCCGACCACGAGCTATTTCTCCTCGGCCGACAGCTTCGCCATGATTCGCGGCGGGCACATCGATCTGTCGATCCTCGGCGCCATGCAGGTGGCCGAGAATGGCGACCTCGCCAACTGGATGATTCCCGGCAAGATGGTGAAGGGCATGGGCGGCGCCATGGACCTCGTCGCCGGCGTCAAAAAGGTCGTCGTGGTGATGGAACATTCGGCCAAGGCCGAGCCCAAGTTGCTCAAGCGCTGCAACCTGCCACTCACCGGGGCTGGCGTCGTCGACATGGTGATCACCGATCTCGGCGTCTTCACTATCGACAAGAAGGGCGGCGGAGGAATGACCCTGATCGAGCTCGCGCCGGGCTCGACGCTCGACGAGATCCGCAGCAAGACGGAGGCGGATTACGCAGTGGCCAATACCGTCTAACCTCGATGAAACCGCGCAAAAACGCCGGAAACTACGGCCGGATTAGTTCCTTTCGCGGCCACGAAAGCGTCACAGAGTAACTGCAAGCTTTTGCAATCGGAGCTGCAGGTTTGCCCCTTCGACCTCCCTCGGTATAGTCAGCCGGTTGATCGGCGAGCACTTGAGAAAGACGCGTCGTGACCGCGGCCGTTGGCATCAAACGTCTTGTATTTGCTGTCCTGGGCTTGGCCATTGTCGGCGTCGGCATTCTTGTGATCCTGCCGTTTCTGATGCCCGCGGACGCGGTGCGAGACGCTGTCAAAGCCGAAATCCGCGCCGTGACCGGCCTCGACCCGGTGCTCCGAGGCGGAGCCGCGGTCTCGCTGTTCCCCACCGGCACGGTGAGCTTCGACGATGTCAGCCTCGAGGACAACCGCACCGGCGCACCGGCGCTCACCGCCGAGAAGGTGGTCGCGCGCCTGCGCTTTTTTCCCTTCCTGACCGGGCGCATCGAAATCGCCGATGTTTCGCTGGTGCGCCCGACCATCGCCATCGTCTTCAACGCCGACCGCACCTCGAACTGGTCGGGTCACATCGAAACGCTGGCACGCAACCTCAAGCCCAGCCCCGGTCGAACGTCGTCATTCTCGGAAATCCGAATCGAGGACGGCACCGTTATCTTGCGCGACGAGGCGTACAAGCTGATCGAGACGCTCTCGAACGTGGAAATGGCGCTCGCTTGGCCGTCGATTTCAAGGAGCTTCGCCGCCACCGGGCGCCTCGCCTGGCATGACGAGCCGATCGATGCCACCATCAGCTTTACCGATTTCGTCGCAGCCCTGAACGGCGACCGGTCCGGGCTCAAGCTCCGCCTCGCCGGCGCGCCGTTCAAGTTTGCGTTCGACGGCTACATCAGCCATCGGCCGACGCTCAAAATGGAAGGCACGCTCGCTGCCGATGCGGCCTCCCTGCGCGACACGCTGCGCTGGGCGGAGCAGCAGCCGCCGCCGGGGGGTGGCTTCGGTCGCTTCGCGCTCAAGGCGCAAACCAACGTGGTCGGCAGTACCATCGGCCTGTCCGGCGTCAATGTGGAGCTCGACGGCAATACCGCCGAAGGCGTGCTCACATTCGACGGGCGTCAAACCTTGCAGGGAACGCTGGCAGCCGAAGGGCTCGATCTCACGCCCTACGTTTCCACGGTCCGTTTGCTGACCAGCGGCGAACGCGGCTGGGACAGCAAGCCGATCGCCCTCGATGGCCTCGACGGCATCCACGTCGACCTCAGGCTCTCGGCAGCCCGCGTCACTGTCGCCAGCGCCAAGCTCGGGCGCACGGCGGTCGCGGCCAATCTGCGCGGCGGCAATCTCACCGTCGCAGTCGGCGAATCGCAGGCCTTCGGCGGCGTCGTCAAGGGCACATTCGGGCTCGCCAAGTCGGCGACCGGGGCCGATTTCAAGGCCCAGCTGCAATTCTCCAATATCGATCTCGAGCAGTGTCTCGGCGAGATGTTCGGCATTCGACGGCTCGAGGGCAAAGGCAATCTCGGATTGGCGATCGATAGCTCCGGCAGCAGTGTGTACGACCTGACCAAAGGGCTGAACGGCACGGCCGGCCTGACGAGCCGCAACGGGGCGATCGCTGGGTTCAACGTGGAGCAGTTGCTCAAGCGCATCGAGCGCCGGCCGCTCTCGGGTGGCGGCGAGTTCCGGACCGGAAAGACACCGTACGAGACCCTGACGGTGAATCTGAAAATCATCAAAGGCGTGGCCAATATCGAAGAGGTTCGCATGGACGGGCCGAGTGTCGGGCTCGCGTTGACGGGCTCCGCATCGATTCCCGCCCGCGAACTCGATCTCAAGGGAACTGCGAGCCTAGTGTCGGTCGCCGCGCGCGGTGCGAGTGCGGCCGCGCCGGCGTTCGAGCTGCCCTTCATGGTGCAGGGACCCTGGGACGACCCGATCATATTGCCGGACCCTCAGAGCCGCATCCAGCGCTCGGGCGCGGCGCAGCCTATCCTGGACGCCGTCCGCAACCGTAGCGCGCGCGATCCAGTCCGCTCGGCGATCGAGCGGCTCACCGGCGCGACCGCCGATCCCGCGGCCGCTCCTCCGACAGCGGCCCCGAACCTGACCGGCAGTTCCACGCCGGTCGAGAGCGCGCCTGCCGTCGAGACCGCCGAGCCACCGCAGGACACTGCGCGACCGGGGCAATGATCGCCCGCCTCACTTGACGGCAAACGCCCCGACGCCATCACGCGCGACATTGTGAAACTTGCTGAGGAGGGATGCCGCCGCGATCCCGATCGCAACGATTGCGATCACGATCGAGCAAATGGCATTGATCTCCGGTTTCACGCCGAGCCGGATTTCCGAATAGATGCGGATCGGCAACGTGGTCGCACCCGGCCCGGTCGTGAAGCTTGCGATCACCAGGTCGTCGAGCGACAGCGTGAAAGCGAGCATCCAACCCGACGCCAGCGCAGGCGCGATCAACGGCAGGGTCACGCTCAGAAAAGTCCTGAGCGGCGGGCATCCGAGATCCATCGCCGCCTCTTCGAGGCTGGTGTCGAAGGTGAGGAGCCGCGACTGCACCACCACGGTGACAAAGCAGGCCGTCAGCGTGGTGTGCGCGGCCGTGATGGTCCAAAAGCCGCGATCGACGTCGACCGCCACGAACAACAGCAGGAGGGAAAGCCCGGTGATCACCTCGGGCATCACCAGGGGTGCGTAGATCATGCCGGAAAACAGCATGCGTCCGCGGAAGCGTCCGAATCGCACCAATGCGATGGCCGCGAGCGTGCCGAGCACCGTCGCCGCGGTCGCTGACAGCAACGCGATGCGCAGCGTGACCCAGGCCGACTCGAGCATGGCGCGATCGTTGAGCAGTTCGACGTACCACCGCGTCGACCAACCGCCCCACACGGTCACGAGCCGCGAGCCGTTGAACGAATAGATCATCAGAATGACGATCGGCAGATAGAGGAAGGCCAACCCCAGCGCGACCGCGCCGATGTTGAACCAGGACGTCTTGCGCAAGGTCAGCGTCCTCCCGACGGATAGCGGGTCTGTAGTTGCTGGTAGACCGCAAGCGGCACGACCAGCAGGCAGAGCAGAACCACTGCAACCGCGGATGCCACCGGCCAGTCCCGGTTGGCGAAGAACTCCGTCCACAGGGTCTGGCCTATCATCATGGTCTGCGAGCTGCCGAGGAGATCGGGGATGACGAACTCGCCTACAATCGGGATGAAGCAGAGCAATGCGCCGGCGATCACGCCCGGCAACGACAGCGGAAGCGTCACCAACCAGAACGCCTTCCAGCGCGGACAGCCGAGATCGGCGGCCGCCTCGATCAGCGTCTCGTCCATCTTTTCCAGCGTCGCATAGATCGGCAACACCATGAACGGGAGGTAGGAATAGACGATCCCGATATAGACCGCGGTATCGGTCGACAGCCAGGCGGGCGGCTCGTCAACGATGCGCAAAGCGAGCAGGACCTGGTTCAGCAGGCCGTCGCGCTGGAGAATATTCACCCACGCATAGATGCGGATGAGAAACGATGTCCAGAACGGCAGCACGACGAGCACGAACAGCGCGGGCTGCCAGTGGCGCGGTGCGCGTGCGATGCCGTAGGCGAGCGGAAAGCCGATCAGAAGCAACAGCACGGTCGAGCCGACCGCGACCTCGAGACTCTTGAGATAGGAGGCGAGGTAGAGCCCGTCGGAGGCGATGAAGGCGTAGTTTTCGAGCGACAACGCGGCGACGAATGCTTTCAGCCCCTCCCATCCTGCCACCGGATCGAACACGGGCGTGTAAGGCGGTTGCGCGATCGCCGTGTGCGACAAGCTGATCTTCAGCACGATGAGGAAGGGAACGAGGAAGAAGACGATGAGCCACAAATAGGGGATGAGCACGACCAGCCGTGCGCCCCATGTCCGGTCCACTGCGCCGCCGCCGCCGTTCGCCGTCCTCGCCATCGCATCGGCCTCGCCTATCGTGTCAGCACCATCGCCGCCTCCGGCGTCCAGGTGAGCCACACACGGTCATCCCAGTCGATCGGCAGTTCCACCAGCCGCGCCACATTGGCGGCAGTCACCTTCAGGATAAATCCGGTGTCGAGTCGCACCTTGTAGATCGAGAGGTCGCCGAGATAGGCGATATTCTCCACCTGCCCGGCGACGCAATTCTCACCGGTGGTCGGAGGCGGCTCACGCCCGATGCGCACTTTCTCGGGCCGCAGCGCTACCCACACGGTGTCCCCCGGTTTGGCATCGGGACACGCGAGGCCCCGCAGTTGGCCGGCGGCGGTGCTCTCAACCACCGTTCCGGACGCTCCCAGGTCGGCAACACGGCCTTCGATCAGGTTGACGTCACCGATGAAATCCGCAACCCAACGCGAATTCGGGCGCTCGTAGATTTCGGTCGGCGTGGCGACCTGGATCAACCGGCCGTGGTCCATGACGCCGATACGGTCGGCCACCGTCATCGCCTCCTGCTGGTCGTGAGTGACGATGACGAAAGTGAGGCCGAGCTTCTCCTGCAGCTGCATCAGCTCGAACTGCGTTTCGCCACGCAGCTTCTTGTCCAGCGCCGCGAGCGGCTCGTCCAGCAGGAGGACGCGAGGCCGTTTCACCAGCGAGCGCGCGAGCGCGACGCGTTGGCGCTGCCCGCCGGAGAGCTGATGCGGCTTGCGCTTGGCGAAGCCTTCGAGGCGCACCAGCTTAAGCATCTCCTCAACACGGGCCGCGATCTCGGACTTGGGAACCGCTTCCTGCTTGAGCCCGAAGGCGACGTTGCCTTCGACCGTGAGGTGCGGAAACAACGCATAGCTTTGGAACATCATGTTGACCGGTCGCCGATAGGGCGGCACCCGCGCGATATCCTCGCCGGCGAGCAGAATGCGTCCCTCGTCCGGCATCTCGAAGCCGGCCAGCAAGCGCAGCAGCGTGGTCTTGCCGCAGCCTGACGGCCCCAGCAGGGCGAAAAATTCGCCGGCAAAGATGTCGAGCGACACGCGCTCAACCGCGGCGATGCCGGCGAAGTGCTTGCTCACCCCGTCGAACCGGACGAGCGCCCGCGCCGTGGAATCCGACCACGGCGCGAACGTCTTTCGCGTATTCCCCTTGCCCGGGTCATGGCTCGCGCCGGCATTCCCCATCTCGCCACGCTAGCGGCCTGCGGGGCGCGGCTCAACACCCGTCGTACGTCGGCCCTTTCGGCCGCCTTGAGCGAGGGGCTGCGCGCCCCCTGACATCAGCTCAGTGTGCGCGCGACGGCATCGCGCCAGCCCGTCCATTTCCGTTCGCGCGTAGCAGCATCCATTTGCGGCTCGAACCGCCGCGCACATCGCCACTCTGCGGCAAAGCCCTGCAAATCCGGGCACACGCCAGCGGCATGGCCGGCGAGATAGGCGGCACCGAGCGCCGTCGTCTCCATCACCAGCGGGCGATCGACCGGCGCGGCCAGCATGTCGGCAACGAACTGCATCGTGAGATCGCTCGCCGCCATGCCGCCATCGACCCGCAACACCGTGTCGGCTCCCGCCGCCGGCCAATCGGCGCGCATCGCCTCGAGCAAGTCGCGGGTCTGATAGCCGACCGCTTCGAGCGTGGCGCGCGCAATCTCCGCCACGCCCGACTTGCGCGTGAGCCCGTAAAGCGCGGCGCGCGCCTTCGCGTCCCACCACGGCGCGCCCAGCCCCACGAATGCCGGAACGAGATAGATCTGCTCCGCGGGATCGGCCGCCGCGGCGAGCGCGTTCACGTCCGGCGCTGCGCCGATCACCTTGAGCGAATCGCGCAGCCATTGCACGGCCGCGCCGGCGACGAAGATGGCGCCCTCGAGCGCGTAGATGCGCCGGCCACCAAGCTGGTAGGCGATGGTCGTGAGCAGGCGGTTTCTCGACACGACCGGCTGATCGCCGGTGTTGATCAACGCGAAGCAGCCGGTGCCGTAGGTCGACTTCACCATGCCGGGGTCAAAGCAGCCCTGCCCTACCATCGCTGCCTGCTGGTCGCCGGCGATTCCCAAAATACGGATCCCTCCGCCGAAGAGTTCGGTCGTGCCGAAGTCGCCGGCGCAATCGCGCACCTGTGGCAAGAGCGCGTCGGGGACGTCGAACAGCCGGCAGAGCTCGCCGTCCCAGCTTCCGTGCCGGATGTCCAGCAGCGAAGTGCGCGAGGCATTGGTCGCATCGCTCGCGTGCACCTGCCCGCCAGTGAGCCGCCAGAGCAGGAAACTGTCCACAGTCCCGAAGGCAAGCCGGCCCGCACGCGCCGCCGCCCGCGCGCCCTCGACGTGATCGAGCAAGCACGCGATCTTGGTGGCGGAAAAATAGGGGTCGAGCACAAGACCGGTGCGCGCCGTGATCAGGGCTTCGTGCCCGTCCTGCCGCAGCGCGGCGCACCGGTCCGCCGTGCGCCGGTCCTGCCATACGATGGCGTTGTGGATCGGGCGGTTGGTGACGCGGTCCCACACGATCGTGGTCTCGCGCTGGTTGGTGATGCCGAGCGCCGCGATCTCACTGGCCTGCGCGCCGGCGCGCGCCATGGCCGCGCGCACGGTCGCCAAGGCCGCGGACCATATGTCTTCAGGGTCGTGCTCCACGAGGCCGGGCGCCGGATAGATCTGGCGCAGCTCCTGCTGCGCACTCGCGACCGGAACCAGCGCCGTATCGAACAGGATGGCGCGGGTCGAGGTCGTCCCCCTGATCGATCGCGAGAAGGTAGTCCGGCACGCTCGCCCTCCGCGGTCTTGCGCATGCAGCCCGAGTGGACATCGGTTTTGGATCAGCAATCAAGCCTGCGCTGGGGACGATGGAGGTCGTTCGGCCAAAATGCTGGCCTGCATCAGGTCCCGGCCCCGTGGCCGACCAATGCGGCCATGAACTTGGCCAATCGCTCCCGCTGTTCGCGCGAAAACCACAAGCCCAGCTTGGTGCGCCGCCACAGCACATCTTCCTCCGTCTGTGCCCATTCACGTTCCATCAGATAGCGCACCTCGGCACCTGTGAGGTCGGCGCCGAAGCAAGGGCCGAGATCCTCCAGCCGGCGCGCCGGCCCGAGGACGCGCTCCACGCGCGTGCCATAGGTGCGCACCAGCCGCCGTGCATGCTCTTCGCCCAGAAACGGCCGTGACTTGCGCGTCTTGGCCACCAGCGCCTCGAGCCCATTGGGGGGAAACTCGCCGCCCGGCAGGTGCGAGTTTCTGGTCCACGCCGGGCCGCCGGCAACGATATGCGCGAGGCGGTCGAGCGCATGCTCCGCCAAGCGCCGGTAGGTGGTGATCTTGCCGCCATAGACGGTGAGCAGCGGCGCCTCGCCGTTGGGTTCGTCGAGCGTCAAAAGATAGTCGCGGGTGACATCTTGAGCCTTCCGCGAACCGTCGTCATGGAGGGAGCGGACCCCGGCAAATGACCACACCACGTCGGCGGGAGCGATGGTGGCGTGGAAATGCGCGTTCGCGACATCGCAGAGGTAGCTGATCTCGTCGGCGCTCGGCTGGACGCCGCTCGGGTCGCCCGCAAAGCTTTGGTCGGTGGTTCCAATCAATGTGAAATCCCGCTCGAACGGCAGCGCGAAGACAAACCGCCCATCGCGGGTCTGGACGATGTAGCCGCGATCATGGTCGAACAGGCGACGCACCACGATGTGGCTGCCCTTGTCGAGCCGCGCGGGCAACGGCGTCGTGTCGCGCAGCACATTCTCCGCGAACAGCTTGAGCCACGGTCCGGTCGCATTGACCAGGACACGCGCGGTCGCAAGGTCGCGCCGGCCCCGAACCTCGAGCACAAGCCGCCACTCGGCCCCTCGCTCCGCCCGCATGCAGCGGGTGCGGCTGCGGATGATGGCGCCACGCTCGGCAGCATCGAGTGCGCTGACCACGACGAGGCGCGAATCGTCCGCCCAGCAATCGGAATATTCGAACCCGCGTTGGTGCCGGTGCTTGAGCGGCGTGCCGAGCGGATCATCGGCCAGCGCGATGGTGCGGGTCGGCGGCAGGATGTTTCGGCCGCCGAGATGGTCGTAGACGAACAACCCCAGGCGCAGCATCCAAGCGGGACGCAGCCCGGGCTCGGGCGGCAGCACAAACCGCATCGGCCGGATCAGGTGCGGCGCCATCCGCAACATCACCTCGCGCTCGATCAGCGCCTCGCGCACGAGGCGAAACCATCCCTGCTCGAGATAGCGCAACCCGCCGTGGATCAGCTTGGTGGAAGCCGACGACGTGCCGGAGGCAAGGTCGTTCTGCTCCACCAGCAGGACGCGCAGCCCGCGGCCGGCGGCGTCGCGGGCAATCCCCGCGCCATTGATGCCGCCGCCGACAATGGCGAGATCGAAATCGGCCATGCCCGTTGATTCCTTTCCACGCCAGCATCGCGCGGCCGGGCATCCCGGCTCAAGCCGCCAACATTGAGATGAAGCCTTGCATCGCTCCGGTCCTGGGCGATGATGCAGATGCACGTGCAGCCAACAGGAGAGGCCGATGGGCTATCACGACCGCCATGTCGTCGTCACCGGTGGTACCGGCGCGCTCGGCACCGCCATGGTCGGTGCGCTGATCGAAGCCGGCGCCGTCTGTCACGTGCCTTACATCAATCCGGCGGAAGCCGATCACTTTGCGCTCCGCGGCCACGCCAGGGTCAAGCTCGTCGCCGATATCGAGCTGACGAATGAGGACGCCGTCGCCAGGCTTTACGCCGGGGTGCCGAAATTGTGGGCTTCAATCCACATCGCCGGTGGTTTCGCCATGGCGCCGATCGGCGAGACGACGAAATCCGATCTGATGAAGCAGGTCGACATGAACTTTGTCACCGCCTTCCTGTGCTGCCGGGCCGCGGTGAACGCCATGCGTCCGACCGGCGCCGGCGGGCGCATCGTCAATGTCGCGACCCGTCCCGCGCTCGAATGGCGCGCCGGCGCGGACATGGTGGCCTATACCGCCAGCAAGGCCGCGGTTGTCGCCCTCACCGTCGCGCTGGCCGAGGAAGTGGTGCAGGCCGACATCCTGGTCAATGCGATCGCGCCGTCGACCATGGACACTCCCGCGAACCGCAAGGCGATGCCCAAGGCCGATTTTTCCGCGTGGACCAAGGTCGAGGACGTGGCGGCGACGATTCTGTTTCTGGCGTCGCCGGAGAACCGCGTCACCCGCGGCGCGGTCGTGCCGGTTTACGGGCGAAGCTGACGCGATGCGGGTCCAGACATCGCGATACCGGCGGACCGTGTTGGGGGTGCACTCCAGGGTGCAGTCCAACAGTGGACCCCTGTAAAAAACAGGGCAGATACAGGACTGGCGACCAACAATCACCTCTTGCCAGGACTTGAATCTGCCCCTGTGACTATCCCGCACCTCCGATCATGGCACCGCGAACGTAGTACCCGTCGGTCTGCATCGGAGCACAGGGGAATCAACTCTGCGCCAGGCGATACAGGTACGGATCTGGAAACGCGTCATCCGGAATATCTTCTCCAGCAATCCACTCGATGCTGTTTGGAAGCGCGCCGTCTCTCTCCATGAACTCTTTGACCGCTTTCCAAGCGCTTTCGAATGGAATGTACAGTCCAACCGGCATGAGGTCACCATGCATAGTCTTGACCCACTCTTTCAGACGGCTCAGGTCCCCCTTGGAGTAGTAGAACTCTCCACGCGCGCCCCCCGATTTGTGGTAGTGCAAGAGTATCCCATGGTTGAAATTACCTAGAATGGTCAGGTTGAGGTCGATGCGTCCCTTGTTGCGTGGCAGATGCGCCGTCCCATCGACCCCCTCCGCCGAAAGCCCCCAGCAGTCGTTGCGGCGAGCAAATTTCCAGCGCCGTTCTCGGGGCCCTAGGAAATAGGGCTGCAGCTGGCTGGGCGACGGCCATCCAGGTCCATCGAAGGCATCGAAATACACGCTCTTCCTCATTCGCCCCCCCTACTTCATCCAAGAGCCATCGCGCATCGTTCTGCTTGACCCGTCTGGATCGACAAAAGTCACCGTGGGATTGCCGAGCTCCAATCCGATATAGGGCAACAAATCTTTGCAATTGTTGCAAAGTACAGTGTCGCCAAATACCGTCAATGTCCTGCCCGTCAAAATGCCGCCGCTTTGTCGGGCTGATCGCAACAGGACCGTTGTTTCGGCGTGAAATAGGGCGTCGCCTGGCATGCGCCCGATATTGCTGGTAGCAAACTTATCCGGATACTTTTCTAACAAGATCTTGCGCAACCTAACCGCCGCCGCACGATCAACAGAAGTGTATGTGGGAGAGCTGGAATTGGACCCGAAAATATCTCTCCCGTCGACAGTAGTGACCGTGACTGCGCCGTCTTTATGTCCAAACAGATCCCAAAGGCCATTTTCTGAACGGTAAGCCTCGATCGCGCGCTTGGCCAGCTCTACCGCGATCGCGATGAGAGCGCGCGGACCAAGGCGCGGCTTGTCGGCAACCGCGAGACGTGTTCCAGATCCGCTACCGCCGGTACTCGTCCATTGCCCGCCATCGGGGTTTCCCGCTGGCACACGAGGCTGCTGGGGATTGAAGTGCGATCGATGCTGAGCGATGCGATGCTGCAGCTCGATATCTGCCAACGCGAGTCTGTGGACGAGCCCCCTGACGTCGTTCGCGTCGGAGAGCAGACGCTCGATTCGTGCTCGTGATGTGGCACCTGAGAGATTGACTTCGGATCCGGGCCAAAGCGCTCTCTCGATCAAGGATTTCGGCACCGGACGAACGGCTCTGACGTTGTCGAATGACCGCTGGACCATTTTGGATACCTTCAGGTCGCGCGCGGATCACGTCGTGGCGCGGCATGCTTGTCGTGCTCGAGATTGTTTGGGAGTGATCGCCGCAGCTACGGGCGGCGCCGCCAACGGGGTAAGATCGAGCTAACCGCTCCCGGCCAGAGTGAACCAGAGGCGATCGAGCAAGATGGTAAGAGCCGCGCGGACATGTGCGCGCCGACGCTTCGACGCGCGGGCTAACCAGCAAGATCGCCGAGCGCTCGCGCGCCGCAAAGCGTTACCGATCCGGGTGCTGGAGCGCTAGGAAGGCGGCGCCAGCATCGGATCGGCGTTCATGCACACTTTTGGATGATGCGTCTTTATAAAAGATTCGCGATACGAAGTCAACTACAAAATGTAGGCATGAAAGTGCGCGTGTGTGCAGGTAGCGCGCGATCTGTCAGGGATATGTAGCGCCCGATCTGTCCGGTTCATGGCGACCTTCCTGACGGAGGGCTGGGATGCGCTCCACCCGAACAGGGCCGCAATACCGCCGCCGGATGTGAGAGGGTTCACGCTCGCTGCTCCAATCGAATGGTACCGATTGCGTGGCGCGCGGCGCAGGAATGCTCGCGCGCCAAAACCGGCATCGGACGAGGGACCAAGATGTTTCGATACCTGAAGAATGTGCGAATAAGTCTCGACGTCCCGGCGCTAGCGGCGGTGGTCGGTGTGTTGCTTGTCGCCGCCCTGACCAAGGGAGGGCATCCGGGATGGGGCGTCGGCGGGGTGCTCGCCCTCTATGTCCTCTGCGCCCTCTATGTGGCGATACGAAATTCGACACGGCGCGCGGATATTCGCCGCCAGGCGCTTGGCGCCAGCACTCTTTAGCGAGACCTCTGACAGGAGGAGACGATGCCAAATCCAGGCCAGCCCACGATCCGGCTTGGCGCCGCGGGCAACGTGGTTCGCCGGCTCCAGCGAGCGTTGCGCCGCACGCCAAACCCCGGGCTGAAAGTCGACGGCATATTTGGCCCTGCGCTGGAGACGACCGTCAAGGAGTTCCAGGAGGGCGCCGGGCTCGTGGTCGACGGCATCGTCGGTCCGGTGACCTGGACTGCGTTGCCGGACGGCGGCCCCATGCCGGTTCTGCAAGAGGGTTCCTCTGGTGAGGTCGTTCGCTCCCTGCAGACCCTGCTCACCAACGGCGCTTCCGGTGCATGGGGCACGACCCCGCACGGGATCGACGGCCATTTCGGCGCGCGCACGAAGGCCTCCGTACAAGCGTTTCAGACCTGGGGTGGCGTCGCAGCGGACGGAGTGGTGGGAGACCAGACCTGGGCGGTCTCGCTCCACGCAGCCAGTGCGACCTTGGAGAGTGCGGTTGGACTCAAGTTCGTTGTTGGCTGACCGCGGCCCGACCTGTTGGAACTCCATGCAGGGCTTGTAGCGGCGCGCTGGGAAACCGACACAGCTGCAGATCGCGGCCCTGCCGCCCTCAGTCATCAACCGGAACGACGTCGCGGGCCGGCGCCTTGACCAGGCGCGTGACCGCGCTGGCGGCAACGACGGCGTGCTGCTGAGCATAGGCCTCGTGGTTCTGCTCGATGTCCTCGAGATCGTAGAGGTAATTCACCATCAAGCCATGCGACTGCCGCAGCGCCCGCTCCGACGTATCGGCGGCGAAATTGAGTCGCTCGAGCCGCGCGCCATTGCCGAGATGGAAGCGTGCGACGGAATCAAGCGGGGTTCCGCGCGGCGTGCGTGCACGCAAATAATACCACGCCGCCGCGCGCAGCAGCGGCTCACGCAGCGTCTCGACGGCGGCCTCATCCCGCCACCAGCCGGCGCGGTCGAGCGTCTCGAGCGCTGCGCGATCCTCCTCGGTGAGCGCCAGCGACGCCTCCGTTGCGCGCTCGCGCTTGAGCCATTCGGCGAAATTGGGAGCGGGAGACAACGTAACAAAAGTCGAGAGCCGCGGAATCTGGCGACCAACCTCCTCGACCACCTGCTTGATGAGGAAATGACCGAACGAGACCCCGGCCAGCCCGCGCTGGCAGTTCGAGATCGAATAGAACACCGCCGTCGTCGCGCGCTCGGGTTCGATCCGCTCGCGGTTGGCGGACAGGATCGGGTCGATCCCGGCGGGTATGCCGCGGGTGAGCGCGACTTCGACGAAGATCAACGGCTCGTCGATCAGCGCCGGATGGAAGAAGGCGTAGCAGCGCCGATCGGGCGAATCGATGCGGGCGCGCAGATCGTTCCAGTCGCGGATCGCGTGCACCGCCTCGTAGCGGATGATCTTCTCCAGCAGGTTCGCCGGCGTCGACCAGTCGATGGTCCGCAGCACGAGGAAGCCGCGATTGAACCAGGACGAGAACAGATGGAGAAAGTCATCATCGATGGCGGCGAGATCGTCGCGATGATCCATCGCCTCGAGCAGCTGGGCACGCATACGAACCAGCGCCGCCGTGCCCCCAGGCGCAAGGTTGAGGCGCCGGAACAGTTCGAGCCGTCGCGGCTCGGATGAGCGATGGAGCTTGGATGCGGCGGCATCCGAGGGCGCGTTCATCCACGCGGAGGCCGCGGCGCTGAGCCGGGCACGGTCGGGGCCGAACCGGGTCGCCAGCGCCTCGAAAAAGGCAATGCGCGGCCCGGTCTTGAGCTCGGCGTAGCGGGACAGAATCTCGCGCGCGAGCGCCACGCCCGAGGCTTCGCCGCGGCGGGAGAGCAGATCCTCGCACAGATGCGCAAGGTTGGCCGAGCGCTGCTCCGCGACCCCGCGCCGATCGCGCGTGACCAGCGCGCGGCCGCGCTCCGCGATCGACTGCAACATATCGCCGAAAAAAGAGGTGTTCACGGACTGGTCCGAATCTGTCGCTTCCGCCCCTTAGATAGTCTCGGCGTGACAAATTCACAATTCATGCCAAGACCCGCCATTTCCACGTACTGGACAAGAGGGGCGTCGGCGGGCCACAGAAGCGGCTGTTTTTGCCGCAGAGCCCGCTCTCGGAAGCGAAGGAGGAATGCTCGATGCCGGGTCCCTTGGCCGGAATACGCGTGCTGGAACTCGCCCGTATCCTGGCGGGACCTTGGGCAGGGCAGATTCTCGCCGATCTCGGCGCCGACGTCGTCAAGGTCGAGCGCAAAGGCACCGGTGACGACACGCGGGGCTGGGGCCCTCCCTTCGTCGAAGGGAAGGACGGCGCCCATCTCGGTGCCGCCTATTTCCACGCCACCAATCGCGGCAAACGCTCGATCGAGGTCGATTTCGAGAGCGAGGACGGACGGCGCATCGTTCGCAAGCTGGCGGCGCGCTCCGACGTGCTGATCGAGAATTTCAAGGTTGGCGGGCTGGCCAAATTTGGCCTGGACTATGCCAGCCTGAGCAAGGAATGCCCGCGCCTGATCTATTGCTCGGTCACGGGCTTCGGCCAGACCGGGCCTTATGCCGCCCGCGCGGGCTACGACCTGATGGCTCAAGGCATGGGCGGGATCATGGACCTGACCGGGGCGCCGGATGGCGAGCCCCAGCGCGCCGGGGTTCCAGTCGCCGATATCTTCACCGGCATCTATTCGGTCGTGGGAATCCTCGCCGCGCTGCACGAGCGCGAGCGGACCGGCCGCGGCTGCATGGTGGATACCGCGCTGGTCGACAGCCAGGTCGGCGTGCTTGCCAACCAGGCCCTCAACTATCTCGTCTCCGGCCAGGTCCCCAAGCGCATCGGCAACGCGCATCCCAACATCGTGCCCTACCAGGTTTTTCCCGTGGCCGATGGTCACATCATCATCGCCACCGGCAACGACAACCAGTTCGCCAAGCTCTGCGCGGTACTGGGCGAGCCCAAGCTCGCCCAGGAGCCCAATTATCGCGTCAACTCCGACCGGCTGAAGCACCGCGACGAGTTGGTCGCGCATCTGTCCGCGTTGACGCGGCGCTGGTCGCGCGCCGACCTGCTGGCAAAGCTCGAATCCGTCCAGGTCCCGGCGGGCCCGATCAACCCGCTCGATCAGGTCTTCGCCGACCCGCAGGTGGTCCATCGCGGCATGCGGATCGACCGGCCGAGCGCGGCGGCCAAGGCCGGCACGATCCCGGGCGTGCGCACGCCCATCGTTATCGACGGCAAAGCGATGGCGGCCGAGCGCCCCGCCCCGCGGCTGGGCGAGCACACGGCGGAGATTTTGCGCGAGATCGGCG
>Ga0114129_10003640_pt1 | contig 21691 bp, 14 predicted proteins | sample RhiMetdeltSRZDD1_FD_80071 | JGI IMG/M metagenome (GOLD analysis project Ga0114129, IMG submission 80071) | Populus rhizosphere microbial communities from Tennessee, USA - Rhizosphere MetaG P. deltoides SRZDD1 (version 2) (version 2) | ecosystem: Host-associated > Plants > Roots > Rhizosphere >... | reverse complement strand
TGCGGATTGCGATCGGTCGACCCGCATTCCTGCCACCGCGCGAAGCGCGGCGACACCAACGGTACTAGTCCATCGAAGTGATCGAGAGGATCTTCTCCGGTACTCCGTGTGCTTCGTGCCCTCTGTGTTGGCGCCGAAGGCGCCAGCGTGCGTCGTGTCGTCGCGGCGTCGTGCCGTCGTGAAAGCGCGTAGCGCACCCGCGACAGCGGACGGCGCCCAAATCTGCTGGTTGCGACCCCAGTACGCAGGCCAGTCGTACCTCCCGCCGAAGTCGGTATACTCTCCACCCACGACCCTCACGCGAACCCGCGAATAGCAGATCAGCCGGGGAGGACTCATGGCTCCTGATGGTCCTGTCCGAACACTGGCGCACGGTGAATGGGTGTACAGCCTCGCCGTCAACGCGACCGGCACGCGCCTGGCCAGCGGCAGCACTGGCGGCACCATCAAGGTCTGGGACACCGCGAACGGGCGATGCGTCGCCACGCTCGAAGGGCACGAGGAGACGGTCGGCGGACTCGCCTTCCATCCTGACGGCGCGCGTCTCGCGAGCGCCGGGAAAGACGGCACCATCCGCATCTGGAGCATCGGCGACGGAGAAATGCTCCAGGGCGTTCGGGCGCACCAGGCGCCCGCGACCGAGGTCAGGTTCAGCCCTGACGGGACGCGGCTCTACACCTCGGGACTCGACTCGCGCATCGGGATCTGGGAGCACGAGAACGGGACCGACGGATTCGAGATCAAGCCGTACATGGAAGCCAGCGTGCCGGAGACCGGGGAAATCGGGCAGGCGCATTTCCAGATGGTCCAGCCCGGCATCGCCGCCGCGATCCCGAGTCCCGACGGCAAGCGGCTCGCGGTCGGCAGCGACACTGGTTGCATTCAGATCTTCGACCTGCCCGGCTACACCCTGCTCGGTCAACTCCGCGGGCACACGAAAAGCATCCATCGTCTCGCCTGGAGCCCGGACGGAAGCCGGCTGGCGTCGGCGAGCATGGACCAGACGGCGCGACTCTGGGACCCGGCGACGTGGAGCGAGACCTCCCGGCTCCGCGGCTACTCGGCGTGGGTCCTGTGCGTCGCGTTCACTCCGGACGGGAAACGTCTCGCGGTCGGCTCCCGCGATCATTCCGTCGACATCTGGCAGGTCGCGTCGGGCAAGCGCCTCTTCGGTCTGCCGCCGCAGCCCGCCGGCGTCTGGAGTCTCGCGTTCCACCCTGGCGGCAACTGGCTGGCGCTCGGCGGCTACCACGGGATGGTGGATCTCTGGGACGTAGCGTCGATGCACGCCTGATCCCTTCTGGCCAGGCTTCTCGCCATGACCGTCGATCGCAACCTCGAGGACGAGGCAAGAGATCTCGGGCGCCAGGGGAGCGAGCTGCTCGATGGCGGCGCGTTTCGAGCCGCGGTCACACCGTTCGAGTCCGCGCTCGCCATCTGGAAGCGTCTCGAGCAGCCTGAGGGGCAGGCCGCCGTGCTCGGCCGGATCGCGCGCGCTCGGCTGGGTCTCGGTCAGGAAGACGAGGCGCTGCGCTGTCTGATCGAAGCCGGCGATCTCTGGAAAGCCGCGCACGAATACGACTTCGCGCTGCGCGAGTACAACGAGGCCAGCACGATTCAACATCGCCTCTTCGACGTGCGCGGCGAAGGAGCGGTGCGAAACGCGATCGGCGAAGTGTTCGCCGCTCAGGGCGACCATGGCTGGGCCCTGGAACATTTCAAGACCGCGCTGCTCGCGCATCGCCGGATGGGCGACGGCGCAGGCGCCGCCAGAACTCTCGCCAATCTCGCGGACATCTACATCCGTACCGGCAGATATGAGCTGGCTGCGGATCACCTGAGCGAGGCCGTCGGCCTGCACAGCCGGGATCCCCGCACCCAGGCCGCGGTCCAGGGGTGCCTCGGCATCCTGCATGGCCGGCTCGCGCGCTACGAAGAGGCGCTGAACAGCCTCTCCGCGGCGATTGCGCTGGTCGAGTCCACCCCGGATCGGGAAGAGCTCGGACGTCTGCTCACGGCCGCCGGACGAACCTACTTCCACATGGGACGGTACCCGGAAGCCGCGAGTACGTTCGAGCGGGCGCTCGAGATCCTTCGCGACGGCGAGCGGCCGTACCGTCACGGCGTCTACAAAGGGCTCCGGCCGCTGTCGGCCTCGGCACTGAACGATCTGGGCGAGGTCTATCTGGCGCAAGGCGACGTACCTCGCGGGCGTGGCTACTTCGAGCTGGCGCTCTACGCGCTGGCGATGACTCCCGCTCCGCGCGTGACGATCGATGCGATGACCGACCGCCGGCTGCTGCAGATCGAGGCCACGGCCCGGTTCAACCTCGGGTTCGCCTATTTCGCCGAAGGCCGATCGAACGAGGCGCAGAAGCAGTTTCGGGGCGTGCTCGCCATCCACGAGGACATGGGCAACGTCGCGGCCGAGGCGCGGACGCTCTGTGAGATCGCGCGGGTGTCCGAAACGCTGGGCCAGCGAGCCGAGGCGCGGGAGCACTTCGAGTCGGCGCTCGCCATCCATGAAAAGATCGGCGACCGCGCCGGCGAGATCACGACGCTGCACCGCCATGCGGCGTTTCTCCGGCGCGACGGCCGGCCCGAAGAGGCCCTTGCCGCCCTGCGACGTGCCAGCGCTCACCTCGAAGAGGTTCGCGCCAGCCTCGACGCGCCCGCGAACCGGATGGGATTCTTCAGTCCTCATCTTGCCGTGTATCAGGAGCTCGTCAGCCTGCTCGCCGCGTTGTCGCGGCAAGGCGTCGCATTCGATCTGACAGACGCCGGGCACGACTATGCGTCAGCGGCCCTCTTCTACGCGGAGCATGCGAAAGCGCGCGTGTTCGCCGAGCTCCTGGCCCGGTCGAAGCCCGCGAACATCCACCTGCCGGAGGCGCTGGCTCGTGACGAGCAGGCGCTCGTCATGCGTCAGCGGGGGGCCCTTCGGGCGTTTCGCGAGGCCGCCGGCAACGTGCGGGAGGCGCTGGCGGAATACCAGGCAGTGACGAGCGCCCTTCGGGACTTCGTCCGCGATTTGCGAGAGAGCCCGGAGCCCGCGGTCCGGGCCTATGCCGCGCTGACGTATCCCCAACCGGCGCGGGCGAACGAGATCCAGTCGGCGCTGCGGCCGGATGAGATGCTCGTGGAATACGCGGTGCTGTCCGATGAGACGATGATCTGGATCGTCGAGCAGACTGGAGTGAGGCTCGTCGTCGTACCGCTCGGCGCGGCCGCGATCAAGGAATACGTCCGCAACGTCCGGAGCAGCCTCGAAGAGGAAACGCCGCTTCCCGAAACGGCGCTCGAGACGCTCTACGATGCGCTGTTCGCGCCGGCGCTGGGCGATGCGGGGAAGCATCGGAAGCTGATTCTCGCGCCAGACGACTCGCTCGTGCTGTTGCCGTTCGAGCTGCTCGGGCATCGCCGGAACGGCGAATGGAGATTCGTCGCCGATGACTGGTCGCCCAGCTACTATCCATCCGGGACGCTCCTGGCAGTCGCGCGACTGCAGCAGGTCAGCCAGCAAACATACGAGCACCCCCTGCTGGCGTTCGGCGATCCGGACTATGCCGGCACCGACTTCCTGCGCCTCGAGAACAGCCGGCAGGAAGTGCTGCGGATTGCCGGCCTGCTTCGCGTCGAGCCTTCCAGCCCGCACATCAGGCTCGACGGACAGGCCTCTGAGTCGGCGGTGAAGAGCCTGAACCGCACGGGCGAGCTCGCGGCCTATCGCTATCTCCACTTTGCGACCCACGGCGTGCTGTCCGCGGATGCACCTGAAGTGGGTCAGCCGGCGCTTGTCCTGTCGCGGACGGCCAATGAAGGGGAGGACGGCTTTCTGACGATGGACGAAGTGTTCGGCCTGGATCTGGAGGCAGACCTGGTCGTGCTCTCGGCGTGTCAGACCGGGTTGGGGGAAGAGGTGCCGGGAGAAGGAGTCGTCGGACTGACCCGGGCCTTCTTCCACGCCGGCACGCGATCGGCCGTCGTCAGCCTGTGGCGAGTGGACGACGAGTCGACGGCCGCGTTCATGGTGACCTTCTACGACCGTCTCGCGAAGGGCGAGGACAAAGCGGCGGCGCTCGGTGCGGCTCGCACCGCGACCAGGCAGCACTTCCCGGATCCGTTCTGCTGGGCTCCGTTCATCCTCGTCGGCGAGCCCTGAGCCAGGGCGCCAGCACCGCTTCCAGATCCCGCCGGATCCAGTCGACGGCCTTGCCTTCCCGGTACGTCGCCCAGGACATCAGCGATCCGCCGATCACCGTCTCGATGGTGCGCGCCAGCGACGCCGCGTTCACCTCGCGCCGCAGCTCGCCCGCCGCCGCGGCAGCGTCGAGCAGACGCTCGATCTCGCGGCGGCTCGCGCGGGCGTTCCGGGCGAGATGTCCGCGGAGCACGTCGTCGGCGAGATCGCCTTGCAAGTAGGCGAGATTTCGCAGGAGCGCCTCCGGCGTCGGCGCCAGATCGGCCATGCACGCGGCGTAGGCCCGGACCGTCGCCAGCGGGCTCGCGTGGGCGGCCCGCAGCTCGGCGAAGATCGGTGCGGCGCTCGTCGCGAACCGCTCGGACAGCGCGACCAGCAGCGCGCGCTTGCTGCCGAACCGCTGGACCAGCCGGCCCGCCGTGACCCCCGCCTCCGCGGCGATGTCGGCCAGCGTCAGCTCGTGCGGTCCGCGCCGGCTCATGACGCGCTGCGCCGCGGCGAACACGTCCTCGTCTGTGACCTTCTGGGGCCGTCCGGGCATGGCGGTTGACAATTACTAAACGTCAGTTTAGCTTATTACTAAATTCAAATTTAGCTCAGGAGGGGGCGATGAGGAAAGTGGCTTATGGCGGCGCGATGAGCCTCGACGGTTTCATCGCCGGACCAAACGGCGAGTACGACTGGATCGTCATGGATCCGGACGTCGACTTCGCGAAGATGATGGCCCGCTTCGACACGTTTCTGATCGGCCGGAAGACCTTCGACGCCATGCGGCGCATGGGGGGAGGGCCGCCCGCCCCTGGCATCAGGAACATCGTCTTTTCGCGCACGCTGCGGCCGGAGGATTGTCCCGGCGCGACGCTCAGCGACGATGCGGAAGGCGTCGTGGCGGATCTCCGGAAGAAGCCGGGAAAAGACATCGCGCTGTTCGGGGGCGGCGAGCTGTTCCGAAGTCTCCTGGCCGCCGGTCTGGTCGACGAAATCGCCGTCTCGGTCGTCCCGGTCCTGCTCGGCGGCGGCGTGCCGTTGCTGCCCTCGCCCGCCGACCGCGCGCGGCTGAAGCTGCGGACGCACCGGGTCTATCCAAAGACCGGAACCGTCGCGCTCGAGTACGACATCCTGCCGAAGTGAGGCTCTCTCTCGAGGGCGGTTGACATCTCCGGTGCGGTGTTATATAACCACATGGTTATTTAACCTGAAGGCTATATGAGCCAGGCCGACGCCGATCGCCTCGACACCACGTTTCTCGCGCTGGCCGACCCGACGCGGCGCGCCATCCTCGCGCGCCTGGCGCTCGGGGACGCCTCCGTCACCGAGCTCGCCGAGCCGTTTGCGATCAGCCAGCCCGCGATCTCGAAGCATCTCAAGATCCTCGAGCGCGCCGGCCTGATCAGCGTCGGCCAGGACGCGCAGCGCCGCCCGCGGCGGCTGGATGGCCGGCCGCTCGCGGAGGCGGCCACGTGGCTCGAGCACTACCGGGCCGCCTGGGAGGCGAGCTTCGAGCGTCTGGACGACCTGCTGAAGGAGATGCAGGGGCCTTCGCCGCGGTCGCGGCGAGGGCGACGGCCGAAAAAGCCCCGGAAACGTGGTTGAGTTGCACACACAGAGGAGCAGCGTGATGCCGATGACACTTCAAAAGGCCCAGGTCACATTGCCTAGTGAAAGGGAGGTCCAAGTTCGGCGATCATTCAGAGCGCCGCGCGCGCTCGTCTATCGTGCGTACACCGAGCCCGAGCTCGTCCGGCGCTGGATGCTCGGCCCGCCCGGATGGTCGATGCCGGTGTGCGAAATGGAGGTGCGGGTCGGCGGGCGCTATCGCTGGCGCTGGCGGAGCGACGAGAACGGCAACGAGTTCGGTTTCAGCGGCACGTTCCGCGAGCTGCAGCCGCCCTCGAGAATCGTGCACACTGAAGGCTACGACGCCGCCACCGCCGGCGATGACTACCCGCGAAACGAGGCGATCGTCATCACCACCTTCGACGAGGACGACGGCATGACGACGATGACGTGCCTGATTGACTTCGGGTCGAAGGACGCGCGCGATGCGGCGGTGGCGACCGGGATGACCGATGGAATGGAGCAGAGCTATCAGCTCCTGGATCGGCTCCTCGACGAACCGCAGACCCGCTGACGCGGCAGGGCCGCGCCGCGAGGGGCGAGCGAAGGAGACGGATACCCATGGACCGACTCTTCAGGGATCTCACGTCGGGCGTCCGGATGCTGTTCCGGTACCCCACCCTCTCGCTCGGCGCGATCCTCACGCTCGGCGTCGGCATCGGATTGAGCACGACCGTCTTCTGCGTCGTCAACGCCGGGTTGTTCAAGTCGTTGCCGTTCCCGAATGCGGACCGCATCGTCCTGGTCTCCGCGTCGAACCCGACGCAAGGGTCACGGCTGCCGATCGCGGTGCAGGACCTGGCCGTGATCGAGTCACGGCAGACGTCGTTCGAGTCCCTCGGCGCGTACGGCTCGGCGCCGTTCAACCTGTCGGTCGAGGCGGGCCATCCCGAGCGGTTTCAGGGAGGACAGCTGACGCTCGGCGCCTACCGGGCGCTCGGGGTCCGGCCGATCCTCGGGCGCGGCTTCGAGCCGGGCGACGATCAGCCCGGCGCCGGGAACATCGTGCTGCTGGGGCACGCGCTGTGGCGCGATCGCTACGGCAGCGCGCCCGACATCGTCGGGCGGACCATCCGGGCCAACGGCATCGCGTTGACCGTCATCGGCGTCATGCCGCCGGAGTTCGCGTTCCCGATCCGGGAAACGCTGTGGGTGCCGCTGCGCATCGACCCGCTGGCGACCAGACGGGGGCAAGGACCGCGGTTTCCGGCCGTGGGCCTGCTCGCGCGTGAGGTCACCACCCGCGAGGCGAGCACGCAGCTGGCCGCCATCGCGGCACAGCTCGAGCAGGAGTTTCCGGATACCAATCGCGGCATTGGCGCCGGTGCGATGCCGTACACGGAGTCGCTCTTCAACCCCGAGATCTACGCGATGCTGTTCACGATGCTCGGCGCGGGCATCGGCGTGCTGCTCATTGCGTGCGTCAACGTCTCGAACCTGCTGGTGGCGCGCGCGTCGCTCCGGCGCCGGGAGGTCGCCGTCCGCATGGCGATCGGCGCGGCGCGCGGCCGCATCATCCGCCAGCACCTGACCGAAGTGGTCGTGCTCGCCTCTGCCGGCGCGGCGATTGGCGTGCTGCTCAGCGTGTTCGGTATGCGCTGGTTCACGTCGACGCTGGCCAACAACCCGCCGCCCTTCTGGATCACCTTCGACCTCGATCACCGGATCATGCTGTTCGTGCTCGGGCTGATCGTGCTCTCGAGCCTGGTCGCGGGCGGGCTGCCGGCGCTGCACGCGGCACGGGTCGACGCGGGGGCGGCGCTCAAGGACGACAGCCGCTCGTCGACCAGCAACAACTTCGGCCGCTTCAGCAGCGCGCTGGTCGTGGCCGAGCTCGCCGTCTCGTGCGGTCTGCTCATCGCCGCCGGGCTCATGATCAAGAGCGTGGTGCAGCTGCGGACGCTGCCGATGCCCTTCGCGATCGAGAGCGTCCTGACGGCGCGGGTCGATCTGCCCCGCGGCGACTATCCCGATTCCGCGGCCAGCATCAGGTTCTTCGAGCAACTGCTGCCGAGGCTGCAGGCGGTGCCGGGCGTCGCGGCCGCGACGCTGTCGGACGGTCTCCCCGCCGCGGGCAACGGAAGCATCCCGGTGCAGATCGCCGGGAAGGCCTATGCGCATCAGAGCGAGCACCCGCTCGCGCGCGAAGGCATCGTGACGCCCGGCTACTTCGAGACGTTTCAGACGAGGGTCCTGAGCGGCCGCGAGTTCACCACCGCGGACACCGCCACGGGCCAGCCGGTGGCGATCGTGAACGAGTCCTTCGCGCGGGCGCACTTTCCCGGTACCGATCCACTCGCCCGGCAGTTCAGGCGCACGCGCCCGGGCAACGCCGAGCCGTGGTTGACGATCGTCGGCGTCGTGCCCGACCTGCTGATGGAGGGCATCGGCAACAACGGCGCGAGTCCGATTGGTTACTACATCCCGATCGCGCAGAGCGACGTCGCCAACGGCGTCCGCATCGCCGTGCGGGGCAGCGGCGATGCCGCGACGCTGGCGCCGCTGGTGCGCTCCGCCGTCACGTCGCTCGATCCGAACCTCGCGATCTTCGACATCACCCCGATGCGGCGCGTCATCGAGCGCCAGACCTGGTTCTACACGACGTTCGGCACGTTCTTCATGACGTTCGGCGTCTGCGCGCTGCTGCTGGCCGCGGCAGGTCTGTACGGCGTGATGTCGTTCGCGGTGACCCAGCGCACGCGCGAGATGGGCGTGCGCTCCGCGCTCGGCGCGCGGAAGGGACAGCTGATTGCGCTGGTGATGCGCCGCAGCGTCATCCAGCTCGCGGTCGGCGTCGTCCTCGGCCTGGCCCTGGCGCTTGCCGCGTCGGGCGCGCTGCGTCCGCTGCTCTACCGCGTCAGCCCGCGCGATGCGACGGTCTTCGCCGGCGTCGTCCTGATGCTGATTACGGTCAGTTTGCTGGCCACCCTGCTGCCGGCCCGACGCGTCTCGAAAATCGACCCGGTGAGAGCGCTGGCAACAGAGTGACCCTTCGACTCGGCTTCGCCGAGTCGAAGGGCGACCATCCTACGCCTGGCGCAGAAACCAGCCACGTCGGCGAACGGTACCGTCACCGAAGATTGAGGAGCCACGCCCCGAGCCCGTGCGTCGCCGCGAACAGCTTCCGCTCCGCGGCGACAATCGTGAGCCCCGCCACTTCGACGTTCGGCATCCCGGGCGCCGCGGCCACCCAGTCGCTGCTGCCGGCGAACAAGAGGTACACCCCGAAATCGGACGACGCGTAGAGATTTCCCGTCACATCGTCGCGGACCACGTCGGTGATCGGCATGTCGCCGATGTCGTAGCTGCGATCGACCCACGCCGCCGTGCCCGCAACCGGGTTGTAGGTGACCTCGAACACGTGTCCGGGCGTCGTGGGCGTAGCAGCGTTGAATCCGCTGTACGAGACCCAGGCCCGGTTCGGGTTCGTTGGATCGACGTACACGCCGCTGACGAACCGGCCTGGATCGTTGGGGGCCAGACTGTCGAGACGCTTGAACACGACGGCGCTTGCCGGATCCGCGTCGGCGTTCTTCGAGATGAACACGCGGCCGGTGCTGGTCGCGGCCCAGAGCGTGGACGTGTCCGCCGCAGTGCGCTCGACCGCCGCGACGGCGCCGCCCGCGCGATCGGTTCCGTAGAGCGCGCCGGACGCGGTGAGGCGGGTTGCGGCATAGCCGGCGGGGTTCGGCAGATTCGGGTACGGCAGCGGCACGTAGCCCGTCGCGCCGAGCGGGAGCCAGTCCCCGCAGAAGCTGTCGAATTGCCCGAACCACTCGTTGCAGCGCGTCCTGAACGCGGCCTCGTCCAGGGTGCCCATGCCCCAGGTCTTGGTGCGCCAGACGTGGCCGAGTCCGGCGAACATCGACCGCGACACGGCCGGGTCGGAGATGATCGGCACGTAGAACGCGGCCGGCTCGCCGCCGAAGTAGATCTGGTCGGCGATCCAGTTCCAGTCCGCCATGTCGCCGCTGCTGAAGTTCACGTCGGGACTGGGACCGAAGAAGGTGTGGAACCGGAACCCCGGGCTGGCGACGTCGAAGCCCGACTGGCCACCGTCGCCGATCATCGTGTTCTCCCACTTCACGGGATTGCCCGGCGTCTCCCACGTCCCGTTGTCCTGGGTGCCGCCCTGGACGATGTTCACGTTGAACGGGCTGACCGACAGGCTCTGGAACTGCAGGGTCGAGAGCCCGTGGTTCAGGCTCGCGAGCTCGGCCGGGACGCGCGAGAGCAGCTGCTGGCAGCGCGCGAGACGGGCGGCACGCACCGCCGGATCGTTCGTGGCCGGCACGTTCATATTCCGGCCGTCGCACCACGACGAGACGTCCGAGAACGATCCGCTCGATCGCATCACGCCGCCGTCGTTGACCGCGAAGAACTGGAACGGGTCGTTCGGATTGGTGACGAGTGCGTGCTGATCCGGGTGCAGCCCGTTCGGGTGCAACGGGTCGGTCGCATCCATCGTCATGTCGGTGGCCGTGACGCCGGCATCGGTCGAGAGCACGACGCCGCGCTTGTTCGAGAACTGCTCCCCGTAGCGATACGACCCGCCGACATAGACGATGTCGGGATGCCCCGCGGGGGTGTGGACGTATTCGTCGTACCAGCATTGGCCTGCGCAGATGTCGTAGGTGCCAAAGCCGGGATCGGCGGGATTGCTGCTGGTCAGGCTGAGAAATGCCGGAACGCCCGTCGAGACGTCGTCACTCCGAAAGAGCCGGGCGGTGGGGATCGGAGTCGGTGGCGCCGGTGGTGGATTGGCGAAGCTGCCGGAGCTCGATCCCTCGTACACGTACATGCGTGTCTTGCCGTTGGGGAGCGTCGTGACCGCGAACTCCGGCCGCATGTTGGCGTCGGCGGGGTGATTCGCGAGCGTCGGCTTGATCCGGACCCAGGTCGCGCCGCCGTCGGTCGAGCGCCAGATGCCGCGGCTGTACGAGCCCGCGTAGACCGTATCAGGGCTGGAGGGATCGAGCGCCACCCGGCGAACACCGCGCAGTGAACATGGACTCCCGGCAGCGATCTCCTCGGCGACGGTGTCGCAGGCCGCGGCGCTGGCCGCCCCGTTATGGAGGAACGTCCAGGTCGCGCCTCCATCGGTCGACTTGTACAAGCCCCACGCCGCCGCACCCGGAATCAGCGTGACGCCGCCACCGGTCACCGACGATATGCCGGCGACTCCGCGCGTTGTCGCCGCGTAGATCGTGTTCGGGTCCCCTGGCCTGACCGCGATGCTGCCGATGGCCCGGCCGTTGAAGACCGAGAGGCCCAGCGGACCGGTCCAGGTATCACCGCCGTCGGTCGACTTGTACATGCCCGTGCCGGCGGCAGAATCGCCGGAGGCGTTTGCTTCGCCGGTGCCGACATACAGGGTGTCGCCCGTGGCGTCGTTCGGATCGAGCGCGATCGAACTGCCGGACTGGATGCCGAAGTCAGCGGACAGGAACTCCCAGTTGGGCTGGCCGCTCAGCGCGTTTTTCGTTCGCCACGCGCCGCCGCCGGCGGCAAGCAGCCAGAGTCGGCACTGCCCCGGGGCGCACGAGGGATCGATCGCAATGGCCGTGACCCGGCCGCCTGCCACATACGCGTTGGGTACGTACCCGAACGATGAGCGGAACTGCGTGAAGGGGTAGAGCGCCGTGCTCGGGCCGATCGTCACCCACGTGCCCGGCCGCCCCTTGCCTCGGGGGAAGGCCTTTCCCTTCAGCCTCGCGGCGGCGCTGCGTGCGGCCTCGAGGCGCTCGAGCGGAATGTCAGAGTCCGGGTAGGCCCGCGCGGCGAACCGTTCGGCGTCGGCGCTGCCGGGGCCCTCAGGACTCATCCCCTCGAGGCCGGGGACCGCCTCGAACCGCTTCATGTGACGCGCGACCGCTGCCGGCGTGTTGCGTTCGGCGGTGAAGCGCGCGGAATCTGGCCGGGGATCCATGCCGTGACGAGGCGGCGCGAGACTCGCCAGCATGCCGGCAACGACCACGGTAAGGCCGGCGATCAGAACCCGGAACACGGATAGACGATCGGTCATGGTATCCCTCGCATCCTGAAAGTGGTGCGCCGACCGGACGGCATGAAAGGGGAGCACCCGACACGTCGGCCGGGTGGGTGGCGTGTATATCACGGGGACGAAGTGCTGTAAACCAGGGACCGTACCGGCGGGGGCGGCCGCGAATGGGCACTCGGCGTGAGCCGGCTTCAGCGGCTATACTTCCGGCCCACTCACTCCTCATCCATGAACCTGCAGGCCTCCGTGGATCCGCCGGTCGACCGGCTCACTCGCTTCGCCGATCGGATCGGCCGGCTGGTGCCGGACGCGATGACGACCTCGGTCGCGCTGCTCGCGATCGTGACCATCACGGCCCTGGCGATGGGCAGCAGCCCCCTCGCCGCGATGAGCGCGTACCACCGCGGCCTGTGGATGCTGCTGCCCTTCACGATGCAGATGACGCTGATCCTGGTCCTCAGCTCGAGCCTGGGCGCGTCGACCATCTTCAAGCGCGTCGTTCGCGCCACATCGCGCCTTCCCCGGAGCGTGTCCGGTGTGCTGGCGGCCTCGATCCTCCTCACGGCGTCGCTCTCCTACGTGTACTGGGGTCTCGGCATCACGCTCGGTCCCCTCATCGCCATTCACTTCGCTCGTCAGGCCGAGAAGAAAGGACTCGCCATCGACTTTCCGTTCCTGCTGGCGACCACCGGGGCGGCGCAGTCCTTGTGGCAGTTCGGGCTCTCCGCGAGTGCGCCGCTGCTCATGAACACTCCTGGCAATTTCCTGGAGAAGACCACCGGTCTGATGCCGCTCCGGACGACGATCTTCGCGCCGGCGGCGCTGGTGTTCGTGGTGGCGTTCCTCCTCGCCCTCTTCGTGACCGCTCGGCTGCTGCACCCGCGCAATCCGCGTGCGATCTCGGGATTTCGCGAGGCATGGCAACTCGGAGAGGATCCGGGGCCCGCGGCCGCCCCGGACGTGCCGGCGAGTCCCGGCGCATCGACATTCTCCGAACGGGTCGAGCGCCATCCCCTGCCGACGCTTCTGCTGTCGGCGGCGCTGGCCGGCTGGCTCGTCTACCACTTCACGGTGGCCAATGGCGGTCTCGAGCTGAACTCGCTCAACACCGCCTTGCTCCTGGTCTGCCTGTTGTGCCACCGGAACGTCCACGACTTCTCGAAGACACTGCCGGCAGCGGCCGTTGCCGCGTGGCCGGTCGTCGTGCTCTATCACCTCTACGCGGGTGTGGCAGGCGTGATTCAGTTCACAACGGTGGGCGACACGCTCGGCGAGTTCTTCGCGTCGATCTCCAACCAGTTCACGTTCCCGGTGCTGACCGCGGCGTCCGCCACGCTGGTGTCCGTGTTCGTCCCCTCGAGCGGCGGGCAGTGGGTCATTCAGGGATTCATCACGGCGAAAACGGCGGCCGCCGTCGGCGTCACCGCCCAGCGAGGGCTGCTGGCGCTCAGCGTCGGCGATCACATGGGAAACCTGCTCTCGCCGTTCTGGGTGGTGATTGCGGCCGGCGTCGCGCGGATCGACTTCCGCCAGTTCATCGGCTACAACGTGGTGTACGCCGCGCTGTGGTTCGTGCTGGGCGTGCTCTGCTTCACATTCCTGCCGGCGTAGGAGGCTGCTGAAAAAACCCGCCTCCGCCGCTTCGCGGCTACGGCGGGGCAGGCCGCGGCGGCACGGCAAAGGCCTCCGCAATCTTCAAGGCGATCGATCGTGTGTCCGCGAACGACGTGTTCGACATCACGGCCACGACGATCCCGCGGTCGGGAAAGGTCATGAGCGAGGTCGTGCCGCCGATGAAATCGGCTTTGGTGCCGTGGCCCGCCATCCGTGTGGGTTCGCCGGCGAGCGGGACAGTCTGGAGCCTCCAGCCAAGACCGTATTCGATCTGCTGACCCGACTTGAGGCGTTGCGGCGTCTGCAGCAATTCGACGGTGGCCGGCTGCAGCAGCCTGCCGCCCTGAGTCCCGAAGCCCTGGCGGAGCGGGCCGCTGACTGCGATCGCGAACCGCACCAGGTCAGATGGCGTGGACAGGAACGCGCCGCCGCCCGCGTAGCAGGTGTGGTCTCCCTCGCGCGCCAGCTCCGGCCCGTAGCGGGTATCTCCCGCGAACCGGGGGAAGTAGAAGGTGGCGCGATTCGCGATCGTTTCCGTCGCGGAATCGGGCCTGGTGGCAGCCATCGCCAGCGGCTCGAAGATCTGCCCGCGCATGAACCGGAAGAATCGCTCACCCGACGCGGCTTCGATCGCCGCGCTCACCAGGATCCAGCCATAGGTCGACGGGTAGTACTGGGTGCCCGGCTCGAACCGCAGCTTGTCGTCCTTGAACAGTCGCAGTCCGTCGAGCGTCCGCTCGCACGGCTCGAGCGACGCTTCGTCTCCGGCGTCGCTCCCGACGCCGCCCACCTGTCCCATCAACTGTCGCAGCGTCACGGGCCAGGACTTTTTTGGAAACTCGGGCACGTAGGTCTGAATCTCGGCGTCGAGGTTCAGTTTGTTCTTCTCCAGCAGCAGTCCGGCGGCGGCGGAGGTGAGCGCCATGGAGACTTCGCCGGTCCTGAACCGCGTGTCCGGCGTCACCGGGGTCCGGTTCTCGAGATCCGTCCAGCCGAATCCTTCGGCCCACACGATCTCGCCACCGGCCGCGACCGCCACCGAGACTCCCGGCAGATTCTGATCGGCCAGATCGGTTCGGACGATCTGCCGGCCGCGAGTGGCCGCGTCGGCCCACTTCTGCGACGGTTCCGCGCGCGTCACGGAGCGCACCGCGTTCGGGTCCGGATGCAGCGGTGTCGCCGTGGCTTTCATGTAGGTGAACAGTCCCGCGATGAACGCGATCAAGCCGCCGATGGCGAGCACGATCAGCGCGGCCCAGGTCGGGATCCGGTTCTTGGACATCCGTGGAAGTATGACCTCGGCCACGGTGCCGGGTCTTCAGCACGAGGTGAGCATTACGTGAGATTGCGGTGAGCGAACCGGCATAGCATTGCCTGCATGCCAACCACTCGCCGAGCCTTTCTTGCCGCCACTGGTGCGCTGGTTGTTGGAACGCGACTCCAGGGTCAATCCCGCTACACCCTCGACCGGGATCCCCACGGTCATACGTTGAAGGATGGGAACGGCCGTCTCGTGCTCGGTTACCTGACGAGCAAGCCGGAAGGCCTGACCGGCAACAGCGCCTGCTGCGTCCATCCCTTCAACACACCCGGCGGCGAGTGCGCGACGGACATCGCGCCGCCGGATCATCGAAACCACCGCGGCCTCTTCTTCGCCTGGCACGACATGCAGTTCACGCGGCCGGACCGGACGTTGCGCGGCGATTTCTGGGGCTGGGGACAATTCGCGCCGGCGGAGGGACGAACGATCACGAACCGCGCGGTCAGGCTCGTGCGCGCCGATGCGGCCTCCGCCGAGATCGCGGTCGAGAACGACTGGACCATCGACGGCGAGCCGGTGCTGCGTGAGCAGACGACGATCCGTGCCGGCGAGGACCAGGGTGCCCGCATCCTCGATCTCACCTACCGCTTCACGTCGGAGTACGACGTCACCCTGAATCAGATGGCGTTCACCGGCGTGTGCTTCCGCTGCCGCAAGGACGGCGCCTACACGTTTCACGATCCGGGCGGCGAGGTGACGCTGCCCAATTCGAACGCGACCAGGCCCGAAACCGACTGGCCGCCGCGTCCCTGGTACAGCCACACGGTGACGCGTGCCGATGGCAAGGCAGTGGGTTCGGCGCTGATCGACCATCCCGGCAACCCGCCGAGCGCGTGGCACGGCGCCCGCGGCGTGTCGTTCCTGAATCCGTGCATCACCGCGAACGGTCCGGTGAAGATCGCGGCGAAGCAGCCGCTGACCCTGCGCTATCGCGCGGTCACGTGCGATGGAACGTTCGCGGAGGGAGTGCTGGACAAGATGGCGGCAGCGTGGCGGAACTGACGCGACACGTGTAGGCCCGCCCTTCAGGGCGGGCGTGCCCAAGACAGCTCGTTGCTGATTCCAGCACGCCCGCCCTGAAGGGCCGGCCTACTGGAGACCGAACACGTACAGCGTGTTGTCGCCGGCGACGGCGACGTACTGCTTCCCGGCGACGGCGAAGGTCATCGGGCCGCTGGCGACCGTGCCACCGAGATTGACGCGCCACAGCAGAGCGCCGGTGCGCGCGTCGAGGGCGAAGAAGTGCCCTTCGCGTCCCCCGCTGAACAGAAGATCCGATCCCGTCGTCAACACACCGGCCTCGGTGTAGTCGACCATCTTGAATTCCCACTTCATATCGCCGGTCTTCGGATCGAGCGCGCGGACCGCTCCGTACCCCTCGGCCTCGGTCCGATTCGCCGCGCCGGCACGGCCGCCGCCCGCTCCGGCGGCGCCGCGTCCGCTGCCTCCGCCGCGTGGCGCGCGGCCCGTGTGCTTCGTGTACGGCTTCCACGGCGGCACCTCGGCATACGTCGAGATCGCGGAGTAGTTGTCCCAGGCCGACACGTAGAAGAGTCCGGTGCGCGGGCTGAACGACGGCGAGTACCAGTTGGTGCCTCCCTGGGTACCGGGGAAGATCAGCGTGCCCTCGGGCGTGGGCTTTGCTCCAGGCGCCCGCACCGGACGGCCGTTGTCGAACCCGATGTTCCAGTTCTGCTTCACGAAGGCCCTGGCGAACAGGAACTCCCCGCTCCTGCGATCGAGGCCGTAGAAAAAGCCGTTGCGGTTGGCCCACAGCATCACCTTGCGCGGCTTCCCCTGCCAGTCGATCGTCGCGAGCACCGGCACCTGCACGGAATCCCAGTCGAACTCGTCGTTGGGCGTGAACTGGTAGTGCCACTTCAGCTTCCCGGTGTCGGCGTCGAGGGCGACGACCGAATCGCCGTAGAGGTTGTCTCCGGGATTGCGCAGCCCGCCGTTCCAACCGGGATTGGGATTGCCAGTACCCCAGAACGTCAGGTTGGTGTCAGGGTCGTATGAGCCGGTGACCCAGATCGGGGCCCCGCCGTGCTGCCACGAATCGCCGGGCCAGGTCTCGTTGCCCGGCTCGCCCGGTTCCGGCACGGTCTTGAAGCGCCAGATCTCCTTGCCGGTGCGGACGTCGAACGCGGCCACCCAGCAATTGACGCCGAACTCGTTCGTCGCCGGACCGAGGATCAGCATGTCCTTCACGACCAGCGGCGCGACGTTGAACTGCAGGCCGTCCTTGTAGTTGAAGACGGTCTTGTGCCAGATCTCCTTGCCGGTTTTCGCATCGATCGCGATGAGGTGACCGTCGTAGGTCGCCCAGAAGACGCGGTCCTCCCAGAACGCGACGCCTTTCACGACCATGAGATAGGCGTTCGACTCCGCCGGAACGCGGTAGCGGTACGTCCAGAACGCGCGGCCCGTCGCGGCATCCATCGCCACGACCTCGCTGTTCTGCACGACATACATCACGCCATCGACGACGATCGGCGTCGTCTCCATCTTGTCGAGATACTTCGGGCGCCAGGTCCACTTCAGCGCCAGCTTGCCGACGTTCTCACGATTGATCTGGTCGAGCGCGCTGAAGCGGTGACTGGAGTAGTTGCCGCCGTAGGTCAACCAGTTCTGCGGCTCGCGCTCGGCGTTGACGATCCGCTCGTGTGTCGTGCTCTTTGCAGACGGCATGGCCGGCGCACTGTCGCCCGGCTGCCACGACGACAGATAGCGGACGATGTCGGCGATCTCCTGGGAGCCGAGCTTGCCCTCGTACGACGGCATCAGCCCCTTCTGGACGATCGCGTGCTCGCGCAGGTCGGATCTCGCGTACGACTCGAGCCGCTCCGCCGAGGTCAGCATCTGGATGCTGAACGCATCCTGATTGAGGATCCGGCCGGCCACCGTGGTCCCGTCCTTCAACACGACGCGGACGCCGCGGTTCTCGGGAAGCACTTCCTCGTCGGGAGCGACGATCGCGCGATAGAGCTGCTCAGGGGTACGGCTGTCGCCGACCGCAGAAAGATCCGGCCCGACGCGCGAGCCGCTCTCGCCGAGCCGATGGCAGTCGGCGCACCTGTTGGCCTCGTACAACGCCTGGCCACGCGCCGCGTCGCCGCGGGGCGTTTGCTGCTGCGCGACGAGCGAAGCTGCCGTGATCGTAAAAAATGCGATGGCAAAAACGTTGCGCATGATGGTCGGCCGTTTACGTTTTCGAATCCAACGTCGCGACCACGACGTCGTAAATCTGTCGCGTGCCCTCGTGGCTGTTGCTCGCCTCGATGGTGTAGAGGCCTTTGTACCCGAGCTCACCCTCGAGATATCGGATCACCGTGGCGAGATCCCAGCGCGTGTTGACCCGGGTGTGCATGCTGTTGGCGGTCATCGGAAACATCATCTTGAGGCAGCGATGCAGCTCTTCCTGATTCGGCGCGTTCGCGCCGCCGACATCGACGTTGGAGTACGCGCCGGCGCCCTTGATGATTTCCGCCAGGAGGGGCCATGCGTCGGGACCGCTCAGCGGCGGGCCGGCCGGCGCCGGCGCCTGACCAGTCGCGGTCGCCTGTCCTGGCGCCGCTGCGGCGGCGCCGGCAGCAGGCGCGGTTCCGGTCGCGGGCGGCTGCGCACCCTGCGCGGGCGTCGTGCCCGCAGCCGCTTGACCAGCCGCAGCGCCCTGTCCAGCCTGTCCGCCGCGGCCGCGCCCGCCACCACCGCCGCCGCGGGTCTCCACCGAGACGATGATGTTCTTCGACCGTCCGTAGTCGGCCATCGCCTTCAGCGTCGGGATGCTGTGGACCTTGTTCTCCTGCGTCGGCTGCCCCTGGTTGATCATCACGCGCTGCGCCCCGAGCGTCACCGCGTGATCGATCCACATCTTCGTGAGGTCGATCGCCAGCAGCCGATCGCGCTGCTGCGGCGCGGAGATGTTCAGCCCGCTGAACTCCAGATTGATTTGCGTCGCGCGCGACTTGGACTTCTCCAGCTTGCTGCGCAGATCCCTGAAGTACGAGGGCTCCACCGACGCGATGTGGTAGTGCTGGAACTCCACCTTGTGGACGCCGTAGGTGTCGGCCAGCATCTCGCCGATATCGAACAACTCCAGCGTGCGCGCCGGGCTGTCCTGCGTGTCGGGCACTTTCAGGATGCTCTGGAAGTTGAGCGTCATGATCGCGATGCGATCCAGCGTCGACTGCCGGACCTTTTTCCAGTCGGCTTTCGGGTCGACGGCCTGCGCCGCCCATCCGAACCGGCTGGAGGCGAGACCGGCAACGCCGGCGGCGGTGGTGCTGACGAATTCCCGTCGGTTCATCTGACACTCCTGATCGCGTGATCGTCGCTGTTGCTGCTGTCCTTGCGGGGGAGCGCGAACGCGATGGCTCCCACCGGCCTGTTCGGATCGATCGGCTGCGCCGCGCCGCGCCCGCCGCCGCGGCCGCCACCGAGCGCCGCGATCATGACGAAGTACTGCCGGCCTCCGGCTTCGTAGCTCACGGGCACGCCGCTGGTGCTGCCCGCGAAGGCGCCGGTCCACAGCACTTTTCCGGTGTCCTCATCGTAGGCGCGGACCTTGCCGTCGCCGCCGGCGTGAAAGACCAGCCCGCTCTTGGTGACGACGATGCCGTACCTGGCGCCCACGCCACCCGTGTTCGACGGTCCGCCCGCGGCCATCGTCGGCGGATGATCGCCGTTGGGGACCTGCCACTTGATCTCGCCGGTGTTGAGGTCGTACGCGGTCAGCGTCGTGTACGGCGGCTTGGTGAACGACGCGAGCACGCCGTAGTCGGTCATGTACCGCGTCTCCGGCAGCGGGCCCTTCACATCGGCCGGATACGGCGTGTTTCCGGCGTTGCCGCCGATGCCCGGATAGAACGGTCCGAGCGAACGTTGCGGCAGCGGCGGCTGCGGCGCGCCTCCGCTCGCGACGACGGGACCTGGCGGCAATTCGATCGGCGGGCCGCCACCTCGTCCGCCGCCGCGGCCCCCGCGTCCGCCCGAGGCACCGCTCAGCGCCAGATAGGCAATGATCGACGTCATCTCGGCATCGCTGATGCTCGACACCGGCCGCATATTGCCCTTGCCGCCGGTGATCGCCGCTTTGATCGCGTCCTCGCCGATGCGATCGGTGATGCCGACGAGATCGGCGACGCCTGGCAACGCGCCTCGCAGGTTCGCTCCATGACACGCGGTGCAATACTGCTGGTAGGCGAGGAAGCCGGCCTGGAGTGGAGCACTGCCCTGACCGCCGCCTCCGCCGCCGCCGCGGCCCTCGGGGAGCTTACGGTTCTTGACGTCCTCCAGCCTGAGAATCGCCACCTGATTCACGCCCACCACGAACACCAATCCTTTTTGCGGATCGGCGGCCGTCGTGCCCCAGTTCGAGCCACCCTGGTTGCCCGGCATGCCGATGGTGTCGATCAGGCCTGGCGGCGTGAACGGGCCGTCATTGCGCGCCTTCGCGACGCGATCCCGCATCGCCTCGTATTGCTCGGGCGTCGCCAGCCACGGGCTCACGTCGTCAACCGTGAACGTCATCCGGCCGAACGGCGGCGGCCTGGTGGGCCACGGCTGCGTCGGCCACGCCTTCTCGCCCGGCATCTCGCTCTTCGGCACCGGCCGTTCCTCGATCGGCCACAACGGCTTTCCGCTCACGCGGTCGAAGACGTAGAGGAAATTGGTCTTGCCCGCGAGCGCGACGGCATCGATCTTCCGGCCGTTGTGCCGCACGGTCACGAGCTGCGGCGCCGACACGTTGTCGAAATCCCAGAGATCGTGATGGACGGTCTGGTAGTGCCACAGCCGCTTGGCGGTCTTCGCGTCGAGCGCGAGCAGGCAGTTGGCGAACAGGTTCTGGCCGATCCGATCGGCGCCATAGAAGTCGTAGTTCGCCGAGCCGGTCGGCACGTACACGATCCCGCGCTCCTCGTCGACCGACATCGATCCCCAGTTGTTGGCGCCGCCCACGTACTTGTAGGCCTCTTTCGGCCAGGTGTCGTAGCCGAACTCGCCGGGCTGCGGGATGGTGTGGAACTGCCAGACCTTCTGTCCGGTCACGACGTCGTACGCGCGGATGTCGCCGGGCGGCATGATGAACCCTTCGCCGGGCGCCGATCCCAGGATCAGCAGGTTTCGATAGATCTTGCCGGGGCTGTTCGACTGAACGCGCGCGGCGCTGCCCTCGGCTCGCGCCAGGCCGATCCGCAGATCGACGGTGCCGTTCTCGCCGAACGTCAGAATCGACTTCCCGGTGGTGGCATCGATGGCCTGGAGATAGCTGTTGATGCTGAAGAGCAGCCGCTTGTCCTTGCCGTCACCGCTCTGCCAGTAGTTCACGCCGCGCGACGTGATGCCGCCGAGCCCTTCGTGAATCCAGATCTCCTTCCCGGTCGCCGCATCGAGCGCAATCAGCGAGTTGTTGCGGCCGAGCACGTACATCACGTTGTCGACGACGATGGGGTTGAATCCCGGCGCCGCGTAGGGATACGACCATGCGACCTGGAGCTGATCGACGTTCGTTTTGTTGATCTGATCGAGGTCGATGAAATTCGAGCTGTCGGGACCGGCGAGGTTGTCCCACCAGTTCCGGTTGCCCCGCGCGGCGCCGGCCAGGCCAATCACTGTCGCGACGATGAGTCCGGCCGCGATGATCGGGAACGTCCGGTGGCGTGATGTACGACTGTGGGGCATGGGTGGTGCGGAATATACGCCAAGCCAGCGTGAATTTCGATCCGCGGTCCGCGGACCCGCGGACTGCGGATCAAATCGTCAACGTCCTCGCGCGCGCGACGATCTGCCAGCGCTCTTCGGCCCGGCCGTTCCGGACCACGACCGCCTCGTTGTGCAGCGCGACCGTCGGGCAGACGTGCCACGGCAGGCCATAGAGCGCAGATCCCACCGGGAACTCGGCGGCGCGATCGGTTTCGAGGACGAGGTGTTCCTC
>Ga0114129_10003639_pt1 | contig 21693 bp, 15 predicted proteins | sample RhiMetdeltSRZDD1_FD_80071 | JGI IMG/M metagenome (GOLD analysis project Ga0114129, IMG submission 80071) | Populus rhizosphere microbial communities from Tennessee, USA - Rhizosphere MetaG P. deltoides SRZDD1 (version 2) (version 2) | ecosystem: Host-associated > Plants > Roots > Rhizosphere >... | reverse complement strand
GCGCACGAGCGCGGCCGCGACCGCCCGGCGGCGACGCGCCGCCTCGGGGTTCCAGCCATCGAACCGCGACATCAGCGACGCGAGCGATGCCTCCTTCACGAGCTTCGGCGAGGCGATGCCGACGCGCAGGAGCTCGAGCGCAATGCCCTCGCGGACGCCCTGGCCGGAGACGACCAGCTCGCGCGCGCGCACGTACTCCATCAACGTCTCGATCGCGACGGCGCCGCCGACGATCGAGTCGGCGCGATCCGCGCTCAGGCCCGCGATGTCGTCGCGCCGTTTCTGACGCGTCGCGGCCAGCTGCGACACGACGTCGTGCAACCGGTCGAGCGAGAGTACGTATCCGTGCACGCGCGTGATCGGATACCGGCGCTCGCTGCGATCGATCTTGGCGAGATTGCGCAGCGTGCCACCGGTACCCACGAGGCTCTCGCGCCGCCCCAGCCGCGCGACGCGGGAACGCTTGAGGTGCTTCCAGACGTGGTCGCGCAGCCGGCGGAGCTCGCGGGGACGCGGCGGATCGGATTCGAGAAACGCCTCGGTCAGCCGCAGCGCGCCGAGCGGCAGACTGGCGGCAGACCCCAGCCGTCGGTTCTGGAACTGCGACACCTGCATGCTGCCGCCGCCCAGATCGAAGAGGAGACCGCTCGAGACCGGCAGGCCGCGCACCGCGCCCTCGAACCCGAAGCGCGCCTCGGCGTCGCCGTCGATGATGTCGACGCGAAGGCCCAGCTCGCGCCGGATGCGGCTCATGAAATGACGGCCGTTCCGCGCGTCGCGGATGGCGGCGGTCGCGACCGCCACGATGCGCTTCGCGCCGGCGCCGGCGGCGATCGCATGGAAATCGCGGACGGCGTCGATGGTCCTCGCCATGGACTCCCCGCTCAACCGGTGGCCTTCGTCGACGTCGTGGACGAGCCGCAGCGCGGCCCGCGAGCCGCTCAGCAGCCGGAGATGACCCGCGTGATCCAGCTCGAGGACGACAACACGCCCGGAGTTGGAGCCGATGTCGATGACGGCGACCGGGAACGGGCGCCGGGGCCGGCGGCCTGAGGGCATGAACGCGCCACTATACTAACGGGAATGGACACGCCGCAGCCGTTCAGCGGAACGCCCATTGCGCCGAACGAGCTGACCCGCTTGCACAACGCGCCGTCGCGAGCCGAGAGCAGAGTCGCGCCGCCGTTCTCGCGACTGCTGGCGCCGATCGCGGCGCTGGTCGTGATCGCCCTCGCGTTCCATCTGATCGCACAGCCCGATTTGGCGTCGGTCTTCGGGGACCTGCTGGTGCGCCTGCTGACGCTGCTGGTCGTGATCACGGCGGCGACGCTCGTAACGATCTCCCGCTATCAGCTCGCGGGCCCATCGACGCTCGTCGCGCTCGGATTCGGGTTCGAGATTCTGGTCGCCTTCTGGATTGCGCTCGTCGAGACGTCGGTGCCGGTGGCGATCGATCGGCCGGTCCTCGGACTCTCCGCCGTCGGCCCGTGGGTGCTGCTCTTCGGCGTGCTCGTGCCGGACCGGCCGCGATGGACGCTCATCGCCGGGCTGACGGCCGCCACGATGTGGCCGCTCGCGTACGCGATCAACGTCGCGCGTTTTGATTTCACCGTGGCGCCGTGGACGCGTCTGGTCGTCTGGCCAGGCGTCAACTACGTGATGGTGCTGCTCGGCTGGCTGCTCGGCCGCCGGTTCGCCGACGTTCCCGTCGCGCCATCCGCCGAATCGTCGGATGAACTCGGCAAATACCATCTGCTCGCGCCGATCGGCTCCGGCGGAATGGGTGAAGTCTGGAAGGCCGGCCACGACATGCTCGCGCGGCAGGCGGCCATCAAGCTCGTCCGGCCCATGACCCGGGCAACGTCGGCCAAACAGATGGACCTGTGGGTCAAACGATTCCGGCGCGAAGCCAACGTCATCGCGGGGCTGCAGTCGCCGCATACGATTTACCTCTACGACTTCGGCGTCTCGCGCGACGGACAGTTCTATTACGTCATGGAGCTGCTCGACGGCGTCAGCCTGCAGACGCTGATCACGCAATTCGGACCGCAGCCGCCCTCCCGCGTGCGATCGATGCTGATGCAGGTCTGCGAGTCGCTCGAGGAAGCGCATCAGCAGAGCCTGGTGCACCGCGACCTCAAGCCGTCGAACGTGATGCTCTGCAAGGTAGCGCTGCAGCACGACTTCGTGAAGGTGCTGGACTTCGGCCTGGCGAAATGCGCGGCGTGCGAGGACGCGACGCAGCTCACGGTGGAAGGCGTGACGGCCGGCACGCCCGGGTACATCGCGCCCGAAGTCGCGCTCGGCGAAACGAAAATCGACGGCCGCGCCGACCTCTACGCGCTCGGCTGCGTGGCGTACTTCCTGCTCACCGGCACGATGGTCTTCAACGACTCGAATCCGATGACGGTCGCCCTCAAGCACGTCCAGGCGCAACCCGATCCCCCGTCGTCCCGCACCGAGCTCCCGATTCCGGTGGAGATGGAACAGCTGATCATGCGATGCCTGGAGAAGAACCCGCACGACCGGCCGGCGGGCGCGCGCGAAATCAGCGGGAGCCTCGAAGCCATGGACCTGCCGCCGTGGACTGAAGAGGATGCCGGCGCGTGGTGGGAGCGGAATCTGCCGGCGACTTCGACGCTGCGCACGCTTCCGGCGACGGTCACGGACCCGCGGACGCTCGAACGCGTGTAGGGCGGACTGGGTTCCAAGTCCGCCGGACGGCGCGGATTTGAGGATCAATCCGCGGTACGTCAGCGCCACCCGAAAACGTCGCGCACGAGACTCCATCGTCGCGTGGGCGGCCTGAGCGCCTGGCCTTTGATCCAGTAGCCGTACGCTTCATCCAGCGCGCCGCTGGCGCGGCGGGTTTCAATCCACAAGTCGACGAGATTGCGGAATTCTGATTCGCCGTACGGCACGGCGTACACGGTGATGACCGCGATGTTGAGTCCTTGAGGATGGATCGCGGTGAACTCGGGGCGCACGTGACTCCAGTAGTACGCGCGCTCGACAGGCATCAGCACCGCATCCGCCCGGGTGTCGCGAATGGCGTCCGCGACGTCGACATAGTCCAGGATGGTCGCCTGGGACAGCAGCGTCGCGGCGAGATCGTGCGCCTCCTTGATCTTGGGCACGAGGATTGTCAGGCCGGTTCCATTCGTCAACGTGTCCAGTGACGCGAATCGATCGCGGCGGTAGTCCCGCACCAGAAATCCCACTCGCTCCGTGCTGTAAGGTTGCGTCAATTCCATGCGCTGTGCGCGTGAGACGACGCCGGTGAGCCCGGCCATGACGATGTCGATCTGCCCCGACGTCAGGGCGTCGGCGATCGACTCGCGCGGGCTCTGCACGAATTCCAGCTTCACGCCGAGGTCTCCGGCGAGCCGGTGTGCCGCTTCGACGTCATAGCCGACGAGCGTGCCGGCGGCGTTCACGAACGACCAGGGCACCTGATCCGGGAAATAGCCGACGCGCAGGACCCCACGCGTCTCGATCTCTTTCAGCCGCTCCCCTTTCCGCGGAGGCGTGACCGGTCCATCGGTCGTCACCACAGTCGCTGCCAGCGGCTCTCTCAAGGCGAGGGGCGCGAGGGTCTCGAGCCCCGACGGCCGCGGCGGCAGCAGCCAGGTGTAAAGCGCGCGTGTGCCGGTCAGAAAGACGGCGACGATGGCGGCGCTGACGATGCCGAATCGCACCAGGTGACGCACGGAGACGTGCAGCTGCCCGAGCATCGCCGCCGCGACCAGCAGCGACAATGCCGCCGCGTGCATGGCCGCCGCCATCGATCCGAGATGGCTGTTCACGACGCCGGAAACCGTGAACAGCTCGAACAGGTCCGACGGCAGGCGCAGCAAATCCAGCAGAAACGGGATCGCGGCGTTGATGTTGCCGAAGACGCTCAGCAATCCTGCCGAGGCGAGAATGCCGAGCTGCTTCGCACCGAGCGCGCTCCCGGAAAACCAGGCGGCAAATGGCAGAAACGCCAGGCTCAGGACCTTCCCCGCGTGCGGAAAGTTATAGAGGAGCGGCACCGCAACGCCGACCGCCCGCTCGGCGTCCGCCGGAGGACTGTTTGCCTCGATCAGCAGCTCCTTGCCGGCCTCGGCGATGAGCGGCAGCACCACCAGCGCGTCGCCGGCCGCAGCTGCGGTGACCACCGCGTTCCGGACCGAGTGAAGGAATCGCCCGAACGGAACCGGCGTGAGCCGTGCGACGAGCCCCGGCAGCAGCCAGAACGACAGGATCAGCGTCGCCCCGGCATAAAAATGCAGCCAGATCTGCAACCGCAGCAAGTCGTGGACGTGAACCTCGCCGGCGGTGACCGCGGCGATAGCGAAGAGACCGATCGGCGTGACCCGCAGGATCATCCGGCTCACCCTCGCCATCGTCTCGTTGAATGCGACGAGCGCGTTGAGCAGGACCTGCTTGCGCTCGCTCGTCATCTGTCCGAGCGCCAGCCCCGCCAGAATCCCGAAGAGCACGACCGCAGGAATCAGGTTGTTCGAGAGCGCGTGGAACAGGTTCGCGGGAATATAGAGGTCGAGCCAGTCGATCGGCCGGCCTGCTTCGGACTCACTGACGACGACGGCGCCGCCGAATTTCGGCCAGGCGAGCGGCGAGAGAATCACCAGCATCAGCGCCACGGCCCAGGCCACCAGGAGCAGCACGATGCCGGATCGGGCGATGATCTTCATTTCCGCGGGTTTGCGGCTGCCGAGGCTCGCGATGAGCGAACCCAGGAGGTATGGCAGCACGTTCACCTGGAGCAGCCGCACAAACCCGTTCGCGACGAAGTCGAGCGGATAGACGAGATCGCCGAAGGTGATCCCGACGAGCACGCCGAGCCCGATGGCGATCAGGATGCGGGCAAATAAGGGATCTTTGGGTGCGGGGGCTTGCGCGCACATCGGTCTGAGAATATGCCGGGGGAAGCTTGAAAGCCTGAAAGCTGGAAAGCCTGAAAGGAAGCTCTTTGGCTTTCCGGCTTATCTGGTCGATCTCACCGCCGCGAGCATCTCGTCGATGTCCGCCCGGTCGTAAACGCTTCGCATGCGGTTCACGAACACGAGATTCCCGCGAGGATCGACGACGAAGTCGCCACCGAGCTGGTTGTGATGCGGCGGGGCGGATCCCAATGACGGTTGCCGGCTGGCGATGACTTTCGCGATCGCCCACACGAGGCCGGGCTTCAGGAGATTCTTCAGTGTGCCCGTCTCAAGACCCCACTTCGCGTACGCCTCGCGCGCACGGTCCAGGAGCAGGACGAATTTCAAATCAAGATCGCGGAGCATCTTCGACATCATGAGCTCCGGATCGTGATACGCCACGAAGATCACCTCGACCCCGGCGCGCTGAATGCGATCCTTGGCGGACACCATCTTCAGCACGTGGCCGCGGCAGAACTGGCAGTTGGCCGGTCCCAGGAATGAGACGATGACGGGACGGCCGCGGAACTCCGCAAGCGAGCGGCGTTCGCCTCCCGCGGCTGGCAGCTCCAGCGACGGCGCCGGCGTGCCAATGCCAGTTCCCGCTCGGACAAATGCGGCCATCGATCTTCCCGTCTTGATTCTACGTAAGAACCGGCCCGATAGGTTACATGTAGCGCGAACGCTCTGGACCGGCATTCTATAATCGACAGAGGAGCTGGAGTGTTTTCCGCATCCATCGAAATTGTTCTGACTATCGCGTATCGCGAGGCGGTCTCGCGCCGCCACGCCTATCTCACGCTCGAGCACTTGCTCTATGCGCTGGCCCACGATTCGGAGGGCGAGCGCATCTTGAAGGGAGCGGGCGCAGATCTCGTCCGGCTGCGCCGCGAGCTGAACCAGTATCTCGAAAGCTCTGTCGAGGAGCTGCGCCGGGGTCAGGAGCGCGAGCCCGAGCAGACCGCCGCGTTCCGCCGCGTGCTCCAGACGGCCGTGCTGCACGTGCAGAGCGCGCAGCGCGCGGAAGTGAACGCCGGCGACGTCATCGCGGCGATTCTGCAGCAGCCGAAGGCCTACGCCGCGCGGCTGCTCGAAGCGCAGGGGATCACCCGGCTCGACATCCTGGATTTCATCTCGCACGGCGTCACGAAAACGCCGCCGCCCGACGAGTCCAAGAGCGACGAGGCGCCGGCCGGCGTCGGCGAGGAGGGCGCGGCCTCTCCGCGCGATCCGCTCGCCACCTACTGCCTCAACCTGACCGATCGGGCCCGTCGCGGCCTGCTCGATCCGCTGATCGGACGGGCGGACGAGCTGCAGCGCACGATCGAGGTGCTGAGCCGTCGCCGGAAGAACAATCCGGTCTTCGTCGGCGAAGCCGGCGTCGGCAAGACGGCGATGGCCGAAGGGCTCGCGTCGCGTCTGTTGGCCGACGACGTGCCCGACCAGCTCGAGGGGGCGGAAGTGTTCGCGCTCGACACGGGCGCGCTGCTCGCCGGCACCCGGTTTCGCGGCGACTTCGAGGAGCGCTTCAAGGCGGTCATCAAGTCGCTCAGCTCGCGGCCGCGCGCCATACTCTTCATCGACGAGATCCATTCGACGGTGGGCGCCGGCGCGACGACCGGCGGCACGATGGATCTCGCGACGCTCATCAAGCCGATCCTCACCGCCGGCGAGCTCCGCGTCATCGGATCGACGACGTTCGAGGAGTTCAAGCACATCGAGAAGGATCGCGCGCTGGCGAGACGGCTGCAGAAGATCGCGATCGAAGAGCCGTCGATCGAGGAGACCGTCCGGATCCTGAGCGGCCTGCGCGCGCGCTACGAAGAGCATCACGGCGTCAAGTTCACCGATGCCGCGCTCGAAACCGCGGCGCGGCTCGCCGCCCGCCACCTGCGCGACTACAAGCTGCCCGACAGTGCGATCGACGTCATCGACGAAGCGGGCGCGGTGACGAAGCTCAAGGCGAGCGCGTACAAGGCCGTGCCGGATGACAAGGCCGAACAAGATCAGGCCCAAGGCCCCAGACCCAACGCCCAAGAGGAGAAGGCCGAAGGCCAAAGGCCGAAGGCCGTAAGGCAAGAACCCCGGAACTCCGGAACCCCGGAACCTTTAATCGTCGACAGCCCAGAGATCGAGGCGGTCGTCGCGCGCATGGCCCGGATTCCCGCCAGGCAGGCGTCATCCTCCGATCGCGAACGACTGCGCACCCTCGAAGAATCGCTGCAGCGCGTCGTCTTCGGCCAGACGGAGGCCGTGCACCTGGTCGCGCAGTCGATCAAGCGATCCCGGGCGGGACTGGGTGTGCCGGAGCGGCCGGCAGGATCCTTCCTGTTCACGGGACCGACCGGCGTCGGCAAGACCGAGCTGGCCAAGCAGCTCGCCATCCAGCTCGGCAACGAGTTCATCCGCTTCGACATGAGCGAGTACATGGAGAAGCACGCGGTCGCGCGGCTGATCGGCGCGCCGCCCGGCTACGTCGGCTTCGAGCAGGGCGGCCAGCTCGTCGATGCGGTCCGGACACACCCGTACAGCGTCGTGCTGCTGGACGAGATCGAGAAGGCGCACCCGGACATCTACAACATCCTGCTGCAGGTGATGGACCACGCGACGCTCACCGACAACACCGGCCGCAAGGCGGACTTCCGGAACGTCGTGTTGATCCTCACATCCAACGCCGGATCGCGGGAAATGAGCGCCAAGACGATCGGATTCGCGGAAGGCGGGAGCGAGGAGGATCGCGACGAAGCCAGGCGCCGGCTCTCGGCGGGCAAGTCGATGGCGGCGATCGAGCGCGTCTTCAGCCCGGAGTTCCGCAATCGGCTCGACGCGATCGTCACGTTCAAGAACCTCACGCCACACGTGATGGAGACGATCGTCGAGAAGTTCGTGCTGCAGCTCGAGGCGCAGCTCGCCGAACGGCACGTCGCGATTACGCTCACGCCGGAAGCGCGCGCGTGGCTGGCCGGCAAAGGCTACGACCCGGTGTACGGCGCCCGTCCGCTCGCCCGCGTGGTGCAAAAGGAAGTCCGCGATCCGTTGACCGACGAGATTCTCTTCGGCAAGCTCGAACAAGGCGGCACCGTGACCATCGGCGAGGAGGCGGGACGTCTGACCTTCTCGTACGAGGGACGGGAGCCGAAGCCTGCGGCAGCGGACGCGGCGGAGGCGAAGACATGAGGCGATGAGGCCATGAGGCGCTGAGGCTATGAGGAAGAGCCCTTTTGCCACGCCTCAGAGCCTCAGAGCCTCATAGCCTCATAGCCTTGTCCTTATGTCCGAACTCAAAGTCACCGATCGACGCTGGTGGGCGCGCGGCGAGGAGGCCGTCACCGCCGAAGAGCCGAAGCTCAAGCCCACGTACATCGAGGAGCTCGAAGCGCGGCTCGCGGCCAAGGACACCGAGCTCCAGCAGCTGCTGTCGAAGTACCGCGGCGCGGCCGACGAATTCGATCAGGCGCGCGCGCGCCTGCGCAAGGAAGTCGGGAAGGACGTCGAGCGCGGCCGACGGTCGCTCATCGTGACGTTCCTCGAAGTCCTCGACAATCTCGACCGTGCCCTCGACGCCGCGGCCGATCGTCAAAACGATCCGTTCGTGCAAGGCGTCTCTCTGGTGCGTCAGCAATTCCTCAATACGCTCGACGGGCTTGGCGTCAAGCGGATCGAGCCCGTCGGCCGGCCCTTCGATCCGGCGATGCACGAGGCGGTCGCGACCGTCGCAGCGTCGGACGGCGTTCCGCCCGGCCAGGTCGTCGGCATCGTCCGCCCCGGCTATCTCATCGGCGACGAAGTGCTGCGCGCCGCGCAGGTGGCGGTGGCAGGCTAGAGCCCGCGCGCGCGCGACAAAGAAGGAACGTCAGCGACCGGTGGGCGCTGGAGGCGGCGGAGCCAGGTAGTGCTGCCGCGCGCGGACGATGAGCTTGCGATCGTTCACGCGCACGACGATCTCGTGGACCTTGCCGTCGGCGGTCTGCGGCGTGAAGCCGAGCAGGTAGAGATAGTGCAGCTCGTTCATGATGGCCGTGAAGAGCGAGTTCACATCGTGCGCCGGCGTCAGAACGATCCGGCCGCCACCCGTCTCGGATGCGAGCTGCGTCACGAGCTGCGGCCCGCGGGTCCATCGTGGATCGTCCGACTTGAAGTAGTCCTTGACGGGCGTGCCGCTCGGCAGCTCGAGCCAATGATGGAGCGAGCACGCCGGAAGAATGCCGCCGGAATTGCGATTCGACCCGCCGTACATCGACGACGCGCTGCCAAATGACAGCGTCTGCTGCGGCGGCGCTTTGAGGACGATGTTGGGCCGGAAGAGAATCGTGTACACCATCGTGTCTTCGGCGTAAATCCGGTTCAGGAGCTTCGTCCAGCTCGTTTCGCTGGCCGTGTCGCACCCGTCGGTGAAGACCATCACGACGCGGCGGCCGGTTTCCGTCGAGAGAGTGGTGACCGCCTCGTTCACGGCGTCGAGCAGCTTGGTCGGATTGCTGAACGGGACCTCACGCCGCAGCCATCCCAGTAACGTATCCCGGTTCGACGTGAACTCCGAGTTGAGCGAGACGCGAGCGTTGAACAGCCCGGCCTTGGCCTTGTCCTCGGGCCGGAGCCGGATGATGAACTGTTCGGCCGCCGTGAGCGCGAGGTCGAGCGCCGGCGTCATGCTGGCGCTGCTGTCGACGAGCACGACCGCGCGGATCGGCTGCAGTCCGCTCGAGAACTGGGTGATCTCCTGGCGTTTTTCGTTGTCGAAAACGGCGAAGTCGTCGCGCGTGAGCGACGTGATCAACATGTTCTCGGGATCGAACACGGTCACCGGCACAGCGACGGTTTCGACGCGGCCTCGGAAGACAGGCGGCCGCTGATCCTGCACAGGCGGTATCGCCTGTGTCCCCTGCGCCTGCAGGAGAGCGGCGCCCGCGACCAGGCACGCGATCGCCGTGACAGCCCTGATCATGAAATCGACCCATCACTATTGTGCCTCAGCCACTGCGAAGCGCAGCAACGGGATCGATTCTGAGGGCCCGCCTCGCGGGCAGCCAGCAGGCAATGACGGCCGACACGAACAAAACTGTCGAGCTGGCTGCCAGACCGAGCACGTCGTGCCGGGGAACGCCGTAGAGTGACCACGCCGCGAGATCTGCCGCCACGATCGCGGCCAGCACCCCGGCGCCGAGACCAGCCGAGGCCATGCGCAGGTGCTGGACCATCAGCATGCGCAGGATGTCAGACCGGGTCGCGCCACACGCCACACGGATGCCGACCTCGCGCGTCCGCGTCGCCGCGGCGTAGGCGACGACCCCGTAAATCCCGACAAGGGACAGCAGCAGTCCGATGACGGCGAACACGGTCGCCAGCGCCGCCGCCAGTTGCTGCGGTGCGAGCCATTCACCGATTCGCGCCGTCAGCGGCCCGGGCTCTGCCAGCGCGAGTTGCGGATCCATCGACCGGACGGCGTCTCGAATCAGCCGGATGATCTGATCAGACGGTGCCGCCGATCGCACGACCACCGCCATCTCGCGCATTGGCTCCTGCGAGACCGAGTCGTAGACCAGCGGCGCGATCGGCGCGCCGGGTCCATCCTGCGGTTCGTCGGCGACGATGCCGATGATCGTCCGCCAGCGGACTTTCGGCGAGGGCGGATCGAAGGCGATGCGAGTCCCGACCGGATTCGTATCGGCGAAGAACTGCCGCGCCAGCGTCTGGTTGATCACCACGACCAGCGGCTGATCCAGGCGATCGATCGTCTGGATCGTGCGGCCCGCGATGAGGGGCAACCCAAGCGTTTCGAGATACCCGGACGTCACGGACCGATGTTTCAGATTGCGGGCGTGCACGTCGGGGCGGCCCTCGATGAAGAGATCCCCCGTCCATGTCGATCCCTTGACCGGCAGGCCGTGCGCCGCGCCGGCGGCGGACACCAGCGGAGAGGCGCGAAGTCGAGCCCCGAGCTCTTCGTAAAAGGCGCCGACCTGCGCCCGCTCGCTGTATGGCGTCGCCGGCAGCGCAATCTGCGCGGTCGTCAACTCATTGACTTCGAATCCAGGATCGGCGACCACGAGGGCGCGAAAGCTGCGCAGCGTGATCGCCGCCGATCCGAGCAGCACGACTGCGAGCGCAACCTCGACGGCGACGATCAGTCGCGCCAGACGTCCGCTCGCAGATACGGAACGGCCGCCCTCGGCGACACCTGCACGGGGCTCCGCGCGGCCCGCCTGCCACGCCGGCACCACTCCCACCAGCATCGTCGTCACCAGCGTCAGCGCGATCGCGAAGAGTGAAATCGCCGGATGCAGGCCGATGTCGTTCACACGCGGCAGTGACGCCGGCGCGTACGCGACGAAGAGCCGTACGGCAGTGGCAGCGATCGCGAGCCCGATGCCGGTGCCCGCTGCGGCAATGACCAATGATTCGACGAGCAGCTGACGCATCGTGCGCAACCGGCTTGCGCCGAGAGCCGCCCGGACGGCAAGCTCGCGGCCGCGCGCGGCCGAACGCGCCATGAGGAGGTTCGCCACGTTGGCGCACGCGATCAGGAGCACCAGGCAAACGGCCGCGAGAAACAGGAGCAACGGCCGGCGGCTTCGGCCGACGAGCCAGTCGTCGAGCGGCCCGATGCCCACGGACATCTGCCGATTGGTCTCCGGATGCTCGCGCTCGAGGTCTCGCGCGATCGAGGACAGATTCTCCTGCGCCATCGACAATGTCGCGCCGGGAGCGAGCCGGGCAATGGCGCGGAGGATGTGGGGCTGCCGGGCCTCACGCGCATCCGCGACACCCGCAGCGGGTATCCACAAGTCGGTCAGCCGATCGTCGAACACGAAGCCCGAGGGCATCACGCCGATGACCGTCCATGGCCGTCCGTTCAACGGCACGGTTGCGCCGACGATCTCCGGCCGGGCCCCGAATCGGCGGCGCCAGAAGCCGTCGCTGAGCACGACGACACGATGGCGCCCTGGCGTGTCTTCGCCGGGAAGGAACGTCCGTCCGATCCGCGCGCTGACGCCGAGAATGTCGAAGAAGTTCGGCGAGACGTGGAGTCCGCGTACACGCTCGGGTTGGTCTCCCCCGAGCGTCAAGTCCGCCAGACCGCCGTGGCGATCCGGACCCGCGAGGTACCACGCGATGCCGGAAAAGACGACGTTGCGCTCGCGCCAGCTGATGACGTTGCCGGGCGCGACTTCCGCCTCCGTCCACCCGAAGAGCGGATTCTTCTCCCAGATCTGGACCAGGCCGTCCGGCTCGCGATACGGCAGCGGCTTGAGCAGCACCCCGTAGACAACGCTGAAGATGCCGATCGTGGCGGCGGTCCCGAGTGCGAGCGTGCCGACGGCCGCCACCGCGAAGCCTGGCTGACGCCGCAGCAGCCGCGCCGCGAATCTCGCGTCCATCACGAGTGACGCGGGACGCCAGTCCCGCCAGCGAAGCGCCAGCGCGTGGATCGGCGCGCCCAACGCGAACCGAATCGGCGATCGTCCGCGCGCGGCAACGGCGGAGGCCTCTCCCAGCCACTCGCGTCGCCATTCGTCGCGCCAGTCGGACGGGACCAGCCAGGATGCCGCGCGAATCACGACCCGGACGATGGTCATGTCACGCCTTCGCTCGTGCCGTCCGCGACCGGCCGCCGCGCACGAGACCCAGTTCCGCCAGGGCGGCCGCCAATGCCCGCTTCCCTTCCGGAGTAATCCGGTAATAACGGCGAGGCGGCCTGTGCTCCCGGTGCGCGGTTTTCAGGTCCTCCCAGGACGACCGCACGTAACCGTCTTCCTCGTGCCGGCTGAGCGCGGGATAGACCGTGCCGCTCGGCAGGCCCGTCGCCTCGATGATGTCGAACCCGTACTCCGCGCCCTGGTCGAGCGCCTGCAGCACCCGCAGCGCGGCCAGCCCCAGCCGTCGGCTCATAGTATGTATCCTGACAATATGTATAGCTAAACTACATAGCTAAACTACATAGTCGTGTCAACTGGGATGACTTCTGCTTGTCAAAGAGCTTGATTTACTCCGCTCTCAATGCCGTCAGCGGATCAACCCGTGTCGCGCGGCGGGCCGGGATGACACTGGCGCATACGGCGACCGCCAGGATCGCCGCGACAACCAGGACGAATGTCACCGGATCGATCGGCTTCACGTGGAAGAGCAGCGTCGACAGCCCAGGCGCGACGAAGAAGCTCACGATCACGCCAATCGCGACACCAATCACCGCCAGGCGGAATCCGTCGGCGACGATCAACGAGAACACGTCACGACGTCCGGCGCCGAGGGCCAGCCGGACGCCGATCTCCGCGGCGCGCTGCGACACCGCATACGAGAGGACACCGTAGATCCCGATCGCCGCGAGCACCAGCGCCAGGCCCGCGAAAAGTCCGACGAGCATCGCCAGAAACCGCGGCTCCTCGATCGACTCCGAAACCAGGGTGGTCATGGCCGCGATGTTCGTCACGGGGATGTCGGGATCCACCGCGCGCACGGCCTGTCGCAGCGGCATCGTCAGCGTCTCGGGTTGCGAAGCGGTCTTCAGGACGACGGTGATGCCGGGCTCGGGCAGGTGCCAGTACGGAATGAACGTCTGCGCCCGCGGCGCAGGGCGCGCCCCCTGCTGCTTCACGTCGCCGGCGATGCCGACGATGGTGAACCAGGGTGAATCGTCCGAAAAGCGAATGCGTTTGCCGATTGGATCCTGTCCGGCCCAGTGGCGCTTCGCCATTTCCTCGTTGATGAGCAGTACCGGTTCGGCCTCGTGCGGCGCGACGTTCCGCCCGCGCTTCAGCGGAATCCCCATCGCCTCCAGATAGCCGGCGCTGACGAGCCGGTACCACGTCGCCGGCGCCTCGTCTGCGGTTCGCGGCGGCGGTGCGCCTTCGATGGTGAAGCTCATGTCGGAGTCCCCTCCCGACAGCGGAACGACCGACGTCAACGCAGCCGTCCGCACGCCGGGCAGCGCCGACACACGCTCGAGGATCTGGTCGTAGAAGATCTTCCGATCTTCGTCCGTCTGGTACTTGACCCGCGGCGGCACTACGAAGCCGACGAGAACGTTCGTGGGATCGAATCCGAGATCGACGCGCTGCAGCTGCACGAACGTGCGAAGGAGCAGGCCGCCGCCGACGAGCAGCACGAGCGCCACGGCGATCTCTGCGACGATCAGAACGCGGCGCGTCCGTTGACCTGCCGATCCGGCGGTGCCGCGGCCGCTCGCTTTGAGCGCGAGCGTCAGTTGCTCGCGCACCATGTGCATCGCCGGGGCCAGCCCGAACAGGAGGCCCGCCAAGCCGGTCACAGCGGCCGCGAACGCGAGCACGGCCGCATCGATTCCGACTTCGGCGAGTCTCGGCGAGCCCGCCGGCGCAAGGGCCACGAGCCCTTTGACGCCCCAGTAACTGAGGACGACACCGATCACGCCGCCGATCCCGGCCAGCACCAGGCTCTCAGTCAGCAGCTGCCGCACGACGCGCCAGCGGCCCGCGCCGAGCGCGGTCCGCACGGCAATCTCGCGGCTGCGGATGGAGGCACGCGCGAGCAGCAGATTCGCGATGTTCACGCACCCGATGAGCAGCACGACGACGACGGCGCCAAGCAGGACGAGCAGGCCGGCACGCGCGTCGCCGACGACCTGCTCCTGGAATGGGACCACGTTGATCGACGTCTTCGTGTTCGACTGCGGGTATCGCGCTTCCAGCTGCTTGCCGAGCGCGCGCGCGGCGGCATCGACCTGCGTCATGTGGAGACCGGGCTGGAGCCGCGCGACGACGCGCAGCACGACGGCTCCGCGCGACGGATTGGCGAGATTCAATCGATCCGGCCGCCAGAGCTCGGCGGTGGTCAGGATCGCCGGACGGAACCCTGGCGGCATCACGCCGACGATCTCGTGCGGCTCGCCGCCAAGCACGATGCGGCGCCCGAGCACGTTCGGATCGTCGCCAAACCGGCGCTGCCAGAGCCCATGACTCAGGATCACGACGCGCGGTCCAGTGGGCAACATCTCTTCGGCAGAAAACGTGCGGCCCGTGGCAGGCGGGACGCCAAGCACCTCGAAGTACTGCTGCGTCACCTGCTCGCCGACGAGCGGCTCGGGATCGCCAACGCCGGTCAGCGTCGGCCCCCATCCGCGAATGGCCGCCAGGGACGCGAAGACGCGCGACTCGGCCTTCCAGTCGACGAGGTTGCCTGGAGTCGCCCACTCATCTGCAGGCCCGCCACGCGCACGCATGTCCTGCCAGACCATCACGAGCCGGTCGGCCCCGGGATACGGCAGCGGCTTCACGAGCAGCGCGTACACGACTGAAAACACCGTCGTCGTCGCGCCGACGCCGAGCGCCACGGTGAGCACCGCGGCGGCGGTGAAGCCCGGCGCGCGCCGCAGCATACGCAGCGCGTATCGGACATCGCGCCCGAACGAGTCGAATCTCGAGGGTCGAGGATCAGGAGGCATCTCACTCTCCCGCGCGCCGCGGGCGCGCATCGTCACCAGCGACGCGAGGCCGGAGCGCGCCTGACGCCGGTACCAGGCGCGCGCGTGTTTCGGTCCGTGCTGCGCCACCCGGGCCGCAAACACTTCATCGAGGTCGTCGAGGAGCGTCTCGCGCAGCTCGCTCGGGGCGAGCCATCCCAGCACGAGCCGCGACAGGACCGGCGGCTTCATCGGCGGCGTCCGGTCGGATCGAGGACGAGCCCGCGCCACATCCGCGCCGTCAGCTCGCGTTCGTGGCGCAGCAGGTCGCGTCCGGAGGCAGTCACCGCGTAGTGACGGCGCGCGCGCCCGCCGCGCTCGGGTCGCGGCTCGGACCGCCACGCGCGGACGAGGCCACGCCGCTCCAGGCGATCGATGGCGCTGTACACCCCTGCCATGGAAACATCCGATCCCGCGACGCGCTGGATCTCGTCGTAGATCGTGACGCCGTAGGCCTTCTCGCCCAGCCGCACGATTGCGAGCAGAGTCAACAGTTCGATTCGGTTCAGCGCCATGTGTCCGTTTCCGGACTGATTTCTTCTAATCGTTAGAATATTACATGGAAGCCGGAAAGCTGGAAAGCTCGAAAGCTGGAAAGCCTGTGCGCCACGCAACTTCGCGTAACCACTACTGAAAAGACCGTAATCACCCATCCGGACTTCGCGGGCTCCCTGGCTTCCGGGCTTTCAGGCTGTCCAGCTTTCAGGCTCACCAGCGCGAAAAAGATTCATCGCGCTGGTGTGTAAGAGATCCCTTCGGAGGTCAGAATGCGAATCGTCCACTTCGAGCTGCCGGCCGACGATCCGGCGCGATGCATCAAGTTCTACGAAAAGGCGTTCGGCTGGCGTTTCGAGAAATGGGATGGCCCGATGGAGTACTGGATGGTCAAGACCGGCGACGGTCCCGGCATCGACGGCGGCCTCGCCCGTCGCGATCACCCCGGTCAGTCGTCGACGAACGTCGTCAGCGTGCCGTCAGTCGACGAGTACGCCAAGGCGATCGTCGCGGCAGGCGGAGAGACGACGGTGCCGAAGATGGCGGTGCCGGGAGTCGGCTGGACCGCCTACTTTACGGACACGGAAGGCACGCCGTTCGGCATCATCCAGTTCGATCCGGCGGCCTCGTAGGGCGGATGACGACTTCGTAGGGCGGACTGATCCCCAAGTCCGCCCACATGCAGCCTCATGAGCCCTTTCGCTTACGCTTGCAGAGTGATTCCGTTCCCGGCGACGCGCCGATCGGTGCTCGAACGCATTCAGAGCGACGATCGGGAGGTGCGGCGGGCGGCGTTCGGCGATCTGGCCGAGGGCTACTGGCGGCCGAGCTACCACTACCTGCGACTGCATTGGCGGCTGCCGGCCGCGTCGGCCGAGGACATGGTGCAGGCGTTCTTCACCGCGGCATTCGAGAAGCAATACGTGGAGCGGTACGACCCAGCGAAAGCGCGGTTCCGGACCTTCCTCCGGACGTGTCTCGATCGATTCGTCCAGAACTACCAGAAGGCCGAACGCGCCGAAAAACGCGGCGGCGGCCAGGTACACCTCCCGCTCGACTTCCCCGGCGCCGAACGGGAGCTGGCCGCGATCGCCGTCCAGGATCGACACGATCTCGATCGGTTCTTCCACGATGAGACAGTCCGCGATCTCTTCGCCCGGACGATCGATGCCATGCGCCGGGCGTATGACGCCGAGGGCAAGCTGATCGTGTTCGAGGTCTTCGAGCGTCACGATCTTCGTCCGTCGCCGGATCTCACCTATGCCACGCTCGCGCGCGAGTTCGACCTGACGACCGCCCAGGTGACGAACTATCTTCATGCCGCGCGGCGCCGCTTCAGGGAACAAGCGCTCGTCAATCTGCGCGCGCTCGTCGGCACCGACGAGGAATTCCGGGACGAGGCGCGGGAGCTCTTCGGTCTCGAGATCTCATGACCACCTGGCTCTCGAACACCGTCGTCGATCACCTTCGCGTCGTCGCGACGTGGCCCGAGCTTCCGGGCGATCGATACGTGATCGAACGGCCGATCGGCCGCGGCGGCATGGGCACGGTGTACGTCGCGCGCGATACTTTGCTCGAACGCGACGTCGCCATCAAAGTCTCGAATGCGCCGGTGGCCGGCTCCGGGCTCGATGAACGGTTGCGGCAGGAGGCGCAGGTGCTGGCGCGGCTCGAGCATCCCGGCATCGTGCCGGTCCACGACGCTGGACAGCTAGCCGACGGCCGGATGTTCTACGTGATGAAGCTGGTCCACGGCGAGACGCTTTCCGCGCATGCGAAGCGCCTGTCCGGCGAGGCCTCGGTGATCGGCGTGTTCGAGCGCGTCACGGAGACGATTGCGTTCGCGCACGAAGCGGGCGTGATTCACCGGGATCTCAAGCCGTCGAATGTCATGGTCGGCCGCTTCGGCGAAGTGCTGGTGCTCGACTGGGGCGTCGCCAAGGCAAGCGAGGAAGCCGCCGCATCCGCCACCCGGGTTGGAACGCCCGGGTTCATGCCGCCCGAACAGGCTCGCGGCGAAGCCACGAGCACTTCGGACGTCTTTGCGCTCGGCGCGCTGCTCTTCTGGATGCTGACGGACGCGACGCCGCCACCTGCGCGCGACGACGCGCTCCGGGCGTTGAATGCGGCGGCCCGCCCGCCGCGGCGGCTCGCGGCAATCGTGCTGAAGTGTCTGGCGTCCGAGCCGTCCGATCGGTACAGCAATGCCGCGGCCCTTGCTGCCGATCTCGCGCGCTACCGTGCCGGCCAGCCGGTCGCGGCGCATCGCGAGACGACGCTCGAACGAATCGGGCTCTGGTTCATCAAGTATCGAACGTTCATTCTGCTGGTCGCCGCGTATCTCGTGATGCGCGCGATGTTCGCCTTTCTAAGATGAGCCGCCTTCGCGCCGAAGGTGCTACGGCGGGCCTCGCGGGAGAACAAAATGAATAAACCCCTGCTCGGAGCACTCGTCGGCGGCATTCTCGGCGTGTTCGACGGCCTGACGGCGCTCGTGTCGGCGCCTGAAACCGCGCCGCAGATCGTCGGCATCATCATCGGCTCGACGATCAAAGGCCTCATCGTCGGCGTGCTCGTCGGGTGGTACGCCTCGCGCGTCCACTCGCTCGCCAAAGGGATGATCGTCGGCCTCATCGTCGCGGCCTTTTTCGCGTTTCTCATCGCGGCGATGCCGTCGCCGGACGGCACGCACTACTACTGGGAAATCATCCTGCCCGGATCGATCGTCGGGCTCATCGTCGGCTATGCCACGCAAAAGTTCGGCACAGCGAGAGCGCGGGCGGTTTGACGTCAGCGCCGTACTTCTGCGATAGCGCCAGCCCTTCTGCGATAGCGCGTTATTTTCCGTGTACTCGTATTTCGCTCACCGACCACGACATCTTCGTGTACTCGTCCACGAGCGTGAGCGCGATCTGCTGACCCACGACAGGAGTGGGCAGATCGATCTTGATCGGCACGTTGACGCCATCGCTGAGCGCGCCGAGCAGCGCCAGGCCAGCCGTCTTTCCCTCCCACATCTGCGTGACCGATCCGATCCCGCCGGCGCTGATTCGCAACCGGCGGGGATAGGCGGACGGGAACGGGCCGAGGTCCAATTCAATCCGGCTGATTGTCGCGGGCTTCGCCAGCGTGACGACGATCTGATCGCCCGGCGTCTGGTCGCCCACTGTTTCCCAGAGCGTCATCGGGTTGCCGTCTAGCAGGACCGATGTCTGGAACTCCGGGCCAGACACCGTAATCGTCTGGACGGGAAGCACGGGATCCGCCGCGCGATCAGTTGTGTGCCTGCGCTCGGGCAGTTGATACAAAGTCCCTGCAGGGATGAGCGCCGTTCGTTTCGCGTCGGGAAAGCCGTCCAGGAACGCGATGGCCGCGTCGCGATCGCCGCGCTCCGAGTTGACCAGAACGACCACCGGTCCAAATTCCTGAAACGCGGTGAACACGGTCTCATCGCGCTCACGCAACGCACTCTCGAAGATCGCCTGATGCGGCAGCGTATACCCGCTGTATCCGTTGGCAATGGGATGGCGATGGCGCATCTGCCGGAGCATTGCAGCGGTCGACGAGTACTCGTCGACGATCGGCAGCTCGATCACGATGGATCGCGGATCCACGCTCGCAAGATCGACCGGCGCAGGCGCATGGCCCGTCGGCATCTTCAGCATCCAACCCTCGGTCGCGATCAGCACTGCCAGTGCGGCAAACAGTCCGCGGCGGACTCCGCCGGGCGTGAGCCGGCTGAACCCGACCGCCGCCGCCTGCGTCAGGCACAGCACGAACAGCAATCCGAATCGCGCCGGGACGCGCAACGACGCGGCGCCGGGCATTTCCAGGAGCCAGTAGTACGGCGGCGCGTAGATCATCTTCACGCCAAAGACGTGACCCACGGGCCCGAGCGCGAAGACCAGCATCACGATCGCCGCGACCGTGTAGAACAGGAACACCGACCGCCGCCGCCAGCCGTCGACCAGCCGGCGATCGATCGCGATGGCGAAAAACAGCAGCCACAATGCGGTCGTGAGGACCTTGAACGGGCGCGTGAAGGAAATCGTGAGCCCCGCGATCTGCAGCTGTTGCCCACCGGTTACGAGCGACGTCAGCGCAAGCAGCGCGATCAGCGCGGACGTCATGAATAGCGCCCATCTGAACCGCCACTGTCGCGGCGCCGGCAGCCGGCGCCACAGCACAATTGCCGCGATGACGACGAGGCCGGCGACAATCGCGCCCGGATATAGCGCAGCTTCGGGGGAAGACGGCAGCGTCCAGAACCTGGAAAACGAGAGAAGACCAGATGCCGCCCAAACGGCTGAAAGGTCCGCGCTGAAGAATTCGATTTCGTTGATGCCGCGCGTGACAGCAATCGCCGATTGATAGCGGTGATAGCCGGCCAGCAGCGGGAGCAGCGGCAGCGAAGCGATCAGCAGCGTGACCGCGATCGCCAGCAGGTCCCGCCACGATCTCACGAACCACGCGATCCACAGCGTCACGAGCACGGCGAAGAACAACAGCAGGTAGCCCGACGTCAGCGCATTGACGAGCCAGCACACGCCCGCCAGCACGAGGTACTTCACACGCCGCCGATCGAGATAATCGTGGAGCGCCAGCAGTCCGAGCGGCATCCAGCACGCGACGAGGAGCTGGAGGTGCGAGATCTGACCGACCCGATAGGGACTGAATCCGAACGCCAGGCCTGCCAGCAGCGCGGCGTCGTCTCGTCCCGTCAACCGGCGCGCCAGGAGATACGCGGCCAGCGCCGACGCCGGAATCGAAACGAGAAACACGATGTCATAGACGCCGATGGGCGGGACGCCGGCGAAGAGCAGCGGCAGCGACACCGGCGCGATGCCGAGCAGTGTCTCCGAGAATGCGAGGGCCCCCTGCAGCGGGAACAACATCGGCGCGTTCCACCAGTGCGCCGTGAGCGGCGTCGCCTGGGAGCTCCACCAGAGAATCCAGGTGTTGAGACCGGGATCGCCGCTGTCGGACGGCAGCGCGCGGCCGAAGGAGACGAGGATCGGCCAGCAGTACAGGAGCGCCAGGCCTGTGAACAACGCAGCCGCTGGCATGAGCGGCCACGACCCGCGCGAAGAGGTCGGCACGCGCGCCAATACTAGAGCCGTTTTCGTCTCCGTGTGGCCTGGCGAAAACGGCTTTAGCGGTTTCGCATCAGAGGAAGTGCTCGCCGTGGCGGGGTCAGACCGGGGTCAGACCCCGAACCCCAGGGGTCTGACCCCGGTCTGACCCCGCCACGGCCGCTACACCGAAGTCGAAACCGCTCTAACAGTCAATAATCCCCAGTCATGCGCCGGTTCCTCGTCCGCGTGCTGACGACGGCCGCCGTGCTCGCGCTCGCGTGGAGTCTCGCGGCATGGCTCACCGGCGGACTGGAATTCACGCTGGCCGGATTTCATGTGACGTCGACGAACATCGCGCGGCCGTTCGCCGCGGGCGTCGTCGCGGCCGTCGTCGCGTTCATCATCAACGGATTTCACGCGAGCGTCGAGGACGTGAAAGCGACAGCCGCGCGCTTCACATCGTTCAGCGCCGCAGCTTTTCTGGCGATCGCAACGACGGTGCTGAGCCTGCTGGCCAGCTCGTGGACGGCGAGCGGGCCGGATTCGTACGCGTACCTCAGCCACGCGGCGATGTTGCGCGAGGGGCGTCTGAGTTTCCCGATCGATCTCGCGGACGAGGCGCCCTGGCCCGGCGCTGCGGCGACCTTCGTGCCATTCGGATATCGCGCGACGGCTGCTCATCCTCCGGCGCTCGTTCCGGTCACGGCGCCCGGTCTCCCGATGCTGATGGCCGCACTACAGCGCGTCGCCGGACACTGCG
>Ga0114129_10003638_pt1 | contig 21696 bp, 15 predicted proteins | sample RhiMetdeltSRZDD1_FD_80071 | JGI IMG/M metagenome (GOLD analysis project Ga0114129, IMG submission 80071) | Populus rhizosphere microbial communities from Tennessee, USA - Rhizosphere MetaG P. deltoides SRZDD1 (version 2) (version 2) | ecosystem: Host-associated > Plants > Roots > Rhizosphere >... | reverse complement strand
CTCAAACCGTTCGGACCGGAAGCCATGGCTGTTTTCGGGGATGATTTTGGCAGCGAGTTCCCCGAGGAACTCTGGAGCGTTGGCGAAATCAACGGTGAACGCTATTCCATTCCGTTGGATGTCCACCCGCTCATCATGTTCTATAACAAGGACTTGTTTGCGGCTGCCGGTATCGAAGAACCCGGCACCGAACCCTGGACCCGTGAAGAGTTCGAGGACGCGCTGGCAAAGCTTGAAACCAGTGGTGTGACCCCGCTTTCCCTTGGTACCGCCTTCCAGGCGGCTGCTCTCTTTCAGGCGCTCATCCGCCAAAACGGCGGTTCTCTGACCGATGAAGCCGGCGCCACGGCCACCTACAATTCCGAAGCAGGAGTGCAAGCCCTCGAAAAAATCAAGGAACTTAGGGATAAATACACACCCGATATCGCGGGTACGGGTGATCCTGAAGTGAATTTCTTCAAGGAAGGCAATGTGGGTATGACCTTCCACGGTCCGTGGTGGATTTCTGACCTTCAGAAGCTGGACTTCGTCGGCTTTGCCCCGCTGCCCACGATCGGTGACCAGCCCGCTACCTGGGGTGGTTCACACCATCTCGCCCTGACCAGCGAGGATCCTGCCACTCAGGCCGCGGCTGCCGTGTGGATCAAATGGCTCTCCGACAATTCCGCGGCATGGGCTGCAGCAGGCCAGGTTCCAGCCCGCCAGAGTGTTCGCGACGATCCCAACCTTGCCAGTGTGGCAGCACCTATCTCACGGGTTGTTGAATCTGCCAACATGGTCGCGCTCCCGACGCAGGCGGCTGGACTCGAGGGTGCCCTATGGGATCAATTCGGACCTGTGATCGATGCCTATCTGGCCGGCGATGTTACGGATGCCAAGGCTGCCCTGGACGAGGCGGCTGCCAAGTCGCAGCAGGTGATGGAAGAGAACCTCTCCACGTATGGAGGATAGTTCATTTTGATTCGTAGCCGAGGAGACATAACTGTGCCTCCTCGGCTCCTTTACCTGAGCTCCCGTCGCTCGAAAGGAGATTCCAGCATGGCCACAAAAGTCGAAGCCCTGAATGTGCCTGCGACCCGCAAAGCCCGCAAAAAAATATCGATCATCCCCTATCTCTTTATCGCGCCTCATTTGCTGTTCTTTGCGGCATTTTTGGCCTGGCCTTTTTTCTACGGAGTTTATATCAGCCTGTTCAGGTTCGATTTTTTGCGCCCAGATCGCAGGCCCTTTGTTGGTCTCAAGAATTATGTCGAGCTGTTCGACCCAAAAAGTGTCCCGTTTGATGATTTCTGGAACGGGTTGAGCAACACCGGCGAGTTTATTCTCTGGTCCGTATTGCCACTGGTCGGGATTGCTCTCGTGCTGGCTGTCCTGCTTAACCGGAATTATCCGGGAAGAGGCACGTTTCGAACGATCTTCTTTGCGCCTTATACGCTTTCCGTGACCGTTGCCTCCGTCCTTTGGTGGTGGATCTTCCAGGGGCAGGGCGGCCTGGTAAATAATATCCTGAAAGGGATTGGATTAGATCCTCCCAACTGGCTGGGTGACATGCCCGGGGCCTGGATCGCCATCACCATCGCAACCGTCTGGTGGACGATTGGGTTCAACACGATCATCTTCCTGACGGCGTTGCAGGAAATTCCAAAAAGCCTGTATGAAGCGGCCGCCATTGACGGGGCCAACTCACAGCAGCAGTTCATGCTAATCACCATCCCTATGCTGCGCTCTGTGATGGTGTTCGTCCTGACCATTACACTGATCGCCTCCGCCAATCTTTTCGGGCAACCCTACTTAATGACAGGAGGGGGTCCGGCTGAAGGTACTCAGACGGTGATCTATCGTATCTTTATCGAAGGCATTCAGCGCAGTCAAATGGGTAGGGCTGCAGCCATGTCCATTTTTGTTGCAGTGTTGCTGCTTTCTCTGACGTATCTCAACTTTAAGTTTTTCGGATCGACCCAGGAACAATAGGAGAGCAGTCATGTCTACTTTACAACCCACTCGTAATGATATTCCGGAAACAGAGGTTGAGATCGGCGAATCAAGGCTGAGCAAGCTTGGCTTTTACGTGCTAATGACCTTGTTTGCGCTTTTCTTTTTGTTGCCGTTGCTCTGGATGGTCTCGACGGCCTTTAAACCCTTTGAAGAATGGCTGAGTGCGAGCTGGATTCCTGAGAACCCAACGTTGGAGAATTTTACTTCCATCTTTAATGACAAGTCGCTGCCAGTCGTAAGCTGGTTCTTCAATAGCCTGCTCATTGCCGCGCTTTTCACGGCTGCCATTCTGATCATCGACTCACTCGCTGGCTATGCCTATGCCCGCCTGGAATTTCCCGGGAAAAATTTTTTGTTTGGATTGATGCTGGCAACTTTGGTCATGCCGGGCATCATGTTCCTGATCCCCAATTACCTCACGGTCGCCAGGCTTGAGTGGATCGGCAAGATTCAGGGCGTGATTGCCCCGGGGCTGTCGGGAGTGTTTGGCGTGTTCTTTATGCGCCAGTTCTTCCAAAGCCTTCCCAGGGAGCTGGAGGAAGCAGCCTATATCGACGGCGCCAGCGTGTGGCACACCTTCGTTTCTGTGATACTGCCGCTTTCTAAAGGACCGATCATCACCCTGGGTATTATCACGTTTCTCACCTCCTGGAACGATTTTCTATGGCCGCTCCTCATTCTCGGCGGCAACCGAAACGAGTTGACCTTGCCCGTCGGTTTGGCCACTCTTCAGGGTCAATACACGTTTGACTACGGCAAGCTCATGGCAGGTGCGTTGGTGCTCACCCTGCCGGTGTTGCTTCTATATGCAATCTTCCAGCGCTATATTATCCGTTCTATTTCCATGACGGGTATCAAAGGCTAAATGAAAGATTTGCCACGCGCGAATATTTATGTCCAGCTGGGGATAATCGGACTTTTGCTTGTGAGTGCCTGTGCGCCTACCCCCACTCCCCTGATAACAGCAACGCAAGCATCCGAACAGGAGCCGGTCTCCACAAAAACAGAAAGCCCGGCGCTCACCGCCACACCAACGGCGCTCGCCGGACCGTCGTATACCAACCCGGTCTATAAACGTGATTTTCCCGATCCGCATGTGATGCGGGTGGACGATATCTATTATGCCTACTCGACGAACACGGGTGGCACGAATATTCCTGTGCTTACTTCCACCGATTTGGCGAATTGGGAAAGATTGGGCGACGCCCTTCCGGCCTTGCCAAAATGGTCCATGCTCAATTTTGGTAATGTCTGGGCGCCAGGCGTGATCCAGATTGAGGACAAATTCGTGATGTATTATGTAGCACGGGACAAGGAAATCGACAAACAGTGCATTGGGGTAGGCGTAAGCGATGATCCTGCCGGTCCGTTTACGCATCCATACGAGGAAGCTTTTATCTGCCAGGGAGACCTGGGCGGCTCCATTGATGCCTACCCCTACCGCGATGATGACGGCAAGCTCTACTTGTTCTGGAAGAACGACGGCAACTGCTGCGGCCTGGAGGTGGCGCTGTGGGGGCAAGAGCTAAGCCCGGACGGACTGACTCTTGTCGGCGAGCCGGTCAAGTTGATCGTGAGGGATCAGCCCTGGGAACGGCCGTTGATCGAGAATCCCGCCATGGTGAAACAGGATGATAAATATTATTTATTCTATTCAGGCAACTGGTGGGAATCCCACGAGTATGCCGTTGGGTACGCTGTTTGCGAAACGGTCATGGGCCCCTGTGAAAAACCATTGGATGAGCCATGGTTCAAATTCATACCTCCGGTGATGGGACCTGGCGGCGAAGCATTCTTTACAGATACCGAAGGGAACTTGTGGATGGCGTATCATGCCTGGACGGGCGCAAACGTAGGCAACACCCTTGGGCAGCGCAGCCTGCACATTGATCGGGTCACATTCGAAGGTGATCAGCCTGTTACAAACGGACCGACTTCTACCCCTCAACTATTGCCTTAGTCAATGACGGAAGAAATCCTTTTTTCGCGATTTATGTGGGCGACGGGCATCGAAGACACCTTCATCCCACAAGTTCGTCCGGGTCTGCGTGCGATGGATGAATACGAGCTGACCCAGCATTACCAGCTATGGAAAAGCGACTTCGATCGGGTCTCCGAATCCGGCGTGAAGTATCTCCGCTGGGGGATTCCCTGGTATCGAGTTCAGCCTGCCTCAGATCGATGGGACTGGGAGTGGACGGATCAGGCACTGGATTATCTGGTCAACGTCAAAGGCATCACCCCCATCCTCGACTTAATGCATTATGGTACGCCATTGTGGTTAGAGAATAGTTTCATCAATGCCAGTTATCCACAACGGGTGGCTGAATATGTCGTTGCCGTTGTAGCGCGCTACAAGTCGCTTGTCCGCTACTACACCCCTCTCAATGAACCGATGGTCAATGCCGATATGTGCGGCAACAAAGCGGAATGGCCTCCGTATCTAAGGGGTGACGACGGTTATGTCAGGTTGACATTAGCTCTCGCGAAAGGCATTGTTCTCACCACCCAGGCCATCAAAGCAGAACAGCCTGATTCGGTCACCGTACAGGTGGAAGCGCTGTGGTACACCTTCACGAGAGATCGTTCCCTGGAAGAACGCGCTACCTGGGACAACGCCCGCCAATATCTAGGCTTTGACCTGGCCACCGGGCATGTGAGCGATGACTATCCACTTGCAAATTATCTGTGCGCGCATGGAATGACCGATACAGATATGGACTGGTTTCGAAGCCATGCAGTGACCTTTGATTTCTTCGGCGCAAATTTCTACCCGTGGTCTTATAGTGAACTCAAGCGAGGATCAAACAAATCCGTTCGACATGTTATAGGAGATACCTCTGGCGACAAAATCGGCCTCGTCCTCCGTGAAGCATACAAACGGTATCACAGGCCCATCCTGATCACTGAAACCTCGGCTAAAGCAGCTAGTAGCGATCGTGCTCGCTGGATGGATGAAACGCTGGATACGGTCCGCGCCTTACGCCTGGAAGGCATTCCGATTGTCGGATATACCTGGTTTCCACTTTTTACAATGATCGATTGGGCGTATCGCAAAGGTCGTCGCCCACTCAAGGATTACTTGATCCATCTCGGGCTATACGATTCGGCATTCGATCCCAAAGGCACCCTGCGACGCCGCAAGACCTCACTGGTAAAACGTTATCAGCAACATATGGCACAACCCATGCCGCCAATCTCCAAATCGCTGGTGCTGTAGCCTCGTACTCAACTCTCAATTCGGAGTCCTCTTGTCCCCTCGCACACGCCTCTCCCTTGACGGTCGCTGGTACTTCTCCACCGCCGAAGAACTACACATTGACAATAGCATTCTGATTCCTGTCCCTGCTCCCTGGCAGGCGGATGAGCGCTTCCGCGACCATATCGGCGCGGCCTGGTATCAGCGCCAACTCAATCTTCCTGGGGAATGGCTTGAATCAAACCGTGTCGTCATCCTTGGCTTCGGCGCGGTGGATTACTTTGCTGAAGTTTGGTTGAACGAGATGAAGGTTGGAGAGCATGAAGGTGGGTATTTGCCTTTTGAGCTGGATATTACGAAAGCCGCGCGCGTAGGAGCAAATACGCTTACGGTCCGGGTGGATGATCCACTTGAGATCTTCCCCGAAATCCCACATGGCAAGCAATCGTGGTATGGAATGCTCTCGGGCATCTGGCAATCGGTCTGGGTGGAGTCGCGTGCGGAGATTCACATCCAGCGGGTGAAAATCTCCACGGAGGGCGAGCAGGTATCGGTGAGCGTGTTCGGGCGCGGCGAATTCGCAGGAACCGTTACGGCGGAGGTGCTCTCGCCAGCTGGAGAGGTAGTGGCTCGGGCGGAGTCGGACGCGCCGCGCTTTTCGCTCCGCCTCGCACGCCCCATAGCCTGGTCGCCAGACGAACCGAATCTGTATACGCTGAAAGTTTCCACCGCGGACGATGAAATGATCGAGACCTTTGGCTTTCGCACCATTGAAACGCGGGATGGACAAATTCTGCTGAATGGTCGCCCATTCTATCTGCGTGGCGCACTGGACCAGGATTACTACCCCGACTTGATCTGCACGCCACCGTCCCAGGAGTATATCGAGACTGAATTTCGTAAAGCCAAAGAGATGGGACTGAACTGCCTGCGCGTGCATATCAAAGTCGCTGACCCGCGCTATTATGCCGCGGCTGACAAAGTTGGTTTATTGATATGGACGGAGCTGCCGAATCACATTTTATTGAGTGACGCGGCGAAGCGCCGTGCCCGAGAGACGCTGGCTGGCATGGTGGATCGAGACTGGAACCATCCATCGATTGGGATCTGGACGATCATCAATGAGAGCTGGGGCATCGACCTGAGTGACGCGTCGCAGCGCGCCTGGCTGGCAGATACCTACGCATGGCTGAAGTCGCTGGACCCGACGCGGTTGGTAGTAGGCAATTCAGCCTGTTGGGGAAATTTTCATGTGGCGACCGATATTGCCGATTTTCATGTTTATTACGCCATGCCCGATCATTACCACCAATGGCGCGAGTGGACGGAGAACTACGCACGGCGCCCATGGTGGCTGTTCGCGCCCGAATATCAGGATCATGCCGCGTGGCGCGAGTTCGTGCGCGACCATTGGCACGCGCCGGCGCGTCCATGGGCGGCTGAGGTTCGCCAGCGCGGCGACGAGCCATTGCTTGTTTCTGAGTTTGGCAATTGGGGTTTGCCAGACGTGACCAAGCTCTATGAGAGTAACCACGGCGGCGCGCCGTGGTGGTTTGAAACCGGGCTAGAATGGGGGAATGGGGTCGTCTATCCGCATAGTATTGAAGGACGCTTCAGGGAGTATCACCTTGACAAGGTTTTTCCCTCTTTGCCGGCCCTCTCAGAAGCCAGCCAGCGTCTGCAATTCGATGCCATGAAATATGAGATCGAGCAAATGCGCCGTCATGAAAGCATTCAGGGGTACGTCATCACCGAGTTTACAGATGTGCACTGGGAGTGCAACGGCTTACTGGATATGTACCGCAACACTAAGGAGTATCATGCGCGGCTCAAAGAGATCAACGCCGACGATGTGTTAATTCCCCTTTGGGAACGGCTGACTTTTTCAGCCGGCGAGAAGTATGCGCTGAACGTTTTGTTTTCGCATTATTCGCCGATGGAGATTAAAGGGGCCATGTTGGAATGGACAGTCATCGGACAGCAGTTATTAATTATCGACGATCAGTTGGCGGTTGGCCAATGTTCGCCTTTCAGCGTAACGGAGTTGGGTGCTGTTACTTTCGAGGTTCCGCACGTTGATCATCCTACGAAAGCACGCCTGGAACTACGACTCACTAATAGTGAAGACGTGATTGCTTCCAGCGAGCAGGAATTTTACATTTTTCCAAAAACACCATTTGCGGCAAGTGGGAGGCATATCTATTCATCCGAGTTTCGACCCGTGCTCGAACGTTTGGGTCATCTCACGGTTGAGGAGTTCCCTCAAGCGGATATCGCGGTCGTCTCCACACTCGACGACCAGTGCCGCGAATTCCTTCTGCAGGGCGGACACGTGCTTTGGCTGGCCGAAAAAGGCGATGCGCTGCAAACGTATATCCCTGGGATTGGCATCGAACCGCGCGCTGGCACTCCCTGGCAGGGAGATTGGGCCAGCAGTTTTGGCTGGCATCGCTTCGAGAGCCTGCCCACAGCCCATGTAGTCAACTTTGCCTTTGCCGATTTGACACCCGAACATGTCATTCAAGGATTCGCTCCGCGCGATTTTGCGTCGGATGTATACGCCGGTCTATTCGTGGGCTGGTTGCATAAACCGGTGCCTACCATTGCCCGTAAGCGGGTGGGACAAGGCGAATTGTTGGTCTCCACGTTTCGATTGACCCAAAACGTGGAAACGAATCCACTGGCAAAGTATCTATTGGGAAAATTACTACAATTGGCAGATAGAAAGTTATGAGAGGTTTACTTCGGTCTTTATTTGGAGAAATATGAGGCTCACCTATCAAAATCCTCTGCCGATCAAGAACATTGGCGACCCGTTCATCTTACGCGAGCCGAATAGAAATTACTATTGCTACGCCACTTCCGCGCCGGACGGATTCAAAGCCTGGACATCCCTGGATCTGGTGCACTGGACTGAGATTGGCCATGTCTATCAGCGCAACGAAAATTCGTGGGGTGAGTCTGATTTTTGGGCACCTGAAGTGGTGCTGCACCGCGGAAAATATTTTATGCACTACAGCGCGCGCTGGGGCAAAAACCAGAGTTTGCGCATTGGGGTGGCAACAGCCGACTCTCCCCGCGGTCCCTTTGTAGATGTGTTCAACCGGCCTATGTTCGACTTTGGTTATGCGGCCATTGACGGGCATGTCCTATTGGATGACGATGGAAGCAAGTATTTTTACTACTCGCGCGATTGCAGTGAAAATGTTGTTGAAGGCAGACATGAAAGCCATCTCTACGTTGCCAAACTCAATGATGACCTGGTCTCCTTAAAAGGAGAACCACTCCTCATTACGGAGCCGGAGCAGGACTGGGAACTGCGTTCGGGTCCGGAATGGCTGTGGAACGAAGGTCCGTTTGTGTTGAAACATGATCACAAATATTATCTGATGTATTCTGCCAACTGCTATGCCAGCCGCGATTATTCGATAGGCTACGCGATGTCTGAGAGTCCGACTGGGCCCTTTGTCAAATCTGCCCATAACCCAGTGCTGTTTTCAACCCATTCTGAAATATCTGGCCCGGGACACAATTCAGTAATGAGTTCCCCTGATGGAAAAGAACTGTTTATTGTGTATCACATTCACACTGACCCGCAGAATCCAAGCGGAGATCGTCAAGTGTGCATGGACCGCATGGGCTTTCGCGCCGATGGTTCGCTCTATGTCAACGGACCTACGAACACACCGCAGGAGGCTGCCTCGCTGTAGCGGGAGGCCATCCCGCCTTGCAAGGGACACCTCCTATTACGCACTATGATATTTCTGCCAGGCAAGCATGCCGGGAGCTTTCCCCAACTGGAAAGCGCAAGGAAAGGAGGCATCCACCCAGCAAAAGACGCAAGCTGATTCTGGAACGTGTGCTATTCAGCGCAGGTTCCATCCGATTTATCCGTATGAAGGAGAATAATCCATGTTAACAAAATTCATCCACCTAATGGTTGTGGGGATGGTTATCTTACTGGTCAGCAGCCCTGCCCTGGCAACCGGCTATAACCTGCAAAATAAGACAATTCAGAACGCAAACCGGGTAAGTGCACGGGCCAGTCCAGGCAAATATACAAATCCCTTGTCTATTCAAATACCCGGTGATGGCCTGGTAGAGAGTTGTGCTGACCCAACCATCATACAGGGTCAAACAGCGGGTGATACCAATTGGTATATGTACTGCACCACCGATCCATTGAATGGCAATGACAACACCGATAACAGTTTTAACTTTCATCTCATTCCAATGCTACGCTCATCCGATTTAGTAAACTGGACATACCAGGGAGACGCATTCCGTGCCAGGCCCGGGTGGGTGGCCGACGATGCCGGGCTGTGGGCGCCAGAAATTCAATTCTTCAATGGTCAGTACTATCTTTATTACACAGCTTCCTGGACGGATCTGCCCGGCGGGGGCAGCGCCATCGGCGTGGCCAGGAGCAGCACCCCACTCGGACCCTGGGTAGACAGCGGTACGCCTGTCGTCGAACCGCATGCCCCGCAGTGTTGTCCAGCGGATAAGCGCTGGGTGTTCGACCCGGATGTTGTCCAAGATGATGGCGGGCAGCGTTACATTTTCTATGGAAGCTACTTCGGTGGAATTTCAGTTCGAACTCTAAGCGCCGATGGCTTGCATTCTGATCCTGCCAGCCAGACCCAGGTCACAATCGCAAACCGTTATGAAGGCACGGAGGTGGTCCGCCATGATGGCTACTGGTATCTCTTTGCCTCGGCGACGGACTGCTGCCGTGGTCCCTTAACCGGTTATAGCGTCTTTGCCGGACGTTCACAGAATATCCTCGGTCCGTATGTGGATCGAGAGGGCAACTCTTTGCTTCAAGGCCGGGTCGGTGGCACGCCTGTCATCAGCATGAATGGCAACCGCTGGGTGGGAACCGGACATAATTCTGTTTTTGAGGACTTCGACGGGCAATGGTGGACGGTTTATCACGCGGTAGACCGCAATGATCCGTACTTTGCCGGCGCGGTCGGTTTCACGAAACGACCGGTATTAATGGATGCGCTTGACTGGGTGGATGGCTGGCCCACCGTGCGCGGCGGTCTCTGGGCATCGGACAAGGCTCAGCCAGCGCCAGCCGCGCAGCCCGGAACACAAACCAATTACGAACCAAAGCTTTTCCAGCCGGATCAGCCAGCGGCGCTCCTCCCCTCGCTTTCGGATGAATTCAATGGGAGCTTCGGCACCCAGTGGAGTTGGGTCCGCCCGCCTGCGTCAGACCTCTATTCTGTTTCAGCTGAAACTTTAGATTTCAATACACAGGCTGCCGATCTATTTGAGGGCAGCAACAACGCCTCCATCCTGACCGAGCCCGCGCCAAACGGCAACTATCTCGTGGAGACCAGGTTCAAGCTCAATCTGCCCGCGGCAGGCTGCTGTTTCACTTATAGACAAGCCGGGCTGGTGATCTACGGCAAGGATGACAACTACGTCAAACTGGTGCACGTTTCGATTTGGGAGACCCGTCAGACCGAGTTTGCAAAAGAACTGGCACCGGTTCCGGCTGGTTACCCACGCTATGGTAACACCGTGGTCGGTGCGCCAGGTGAATGGACCTATCTGCGGATCGTGAAACGTACGAGCAGCGGAGCAGAACTTTATACTGCTTACACCAGCACGGATGGCCTCCACTGGGTGCGAGGCGGAACCTGGACGCATCAACTTGGATCAAACGTGCGGATCGGATTGGTGGCTATGGGCGGCTCGGCTTTCACGGCGAATTTCGATTACGTCCATGTATATGAACTGGCAGAATAAAATATGATCGTCCGGTAAGTGACCTAAATCTGTTGTTCAACCTTAGAAACAATCACGGAGACACGCAGTCCTAGTGTCTCTGTGATTTGTTTTGTTGTCTCCAAATGTCATCCCGTTGTCAATGAACCACAAACATACGCCAGAACCTCCACTGACAATAGTATGACTCCCACGTGCGTGTAATAGGGTGTTATCCCTCCGGTTGGGCAGATTGTGAAGCGGGCGTGAGGAAGCTTGGGCGTCCAATGATCCAGACTAGTACGATGCCAATTCCAAACAGGGCCATATTCAAGGCAAATGGTAGCGAACGATCCAGGGCGGAGAGTTCGCCTGCAATCCAGCCAAAAGGTGAAACCAATACGATCAGGACCACGTAAACCATCGCGCTGACGCGCGCGCGTTCCTCAGATTCCAAGGAGAGGGCCAGCAGCGATTCCGTCATCGGACTGACCAGAGAGATCGCCAAAGCCTCCAATACTACGCTGGCTACCATGAGAGGGATGGCACGCGGCGGCATCACGACGAGCAACAACTGGCTGATCACGAAAGCCAGGAAACCAATCCATAATGGCAGCCGGAAGAGGCGCAAATTCGTCAAGCGCGGGCCAATCAGGAAAAAGCACAGCGTCATGACAATGGATCGGATTGCCACATAGGTCGAGATCTCGGAGTCGGCAAAGCCCAATTTGCTGGTGAACAGCACACCCCAAAAGTTGCCGCTGATGGTGGTGTAAATGCTCGTAATTACCATCAGGGACATCGCGGCCAGGAGGGGCCGGGATTGTAGGAGTTGTTTGAACACGTTTCTGTAACCAGCGAGCAAGCTTAGCAACGAACGATATCGGGTTTCCTGCATGCGCTGCCTGCCACGTTCCGTTTCGTGCGAGTACAGGTATAGGATGATGAATTTAGCGGCCAGCATGAGGGCTCCGAAGAGGAACAATCCGCGCGCCGCGGGCACCAAACCAAAACGGCCAACAAACCACCCACCCAGGGGGGTAACAAGTGCGGAACACACCGCAAAGATCATGATCCATGTCCAAATGTGGACGAGATGGCGCTCTTCGGCATCCTCGACCATCAAGCAGGTCCAGGCGGTGTGTGAGATCCGCCATAGGCCATTCAAAGCAGCCGCCGCAATGAAATAGCGCAGATCCTGTGCGGCAGCCCAGATCAGGCATGGGACGCTCCAACATAATATGTCAGCAATGAGCAAGGTTAAACGGCGTCCGAATTTATCCACAATCGCGCCGCTGAGCAGGGCTGAGAAAATCTGGACGACCAGCCCCAGGCTGGCCAGGCTCCCGATCTGCTTATCTGTTATCCCTAAAGCCAGCATATAAACCGAGGCAAATGGCGAAAACAGGTTATATGGAATACCAAACATGACTTCGGTCAACACCGTGATGCGCGGATTACCTTTCAACTCACGTAGCGTTTGGAAAAGAGGGTGATTTCGTATCATCAATTTGATTTTTGTTGCAATGCTATATGGGCAACCAGCCTGTGAAACCCAAGTCCTGCAGACCTTTCGTAAATATTGTTCCATTTTACCTAAATATAGTGCGCCCTTCGAACTTGTCCTAACAAAGCGCAACGCCGTTCTATACCATGCTGGTCTGTATTCAAAACCCTGTCAGGCCAGTTGACATTCTGAATGTCAATGTGCTACACTAACCAGGACCCAATCCTTTTAAAAATATCTCGAATAGTCTCTCCCGCAAGAACTGACGATTCAACCCATTGACGCACAAATCCTTGATAAGGAAGCTCACATGCAACTAAAAGGTGATGTCACAATTCGGGCGCCGCGGAAAAAAGTGTGGGACTTTATGACCGACCCGGAACAAATTGGGCAATGCGCGCCGGGCGTCGAGAAAATCGAAGTGATCGAACCGCTGAAACGGTATCGTGGAGTTGTCTCCGTAGGGTTTGGCGCGGTGAAAGCGCGCTTTTCGGGGGAAGTGGAAATCCTTGAATTGGAAGAACCCAATCGTGCCAAGTTAAAAGCGCATGGCTCTGCCACAGGCAGTGTCGCGGATGCAGTCAGTGAAATGAGTTTGAGTGATGGCCCGGATGGCTCAACTTTACTGCATTGGACGGCTGATGTTACCGTCGCTGGACAATTGGCAAGCCTGGCTTCGCGGCTGATGGTGCCTGTGTCTGAGAAATTGGCTGGTGTTTTCTATGAGCAGGTGCGGAAGAAGATCGAATCGCAGAATATAAAGAATAATTAATTTACTTTACGCAATTTGTTCCCGTCCGGCGTAGAGGGTAACCAGCCAGGTGGGAGCAAACACCTCCTGGATGGTCCTGAGGGGTCGCCCCCGAGACGCGTAAATTATATCTGTTTCCGTTGCTGTAAAGGTGAATCTGTGAAGTTCGAGCCAGTGCCGCTTTCTGAAGCTGAAGGGAAAATCCTTGGGCATAACATTGCCGGGGAAAATGGTCAGCGCCTGTTGCGCAAGGGTAGGCGCCTTACCGATATGGATCTGGAAAGGCTACGTGAGCTGGGCCGTCAATCGGTGTATGTGGCTCAACTCGAAGAAACAGACATAGAGGAGAATACTGCGGCACGACGGGTGGCAGAAGCCGTTTCGGGACCGGGGTTGCACACGCAGGGCGCAGCTTCAGGACGGGCGAATTTATTGGCTGAAAAGCAGGGGATATGTAGGATCGATGTAGAGCGATTGATACAAATCAATGAATGTGATGGCATCACGCTTGCCACGTTGATGAATCATACACCCGTGCATGCCAGGCAGATTGTGGCGACGGTGAAGATCATTCCCTATGCGGTGCCAGAGTCCGCTGTCAGGGTGGCAGAGGCTGTCGGAGGCAAGTTCAAGCCGATCGTGCGCGTCGACGCCTTGCCGTCTCGGTCGGTGGGGATGATTCTATCCGGCTCCACATCCGTGCATCAGAAAGTTGTCACAGATTTTGCTCCTTTACAAGATCGAATTGAAAAATTAGGTTCATCCGTTACCCGCACGGACTTTGTCGCGTTGGATGATGAATCCGATGAAGCCGCTCTGGCAGAGATGTTGCGTCAGCAAGTTTCAGCCGGAATACGGATGATTCTGCTGGCAGGTGAAACGGCGATTATGGATGAGCAGGATATCATCCCGCGCGCGATTGAACGGGCGGGTGGAAAAATCGAATCTGTTGGCGCGCCTGTAGATCCGGGCAATTTGTTGATGCTGGCCTATCTGGGCGATGTGCCGGTTGTCGGCGCGCCGGGGTGCGCTCGCAGTAAGAAGATCAACATCGTGGATTGGATCCTGCCGCGCTTACTGGCAGGTGATCACTTGACCCGCAGGGATGTTATTCAACTTGGGCATGGCGGACTCTTGCAGGATGTACGTGAACGCGGGATGCCGCGGGAAGTAAAGGAGGTTGACTCTGACCAGAATACCGAACTTGAATCAACAACAATGATGTCAACAAGTGAATGACTTACCTCATATAGTAGGGCGCCCCGCCCATCCAGAGCAACGGCCTGGCGGACATGGATGGGTCGCCACTACAGTAATTGTCAACCGGCGGAACGTCCGGTATCAGCTTCAAAAGGAGGATGAGTTATGGCGCAAGTTTCGATCACCGTCAATGACAAGGCTTACGAGCGCGAGGTGGAGCCGCGCATGCTGCTCGCACATTTTTTGCGCGAGGAACTTGGGTTGACGGGCACAAACGTCGGATGCGATACCAGTCAATGCGGCTCGTGCACTGTGTTGATGGATGGTGTCGCGGTCAAATCCTGCACAGTCCTGGCAGTGCAGGCGGATGGAAGCAGCGTTACCACGATTGAAGGTCTGGCTTCCGATGGTAAATTGCATCCCGTGCAGAATGCCTTCTGGGAGAAACATGGTCTTCAATGTGGTTTCTGCACGCCTGGTATGATCATCACGGTGGTGGATTTGCTTAACAATAATCCACATCCGACTGATGAGCAGATTCGACACGGATTGGAGGGGAATGTTTGTCGGTGCACCGGGTATGAGAATATTGTCCGCGCCGTGAAATATGCCGCGGACACGATGGCACAGGAGGCGTGACATGTCTAAATATGTAGGCACCAGCATGAAGCGGCGCGAAGATTCGCGCTTCCTCCAGGGAAGAGGCAGTTACGTTGCCAACCTCAAATTGCCAAACATGGCGTACCTGGCTATCAAGCGTAGTCCGTATGCGCATGCCGTAATCAAAGGCATCAAAACGGACAAAGCCAGGAACCTGCCAGGTGTATTGGGTGTGTTCACCGGTGAAGATACAGCCGATGTTGGCATGCTCCCCAGCGGCTGGAATGTGCCGGGTATCAAGGTGCCAGCCAACCGCGTTTTGCAAACAGATAAAGTGCGACACGTGGGTGACCGCGTTGCGATGGTTGTGGCGGAGAATCCATATATCGCGCAGGATGCGCTCGATCTGATCGAAGTGGATTACGAACCGTTACCGGCCGTGGTGGATGCGAAAAAAGCGGCGGAGGATGGCGCGCCGCAATTGCATGACAGCGTCCCGAACAATATCAGTTACACCTGGGCGCTTGGAAATAAGGAGGAATGCGATAAGGCGTTCGCTGAGGCGGATAAAGTCGTAGAACTGGATTTGGTCAATCAACGCTTGATCGCGACAGCGATTGAACCGCGCGCGGCAGTAGCGCAGTGGGATCCAGCCAAGGAAGAGATGACGTTATGGACAACGAGTCAGAATCCGAATCTGACCCGCGTTGTTTTGAGCGCGTTCCTGATTGGCATCCCTGAACATAAACTGCGCCTGATCTCCCCAGATGTGGGTGGCGGTTTCGGGAGCAAGATTCCGACCTACCCTGAGGAAGCGCTCGTGCCCTGGGCGGCACGGAAAGTGGGTCGTCCTGTGAAGTGGGTGGCATCGCGCAGTGAGGCTGCGATGTCTGATACGCAGGGCCGTGACCACGTCACACACTGCAAACTGGCACTCAAGAGCGATGGCACAATTACCGGCTTGTATGTTGCGACCTATGCAAATAACGGCGCATATATTTCTCTGGTGGCATCCCTGATTCCCACTGCATTCTACATCACGTTGCTGTCGGGTCTGTATAAAATCCCTGGCATTTACGGTGATGTCTGGGGCACGCTCACCAATACCGTGTGGGTGGACGCCTATCGCGGCGCGGGACGACCCGAAGCCGCGTATGTGGTCGAACGCCTGGTGGATGTTGCTGCGCGCGAACTGAATATGGATCCCGTGGAAATCCGCCGCAAGAACTTTATCCCTGCTGGAGAGTTCCCCTATCAGACGCCAGTCGCTTTGCAATATGACAGCGGCAACTATGCAGGTGTAATGGATAAGGCCATGGAAGTTTCGAATTATGCCGAGTTGCGTGCCGCGCAAGCCGAGGCCAGAAAGGAAGGCAAACTGGTAGGTATTGGCGTCGCGTCCTGCATTGAAGCGAGCGGTCCGGTGCCATCCAAAGTGGCTGGTGCGCTCGGAGGTGTGACGGGCTTCTGGGAAAGCGGAGGCTTACGTGTCCACGCCACAGGCAAAGTCACCGCATTGACTGGGGCTCATACCCACGGACAAGGTCATGAGACCACATTTGCACAGATCGTCGCAGACGAACTCGGCATCAGTGTGGATGACGTGGATATCGTCCATGGCGATACGGCTGTAATCACGAATGGGATGGGCACGTACGGCAGTCGCAGCACTTCGGTGGGTGGCAGCGCACTCGTCCGCAGCGCGGAGAAGGTCCGCGCGAAGATGATGAAGATCGCCGCGCATCAACTCGAAGCGCCGCTGGATGAGTTGGTCTATGATAAGGAACAAGGCAAAGTGCACGTCAAAGGTGTGCCCAGCAAGGCCAAGGCCTTTAGTGAGCTGGCGTTTGCCGCTTATACAGCACACAACCTCCCCGAAGGCTTAGAGCCGGGTCTCGAAGAAGATACTTATTATGACCCCGCCAACTTCACCTATCCCAACAGCGTTCATATCGCGCAAGTGGAAATCGATCCCGATACCGGACAGGTAACCGTCCAGAAATATATTGCGGTCGATGACGTAGGGAAGGTGATCAATCCGATGATCGTGGAGGGGCAGGTTTCAGGCGGAGTCGCGCAGGGTGTAGGGCAGGCGTTGTTGGAGCATGGCGTCTATGATGACAATGGACAACTCATCACGATGGGTCTGAGCGAATACGCCTTGCCGCGCGCCCATCACTTCCCGCCCATGGTGACCGGTCGCACCGAGACTCCTTCGCCACACAATCCGCTGGGGGTGAAGGGTGTGGGTGAGATGGGTACCATCGCTGCAACACCCACCATTGTAAATGCCGTCATGGATGCCCTCGCTCCGCTGGGAATTCGTCACCTGGATATGCCGCTCACGCCAGAAAAGATCTGGCGTGCGATGCAAGCGGCCAAATGAGTTGAAAAGGAGGCTAATCATGTATTCTTCCGATGTAGATTACTATCGTGCGACTTCCGTGGCAGATGCCGTTAAGGCGCTTCAGAAGAACAAAGGGGCAAGGTTGCTGGCTGGTGGTCACAGCCTTATCCCTTCTATGAAATTGCGTGTGGCCAACCCGAGCATGCTCGTGGATCTTGGACGCATCAAGAGTCTCTCCGGGATTAAGGCTGGCAAGAAGGAGGTGAAGATTGGCGCCATGACGACTCACGCGACCGTTGCTGCTTCCGACGACATCAAAGCTGCGTGCCCAATTCTGGCAGAGGCGGCCGCGCTGATAGCGGATCCGCAGGTGCGCAACCGCGGCACCATCGGTGGCAGCATCGCCAATGCCGACCCGGCTGCCGATTACCCGACTCTTACGATGGCACTGGACGCCACGTTCACCCTGACTGGTCCAAAAGGTACTCGTGATATCGAAGCCAACAAATTCTTCAAGGATTTGTTCACCACCGCCCTCAAACGCGACGAACTGCTGACCTCTGTTACTGTCCCTGCTTATGGGAACATGGAAGGCATGGGCGGCGCGTATCTCAAGCATCGTCACCCCGCTTCCAGTTACGCGGTGGTGGGCGTGGCTGCGATGGTTGGCTTAATCGGTGGCAAAGTGGCACGCGCCGTTGTTGTGGTGGGCGGCGCAACGGAAAACCCAAAACACGCGGTCGCGGTCGAGTCCGCGCTGGCGGGCATGGAACCTACCGCCGAAAACATCGCCGCCGCTGCTGACCAGATGGATATTCAAGCCACTCTGGGCGACTCCTACGCCTCTGCCGAATATCGAGCCCACCTCGCCAAAGTGATGGCAAAGCGCGCGTTGGTGTTAGCTGTGCAACGCGCGGGTGCATAGGTTTGTAATCGGATAGCGAGGCCCTAAAGGTTTCCTGCCACGGGAAACTCTTAGGGCCCGCTCGAAAGGTTTTTTTTACGACTATCATACATGTTCAAAGATGGGCAAACTTCCGCTACGTATTTCTCAAAATAGCGATTGACTATATATAATTGGAGATCAGTATGATAGAGACAGTATCACCAGAAAGTGTTGAAATGTCATCTGATCGTCTAAAAGCTATAGATATCGCTATGCAAGGGTTGGTCGATGAAGGCAAGCTGGCTGGTATATCTACATTGATAGCGCGTCGTGGAAAGGTTGTACACTTTGGGTGCTATGGAAAACTCGATATGGCTGCGGACAAGCCCATTCAATCTGATAGTCTCTTTCGCATTTATTCTCTAACCAAACCGATCACTTCTGTAGCAGCTTTGATACTATACGAGGCTGGGCATTTCGATCTGAATGATCCAGTCTCCAAATGGATTCACGAGTTCAAAGACTTTCAAGTTTTGCAGGAGAGTGCCCACCTGGGTCTTGAACTGAATGTGCCAGCCAGGGAAATGACGATCTGGCATTTGCTGACTCATACATCTGGCCTTGGATATGGTTTTGACCCGCAGCCAATTGAGCCGATTGAAGCCCTATACCGTGATGCGAAAATATTCAATATAGCTTCACTCAGCTTTGCCATGTCTTTGCCAGAGATCATCCAGACGATAGCCACGCTGCCGCTTGCAGCCCGGCCAGGAGAAATTTGGCACTACGGTCTATCTCATGATGTTCTTGGCTATCTGATCGAGTTGATTTCGGGCGTGCCTTTTGATGAATTTTTACACGAGCGGATTTTTGAACCCCTCCATATGTCAGATACGAGTTTTTATGTACCGCAAGAAAAGTTGGAGCGCTTTGGCCCTTTGTATAGCGCGCCAGGCGAGAATGGGATTTCTATATTTGATGAAGTGAACACCAGCGCTTATATACGCCCAGATGTGGTGCCGGGAGGTGGGGGAGGACTGGTCTCCAGTATGACCGACTACCTGAGTTTTATGTTGATGTTGGCAAATCGTGGTGAGTTAAATGGTGTTCGTCTGCTCAAGCAGAGCACCGTAAAGACTATGACTACCAATCAACTTAGTGGTTCAGCTTTCCCTGTACGCTTCGGTAACGAGCCTTGGCAGGGAATGGGGTTTGGTTTGGGTATTGGGGTACAGGTGATCGATCCAATTCAGTTTGGGTGGATTGGGTTAAGTGGAACATCCGCCTGGATTTTTCCTCGTGAGGACATGATAGTGATTGCAATGCCGCAGGCACTTGGCTACGGGGAGGCAGGTGATATGTTGTTGAAAATGGCCCGTGAAGCGATTATGATTTGATGTATTGCGCTCAAAACTGAACACCGATTAAGAGGCGAACTTGGATTTCCCATCAATTGACTTCCTTCAATCTGCACTGCGCGAACGGAATTACATCGCTAAACGCGGGCTGGAAACGTCACATCCTTGTTTGATAAAGATGTGCCCGAGTTAAGCTCCGTTGCACGAACTTGGAATTTCAAGCATGAACAAAAAACTTGCCCGTCGAATTAAGCAGATTATCAGCGATTTACGTCCAGCAACAGGATTAAAGGGCAAGTTTGGTCCTCCGCATACTCTACGCGAGCGGATGGCGTATTACCACACGCCCGGTGTGAGCATTGCTGTCATCAATAACTTTGAAATTGAATGGGCCCAGGGATTTGGTCGTCGGGATGTGCGTTCTACCAGCAAAGTAACGACAGAGACCCTTTTCCAGGCTGGCTCGATCAGCAAACCGATCTTTGCCTTGGGTGTGATGCGCCTCGTCCAGGACGGCCAGTTGAACCTGGATGAGGACATTCATTACTATCTTTCTTCCTGGCGCGTGCCTGCCAACCAGGGGTGGCAACCCACGATTAACTTGCGTCAACTCTTAAGCCATACCGCGGGCCTGACAGTCCATGGGTTTCCCGGTTACCAGGCATCTGAGAAATTACCGAGTGTCAGACAAATTTTGAGCGGCGAAGCATCGGCCAACACAGCCAAAGTGGAAGTCAACATTTTGCCCGGGACCCAATTTCGATATTCAGGCGGTGGAACCACGGTCGCGCAACAAGCTTTAGTGGATTTGCTCAAAAAACCGTTTCCTCAAATAATGGATGAGCTCGTCTTCCAGCCTTTAGGAATGATCGATAGCACGTATGAGCAACCACTCCCGAAACGCCGGGCCAAAAAAGCGGCGACCGCACATCCCTGGCAGGGCATACCGCTCAAAGGAAAGTTTCACACCTATCCAGAGATGGCCGCGGCGGGTTTGTGGACCACCGCCACCGATCTGGCAAAAGTAGGAGTGGAGCTCCTGCAAGTATTGCACTCGAGAAAAGAACCTACGCTGCTCACCAAAGAGACGATCGGGGCCATGCTGCGTCCACAACTCGATCATCAGAAAATCGGTGAAGGCGAGTTCGTTGGACTGGGCTTTTTCTGTAATGGCAAGGAGGATGCATTCCATTTTGGACATGGCGGATGGGACGAAGGCTTTGTGGCTTTAATGCGTTTGTACAAAAATATTGGAAAAGGCGCCGTCGTCATGCTGAACTCGAATGAAGGCTATCCACTCCTGGATGAAATTATGCGCTCGCTCGGCGAGGCCTACGAGTGGCCTGAGGCTTTGCCCAAAGAGAAAACGGTTGTGCGTTTAGCCAACGCTCATGATTACGCGGGGCTGTATGCTACCAAGTCTGGGACGCAATTTCGAGTCAGCGTTAAAGGAGATGCCCTGACCCTCCAGCATGGACAGCAACCCCCACTGCCAATTTTCGCCTCATCCGACGTCGAATTTTTCACGCCGGCCCTCAATGTAGACCTGCGCTTTGACAAGGATGACAAAGCCAACATTGTCGCGTTGACAGTCAGCCAGGAAGGCAACCAGATAAAAGCTGAGAAGCAAGGCGCGGCACCAGCCTAAATAAAGGTGCCCAATCTGCCCTGCGCGAACGAAACTACATCGCCGAGGGATTCAGGATTGGATAAATATCATGAGTTATGCCGCAGAGTCATATGAGAACTACATGGTGCCGGGCTTATTCGCTCCCTGGTCGTCTCACCTGATTCAAATTGCGAATCCGCAGCCCGGCGAGCATGTTCTCGATGTGGCGTGCGGGACAGGGATCGTCGCCCGGCAGATCGCTCCGCTCGTTGGACCGCAGGGACTCATCATCGGACTCGATCTCGATCCGGATAAGATCAACGTGGCGCGTGCAATGGCTAAACGCGAGGGTCTCGCAATTGAGTGGAAAACGGGTCCTGCTGAGCAGCTCCCATTCCCCGATGGCAGCTTTGACTTGATAATCTGCCAGTTCGGACTCATGTTCTTTTCTGACCGACATGCTGCACTGATGGAAATGTATCGTGTGCTGAGAACAGACGGGCGCGTTGTATTGAGCGTCTGG